>WNGA01006355.1_pt1 | contig 17471 bp, 22 predicted proteins | sample 5400061 | NCBI WGS metagenome assembly WNGA01 (sample SAMN13153366, study PRJNA577476) | soil metagenome | isolation source: 100 cm soil or saprolite under grassland replicate 2 | place: USA:California | collected 2016-06-15 | reverse complement strand
GCCGCGGCGAGCTTCACGTCGACTTGCCGCGCGCGCGCCTCGGGTTCCTCGCGCACGAGCCGCTCGTCTATCGCGAGCTGAGTGCGCTCGAGAACCTGCGCCTGTACGCACGGCTGTACAGGGTCCGTGACTTCGAGCGGATCGGCATGCTCCTCGAGCGCTTCGGCCTCTGGGACGTGCGCGACGAGCGCGTCGGATCGTACTCGCGCGGTATGCAGCAGCGGCTCGCGCTCTGCCGCGCGCTGCTGCACGAGCCGGACCTGCTCCTGCTCGACGAGCCGTACAGCGCGCTCGACGTCGAGGGCTCCGAGCTGCTCGACAGGGAGCTCGCGGCGCACCCGGCCACATTCGTCGTCGCGACGCACGCTCCGGAGCGGCTCGCCGGACGCGCGACCGGAACGCTGGCACTCGGATGACGTACCTCACCGACGTCGTGACGCTGACTCGAAAGGACCTGCTGCTCGAGCTGCGGGCGCGCGACACGCTGCCGGCGATGCTCCTGTTCGTCGTCGCCGCGCTCGTCGTCTTCCATTTCGCGCTGCCGGCGGAGGCCGGTGAGCTCGCCGGGCTCGGGTTGCTGTGGGTCGCGATCGTCTTCACGGCGCTGCTCGGCCTTTCGCGCGCCTGGGTGGCGGAGCGCGAGCAGGGCGTGCTCGACGGGCTCGTCCTCTCGCCCGCGGATCGCAGCGCGATCTGGCTCGGCAAGGCGCTGTCGTCGCTCGCGTTCCTCGTACTCGCAGAGGCGATCGCGTTGCCGGCGTTCTGGATCTTCTTTACGAAGCTCGACGCCGCGACGCTGGCCGGTGTGCTGCTCGCGGACGTCGGGATCTGCGCGGTCGGCGCGTTCGTGGCTGCGATGTCGACGGCAACCCGCGCGCGCGAGTTGCTGCTCCCGGTGCTCTTCCTGCCGCTCTCGATCCCGCTCGTGATCGGGGGCGTGGGCGCGAGCGTCGTGGACGACTCGGCGCGTTATCTGGCGTTTCTCGGGCTGTACGACGCCCTCTTTGCGACAATCTGCTGGGCGTCTTTTGAGTACGTGGTCACGGAATAGGGTGCTGCCCCCGCTTGCCGTCGTGCTCTTCGCGACGGCGATCTCGCTGATCTTCTTTTGGGTCCCCGAGGATGCCGAGGATCCCGCACAGCGCATCTTCTACTTCCACGTGCCGATCGCCCTGACCGCCTACGCCTGCTTCGGATGGGGCGCGTGGAAGGCGCTGCAGCTGCTCTGGAAGGGCAGCGAGAACGCGGACCTCGAGAGCTACGTCGCGATCCACCAGGGCACGATCTTCGGCGCCCTGACGCTCGTCACCGGATCGCTGTGGGCGAAGGCGACGTGGGGTCACTGGTGGCTGTGGAGCTCGCGCCAGCTCGTGCTCTTCCTCGTTCTCTTCCTCTTCTACTGCGCGTACTTCATGCTCCGCTTCTCCGTCGAGCCCGGGCCGCGGCGCGCGAACCTCTCGGCGGTCTACGCGCTCTTCGGCGTCGTGCTCACGCCCGTCTCGTTCCTCGCCATCCGGCTCGCGGAGGACTTCATCCACCCGACCGTCTTCACGCGCGACGGCCCGCAGATGACCGCGTCGATGTTCACGACGTTCTGCGTGTCGCTCGCCGCGATGCTGACGCTGTTCGCGACGCTGTACTCGATCGAGCTCGCCGGCAAGCGCGTCGACGAGCACATCCGCGAGCTGCGCGAGGCGCTGTAACGTGGGCGAGAAGTACGTCGCCGCGGCGTACCTGGTGGTATTCGTCGCCGTGCTCGTCTATGTCGCGATCATCGGGATGAAGCTGGCGCGTCTCGAAGCCGCTCTCGCGGAGCTCGTCGAGCGGGTGCGCGCACGTGGCTGAGCTGCTGTTCTGGCCCGCGCTCTTCGCCTACGGCGAGGCAGCCGTCGCGTATTTCGGAGAGGCGCGGCATCCTGGCCTCGCCGGGCGGCTCGCGACCTGGGGCGTCCGGATCGGCTGGCTGGCGCAGACGGCGCTGCTCGCGCTGCAGGCGGCGCGGGCGGACGGATTCCCGTGGGCGTCGTGGGCGGGGTCGCTGAACCTGTTCGTCTGGCTCGTCGTCTCCGTGTATCTCGTCTGGGGTTGCCGCGCCCGCTTCCGGTTGCTCGGGCTCGTCGTCACGCCCGTCGCGGCGGCGCTGTTCGTGGTCGCACGACTCGGCGGCGGCACCGAGCTCGGCACTCGCAGTCACTACTCGAACCTCTTCCTCGTGCTGCACGTGGGCCTCGTGCTCGCGGCGTTCGCGGGCTTCACGCTCGCCGCCGCCCTTGCCGTCCTCTACCTCGTCCAGGAGCGTCGCTTGAAGCGGCACGACGCGACGATCCTGCGCGTCCCCTCACCGTCGCTCGACGCGCTCGACCGGCTGTCGGCGCGAACGATCTTGTTCGCGCTGCCGGCGTTGACGCTCGGGATCGCGGCCGGTCTCGTCCGGCTCGAGGAGGACGGCGGGAGCGTCGACGCGCTGATGGTCTTCACGGGCGCGACGTGGCTGGCGTACGGCGGCTACCTCACGTTGCGGGCGGGCGCGCAGTGGCGAGGCCGGCGCGCGGCGTTCGTCGCGCTCGCGGGCTTCGCGCTCGTCGTCGTCGTCAGGCTCGCGCTCACGGGGACACACTTCGGATGAGGCTCGAGCTCGTCGGCGTCTCGCATCGTCACGCTCCCGTCGAGCTGCGAGAGCGGGTCGCGCTGCGCCTCGACGAGGCTGCGGCACTCGGGCGCGAGCTTGCGCTCGGCGGCGAGTGCGTGGTGCTGTCGACGTGCAACAGGACGGAGATCTACGCGGTCGGCGACGGCGTGGAGCGGCGCGCGCTCGACGCGCTGCGTTCGCGCGGCGGAGACGAGCTCGCCGCGCTCGCGTATCGACTCGCCGACCACGCGGCGGCTCTGCATCTCTTTCGCGTCGCGGCGGGTCTCGACTCGCTCGTCCCGGGTGAAGGCGAGATCCTCGGGCAGGTGCGTGCGGCGCACGACGCGGGCGTGCCGGGGCCGCTCCTGAACAGGTTGTTCCACGACGCGGTGCGCGCCGGCAAGCGGGCGCGTTCGCAGACGACGATCGCCGAGAGCCCGACCTCCATTCCGGCCGCAGGCGCCGCGCTCGCGCAACAGGTCTTCGGCGACCTCGGCGGTCGGCGCGTGCTCGTCGCTGGTGCAGGAGAGATCGGCGAGCTCGCCGCGCGCGGGCTGGCGAGCCGAGGGGCAACCATCGCCGTGGTCGCGAACCGCTCGCTCGAGCGCGCGCGCGAGCTGGCGGAGAAGTTCGGCGCGGAGGCGTGCGGCGTGGACGAGCTCCACGAGCACCTGGCCGGGGTCGACGTTGCGGTCACGTGCACGAGCGCGCCCGGGTTCCTCGTGACGCGCGGCGACATCGCGGAGCGCAGGGGACGGCCGCTCTTCCTGATCGACCTCGCCGTTCCCCGCGACGTCGATCCGGATGTGAACGACGTGGACGGCTGCTACGTCTACGACATCGACGACCTCGAGGCCGTCGTCGCCGCGACGCTGGTCGGACGTCGCCGCGAGGCCGAGCGCGCGGAGGCGATCGTCGTCGAAGAGGCCGAGCGGTTCCGCGCGTGGCACGCGTCCCTCGACGTCGTGCCGACGATCGCCTCGCTCCGGGCGCGGGCGGAGGCGATTCGGGCCGCGGAGCTGTCGAAGGCGAGGCTGAGCGACACCGAGCGTGAGGCCGTGGAGTCGATCACGACGCAGATCCTCAACAAGCTCCTGCACCTGCCGACGATCCGGATGAAGGAGGCCGCTGCTGCCGCCGACGGCGTTCTCTATGCTGATGCGGTGCGGCACCTCTTCGGACTCGAGGACGAGCGCTGACACCCGCCCAGCGCCGCCTCGCCGGGCGACCTCTCCCGCTTCAGGTGCCCACGGCGTTCGTCCGTGTACGGGCGCGTGCCGCGCGCTGTGCTCCCACGCGCGCGGGTAGCCTCCGCTGCCGTGGCGCTCGTCCGCATCGGGTCGCGCGGCAGTAGGCTGGCACTCACGCAGGCGGAGCTCGTCGCGGATCGGCTCCGCACACCCGGCATCGAGCTCGCCCTTGTTCCCATCACGACCGCCGGCGACCGCGATCGCACTCGCCCGTTCGGCGAGATCGGCGCGCGCGGCGTGTTCGTGAAGGAGCTCGAGGAGGCGTTGCTCGAGGGCCGAATCGACATCGCGGTTCACTCCGCGAAGGACATGACGGCGCAGGATGCGGACGGCCTCGCCGTCTCCGCGTACCTCCAGCGCGACGATCCCCGCGATGCGCTTTGCGGCGCGAGTGAGCTGAGGCCGGGGATGCGCGTCGGCACCGCGTCGGTGCGGCGCCGGGCGCAGCTGCTCGCGCTCGAGCGCGAGCTCGTGATCGAGCCGTTGCGTGGCAACATCGACACGAGGCTGCGCAAGCGGGGCGAGCGCGGCCTCGACGCCGTCGTTCTCGCCGCGTGTGGGCTCGACCGCCTCGGCCTCGGCGCCGAGATCGGCCGCAGGTTCGATCCGGACGAGCTGCTGCCGGAGGCCGGGCAGGGCGCGCTCGCGCTCCAGGTGCGCGCGGGCGAGGAGGAGCTGGCCGGACATGCCGACGATCCCGAGACGCGCCGCCGCGTCGAGGCCGAACGCCGCTGCGTCGCCGCAGTCGGCGGCGGGTGCCTCGCACCGGTTGCAGCGCACCACGACGGGACGACGCTCACCGGCCTCGTTGCCGCGGAGGACGGATCGTGGCTCGAGCGCGTCAGCGGCGACGATGCGGGCGCGGTGGGCCGCGAGCTCGCGGAGCTCGCCGCCGGACGAGAATCGGCACGAACATGACACGGACAGGCGCGAAAGTCCTCGCTACCGTTCCGGTAGGGGAGCTCGCGCACCCCCCGGGGGGAAGGGGCAGAGCGAGCCGGGTCGCGCTGCGCGCGCGCCGATCGAGATCGCCGAGCGCCGCGATGCGGAACGGCCGGAGGAGACGGTGTTCCATCTCTGGCGCCACACGGACGACGAGTTGCGCGAGCTCGGCGGCCGCGGCGTCTGGCTCGACACGAGTTCGCTCACGCTAGAGGAGACCGTGGACCAGGCGCTCGCAGGGCTCGAAGACGCAGCCGTCGCATGAACGTGATCGTCACGCGGCCGCGTGCGCAGGCCGGCCCGCTCGTCACGCGGCTGGAGGCGCTCGGCCACCGGGTGGTCGAATGTCCGCTGATCGAGATCGAGCCGCTCTCGGACGAACCGATCAATGCGTCCGGTTACGACTGGGTGATCGTGACGAGCCCGAACGGCGCCGACGAGATCGCGCGTCGGGCCCGGGACCTGCCGCGCGTCGCGGCTGTGGGGCCGGGCACGGCCGAGCGGCTGCGCGAGCACGGAATCGAGCCTGCGCTCGTGCCCAAGGAGTCGTCGCAGGACGGCCTCCTCGCCGAGTTCCCGCGTCCGGCCGGGCGCGTGCTCTTCGCCGCCGCCGAGAACGCGCGGCGCGGTCCGATCGACGAGCTCGGCGCGGACTACGTCCCGCTCTACCGGACGCGGCTCCTCACGCCGGAACCGCCGGAAGGCGACGTTGTCGTGCTCGCGTCGGGCTCGGCCGCACGCGCATACGCGGCTCTCGGTGGCACCGCGCCCGCCGTCTCGATCGGGCCGCAGACGACACGAGCCGCGCGCAGCGTCGGCCTCGACGTCGTTGCAGAGGCACCGACGCACGATCTCGACGGTTTGCTCGCAGCGATCGAAGCAGTAGCGTCTCGCGCATGAAGCACCGGTTCATCACGTTCCTGACGGACTTCGGCCTCGGCGACGACTTCGTCGGCACGTGCCACGGCGTGATCAAGCGAATAGCTCCCGATTGCGAGATCATCGACATCACACACGGCATCCCGCCGCAGCAGGTGCTCCAGGGAGCGCTGGTGCTTCGGAACACGATCGAGTACATGCCGGCGGGGGTCCACCTCGCCGTGATCGATCCCGGCGTCGGAAGCTCGCGCCGGCCGGTCGTCCTCGAGGACGGCGACGGGCGGCTGTACGTCGGCCCCGACAACGGCCTGCTGATTCCCGCCGCAGAGCGGGCGGGGATCGCGGCGGTGCACGAGATCGCCAATCCCGCCTACGCGCTCGAGCCCGTGTCGCGGACGTTCCACGGCCGTGACCTGTTCGCGCCCGCCGCGGCCCACCTCGCGCTCGGCGTGTCGGCGAACGATCTCGGCCCTCCGCTCGCGCTCGACGTACTCGCACGCCTCGACCTGCCGGAGCCGCACGTCGACCGTTCGGGCTTGCATGCGACGGTGCTGTATGTCGACCAGTTCGGGAACATGCAGCTGAACCTGACGCGCGAGCACCTCGACAGCGCCGACGTCGTTCCCGGGACGCGTCTCGAGCTGGACGTCGGCGGAGCGCGGTACCTCGCGACGGCAACGCGGACGTTTGCGGACGCGCGGCCGGGCGAGATCGTGCTCTACGAGGATTCGTACCGTAACATCGCGGTCGCGATCAACAGGGGGAGCGCCGCGCAGATGTTCGCGGTGGGGGCGGGACAGCCTGTCGAGCTGCGCACGGCGTCGCTGTGAATTTCGGGCAGCGTTTCGCGCGTCTCGCGACCGACGCGGTCGTGCGGAGGCCGTCGCTGTGGCGCCTCTTCCGCGGCCCGCTGCGGCGCACCTTCGACAAGCTCGCTCCGGTCTGGGACCACCAGCGCTCGCCGGACGCGTTCGCGCCGGTGCAGTCGGCGCTCGACACGCTCGATGGTCCGCCAACTCGTGTGCTCGACGTCGGTACCGGAACCGGCTCCGTTGCGCTCCTCGTCGCGGAGCGCTTCCCCGCGGCGGAGGTCGTCGGCGTCGACGTGTCGGAGCGGATGCTCGAGCAGGCTCGGCAGAAGGCGCGGGATCGCGTGCGCTTCGAGATCGCGGACGCGGAGCGGCTGCCGTTTCCGGATGGGAGCTTCGACCTCGTGACGCTCGGCAACATGATCCCGTTCTTCGACGAGCTGGCGCGTGTGACCGCCGGCGCCGGGCGCGTGTTGTTTGCCTTCTCGGCCGGCCCCGAGACGCCGATCTACGTGCCGTCGGACACGCTGCGCCGCGAGCTCGCCGCGCGTGGTTTCGCGGAGTTTGCGGAGTTTTCTGCGGGACGTGGCACGTCGCTGCTGGCGACGAAGCGCTGACTGCGCGCTAAGGTCCGCCCACACGGTTCGTTCGCGGCGCGGTAGCACCGGTCCGGACGTACCGAGTTTCGAGACGGAGCCGAAACGCTCCGTCTCGTTTTATGGTCAGCGCGTGAAGCGGCCCCGGCGGCTCGACCGCCTTCCCGAGCAGTACTTCATGCGTCTGCTCGCCGACGTGCAGGCCGCGCGCGGCGCCGACGGCGACCCGCTCGTCGACCTCGGGCGCGGCAATCCCGACGTGGCGCCGCCGCCGCACGTGATCGAGGCGCTCGTCGAGGCGGCGCGCGAGGCGACGGCGGCGATGCACGGCTACGCGCCGTTCAGCGGCCTTCCGGGGCTGCGCGACGCGATCGCAGAGCGCTACGCGACGGTGTACGGCGTCCGCCTCGACCCCGCGACGGAGGTCGCCGTCGTTCCGGGGACGAAGACCGCCCTCGTCGAGGTCGTGCTCTGCGTCGCCGAGCGTGGTGACACGGTGCTGCTGCCCGATCCGTACTACCCCGACTACCCGTCGGGGATCGCGCTCGCGGGGGCCGAGCTCGGGTACGTGCGCCTCGATCCGGGTGCCGGCTACGCCCCGCGTTTCGACGAGGCGCCGCGGGACGGCGTCGCTGCGGCGTTCCTCAACTTCCCGTCGAATCCGACGGCCGCCGCCGCCCCGCCCGGCGCGTTTCGCGACGCCGTCGAGTTCGCGCGCGCGACCGGCGCCGTGATCGTGCACGACTTCGCGTACGGAGACCTCGTCTTCGACGGCCGTGCGCCCGCGAGCTTCCTCTCCGAGCCCGGCGCGCGTGAGGTCGGGATCGAGCTGTTCTCGATGTCGAAGAGCTTCGGCATGGCCGGCTGGCGCCTGGGCTTCGTCGTCGGGAACGCCGAGCTCGTGCGCCGCATCGGCGAGCTCCAGGACCACGCCCGCGCCGGAATCTTCGCGCCCGTGCAGCATGCGGGCATCGCCGCCCTCCGCGGTCCGCAGGAGACGGTTGCCGAGCGACGCGATCTCTACCAGCGGCGGCGCGACGTCGTCTTCTCGGCCCTCGGCGGCCGCTGCGCGCCGTGCGAAGGGACGTTCTACGTCTGGCTGCGGCTGCCCGAGGAGCTGACGCCGAGCCGGCTGCTCACCGAGCACCGGGTCGCGGTCGCACCCGGCGAGGGGTTCGGACCCTCGGGTGCGGGCTGGGCGCGGATCTCCCTCGCGACGGCCGACGACCAGCTCGAGCTCGGGCTCGCGCGCCTACAGGCCGCATTCGCGTAGCCGCGCCGGGACTCATCGTGTCGCGCGAACCTCGAGCCGGACGTCGGGCGTCGCAACTGCGACGCTGCCGTACAGCGGTCACCTGCCTTTGAACCGCTCGACGAGCAGCTCCGCCTGGTCGTCGTCGACGCCGTGGAGGTCGAAGCGCAGCCGCACGGTGCGGAAGACGGTCACGTCGGGCCGCACGGGGTCTGAGAGGTCGAGCTCGCCGTCGATCCCGACCTGGACGCCGGTGAGCGGGGCGGCTTCCTGTCGCGCGAACACCTGCACGAGCTCGACGCCGCAGGCGGCGATCGCGGCCAGGAAGAGCTCGCCCGGCGTCACCTCCTCACCGGGGCACCCGTTCTGAACCGGGCCGTCGACCACGAAGTGGTGGTCGCGCGTGCTGCAGAGAACGCGGCCGAAGGTGTCGGTCGACCGCGCGTCGGCGGCATAACGGCGGCGATCAGCGGTCGCTGGCAACACACACCCTCCGTTCGATCGCGTCGAGTGTAGGTGGAAGTCGGGAATGATCGCTGCGTGGATGTGCGCGCTCGCAGCTGCCGTCGGCAGCGGCCGCGCGGTGACCGACCGCGCGGACGCTGCGCCGGCCGTTCGGATGGGCGCGGTGGATGCAGGGCGGATCCTGGCCGGCATGGCTCGTGCCACGCAGCCGCCCAGACGGATGGCGCATGATTTGTGGATTGAACTCCCGACCAGCCTGAGCTGGCGCGTTCGCGGGCCCGCGGTCGCGCGAGGGCGACGCGGGCCCGCGAACGGGTGCTATCCGGCTCTGATCGTCCCGAAGAGACCGTGGGTCTCGTCGTCGGGGCCGGCGGTGAAGAACAGCGTGTCGGTCGCGCCGTTGGCAGACGTGTTCTTCCCGAAGGCGATCGCCCACAGACCGTCGATCACGATCGGCTTGTGGTCAGGGCCTCTGAGAGCGCCGACGCGCTCGTACGTGCCGTCTTGCTGTGGCTCGTAAGCGTTGATCTCACCGTCGCCGAAGTTGCCCACGAGGAGATCGCCGCCGAATGCTCCGAAATTCGCCGGAGCGTGGGCCAGGCCCCACGGCGCGTTGAGCTGGCCACGGGTCGCGACGCGCCCGAGGAAGTTTCCGGTCGTGTCGAACGCGTCGACGAAGCCGAGGCCCTGCCCCGCGACCTCGTCCTCTTGGTCGGCGTCCTGCTTGGCGTAAGCGACGAAGATCTGCCCGCCGATGTTCGTGATTCCGAACGGCGCGAATCCCTCCGGAAGCTTGGGATCGACGAACGCGCCGGGCGCAGTCGCCAATCCGAAACTGTCGTTGAAGACGTCGACACGCGCGTTGTGGAAGTCGGCCGCGTACAAGAAGTCGCCAGCCGTCGTAGCGGCGATCGCCAGGCCCTTATAGTTCGCGCCCGGGCGCGTGACGGCAACGACAGCGTGCGTGAGCGACACCGCTGGGCTCCAGCCCGCGATCACGCCCCCTTCGGTGTCGAAGAGAAACCGGGCAGGTCCCGAACTTGCTCCTTCGCGGACGACGAACTGCGAGCCGGTGTTCGAGACCAGGCCGGTCGGAGCGCCACTCGGTATCGCGACGACCAGCGCGGCCGGAGTGCCGTCGGCCTGGTAGATCGTGGAGACGTCGGTCTCGTTGTCGGCGACCCACCACGGTGAGGTTGGGAGAGACGCGAGTCCCCATGCGTTGACCAGGTTTGGATCGACGCGATCGGCAGCCCCCGGTACATCGGAGACGAGGTTGTGCACGACGTACGAGTTCGGCTCCGCCGCCTTCGTGGCGCTCGCGAGAGCCGAAGCCGTCAGGATTGCCAGCGCAAGCGCCGCCGCGAACCAGAGGCGGCGTCCTCTGGGATGTCCCCCCATCTTCAGCCTCCTTTTTCTAAGACGAGTGGCATATGCGCCCCTCAAAGAGGAGAAAAAAGTCAATACGGGGCAAGCCGGCTATCGGTTTGCGGTTCACGTTGTCGCTCGCCCGCGTGACTCGGGAGGCTCAGACGAAGGCGCTCCTCCGGCTCCTGATACAGGAGCCACGGGTCGAAGGGTGAGTGCGGATTCAGCCCACCTACAGGCTCGTCACGCCCGAGGTTTGCGCAACGTCCGAAAAGTGGCGAGGGCCGGAATCGAACCGGCGACACCACGGTTTTCAGCCGTGTGCTCTACCAACTGAGCTACCTCGCCCCGCGGCGCGAAGTCTAGCCGTGGTCTTTGGCGGCGCCTGAGGCTAGCGTTCGCGTCGTGGCGACAGTCGCGGTGATCGGGGCGCCTCTCGACCTCGGTGCCGGCCGCCGCGGCGTCGACATGGGGCCGTCGGCGATCCGCTACGCGGGCCTGGAGACGGGGCTGCGGGAGCTCGGCTACGACGTCGTCGACCACGGCAATGTCTTCGCGGAGGTTGCAGAAGCGGCGAACGAGGGGAACGAGCGGGCGCGCTTCCTGCCGCAGATCCTGCAGTCGACCGTCCGAGTCGCCGAGCTCGTGCGGGACGCGCGGGCGGCGGGACAGCTCCCGCTCGTTCTCGGCGGTGACCACTCGGTGGCGCTCGGGACGCTTGCGGGGATGGCGAGCGTCGACGGCCCCGGCGGGCTCCTGTGGCTCGACGCGCACGGCGACCTGAACCGGCCGGCGACGACGCCGAGCGGGAACGTTCACGGGATGGTGCTCGCGGCCGCGCTGGGCCTCGCCGGCGACGAGTTTCGCGTCGACGGGTGGCCGGCGGCCACGGCCGATCCGGCGCGGACGGTGCTGATCGGTGTCCGCTCGCTCGACGTCGGCGAGCGCGACCTGGTGAAGGAGACGGGAATCTGGGTCTTCACGATGTCGGACGTGGACCGGCTCGGAATCCAATCGGTGCTGGAGGAGGCGCTGGAGCGTGTCGCCGGCCCCGGATTCCTCCACGTCAGCATCGACATGGACGTGCTCGACCCGCGGTTTGCTCCCGGCGTGGGCACGCCGGTTCGCGGCGGGCTCGACTACAGGGAAGCGCATCGCGCGCTCGAGGTGGTCGCCGAGGCGGGCATCCCCTCGTCGCTCGACGTGGTCGAGGTGAACCCGATCCTCGATCACGAGAACGAGACCGCGCAGACCGCGGTCGAGCTCGTTCGCTCAGCGCTCGGCGCGCGGATCCTCTGATTTCGCGTTCCTGACGTCCCGCTGGGCGTGCGATCGCCGGAGAGACAATGCGAGTAGCACGGCCCGGAGGTGAGCGTGCGGCCAGCGGGACGAGCCGTGCGCGGAGCCGGGCTTCTTCCGGCGGGAGCCGCGGCGGTCAGGGACGCGACAGGAAATCAAGGATTGCGTCGGCGGTGGCGTCGAAGGCGTCCCACATCACGTTGTGGCCGCCGGGGACGACCATGACCTCGGAGCCGATCGTGTCGCGACACGCGTCGGCGACCGCCTCGGGTGTCGTCTCGGACTCCGTCGCACGGACGATGAGGCTCCTGACGCATAAGCCGTCGTCGAGGGGCGGCGGCTTCGCCAGCTCGCCGTAGGCGGCGATGACGGCGCTGCGGGCGAACCGCAGGCGGTAGCGTCCGTCGTCGCCAAGCCGGAGCTGCTCGGGCGTCTCCTCCTCCACGATCGCGCGCGAAGAGTGAGGGTTGTCCGCGAGGCGGCGCTCGATCGCCTCGTCGACCGACGCGAACGACTGGTCCGTGCGAGTTCGTTCCGCGCGCTCGAGCGCGATGTGCGGCGGCACCCAGACCGCGGGGTCGAGCAGCACGAGCGCCTCGACGCGGTCGGGATGACGCGCCGCGAGCTCGAGCCCGAGCCTGCCGCCGAAGCTATGTCCCACGACGGCGACACGTTTCAATGCGAGGGCGTCGAGCGTCTCGACCAGGTCCGCCACGTGCCGGTCGAGGTCCCAGGGCGGCTCCCACGTCGACGCGCCGTGGCCGCGGAGGTCGGGCGCGAGCACGCGGAAGGCGTCGAGTCGGTGCGTGGCGAGGCGACGGAAGCGGCCGCCCCACGCCGTGATTCCGTGCAGGCAGAGCAGGGGACGCGCCGTCGGCGGGCCCCACTCGTGGACGTGCAGCGTCATCTGACGAGTGCGGGCACGAGGCCATCGGCGTCGCTGCGGAGGACGACGACGGAGCGCTCGTTGATCTGCTCGCCGCCGTTGACGCTCACGACGACCAATTCGATCGCCCCGGCCCGCGGCACCTGCTCGACGAGGCGGACGATCTGCACGGCGTGGAAACTACCGAAGGGTGCTCGCGATTCTGTACGACATCCACGGCAACCTCCCCGCGCTCGACGCGGTGCTTGCGGACGTCGAGCTCGAGCGCCCGGATGCATTCTTGCTCGGCGGTGACTACGGGACACCGAGTCCATGGCCGCGCGAGACGCTCGACCGGCTGCTTCAGCTCGAGCCGGCGACCTGGATTCGCGGCAACGGCGAGCGTTGGTTGCGGGAGCCGCCCGTCGATCGGCCCGAAGTGCTGGAGACGTTCGAGGCGTTCGTCCCCGGCTCGCTTCCGCAGGCGGAGCTCGACTGGCTGTACGGCCTACCGCCGCAAGCCGACGTGAATCGGGTCCTCTACGTGCACGGATGCGTCGGCCGTGACGATGACAGCTTTGCTCGCGACCCCCAGCCGGAGGACGAGCAACGTATCGGCGACGAGCACGATCGGACGATCGTCTTCGGCCACAGCCACCTCCAGTTTCGCCGTCCTGGGCCGAGGGGGACGGATCTGATCAACCCCGGGAGCGTCGGCATGCCGCTCGACGGGGACGTGCGCGCGGCATGGGCTGTGCGCACCAACGACGGCGAGTTCGCGTTGCGGCGGACGGAGTACGACGTCGAACGCGCCGTCGCAGCGTGGCGGGCGATGGGCGGCGACTTCGGCGACACGGCCGCGCGGCGCCTCGAGCGCGGCTCGGACTGACGGCCCATGGGTACACATGTGCTTGCACATCACGTTGCACATGTGTCCCCATGTGCATGGCTAGTCCGTTTCGGCCTCCTCGCCTGACCCACTCGGACGGTAGTACTCCGTCCCCTTCAGCTCGTCCGGCAGGTAGTCGACGTCGAAGCCGCGCGCATCGTCGTGCGGGTAGACGTAGCCCTCTCCGTAGCCGAACTTCCGCGCGCCCGGATAGTGCGTGTCGCGCAGTGCCTTCGGCGGACGCAGGTTCCCCTGCTCGCGCACGTCGCGCGTCGCTTCCTTGAGCGCGACGTACGACGCGTTCGACTTGGGAGCGCGCGCGAGGTAGATCGCAGCCTGCGACAGGTTCAGCCGTGCCTCGGGGAGCCCCACGTGCTCGACGGCGTGCGCGGCGGCGACGGCGACCAACAGCGCGCGGGGATCGGCGTTGCCGATGTCCTCGGACGCGAGGACGATCATGCGCCGGGCGATGTAACGCGCATCCTCACCGCCTTCGAGCATCGCGGCGAGGTAGTAGACGGCCGCGTCCGGATCGGATCCGCGCATCGACTTGATGAAGGCCGAGATGAAGTCGTAGTGCTGGTCGCCGCCCTTGTCGTAGAGAAGCGGTCGCTTGGTCGAGGCGTCCTCCGCGTGCCGTTCCTCGAGCTCGCGGCCCTCCGCCTTCGCCGTCTGCCACGCCAGCTCGAGGATGTTGAGCGCGTTCCGAGCGTCGCCGCCGGCGAGCTGGGCGATCCGCTCGGCGACCTCGGCTGGGACCTCGGTGCCGAGCTCGCGCGCGCCGCGCTCGACGACGCGCAGGAGATCGTCGAGCGAGTGCGGCTCGAGCGCATAGATCTGCGTCCGCGAGAGAAGCGCGGAGTTGACCTCGAAGTACGGGTTCTCGGTCGTCGCGCCGATCAGCGTCACGAGCCCTTCCTCGACCGCCGGCAGCAGCGCGTCCTGCTGTGCCTTGTTGAACCGGTGGATCTCGTCGAGGAAGAGGATCGTTCGCTGCGAGTTCGCGCCCAGACGCTCGCGCGCCCGCGCGAGCACGTCGCGCACGTCGCGCACCGACGCCGAGACGGCGGACATCTCCTCGAACACCGAGCCGGTCGACGCGGCGATCACGCGGGCGAGCGTCGTCTTGCCGCTGCCCGGCGGCCCGTAGAGGATCATCGAGCCGACACGGTCCTCTCTGATCGCGAGGCGCAGCGCCGAATCCTCGCCGAGGACGTGCCGCTGCCCGACGAACTCGTCGATCGTCGACGGCCGCACGCGAAGCGCGAGCGGCGCCACCGTCGAGATGCGCTCTTTCGCGGCGTCCGAGAACAGGTCGCTCATCGAACGAAGTATGCTCCGCCCCATGGCGACCGACGTCCAGCCCGTCGTCAAGGGGCTGAGCGTCGTCTACCTCTACGTGCGCGATCTCGACCGCTCGCTCGCCTTCTACCGCGACGTGCTCGGGATCCCCCTCGAGCGCTCCGACCAGGTCTGGGCGGAGGCGAGGCTCGGTTCGGTCCGCTTCGCCCTCCACGCGCTCCACGCCGGAGTGGGCGAGCCGCAGTCCGGGACGATGCACGCCGATTTCGAGGTCGACGACATCGACGAGGCCGCGGCGACGGTGCGGGCCGCGGGCGTCGACGTGCGCGAGATCCGCCGCGAGCCGTACGGCTCGCACTGCACGTTCTTCGATCCCGACGGCTACGAGCTCGAGCTCTTCCAACCCGCTCGCTGATGGCGAGCGGCGCGGAGGAGGACTACTCACAACCGCTCCTCGACGGTAAGGGCGCGAGCGACTACGAGCGCTATCTCCGGACCGACGAGCTGCTCGCGCTGCAGAAGCCGCCGGAGGAGCAGGTGCACCGTGACGAGCTGCTGTTCCAGACGGTTCATCAGTCCTCCGAGCTCTGGCTCAAGCTCGCGTGCTTCGAGGTCGAGGGAGCAACCGCCCATCTGCGCGAGGGGGACCGTGCCGCCGCGATCCGCCTGCTGCGCCGTTCGGCGTCCGCAGTCCAGATCGCGACGCGCCTGCTCGACGAGCTCGAGCACATGTCGCCCTGGGAGTACCAGGCGATCCGGCGCGTGCTCGGCCACGGCAGCGGCTTCGACTCGCCGGGCTTCCGCAACATCCGCCGTGTCTCGCCGTCGCTCGGCGAAGCCTTCCACGCGCTCCGTCGCGAGGATGGGCTCTCGCTCACGGAGCTGTACGTCCAGGGGCGCGAGCACGAGGAGCTCTACCTGCTCGCCGAGCTCTTGATCGAGTGGGACGAGCGGATCTCGGTCTGGCGCTTTCGCCACTACAAGGTGGTCGCCCGCGTGATCGGCGACGAGGTCGTCGGCACGCAAGGGACGCCCGTCGAGCTGCTCAGCGGGCTGATCAAGAACAAGCTCTACCCGGAGCTGTGGCAGGCGCGGAACGAGCTGACGGCGCTCGCCAAGGAGCAGGAGGACGCGGCCGAGGCGGACGTCCCCGGCCACGGACGATAGAGAACGCGTGGCGCCCGCAGTGAAGTGACGACCGCCTGGCCCTGGGAACGCCTGGCGGCGTCGAACGCAGCCTCGCACGACCTGCTCGTGACACTCCTCGATCCGCAACCGGGGGAGCGTTTCCTCGACGTCGGCACCGGCTCGGGCGGTCTCGCGAAGCGCGCCGCGGAATGCGGCGCCGAGGTCGTGGGCGTCGACGTCGCGGAGGGCGCGGTGGAGGCTGCGCGGCAGGCGGCGCCCGGGGCGCGCTTCGAGCTCGCCGACGTGCAGGAATTGCCGTTCGCCGACGCGTCCTTCGACATCGTCGCCTCTGCGTACGGCGTCAACTTCGCAAGCAACCATGCGGCCGCGGCCGCCGAGCTCGCGCGCGTCTGCCGTCCCGGCGGGCGCATCGGCCTGACGGTGATGCCGCCGGACTCCCGTGCTGGCGCGCTGTGGTCGCTCGTGCGCGAGCAGCATGCTGTCGGAGACCATCCGGCGGGGTGGCGCGCCGATCTCCTCGAGCGGTGGTTCGACGTCGAGGTGCACCGGCGGGAGTCGCCGCCGCAGGAGCGGTTCACCCCCGACGAGCGGTGGGAGTTCGCGCGCGAGCAGATGGGCTTTGTCCGTGAGGTCGTCGAGCGGCTCGACGCCGAGGAGCTCGAGATCTTTCGCGCGAAGTTCCTCGCGATCGCGGCGGAGTACGAGGACCGCCCGCTTCGCTCGACGGTCATCCTGGGGCGGCGACGCTCGTGACGCTGCGGGACGAGGCCGTCGACCTGCTCCAGCGCTTGATCCGCCTCGACACGACCAATCCGCCCGGCAACGAGACGGCCGCCGCAGAGCTCCTGCGCGAGTACCTGGAGGCGAGCGGCGTCGCCTGCGAGCTCTACGCGAAGGTCCCGGAGCGTGCGAACCTCGTCGCGCGCGCGGCGCGCTCGACATGAAGGGCGAGGTGGCCGCGAGCGCAGTCGCGATCGCGTCCCTGGCGCGAGAAGGGTGGCGCCCGAAGGGTGAGCTGATCTTCGTGGCCGCCGCCGACGAGGAGGTCGGCGCCGGCTTCGGCCTGCAATGGCTCGTCGACGCTCATCCCGACGCCGTTCGCGCGGAGTACTCGCTCAACGAGGGCGGCGGCGAGCGGCTGGACCTCGACGGACGCGGCTTCTATCTCTGCGCGACCGCAGAGAAGATGAGCGCACCGTTCCGGCTGCGCGTTCACGGGCGAAGCGGGCACGCGTCGATGCCCGGGATCGCCGACAACGCGCTGCTGAAGGCGTCCGTCCTCGTCCAGCGGCTGGGTGAGTACCGGCCCGAGCCGCGGGCGGAGCCCGAGGTCGTTGCGCTGCTCGAGACGGTGACGGGGCGGGGCTTGGACGACCCGCACGAGTTGCTGCCGGCGGCACGCGGGATCGATGCGGTGCTCGCGTCGCTGGTCGAGCCGCTGCTGGGGCCGACGTTTGCGCCGACGATGATCTCCGCGTCGCAGAAGCGGAACGTCGTGCCGGCGGTGTGCGAGGTGGTCGTCGACTCGCGCCTGCTGCCCGGTCAGACGCCGGACGAGCAGCACGCGCTGGTGCGCTCGATCCTCGGGCCGGGTGAGTACGGGCTGGAGGCGATCGAAGCCCAGGGAGGCACGCGCTCTCCGATCGGAGGCCCCCTCTGGGACGCCGTCACAGGGTTCGTTGCCGAGGAGGAGCCGGAGGCGGCCGTCGTTCCGATCTGCGTGCCGGGCTTCACGGACAGCCATTGGCTGCGCGAGGCGTTCGGGACGGTTGCGTAC
>WNGA01016004.1_pt1 | contig 17474 bp, 16 predicted proteins | sample 5400061 | NCBI WGS metagenome assembly WNGA01 (sample SAMN13153366, study PRJNA577476) | soil metagenome | isolation source: 100 cm soil or saprolite under grassland replicate 2 | place: USA:California | collected 2016-06-15 | reverse complement strand
GTCGAGGGCTGGGGCTGGTACCAGCGCGACACGAACATCCACGGCGCGCTGCTGCCGCAGCAGATCACCGAGTTCACGAACTCCGGTGTCGCCTGCGGCATCGCCTCGGTAAATCTCGCCGAAGACCCGTTCGACGACTTCAACGGGTTCTGGGGCGCATGCTCGACGTACGGCGCGTTCTCCTATCTCAAGTACGGCGAGATGCGTCTCTTCAGCCAGCTCGCGCAGGACTGCGAGCTACGCGTCGGCAAGGTGCTATGGATCGCCGGACATTCCGGTCCGGAGACCGCCGAAGACTCACGCACGCACTTCGGCATCTTCGAGACCGGCGTGACGCAGCTCTTTCCCGACGGCGCGGTCACCGATCTCCATCCATGGGAGTACAACGAGGTGCCGGTGGTGCTCGGGGCCGCGCTGCGCCAGAAGGCACCGATCGTCGCGCTGCATCTCACGCGGCCGAACGTCGACATCCCTGACCGCAAGGCACTCGGCATGGACTCGCACTTCGCCGCCGCGCGCGGCGCCTACTTCATCCGCCGCTATCGCGACGGGCAGCCGCGGATGGGGACCATCTTCGTGCAGGGCACCTCGACGACGGCGAACCTCGTGAAGGTCCTGCCGCAGCTCGACGAGCGCGGGCTCAACGTGAAGATCATCGCCGCGATCAGCCCGCAGCTCTTCGCGCTGCAGGACCAGCGCTACCGCGACGAGATCGCCTCGGCCGCGGACCGCGTCGACGCGATGGTCATCAGCAACCGCTCGCGGCGCGTCATGCGTGACTGGATCGAGCACCCCGTCGTCGCCGAGTACTCGCTGACCTCCGACTGGGACGACCGCTGGCGCACCGGTGGGACGGTCGACGAGGTCATCGCTGAAGCGCACCTCTCGCCGCAGCACCTGCTCGCAGGCATCGAACGCTTCGTCGCCGATCGCCAGCGCCGCCTCGCGCGGATCCGCGACGCGGTCGACGCGGCGCTCGCGCAGTGACCTCCCCCTCCGGCTCCGGCTTTCTGGAGCGGCCTTCGCCGCTCCATCAGTAGCGCGGCCGCATGCCACGCAAGAAGAAGCGGGTCGCGTCGCGCACGAAGGCACAGAGCAACTACGCGTGGCATCGCCGCGTGCCGTGGCTCGCGATCGGCGCCGGTGCGATCGTTCTCGTGATCGGCGTGCTCGTCGCGCAGTCGTTCGGCGTCGGCGAGAGCGCAGGTAAGTTCACCGGTCCGGGCAGCGGCGTCGGCAACCACATCCCCGAAGGCCAGGCCATCCCGTATCCGTCGTACCCGCCGACGTACGGTCCGCACTGGCCCGCGCCGACGACATGGGGCTTTCACAGCGAGGTCGTTCCGGACGAGCGGGCGGTGCACAACCTCGAGCACGGTGGCGTCGTCGCCTCGTACAACAACATCCCGGCCGAATCGCTCGCGGCGCTGCAGGCACTACTCACGACGTATCCGAAGGACAAATACGGCGAGGTCAAGCTGCTCATCCGCCCGTACGACAAGATCGCGCCGGGCACGATCGCGCTCACCGCGTGGAGCTGGATCGACGAGCTGACGACATATGACGACGCGCGCGTTCGTCGCTTCCTGAACGCGCATCTGAACAAGTGCTGCGAGGATCTGCCCTGACGCGACGGGCCGCATTCGACGAGGTCGGCGAGCACAACCGTCGGATGTGGGAGCGCCTGGCGGAGGCCGGCATCCCGTACACGCGTCCGCTCGGCAAGCCGCCGCGGGACGCCCGTGGCAAGCGGCGTTTCCTCGACGAGCTGACGCGTGGACGGCTCCGCGGCGTAGGGCTCGAGCGAAAGCGCGTGCTGTCCCTGGCCGGTGGCGGTGGATGGGACGCCGTCCTGTTCGCGGAGCTCGGCGCGACGACGACGCTGTTCGACATCTCGAAGCGCCAGCTCGCGACGGTGCGCGCGCTCGCGCGCGACCGAGGCACGAAGCTGCGTTTCGTGCAGGGCGATATGCGCGACCTCTCGGCATTCGCGGACGGAGAGTTCGACATCGTGAGCCACCACCACTCGCTGGTCTTCGTGCCCGACGCGGAACGCGTCATCGCCGAGGCCGCACGCGTCCTCGCGCCCGGCGGGATCTACGTCTTCTCCACCATGCATCCCGTCGCGCTGCGCATGCAGGAGACGTGGACGGGGACGGGCTGGGGCTTCAAGCAGCGCTACTTCGACGACGGGTCGATCCTGTTCGACGACGCCGTCTGGGAGTTCGGCACGGTGAAAGTCGACGCGCGTACGCTCGAGTACGGGCACCGCACCAGCGATCTCGTCAACGCCTGCGCGAAGAACGGTCTGCTCGTCGACGGGCTCTGGGAGTACTCGCCGAGCTACGAGGGCGGCGAGCCGGGGTCAGCGGACGAGCTCGAGCGCCACCTTCCCGCGTATCTGGAGATCAGGGCTCGTCGGGTAGCGATGGCGCCTCGTCGGGTAGCGCTCGCGCCTCGTCGCGCCGCGAAACGCGTCGGCGCAGCGCGGCGCTCGACTCCGCGTACTGCGACACGATCTCGCTGAGCTTTCGCGCGGCGACCGGGATGTTCACGGCCCAGCCGACACCGAAGACGTTCTCCGAAACGAGCTGATCGCTGTCCGGCGCCCAGTACGCGTCCCGCAGTCGATCCAGCGTCGGCACGCGGAAGTCATACGGGACGACTCCCGCGACCTTGCCGTTCCAGGTGCGCGCTTCCGGAGGCTTGCGGAGCTCCTGATAGATCGCGGCGGCGAAGGCCAACCAGGCGAGGGTGCGGATGAGCTTGAGCAGCTCTTTCATCTGTTCGCCACCTGAGCAGGGGTCGTGCCAGGCTTTGCGAGCGGAACGCCGGCGGCGCACTGCGGGCAGTCCGCCGGCGCGTACGTCGGGATCTCGACCGTCCACAGCGCGTGCAGCGGGACATCGATCGTCGCGGACCCGCCCGAGCGGTCGACGAGGACCGCCGCGCCCACGACCTGCGCGCCGGCGCCGCGAACGGCGTCGATCGTCTCCTGGACGGATCCGCCGGTCGTCATGATGTCGTCGACGACGAGGACGCGCTCCGTGGATCCGAGCTCGAAGGGGCGCCGGAACTCCCTGCCAGGAGCGTTCTCGATGCGCTCGGCGTAGACCGCCCGCAGCTCCATCTGTCGCGCGACCTCATGCGCGAGGATGATGCCGCCCGTCGTCGGTCCGGCGACGGTCCGCGGTCCGATGGACCGCGCCCACTCCGCGATGTCGGCACAGAGGGCGGCGGTGCGCACCGGCCACTGGAGCACCTGGAACTTCTCGAGGTAGCGCGACGAGTGTTTGCCCGACGCGAGGACGAAGTGTCCTTCGCGAAAGGCGCCCGCTTCACGGAATATGAGCTCGACCTCGCGCGGCGTGACCATCGCGCGACAGTATCGCGGCCGGAGTGCTCATATGCTCCGAGGGTGCGTGCGCTCACGGTCGTCCCGGGTCGTGCGGGCTCTGGCGCGGTGCGCGTCGTACCCGAGCCACACATCGCCGAGGACGAGGTCCTCGTCGACGTCGTGCGCGTCGGCCTCTGCGGCACCGATGCCGAGATCGAGCGCGGCGAGTACGGCCAGGCTCCCGACGGTGCCGACGTGCTGGTCCTCGGTCATGAGAGCTTTGGACGCGTCGCCCGCGACGCGGGGGCTTTGAAGGCCGGGACGCCCGTCGTCGCGAGCGTTCGCCGCCCCGACGGCTGTCCGAACTGCCGCGCCGGCGAGCAGGACATGTGTCTGTGGGGCGGCTTCCGCGAGCGCGGCATCAAGTGCCTCCACGGTTTCTGTGCCGAGCGATTTGCGGAGAGGAACGAGTACCTCTTCGTCGTGCCCGAAGCCATCGTCGAGGTCGCGGTCCTCCTCGAACCGCTCACCATCACCGAGAAGGGGTGGCGCCACCTCGTCGCCGCGCAGCGGCGTATGACGGTGTGGGAGCCGCGCACCGCGATCGTCGCCGGCGGCGGTCCGGTCGGGATCCTCGCGGCGACCAAGCTTCGTCTTCAGGGGCTCGACGTCACCGTCGTCGAGCGCCAGCACAAGCCGGAGAAGGAGGCTCTGCTCGCGCGGATCGGGGCGAGTTACGCCGCGACGAGCATTACACCGCTGGTGAAGATCGCCGAGCGCTCCAAGCGGATCGACCTCGTGATCGAGGCGACCGGTAACTCCGGGGTGGCGTTCGAGTGCCTACGGCTCGTGGGTGCGAACGGGGCGGTGATCCTGACCAGCGTCACCGGCGCGATGCGCTCGCTCGAGGTGGCCGCCGATGTCATCAACCAGAAGCTCGTGCTGAACAACGTGCTGGTCCTCGGCACCGTGAACGCGAAGTCCGACGACTTCCGCCAAGGGATCACTGACCTCTCCGAGGCGGAGCGCCGCTGGCCGGGGTTCCTCGGCGCGCTTATCACGCGGCGCGTTCCGCTCGCGGACGCCGCACGCGCGTTGCCGCACGATCCGTCCCAGATCAAGACCGTGGTGGAGGTGCGTGCGTGAAGGTGCACGACGCGTCGCTGGTGATGCGCGCGGATATGCCGACCTGGCCTGGCGAGGAAGGGCCGAAGACGACGCCACTGCGCCGCATCGCGAAGGGCGATTCGGCCAACGTCTCCATCGTGTCCTTCGGCAACCACACCGGAACGCACGTGGATCCGCCGGTGCACTTCATCGAAGGCACGGGCACGGTCGATCAGCTCCCGGTCGACGCGCTCGTCGGACCGTGTCGCGTGGTCGAGTTCGACGGCCCGCGACACATCAGCGCGGCATGGCTCGAGCAAGCGGACATACCGGAGGGGACGGAGCGCATCCTCTTCAAGACCCGCAACAGCGAGCGCTGGCGTGAGCCGGTGAAGCCCTTCGACCGCGACTTTGTCGCGCTCGATCGCACCGCGGCACGCTGGTGTGTCGACCGCGGTATGAAGCTCGTTGGCATCGACTACCTCTCCATCGAACCGCAGGGGCCCGAGAAGGAGGGCTATCCCACTCATAAGATGCTCCTCGGCGCGAAGATCGTGATCGTCGAGGGGCTCGACCTGAAGGAAGTGCGGCCCGGCGAATACGACCTCGTCTGCGGCGCGATCAAGTTCGAAGGCGGTGACGGTGCGCCCGCAAGGGTCTTCCTCATCGAGCGCTGACGCTCGCGAGGAAGTACTGCGACGTTTCGAGCGCGCGATCACCTGGACGCGCGCCGCGGGCGCGCTCGCCGCGCTGCTCATCGCACCGCTTCTTCCGAATCTCGGGCTGGGATACGTTCTCGCCCTCTCCGGTTTCCTCTTGGCGTGGGCGGCGGTGCTGCACGTCCTGTCCGGACGGGCGACCACCGCGGCGGATCAGGAGCAGACCTCGAGGGTGGCCTTCGTCGGGGACTGCATCGTCATCTTCCTCGGGATGCTGGTGGTCACGCCCGACCCGAACTGGGTCCTGTTCCCGCTCTTCGCGGTGCTGTTCATCATCACCGCCGCGTTCCGGCTCGGCGAGGTCGGCGCGGGCGCCGCGACGCTGATCGTGTCGCTCGAGTTCCTCGGACTCGCGATCTGGCGCGAGCGCGCGCTCGGCCTCCCGATCGAGCTTCCCTACCTCGCGTTCATCCTCATCCTCTACGGCCTCACGGCGCTCATCGTGTCGGCGATGCTGCGCGAGGTCGGCGTGATGCGCCGCGAGCGCACCGCTCTCATCCGCGACGCGAGCGACATCGAGGATCTGCGACGCGCCGACGGCGAGCGTCGCGAGCTGCTCGATCGCGAACGCGAGGCGCGGACGGAGGCCGAGGTCGCGACGGCGCGGCTCGAGGCGCTGCAGCGCATCACCGACGCCGCGCTCGCGCGCAGCGGGCTCGACGACCAGCTGTCCGAGATGCTGCGGCGGATCATGCCGGTCTTCGACGCGCATGCTGCGCTCGTGCTCGTGCCGGGTCTCCCCGCGGGAAGTTTTGCCGTGCGCGCCGCGGTCGGGATCGATCAGATGCTGCGCGCGCCGGTGCGGATCCGCGGCGGCGACGCGGAGCGTGCCATCCAGTCGCGCCGGCCGATGGCGATCCTCGATGGTTCGGCCGCCGAGCTGGACGCGCTCGTCGGGACGCGGGTGCAAGCGTCCGTCGTCGCGCCGCTGCACGCCGAGGGCGAGCTCGTCGGCCTCCTGTACCTCGCCGGCGAACATGGACACGCCTTTACACCTGACGAGCTCGGGCTGCTCCGTCTCATCGCCGAACGCGTCGCGGGCGCCATCGACCGTGCTGCGTTGCTTGACGCCGAGCGGCGCGCGCGGGGGGCCGCGGAGGCCGCGGAAGGCCGCATGCGACTCCTGCTCGAGGCGGGCGAGACGCTGAGTGAGGAGACCGCGGTGCAGCGGCGCCTCGAGCAGATCACCCGGCTCGCGGTGCCGAAGCTCGCCGACTTCTGCGCGATCGATCTGCTCGAGGCGGACGGATCGCTGCGGCGCGTGTCCCTCGCGGCATTGGATGTTGACGTCGAGCGCGCGAACTGGGCTGTCGCGAGCCGTTATCGGCGCGATCCGCTGGGAGCGCATCCGGTGTGGGAGGTCCTGCGCGACGCCCGGCCACTCGTCTGGGAGGAGGTCGACCCCGACCGTTTGCAGCGCCTCGCTCGGAACGGCGACCACCTACGCCAGCTGCTCGAGCGCGGCATCTGCTCCTGGATGGGCGTTCCGCTGCGAGTGGACGGGCACGTGCGTGGCGCGATGTCGTTCACGAATGCGGAATCGCGGCGCCGTTTCGCTCCGGAGGATCTCGCCACGGCCGAGGAGCTCGCCGGCCGCGTGGCAGCGGCCATCGCGCGGTCACCGGGCGATACGATTGCCTGAGATGGCGACCGTGCAGCAGCCTCTCGCGTTGCGCCGCGACCTCGTCCGGATCTTCGGGGAAGACCGGCTCGTCGCGGTCATCCGCACGGCCACGCCCGAGATCGCCGAGCGCGCCGCGCGCGCGATGGCGGGGGCGGGCGTCCGCCTGGTGGAGATCACGCTCACCGTGCCCGACGCGTACGAGCTCATCGCGAAGCTCGCGACCGACGACGCGTTCGCGAAGCATGGCGCGATCGTCGGTGCCGGAACGGTCCTCTCCGGCGCGCAGGCCGAGGATGCCGTGCTCGCGGGCGCGCGTTTCCTCGTCAGCCCCGCGCTGGTCCCTGAGATGCTCGAGGTTGGCCGGGCACGCGACGTGATGACCATGCCCGGGACGATGACGCCGAGCGAGATGGTGAAGGCCGCCGAGCTGGGCGCAGACTTCATCAAGATCTTCCCCATCGCGACGATCGGCGGCCCCGACTTCGTGACGAACGTCCGTCGCGCGCTCGCACACCTCCCGCTCGTCGCGACCGGGAACGTCGAGTACGACGAGATCCCCGCCTACTTCAAGGCGGGCGTCGTTGGCTTCGGCATCGGCGGGCCGCTAATCCGCGGCGATCTCCTGGATCGCGGCGACCACGCCGGCGTCGTGGCGAACGCGAAGCGCTTCCTCGCGGCGACCCGCAGGGCCTGATTTGCCTCGCGACCTTCCGCTCGGCAACGGCGACTTCCTCGTCACGTTCGACGCGCATTATCAGCTGCGCGACATCTACTACCCGCACGTCGGACAGGAGAACCACACCGTCGGCTCTCCATGCCGGTTCGGCGTGTGGGTCGATGGCAAGTTCAGCTGGATCGGGGACGATGGCTGGGACTGCCACATCGAGTACGAGCACGAGACGCTGGTCGGCGACACGACGCTGCAGAACGCGGCGCTCGGGCTGCGCCTGCGGTGCCGGGACGCCGTCGACTTCGACCGCAACATCTACTTCAAAGAGGTCACGGTCGAGGATGAGTTCGGGCGCGAACGTGAGATCCGCGCCTTCCAGCACTTCGACGCGCACCTGTTCGGGAACGAGGTCGGCGACTCGGCCTTCTACGACCCACGCTCACAGGCCATCGTCCACTACAAGGGACGCCGCGCGTTCCTTCTTTCGGGTACCGCGGGCGGGCACTCCTTCGGTCTGACCTCGTTCGCGATCGGCCAGAAGGACGCGCCTGGCAAAGAGGGCACCTGGCGCGACGCCGAGGACGGCGTGCTGTCGCGCAATCCTGTGGCGCAGGGCTCGATCGACAGCGTCGGGATGCTGAGCTTCCGCGTGCCGCCGAGCGGGAGCTCGACCGTCGTCTTCTGGATCGCGGCCGGCGAGTCGTACGACGCCGTGCGTGAGCTCGACAACGCGATCATCGCCGGGAACGATTCGGACGTGCTGCGCTTCAATCGCGACACGTATTCCTACCTCTGGCCACGCGACGGCGCCCTGGTCGCCGACGCGCTCGACCTCGCCGGCTACGGCGAGGTGACGCGCCGCTTCTTCTTCCTCTGCGGCGACCTCATGACGCGCGAGGGCTACCTGTTGCATAAGTACAACCCCGACGGTTCCCTCGGCTCGTCGTGGCACGCCTGGTCGACGCCCGAAGGACGACTCGAGCTGCCGATCCAGGAGGATGAGACCGGCCTTCCGATCTGGGCGCTGTGGCAGCACTACGAACGCGATCGCGACATCGAGTTCATCCGACCGCTCTACCGCAAGCTCGTGCGCACCGGGGCGGACTTCATGGCGACCTTCCGCGAAGTGCACTCGAAGCTTCCGGCGCCATCGTTCGATCTCTGGGAGGAGCGCCGCGGGATCCACGCCTTCACCACGGCAGCGGTGTGGGCGGGGCTCACCGCCGCGCGCAATTTCGCGGTCGCGTTCGGCCAGCACGAGCTCGCGAAGCGCTACGCCGTTGCTGCGCAGGAGATCCGCGAGGCCGCGCTCACCCACTTGTGGGACGAAGACCGGGGCCGGTTCGTCCGGACCGTCGCGGTCCTGCCCGACGGCATGATCGTCAAGGACGCGACGATCGACATCTCGCTCGCCGGCATCTTCCTCTTCGGCATGCTGCCCGCGGCGGACCCGCGAGTGGTCGCGACGATGAAGGCCATCGAACAGCGTCTCACGGTACGGACGCCGGTCGGTGGGATCGCGCGGTACGAGAACGACTATTACTTCCAGATCTCGCAGGACGTTGCCAGCGTCCCCGGGAATCCCTGGTTCATCAGCACCCTGTGGCTCGCCGAGTGGTACATCGCGACAGCCGCGACGCTCGACGATCTCGAGAGGCCCCTCGCGCTGTTGCGTTGGTGCGCGAGCAAGGCGCTGCCGTCGGGTGTCCTCGCCGAGCAGGTGCATCCGTACACCGGCGAGCCGCTGTCCGTGTCGCCTCTCACCTGGTCGCACGCCGCGTTCGTGAGCGCCGTTCAGCACTACGCTCGCGCGTCCGCTCGGATCAAAGGACGTGCGCACGAGCGCGCTGTTCGTTCGGGTGAAGTTATCGCGTGAGGCTGGTCTTGCCGAGCGACGAGTCGCCACCGAAACCCTCTTTACGCGCGAAACCCCGTCCCTGCGGGACGGGGACCCCTCGCGCGCGGGGGCCCTCGGTGGCGACTCGTCGCCCAGCGTCCCTCGCTTTTCGCTCGCGACTCGTCGCGACGCTGCTCGTTTTCGTAATGGCGGCGTGCCAGCCGAATCCGAATCCCTCGGTGTCCAGCGCGTCCGTTGCGCCAGGGGTCGGTGTGCAGGCATCGTTCATCTTGGCGAATCCCGGCGGCCTTCTCGCACTCGACAACACGGCGCGCACACTCGGGCGCATCGTCGACTTGCCGCCGCAGAGCGCCCCGTCCACGCCGTCGCTTCATCCGAGCGGAAAGTCGGTCGTCTTCGCGCTCACGCCACAGTCGGATCCCAAACGCGGGTTCGGCTCTGATCTCTACGTCGTCAACGTCGATGGCAGCGGTCTGCGCGCCGTCGTGCAGCACGAGTCCGACAACGTGTTCTACGCGAGCCCGCGGTTCGATGCGTCGGGGAACGTCATCTACTTCCACCGCCGCGCCGCGATCATCCAGAACGGCTCTTTCACCGGCAACGACGACGCCATCGAGCGCCTCGATCTGCGGACCGGCGAACGCAAGCGCATCGTGAAGGACGGTGCCGATCCGACCATCAGCCCGGACGGTAAGACGATCATCTACGTGCACCTGAAGGACGGACAGGTCGACGCGCTCTGGCGCGCCGACATCGACGGTGCGAACGCGCGGCCTCTGCTCCAGACGCGGGACACCTTCTGGTACCTGCAAGCCCCCAGGTTCTCGCCGAACGACTGCGTGGTCGTGTTCTCAGCCGCGGGGCACACCGTCGTGCGCAGCAGCCTCGACGGCAAGCTCGCGCACCTCAGCGTCCCTTCGGATCTCTTCCTCGTCCCCTGCGATGGGACCGGCCTCAAGTCGATCGGCCAGACCGGAGATGACGTCGTGCCGGCGTGGTCGCCCGATGGGACGAAGATCGCCTACGTAGGCCAGGGCGGATTCTTCGTGCTTGACGTGAAGACGGGTGTCGCGCGTACCGTCGCGCAGGGTCAGGACTTCTTCTTCGGCGATCTGCTCTGGCTGAAGTAAGGCAACCCGACCGTCTCACGCTCGCGCTGTTCGCCGGCGTGGTCCTCATCGGCGGCAGCAACTTCGTCGCCGTCCGGTTCAGTAATGCGGAGCTGCCGCCGTACTGGGGCGCCGCGCTGCGGTTCCTTCCCGCGAGCCTGCTGCTGTTGGCCGCCATGGCGGCGTGGCGCATCCCGTTCCCGCATGGCGCATCGCTGCGCGGCGCCGCGATCTACGGTGCGCTGAACTTCGGACTCGGCTACGCGCTCACGTACTACGGTCTCCAGGACGCTCCGGCCGGGACGGGCGCCGTCGTGCTTGCGACCGTGCCGCTCTTCACGCTCGGGCTCGTCGCGCTGCACGGTCTCGAGCGGTTCCGCGTGCGCGGCCTCGTCGGCGGGATCGTCGCGCTCGCGGGGATCGCCCTCGTCTTCCGCGAGCAGGTGTCAGCGAGCGTGCCACTGCTGTCGCTGTTGGCGATCCTCGCCAACGCCCTCGTCGCGGCGGAAGCGGGCGTCATCGCGAAGGGACTGCCGCGGATGCATCCGATCGCGACGAACGCGGTCGGCATGCTCGTTGGCGCGGTCCTGTTGCTGGCGCTGTCGTTCGCCGCGGGAGAGACCCAACCTCTCCCGCGGACCGCGACGACCTGGGCCGTCGTCGCCTATCTCTGCCTGGTGGGGTCGATCGGCCTGTTCGGACTGTTCCTGGTGATGCTGCGCCGCTGGACCGCCTCGGCCTCGTCGTACGCGCTCGTCGTGATGCCACTCGTGGCAGTGGCGCTCGGCGCCCTGCTGCGAGGCGAGATGATCACGCCCATCTTCCTCGTCGGCGGCGCGCTCGTCGCGGTCGGTGTGTACGTCGGCGCGCTGAGCGGCGGCGTTACTCGCGGATCTCGAGCTGTGCCGGATCCCACTCGCGCCGCGTCATCACGTTGAGCGGGTTCGTGTCGACGACCAGAGCGCCGCTCGGCAGCTGAGTGATGTGAAATAAGTCGAGTGGCCGCGGGGCGGGCGTCCGCAGGACGGTGGCGGTGTGCTTGTCGTAGCGCGACCCATGGCAGGGGCACTCGAACCGGTCCGTCGCGACCGAGAACGGCACGGTGCAGCCGAGATGCGTGCACTTGCGGTACGCGGCGATGATCCCGCCGGGCGCGTGCAGCAGGAAGAAGCGGCCCTCACGGAAGAGGATCGGACGATCGTTCGTGGCGGCGAACTGCTGCAGGATCTCACTCGCCGTGCCGACCGCGACAGGCGCCCCGAGGCCGACGATCCGCGTCACGCGCAGGTACGGAGCGATCGCTGCGGCGAGCTCGGTCACGCTCAGCGCGACAGCGGCCGCGAACCCCACGCGCAGGATCTGGCGCCGCTGGATGCGCGCGCTCGTGACGGACGGAAGACGGATCACGCCGCGATTCTAGTTGGCTCTCATGGAACGCAGTCCAATAGCGATTGAGAATGACCACGATACCTACGCGCTGGGCGGCAGCCGATATCCCGCCAGCGCGGGCTCGCCACGCAGCTTCGCGAAGCCCGGCTTGATCTTGCCGTAGATGTGCGTGAGCCGCTCGTCGTAGCCGATGAACGCGCTCTTCATCGCGTTCAGCGTGAGCTTCTCGACGTCGTCGAGCGTGAGCGCGAAGGCCCGCGAGAGCCGGCGGAACTCCTCCGACAGCGTCACGTCCGACATGAGCCGGTTGTCGGTGTTCACTGTTACGCGGAACCGCTGCTCGATGAAGTGGCGGATCGGATGCTCCTCGAGCGAGGGCACCGCGCCGGTGTCGACGTTGCTCGACGGGCAGAGCTCGAGTGGGATGCGCTTGTCGCGCATGTATGCCGCCAGCGGACCGAGCTTCACAACGGTCGCTCCGCGCCCGGGGGCCCCACCCCCCGTGTCGACGATGGCCATGTCCTCGATGAGCCGAACGCCGTGCCCGATGCGATGCGCGCCGCAGTACTGGAGCGCCTGCCAGATCGACGGCGGACCGAACGCCTCGCCGGCGTGGATCGTGATCGAGAAGTTCTCGCGCCGGCACAGCTGAAACGCCTCGAGATGTGCCTTCGGCGGGTGGCCGGCCTCCTCACCGGCGATGTCGAAGCCGACCACGCCCTGCTCCCGATGCGCGACGGCGAGCTCGGCCATCTCGAGCGAGTCGGTGCGGTCGCGCATCGCGCAGATGATCTGGCGCAGCGTGATCGGGTAGCGCGCTTCAGCGCGTTCGAAGCCACGGACGACGGCGGTGACGACATGCTCGAGATTCAGACCGCGCTGCGTGCTGAAGACCGGCGCGTAGCGGACCTCGGCGTACACGATGCCGTCGCGCGCCAGGTCCTCGCCGCACTCGTATGCCACGCGCTCGATCGCCTCGACCGTCTGCATCACGGCGATGGTGTGCGCGAAGCCGCGCAGGTAGAGCGAGAGCGATCCGCTGGCCGCGCTCGCATGGAACCAGCGCGCGAGCTCACCTGGATCCGTGGTAGGCAGCCCCTCGTACTTCTGATCGCGCGCGAGCTCGACGACGGTACCCGGACGCAGCCCGCCATCAAGGTGATCATGGAGGAGCACCTTCGGCGCGGCCCGGAGCGTCTCGAGCGACAGCATCGCCGTGAATGATGCGCGTGAGCCAAAGGAGGAGCCACCGGCTGGCGCGCGGCATGAGGCGCGACGCGGGCAAGCGGCGAGGAGCTGGGAGACAGCGGGCGCACCGCGAACGAGCACCGAGACCGCGGGACTCTCGAATGAGCCAGAGACAGACCGAGCGGGCCCGTTTTGCGAGAGAGCGGTGCGCCCGCTGACTCTGTCCTATTGATCGCGCACCGCGCCGCGCGGATCCGCGCCCGCGGCAACGCGCCAGCCGGAGTGCGACGACGCCCCGAAGACGATGTCGTCTGGCCGCGCTGGTACCCGCTCGAGCGCGCGACCCGTCGCGGCGCGGATCGCGGCGACGATCGCGGGCGTGCTCGAGATCGTCGGCGGCTCGCCGACGCCTTTCGCGCCGTACGGCGCGTCGGGATGCGGGAACTCGATGAGGTCGCAGACCACCGGCGGCATGTCGAGCATCGTCGGAAGCAGGTAATCGGTGAACGAGGCGTTCCGCACTGCGCCGTCCTTCAGCTGGATCTCCTCCATCACGGCGAGGCCGAGGCCCTGCGCGATGCCGCCCTCGAGCTGGCCGATCACCGCAAGCGGATTGATCGCCTTGCCGACATCCTGCGCGGTCGCGATCTGCACGACCTTCACCAGACCCGTGTCCACGTCGACATCGACGACCGCGCGATGTGCGGCGAACAGGAATGCGACGTGTCCATCGTTCTGGGTCGTGTCGTTGCGCTTTTCCGTTGGCCGATGGCGGTGCGTGACGACGCGCTCGGCCGGCGTGTCGAGCAGCGTGGCGAGCTCGACCTCGTCGACGCGTTTCCCGCGCGCGCCGGCGCGCGTCGCGAGCTCGGCCCTTACCTCACGACAAGCTGCGAGCACGGCACCGCCGGTCATCCAGGTCTGGCGCGACGCTGACGATGAACCAGCGGATCCGATCGTCGTATCCGGCGTCTCGACGATGACACGCTGAACGCCGAGCTCGGTGCGCGCGATCTGCTCGCAGACGAGGACGATGCCCTGCCCCACCTCCGATGCCGCGGTGTGCACGCGGACGACGACGCCGTCACGCTCGCGCGCGACGCGCACCCGCGCGGTCGAGAAGTCATCGAACGCGTGCGAGTAGCAAACGTTCTTCATCCCGACAGCGAAGCCGATGCCCCGCCGCACTCCCTCGCCGTGCGTGAGATTGCCGGCGCCGCCCGGGAGATCGAGCGGATCATGCGACGTCCGGTGCGGCGGGAGCGGCAGCGCGGCGCAGCGCTTGATCACTTCGGCGACGGGCGCCGACCCCTCGACCGGCTGGTCGGTGATGATGCGGTCACCGTTCTCCAGCGCGTTGCGCGCGCGCAAGTCGACCGGATCGATTCCGAGCGCGACGGCGAGCTTGTCCATCTGCGCCTCGTAGGCGAAGCACGACTGCACCGCGCCGAATCCCCGCATCGCGCCGGTCGGCGGATTGTTGGTGTACGCGCCCACGGCGTGGATGAGCGCGTTCGGGACGCGGTACGGTCCCGCGCCGAAGCACGCGGCGTTGGCGACGACGGCGAAGGTCGAGGAGGCGTATGCACCGCCATCGAGCACGATCGTCGCGCGCACGAAGACGAGCCGGCCGTCGCGCGTCGCGCCGTGCTGGTACCACATCCGCGCGGGATGGCGATGGACGTGCCCGTAGAAGGACTCCTCGCGGCCGTAGGTCATGCGCACCGCACGCTTGGAGGCGAGCGCGAGAAGGCAGACGTGGATCTGCAGCGTGACGTCCTCGCGCGCGCCGAACGCGCCACCGACGCCCGCGAGCACGAGGCGGACCTTGTCCTCCGGGAGGCCCAGGCAGGGCGCGATCTGACGCAGGTCCTCATGCAGCCACTGCGTCGCGATGTGGAGCGTGACTCCGCCGTCCTGTCCCGGTATGGCGAGACCCGCTTCCGGCCCGAGCGCCGCCTGATCCTGCATGGCGACTTCGTACTCGCCCTCCACGACGACATCGGCTTTCGCCGTGGGATCGCCGTGCACGACCCGCACGTCCTCGATGACGTTCCCGTCCTTCGGGTCGTGGAGCTTCGGGGCATCCGGCTGCAGCGCCGCGACGACGTCGGTGACCGCCGGCAGCAGTTCGTACTCGACGCGGATCGCCTTGGTCGCGAGGCGCGCCTGTTCGGGGTCATCCGCCGCGACCAGCGCGACCGGCTCGCCGACGTAGCGCACCACGCGCGTCGCGAGCACGGGCTGGTCCGCACGCATGAGGCCGAACTTCTCGCGCGTCGGGAGATCGTCCGAGGTGATCACCGTGCGCACGCCGGGCATGCCGCGCGCCGGCGCGACGTCGATACTCACGATGCGCGCGTGCGCATGGGGGCTGCGCAGGGTCGCTCCGTAGAGCATCCCCTCGCGGGCGAGATCGCTCCCGTAGAGGAACTCGCCCTTCACCTTCGGCGGCGCGTCCGCGCGCGGAGCCGATTCGCCCACGACGCCGCGCAGCCGAGGCTTCGCCGGAGCGATGGTCACGACGCGTAGCCCCGCGACGCCGAGCGGTGCACCGCCTCGAGGATCTTCCCGTATCCGGTGCAGCGGCAGATGTTCCCCGACAGCGCCTCGCGGATCTCGGCGTCGGAGGGCTCGGGGTTGTCGCGCAGCAGCGCGGCGGTCGCGACGATGAAGCCCGGCGTGCAGAAGCCGCACTGCACCGCACCGGCATCGACGAACGCGCGCTGCACCGGATGCATGTGCTCGCCTTCGGCGAGATCCTCGACGGTGCGAACGGCGCGGCCCTCGGCGGCGCCGGCCAGGACGAGACAGGCGCAGACGAGGTCGCCGTCGATCAGCACCGAGCACGATCCACATTCGCCCTGCTCGCATGCGTTCTTGCTGCCCCACAGACCAAGCCGCTCGCGCAGCACGGTGAGCAGGCTCTCGTGCTCCCGCGCCTCCGCCTCGCGCTCGGCGCCGTTGACCTGGAGCTTCAACCTCACGCGATCGACCACACGCGCGCGAGAGCGCGCGTGCCCATGACGGCGAGCACATGCCGTCGGTACGCGGCCGTGCCGCGCACGTCGTCGATCGGTCGCGACGCTGTCGCGACCAGGCGGCCGAACTCGTTCAGCTCCGCGTCGCTCGGCTCAAGGCGGCGGTCCCAGCCGTGTGCGTCGAGTAGCCCAGTCGCGAACCGCTCCGCCGCGGTCGCGCGCAGGATCGTCGGGCCGCATGAGCCCAGGCCGACACCGACGCGACGGCGCTCCCGATCCACGACGAGCGCGAGCCCCGCGACTGCGATGACCATCGCGTTGCGCGTCCCGACCTTCATGAACGTCTGCGCCGGACCGGCGTCGTCCCACTCCGCGGCCACCACGAGCTCGTCCGCGCGGCGAACGTTCTTCTTCGGGCCGGTCATGAACTCGGTGAACGGCACGCGGCGCTCGCCGGTCTTGGAGCGCAGGACGACGGTCGCATCGAGCGCGGCGAGGACCGGCAGCGTGTCTCCGGCGGGCGAGCTCGTCGCGATGTTGCCGCCCAGCGTGCCGGCGTTGCGAATCTGTGGCGAACCGACCGTGCGCGCGGCCTCCCGGAGCGCGACCGAACCGCAGTCCTCGCTGAGCATCCGCGTATAGGTCACGCCCGCGCCCATGCGCACGCGGCCGTTTCGCTCGAGACCGCGAAGCTCGGTGATCCGATCGATCGCGACGACGTCCTCGGGGCGCTTTCGGCCGAAGTTGATGTCCACCATCAGGTCCGTGCCGCCCGCGAGAACTGTCACCTGGGTGGCGCCGGAAAGGTGATCCAGTACGTCGTTCAGGTCGAGGGCAATCGCAACGCTCATGCTGGGATTATCACTTCCGTCCTCATTGGGGGACGCCTAGCATCGGGCGCGGAGGAAGTGAATGCGGTTGGGCCAGCGCGCGACATGGCTACTTGCCACGCCTTGGCGACTTGTCGTGCTCGTCGCGATCGTTGCGGCCTTGCCGATCCTCGTCATTGGAGAACTTGCCGCGGCCGATACGACCGCGCGCCAACAGGCGGCGGCATCGGACACCGCGCTTCGCGCAACCGCCGGTGCCGCTGGGACCCTCGCGGACCGAGTCTCCGCGATCTCGCTCGCCGTCCAGAACGCCGCGGTGCGCTTCCGGACAGGTCGGACCACGCCGCTCATCGACGCGCTCGATCGTGATGACCGGGGTGCGGTGCAGACCGAACTTCAGGAGATGCACCGTTTCGTCGATCCAGCGGTTACATGGCTGCTTGTCATCGACCCCGCCTCGCGCTTGATCGCAGCGGATCCCTTCGCGAGCGGACTGACTGGAACCGACCTGTCCGCTCGCATCGCACCAGCACGTGGCAGTACGTCGATCGAGGTGAGTGACGCGTTCGCTTGGTACGACAGCCTCCTTGGTACGACCTCGGTCGCGACGAGCGTCATCACGCCGATCGGAACAACTCCGCCGCTCAACTATCGTCTCGTCG
>WNGA01011114.1_pt1 | contig 17475 bp, 19 predicted proteins | sample 5400061 | NCBI WGS metagenome assembly WNGA01 (sample SAMN13153366, study PRJNA577476) | soil metagenome | isolation source: 100 cm soil or saprolite under grassland replicate 2 | place: USA:California | collected 2016-06-15 | reverse complement strand
CCTCGTCGCGCAGGATCGCGCGCACGGTGCGGTAGACCCGCGAGTCGTGACGGCGCATGAGCACCTCGAACGCCTTCATGGTGGCGGTCGGCGTCGTCGAGATCGTCGTCGGCATCGGGGTGCTCTCCGGGCGCGCGCGCGTCTTCGGCTGGGTGGCGGCGGCCTGGCTGCTCGCCATCGCGGTGAACCTGCTCACGACCGGGCGCTACCTCGACGTGGCGGCGCGCGACGTGGCGCTCGCCGTGTCCGCCTTCGCGCTCGCGCAGCTCGCGCCGGCGCACGAGCCGGCCGCCGCGCGGCCGACGCGCGAGGCGGCGCCCGTGCAGGCGCGCGCGTAGCGCGACGGGCGTCCCGCCCGCCGGTGACTCCGCGGCGCGTTCGTGGTCTCCTCGCCGCGATGAACGGATCCGGGGAGAGGGCGACGTTCCTCGTGCCCGAGCGGAAGGCGCGCATCGACGAGGTGGTCGCGAACCGCACGCGCACGCTCACGGTCGTGATGGAGGCGTTCTGCGATCCGCAGAACGTGAACGCGGTGCTGCGCACGTGCGAGGCGTTCGGCGTCCAGGAGCTGCACGTGGTCGAGGGGCCGATGAAGGCCTTCGACCGGAACAAGAAGATTTCGCAGAACGCGGACAAGTGGCTCGACGTCCACCGCTGGCGCTCGAGCGCGGAGTGCCTCGCCCACCTGCGCGCGCAGGGCTTCTCGATCTACGTCACGCACCTCGACCCCGGGACGCGCGCGCTCGGCGAGCTCTCGTTCGCGGGGAAGGTCGCCCTCGTCTTCGGGAACGAGAGCCGCGGCGTCTCGGACGAGGCGGTCGGGCTCGCCGACGCGACGTTCGCGATCCCCATGCGCGGCTTCGTCCAGTCGTTCAACGTCTCGGTCGCGGCGGCCATCACCCTCGCCAAGGCGGTCGAGCGGCGCGAGGTCGAGCGCGGCCGGCACGGCGACCTCGCCGACGACGAGGCGGCGGCGCTGCGCGAGCGGTTCTACGTGCTGGCGGTGAAGCAGCGCGCCCGCATCGCGAAGGCGGCCGCGGTGGACGCGCGGCGCGCGCGCCGGCGCTAGACCGGCGCCGCGGCCGTGCAGACCTGCCAGAACGCGGCGAGGTCCTCGGGCAGCGGCGCCTCGAGCCGCACGCGCTCGCCGGTGCGCGGGTGCGGCAGCTCGAGCTTCCAGGCGTGGAGGGCCTGGCGGGGGATGCGGAGCAGCACGCGGTCGCCGTCGGTCAGCGCGTGACGCGTGAAGCGGTCGAAGATGTTCTCGTCCGGCCCGTAGATCTTGTCGCCGACGAGCGGCAGCCCGGCGTGGTGCAGGTGGGCGCGGATCTGGTGCTGGCGTCCGGTGCGCGGCCGGCAGGCGAGGAGCGCGACCGGCGCGCCGTCCGGGGCCGCGCGGCGCTCGAGCACCTCGAAGTCGGTCACGGAGGGCTGTCCTTCCGCCGCGACGTGCATCCGGACGCGCACCGCCGAGGCTCCGGTGATGGCGAGCGCCGCGTCCACGGTGAAGCGCGCCTCGCGGGGATCGCCGAGCGCGAGCGCGAGGTAGGTCTTCTCGATCGCGCCCTCCGCGAACGCCCGCTTGAGCCGCTTCGTCCACTCCGGCGCCGAGCCGCAGGCGAGGAGCCCGGAGGTCTCGCGGTCGATCCGGTGGGCGGGGTCCACCTTCCGGTCGGGGAAGCGGAGCCGCGCCGCCGACGTGAAGGTGTTCGCCGAGTAGCGCGCGGTCGGGTGCACCGGGAGCCCCGCGGGCTTGTCGACGACGAGGAGCTCGCCGTCGTCGTGGACGATCCCGAACTCGAGCGGCACGTCCGGCTCGGGCTCGGCGTCCTTGAGGAGCGAGAAGACGAGCCCCGGCGCGACGCGGGTAGCCGGCTTCAGCTTCCGACCGCCCTCGCACTCCAGGCGGTGCTCGATGAGGTGCTGCACGCGCTCGCGCGAGAGCCGCCGGATCTTCTCCTGCAGGTAGCGATCGAGCCGCCACCCGTCGTAGTTTGCCTCGACGGTGAACTGGACCCGGACCACGCGCGTCACCGCGGCAACATACCACTTGAACCGCGGCACGCGCCTTGCCACGATCGGCGACCATGCGCACGCACCTCCGACTCCTCACCGCCGCCGCGACGGCCGCCGCCGTGCTCGCGTCCGCGCCGGCGCCGGCGCGCGCCGCGACGCCGCGCCTCGCGGTCGTCACGCTCGACGCGCCGCCGCAGCTCCAGTTCAGCGGCAAGAGCGTCGCCGAGGCGTTCGCGCAGACCGCGGCCAAGTCGGGCTTCGAGGTGGTCGGCCCCGGCGCGGTCGAGGAGCAGCTCGGGCGCGCCGCCCACGCCGAGCTCGTCCGCTGCTCCGACGACGCGAAGTGCCTCGCCGACAAGGGCCGGAAGCTCGGCGTCGACCGGATCGTCGGCGGGTGGCTCCGGCAGCGCGGCACGTCCTACCGGGTCGCGATCGTCCATGCCGACGCGAAGACGGGCGAGCGGCTCGGCGGGCTCGAGCGCGAGATCCCCATCGCCTCGCGGCGGCTCCAGAAGGACGTCGCCGCCGCCGCCCCGGGGCTCCTCGCGAGCGGCCAGGACGCGACGGGCGTCCTCAAGGTCACGACCGACGTGCCGGGCGCCGAGGTCATCCTCGACGATCTCTCGATCGGCACGACGCCGCTCGCCCGCGTCGTGAAGCCCGGCAAGCACAAGGTGAAGGTGAAGCACGACGGGTGGGCGGACCAGGATCCGACCTGGGTGGACGTGCCCGCGAACGGGATCGTCGAGCACCGGCCGCGCCTCTACCTCATCCCCGCGCGCGACCGGCCGAACGCGTCCCCGACCGAGGGTCAGGGGACCGCGGTCGAGCGCGTGAAGAAGCCGGCCGCGACGCGGAAGTAGCGCGCGTCGCCGCGATTCCCTGGAATCGTCGCCGTTTCCGACAGGACGGTTGACGCGATCGATCGCACCGCGTACTTTCGCCTCCCGGTTTGAGACGAATCTCGGTCATCATTCCGGCCCGCTTCGGTGCCCAGCGGTTTCCCGGCAAGCCCCTCGCCGACCTGGCTGGTAGACCCATCATCGCCCACGTCGTCGAGCGTGCCCGCCGCGCGCGCGGGGTGGACGTCGTCGCCGTCGCGACGGACGACGAGCGGATCGCGCGGGCGGCGGAGCGGGCTGGTGCGGAGGCGATTCTGACGGGGGACGCGCCGACCGGCACCGACCGCGTGGCGGAGGCGGCGCGACGGCTCAGGCCGGCGCCGGACGTCGTCGTGAACTTGCAAGGCGACGAGCCGCTCATCGAGTCGGGGGCCATCGAGGTGCTCGTGGCGGCGATGGAGCCCGGTGTCGTCATGGCCACGCTCGCCCGGCCGCTCGGCGAGGGCGAGCTCTCCCGCGCGCAGGTCGTGAAGGTCGTCGCCGATCTCCGCGGGGACGCGCTCTATTTCTCGCGCGCGGCGATCCCGCACCGCAGGGCGGGGGGCGCAAGCCCGCTCGCCCGCGCACACGTGGGCATCTACGCGTTCACCGCGGCGTTCCTTCAGGAGTTCGCCGCGCTCCCGCCGGGGCAGCTCGAGGCCGAGGAGTCGCTCGAGCAGCTCCGCGCGCTCGAGCACGGGCACCGGATCCGGGTCGCCGACACGCGCTACGCGGGGTTCGGCATCGACACGCCGGAGGACCTCGAGCGCGCTCGGGCGATCCTCGCGGCGCAGCGTCAGTAGGGAAGGGGGAGGCCATGGTGAAGCGGGGCAAGAAGACGAAGTACATGTTCGTCACGGGTGGCGTGGTGAGCTCGCTCGGCAAGGGGCTCGCCGCGGCGTCCATCGGCGCGCTCCTCGAGAACCGCGGCCTCGAGGTCTCGCACCTGAAGCTCGACCCGTACATCAACGTGGACCCGGGCACGATGAGCCCGTTCCAGCACGGCGAGGTCTACGTCACCGACGACGGCGCGGAGACGGACCTCGACCTCGGCCACTACGAGCGCTTCACGAGCGCGAAGATGACCCGGAAGAACAATTACACGACCGGGCGCATCTACCAGACCGTCATCCAGCGCGAGCGGCGCGGCGAGTATCTCGGGAAGACCGTCCAGGTCATTCCCCACATCACCGACGAGATCAAGGCGGTCATCCGCGAGGCGGCGGGCGGCGCGGACATCCTCATCGTCGAGGTGGGCGGCACGGTCGGCGACATCGAGTCGCTCCCGTTCCTCGAGGCGATCCGGCAGATGAAGTACGACGTCGGCGAGGAGAACGCGCTCTACGTCCACCTCACGCTCGTGCCGTACATCGCCGCCGCGGGAGAGCTCAAGACGAAGCCGACGCAGCACTCGGTGAAGGAGCTGCGGGAGATCGGCATCCAGCCGGACATCCTGCTCTGCCGCGCCGACCGCGAGATCTCGCGGGAGATGAAGGACAAGATCGCGCTCTTCTGCAACGTGGACCCCTCGGCCGTGTTCACCGCGCTCGACGTCTCCTCGATCTACGAGGTGCCGCTCGCGCTCCACGGCCAGGGGCTCGACGACAAGCTCGCCGAGCTGCTCAACATCTGGAGCCGCGCGCCGCGCCTCGAGCGGTGGGAGGCCGTCGTCGAGAAGGTGAAGGCCCCGAAGCTCGGCGAGGTCCGCATCGGCGTCGTCGGCAAGTACGTCGAGCTGCACGAGAGCTACAAGAGCCTCAACGAGGCGCTCACCCATGGCGGCATCGCCACCGACGTCCGCGTCCGGATGGTCTTCATCGACTCGACGAAGCTCGAGGAGGGCGACCTGTCCGAGCTCGACCAGGTGGACGGGATCCTCGTGCCCGGCGGCTTCGGCGGGCGCGGCACGGAGGGGAAGATCCTCGCCGCCCGCTGGGCGCGGGAGAAGAAGGTCCCGTTCTTCGGCATCTGCCTCGGGCTCCAGATGGCCGTCATCGAGTTCGGGCGGACCGTGCTCGGCCTCGACGGGGCGAACTCGCTCGAGTTCGACGACAAGACCCCGCACCCGGTCGTCACGCTCATGGAGGGCCAGAAGAGCGTCGCAGACAAGGGCGGGACGATGCGGCTCGGGAGCTACCCCTGCGCGCTCAGGGACGGGACGAAGGCGCGAGAGCTTTACGGCGCCGAGCTCGTCCAGGAGCGCCACCGCCACCGCTTCGAGTTCAACAACGCGTACCGCGCGCAGTACGAGCAGGCCGGGATGGTCTTCTCGGGCGTGAACCCGGACCTGAACCTCGTCGAGATGATCGAGCTCAACAACCACCCGCACTTCGTGGGCTGCCAGTTCCACCCGGAGTTCAAGTCGAAGCCGTTCGCGGCCCACCCGCTCTTCGCCGGGTTCGTCGCGGCGGCGCGCGGGCACCGCGACCAGACGCAGCGCGGGACCGGCGCCGCGGTGACGAAGCTCCCGGTCGGCAAGAACGGCTAGGCTCAGGGCGCGCGCTGCGCGCCCGGAAGGGAAGGACGACGTGGACGCGGTGCTCGCCCGGATCGCCGGGCACGAGGTCGGCGACGGGAGGAAGCTCCTCCTCATCGCGGGGCCGTGCGTGATGGAGTCCGAGGGCCACGCCCTCGCCCACGCGCGCAAGGTGAAGGCGCTCGCCGCGAAGCACGGCCTGCCGGTCGTGTTCAAGGCGAGCTTCGACAAGGCGAACCGCTCGTCGGGCAAGAGCTTCCGCGGCCCGGGGCTCGAGGTCGGGCTCGCCGCGTTCCAGGCGGTGAAGCGCGAGACCGGGCTCCCCTGCACGACCGATGTCCACGAGCCCTGGCAGGCGGAGCCCGCGGGCAGGGTCGTGGACCTCCTGCAGGTCCCGGCCTTCCTCTGCCGGCAGACCGACCTCGTCCTCGCCTGCGCGAGGCACGGGAAGAGCGTCTCGGTGAAGAAGGGGCAGTTCCTCGCGCCGCGCGAGATGCGCCACGCCGTCGCGAAGTGCCGTGAGGCGGGGAACGCGAACGTGATGCTCATCGAGCGGGGCGCGTCCTTCGGCTACGGGAACCTCGTCGTGGACATGCGCGCGCTCGTCATCATGCGCGAGCTCGGGGTGCCGGTCTGCCTCGACGCGACGCACTCGGTGCAGCTCCCCGGTGGCGCGGGCGACGTGACGGGCGGCGAGCGCCAGTTCGTCGCGCCGCTCGCGCGCGCGGCGGCCGCGGTGGGCATCGACGCGCTGTTCATGGAGATCCACGAGGACCCCGCCACGGCGAAGTCGGACGGCCCGAACTCGCTCGACTTCGACCTCGCCGACCGCATCCTCGGCGAGGTGCTCGCCGTCCGGCACGCGATCGGGCAGCCCTGATGCCGGCGCGGGCGCTCGTCGCGCGCGCGGCGCGGATCCGCCTCGTACTCCTCGACGTGGACGGGGTCCTCACCGACGGGCGGCTCTACTACGGCGAGGGCGGCGAGGCGCTCAAGGCCTTCGACGTGAAGGACGGCCACGGGATCGTGATGCTGCGGGACCACGTGGACTTCGGCGTCATCTCTGGCCGGCCCGGGAAGGCCTCCGAGGCGCGGCTGCGGGAGCTCCGCTTCAAGCACCTCGTCTTCGGCGAGCGGGACAAGCTCGCCGGCTACGCGACGCTCGCCCACCTCGGAGTTCCGGACGACGAGGTCGCGTACATGGGCGACGACGTGAACGACGTGCCGCTCCTCCGGCGGGTGGGCCTCTCCGCCTGCCCCGCCGACGCGCTCCCCGAGGTGAAGGAGGCGGTCCACCTCGTCTCCCGCTGCCCGGGCGGCCGGGGCGCGGTGCGCGAGCTGTGCGACCTCGTGCTGCGCGCGAAGGTTCGCGCGGAATAGCGCGGCTGGGGCTGACCAGGACCAGGCAGTCACGGGTGACGGACCTCCCCGCCCGGGCGCTGGGCCGGGGAGGGTCGTCGTCCCTCGCTCCGGGCCCAGAGTCGCGCCCGGCGCCGTGTGACGTGAGGGCGCCGAAGCGCAGACGCCGGGGCACGTCCGCCCGGTCCGGCCGGCCGCTTGACGAGTCGGTGAATGGCTCGAAGATGGGGCGGCCGTCCCGGTCCGTGCACCCCGGCTCCGTACTTTGAATTGGGTCCGTCCGCAGCGACCGGCCCTACGCAGCGGGAGACGACCCCCGCCCGGCCGAGCGCGCCCGGGGAAGTGACGGTCGCGACGAGCGTGTCCGCGGGAGAACGTGAGCGGCACGGTTCCAGTGACTTCGCGAGCGCGCCCGCAGAGCCGCAGCGAAGCCGGCCGGGGCGGCGCGGCGCCGCATCGCGGAGGCGCCAACATCTCCCGATCGTGCGCGCGCGGCTCGAGCGCCGTTCTGCGCCGCGAGGACTGTCTGACCGACCGCGGGCGCGCAGCGCTCGCGGGAGGGAGTTCCGCAGCGGCGCAGTGTCAGCTCTCGTCGCGCGCGACGATCGCAGCACGTCCGCCGGAGCGCCTGCGGCGACGCGGCGTCCCGGCCGGCGGCAGCGGCTCGTTCCAGACGTGTCTCTCGGGGAGAGAGCCCCCTCACCCCACTCGTCGAGTGGGGAGAGGGAGTGCGCATCCGCTCAGGGAGGCGCGGCGCGGAACGCGCCGCGGACCTCGGGCCGCACGCCGAGGGCGAGCCCGAGCAGGATGCCTCCGGCGAGCCCGCCGAGGTGCGCGGCGTTGTCGATGATCGGCAGCGCGAGCCCGAGCGCGACGTTGAGGACGATGATCTCGATCGGCGCCCGGACGAGCATGCGCCGCGCCGGCGCCGGCAGCGTGCGGCGGTGGCGCAGGCCCACCGCGAGGAGCGCCCCGACGAGCGCGAAGAGCCCGCCGGAGATGCCGACGCTCGGGTGCGGGTTCGTGGCGAACGACGCGAGGGAGCCGGTGAGGACGCCGCCCCAGAGCACGGCGAGCATGCGGCGGCCTCCGAGGAGCCGCTCGACGACGCCGCCCACGTTCGAGAGCACCGCGGCGTTCATGAAGAGGTGGACGGCGCCGCCGTGCACGAGCCCGGCGGTGAGGAGCCGCCACACCTCGCCGCGCCGGATGGCGTCGTTGTCCTTCGCGAGCCTCATGAGGAGGACGTCGTCGGGGAGGAGGAACGCGAGCACCGAGACCGCGACGACGAGGACGAGCACCGCGCGCGTCGCCGGCGCCGGAGCCGCGAGCGCCGCGTCGAGCGTGGCGCTGCCGAGCGTCCGCCGCGGCGGCGCCTCGGGGACGAGTCCGTGCAGGCGCGCCTCCGTGACCCGGCGCAAGTCCCGCCGGAGAAGGACGAGCGGGAGGAGCGCGGCGGTGAAGAGGAGCACGACGAGAGCGGCCTCGTCGGCGATCGCCGCGCCGCGCGCGCGGGCCCAGGCGAGCACCGCGGTCCCGGCGGCGCCGGCCGCGAGCGAGCCGCCGAGGTACCCGAGGTACGCGCGGCGCACGCGCGCCTCCCACCGGCTCGGCACGAACGGGAGGAGCTCGGAGAGGTCCGCCGGCGCGACCGCGACGCCGCCGCCCGCGACCTCGTCGAACGGGGAGAGCCGGCCGGCGCGCGCGGCGGCGAGGACCTCGTCCCAGGACCCCCCGAGGACGAGGCTCGCGCCGCGCCGGACCGTGAACGGCGCGCTCCGCGCCGCCGGCGGCGGCGGCCCGAGGGGAGGGGGGACGAGCGCGGGGCGGGGCGGCCGGCGCGCGTCGCGGCGCAGTGAGCGGACGAGCGCCCAGATCCCCGTGACGGGGAGGACGATCACGAGCGCGATCGCGAGCGCCGCCCATCCGTCCGGCACGAGGGCCAGCATCGGCACGGGGGAGGCGAGCGCGGCGGCGAGCGCGAAGGGCTCGAGGCGCTCGAGGGCGCTCCGGGGGGCCATCGCCGGAGGCTACACCGGAGCCGGCGCCGGCGGCGGATGAGACGCGGGGCGGGGCGCCCGGAGGAGAGCTGCGGCGTCCCACCCCGCCTGCCGGCGGCGAGGAAACGATGGTAGGTTCGCCCCGCAATGACGGTCCCGCTGCGCAAACGCGTGAAGCGGCGCGTTCGTTCGGTGCTGCTCGTCGCCGCCGTCCGGCTGCTCGCGTTCGTCCCGCTCCGGCTCGCGCTCGCGCTCGGAACCGCGGTCGGAAGCGTCGGCTGGGTGCTCGCGCGCAGGACGCGGCGGCAGATCCTCGCGCAGCTCGCCATCGCGTTCCCGGAGCGTTCCGATGCGGAGCGCGAGGCGATCGGGCGCGCCTCGCTCCTGCACCTCGCCTGGCTCGCCGCGGAGGTGATGACGCTGCCGCACTGGCGCGCGCGGCTCCCCGACTACGTCGGGCTCGCGCCAGGGGTCGAGGAGGTCTTCCGGGGCGCCCTCGCGCGCGGGCGAGGGGTCGTCTATGTGGCCGGCCACGTCGGGAACTGGGAGCTCATGGCGCAACGGGTCCCGCGGCTCGGGCCGTTCCCCGCGGCGACCATCGCGAAGGCGACGATCCATGCCGAGCTGAACGTCCTCATCGAGCGGACGCGGGGCGACGGCGGCGTCGAGACGCTCTGGCGCGAGGACCGGGCGACCGCCCGCGCCATGATCCGCTGCTTCAAGGAGAACAAGATCCTCGGCATCCTCATCGACTAGGACACGAGCGTGCAGGGCGTATTCGTGCCGTTCTTCGGGCGCCCCGCTTTCACGCCGCGCGCCGCCGCCGACCTCGCGCTCCGCTTCCGGGCGCCGGTGGTGGTCGGGACCTGCCGCAGGCGCGGCCCCCGCCCGGGCGACGGCCATGAGGTGGCCGCGGTCGAGATCCCCCACGATCCCGACGCACCCGATCGGGAGGCCGAAGTCATCCGCCTGACGGCTGCCTGCTCGGCAGTCCTCGAGGAGGCGATCCGTCGCAACCCTGCCGAGTGGGTGTGGATGCACGAGCGCTGGAAGTCGACGCCCCCCGAGGTCAGCTCGGGTGCGGCGCCCCAAGCAAAGCCGGTGCCCAAAACCGCTGAGCTTTCCGGCGGCTAGCGAACACGGGTGCTTAGCAAGGTCTGTGCCCGGTCGATCGCCGCGGGAAAGAATGCTATGTTTCAGCGCGTTTGCATGCGGATACGCGCCTACCTTCTCGCCGCCTTCTCCGTCCTCGCAGCCCCCGGCTGCCGGAGCGGAGCGCCGCCCGACAGCCAGGGTGTCGCGCCTGAGCTGAGGCTCGACGGGGTTCGCTTCCGCGTCTACCGGGACGACGGGCTGCGCGCCATCGGGGAGGCGGAGGTCGCCTCGCTGCGCCGCGACTCCTCGGAGCTCAAGGCGCGGAACGTGGATGCCACCCTCCCGCGCGGCGTCGCGCCGCCGCTCCGGTTCACCGCCCCGAGCGGCGAAGGTTCACTCCTCTCCCGCGTCTTCCACGCGACGGGTGGGGTGGTGGTCGCCCGGGGCGACGACGCCGCCCGGACGGCGAGCGCCCGGTACGAGCCTGGCGACGGCGACGGGGTCGTCGAGGGCGACGAGCCGGTGGTCGTGGAGGGCCGCGGCTACAAGCTCGACGGTACCGGGTTCACGCTCGATCCCACCGAGGGGACGATCGTCGTCCGAGGCCGCGCGAAGCTCGTGGCAGGGCTCCCGGGGGCGCGATGACGGGCGCCCTCCTCCTCGCGCTCGCGGCGCTCGCCGCCCCGCCGGTCGGGGCGCGGCGCGCGCCGGTGCGGGTCGACGCCGACGAGGTCCAGTACGCGTTCCAGAAGCGGGAGGTGACCTTCAGCGGGAAGAAGCCCGTGACGCTCACGCGGGACGACGCGACGCTCACCTGCCGCCGGATCGTCGCGCAGACCGACGAGGCGGGGCAGATCGTGACCGCCGCCTGCACGGGGGACGTCCGCTTCGCGCGTGGGCTGCGGGTGGTCACCTGCGAGCAGGCGACCTTCGACAACACCGCCGAGCGGGTCGTGTGCAACGGGAACCCGGTCCTGAAGGACGGGGGCTCCGAGGCGCACGGGTCGCGACTCGTCTACGACCTCAAGTCGGACGAGGCGAAGCTCGAGGGCGCGACCGTCACGCTCCCAGGCGAGGAGATCGAGCAGCGGCAGCGAGAGCTCGAGCAGCGCCGGAAGGAGCGAAAGCGGTGAAGCCGATCCTGCTCCGCGCGGAGGGGCTCGTGAAGAGCTACCGCGGCCGCCGCGTCGTGGACGGCGTCTCGTTCCAGGTCGGGCCGGGCGAGGTCGTCGGGCTCCTCGGTCCGAACGGCGCGGGCAAGACGACCTCGTTCAACATGGTGGTCGGGCTCGTCGCTCCGGAGGCAGGAAAGGTCCTCCTCGGGGACACGGACCTCACCCCGCTCCCGATGCACCGGCGCGCGCGCCTCGGGATCGGCTACCTGCCGCAGGAGCCGTCGATCTTCCGGCGGCTCACCGTGCGCCAGAACTTCACCGGCGTGCTCGAGGCGCTCGGGGTCGGGCGGCGCGAGCGCGACGAGCGCGCGGACGCGCTCCTCGCCGAGTTCCGGCTCGAGAAGGTGGCGGAGTCGCTCGGGGAGCAGCTCTCCGGCGGCGAGCGGCGCCGCGCGGAGGTGGCGCGCAGCCTCCTCTCCTCGCCGCGCTACATCCTCTTCGACGAGCCGTTCGCGGGCGTCGACCCGATCGCGGTGGGCGAGCTGCAGCGGCTCATCGGCTCGCTGCGCGACCGGGGCATCGGCGTGCTCATCACGGATCACGCCGTGCGCGAGGCGCTCGGCATCTGCGGCCGGGCCTATCGGCGAGAAGTTCAGGCTGGACGAACAGGCGGTGAACTGAGCGATGGGCCTCGAGCTGAAGCAGCACATGAAGATGACGCAGCAGCTGGTGATGACCCCCCAGCTGCAGCAGGCCATCAAGCTCCTCCAGCTCTCGCGCATGGAGCTCGTCGACCTCATCCGCACCGAGGTGACCGAGAACCCGCTGCTCGAGGGGGCGGACGAGCCGGAGGAGGAGCCGGTCCAGAGCGGCGACAGCCCGGCCGAGGTCGCGGACCACGAGTCGAAGCCCGAGCTCAAGGAGGGGGAGAAGTCGGAGGAGGTGAAGGGCGAGGACGGCGCGAACGAGATCGACTGGGACCAGTACCTCGACCACTACCAGCTCCAGGGCCACACCGCCCCGTCGAACCGGAACCTCACCGACGAGGAGATGCCGGGGTTCGAGGCGACGCTCACGCGCAAGACCGACCTCGTCGACCACCTCTCCTGGCAGCTCCGCCTCACGAACCTCACCGAGGACGAGGAGCGCGTCGCGATGCTCATCGTCGGGAACCTCGACGACGACGGCTACTTCCGGATGCCGACCGTCGAGGGCGAGTCGGAGGAGTCGGCGACCCGCGACCCGCTCGTCCGCGTCGCGTTCGAGGCGGGCGTCGGCGTCGAGTTCGCGGAGCGGGTGCTGAAGCGGGTGCAGACGCTCGACCCGCTCGGCGTCGGGGCGCGCGATCTGCGCGAGTGCCTGCTCATCTAGGTGCGCGCGCTCAACGCCGACACGCCGGAGATCGTCGCGATCGTCGAGCGGCACCTGAAGCACCTCGAGTCGAAGAACTACGCGGCGATCGCGAAGGACCTCAAGGTCTCCATCGAGGAGGTCGTGAGGGCGGTGAAGGTGATCTGCCGCCTCGAGCCGAAGCCCGGCCGCGCGTTCTCGGGGGAGGAGCCGCAGTACATCACCCCCGACGTCTACGTTCACAAGATGGGGGACAAGTACGTCACCGTCCTGAACGACGACGGCCTCTCGAAGCTGCGCATCTCCGGCATGTACCGGGCGGCGCTCAAGAACGGGCAGGCCGGCGCGGCGAAGGAGTACATCCAGGAGAAGCTCCGGAGCGCGGTCTGGCTCATCCGCTCCATCCACCAGCGGCAGCGGACCATCTACAAGGTCACCGAGTCGATCGTGAAGTTCCAGCGCGACTTCTTCGACAAGGGGATCGCGCACCTGAAGCCGCTCATCCTGCGCGACGTCGCCGAGGACATCGGGATGCACGAGTCCACCGTCTCGCGCGTCACGACGAACAAGTACGTCCACACGCCGCAGGGGATCTACGAGCTCAAGTTCTTCTTCAACTCCGCCATCAACAAGACCGGCGGCGACGAGATCGCGAGCGAGGCGGTCAAGAACCACATAAAGCAGATCGTCGCGGCGGAGGACCCGAAGCACCCCCACTCCGACCAGCGGATCGTCGAGATCCTGAAGGGCAAGGGGATCGAGATCGCCCGGCGCACCGTCGCGAAATACCGCGAGGTGCTCGGGATCCTGCCCTCCTCGAAGCGCAAGAAATACTTCTAGGCGGAGTGCGGGCGGCTGCACGGCCGGCCGCGCTCCGGGACGCCCCTGAAAAGAGCGCGCGCCTCCTTCGCCGCCCGATCGTCGCGGCGGACCCTCTGTTATGATGAGAGTGAGCATGTTGCCAGTCCCGGCAACATCCGGCCTCGGCCGCGGTGACGGCGGGTTTCCAGACCCGCCGGCCGCGGCCGACGCATTTCGACGTACCTCCCAAGGAGGCGAGTCCATGCAGCTGAACATCACCTTCCGCCATCTCGAGCCCACGGAAGCCCTCAAGAGCCACGTCCGCGATCGCGTCGCCCACGTCGAACGCTACATCGACCGGCCGAGCGAGGCGCACGCGGTCTTGCACGTCGAGAACCTGGACCACCACGCCGAGATCACCGTGAAGGCCGGCCGGTTCCTCCTGCGCGGCACCGGTCGCTCTCTGGACATGTACTCCTCCATCGACGCGGCCGCCGAGCGCATCGAGCGGCAGCTCAAGAAGCACAAGGAGAAGCTCTACAACCACAAGACGAACGGCCACGCGACCGAGCAGAAGCCGGTCGAGGTGCGCCACGACGTGCTCGACATCCTCGCGAACCCGGATCGCGCGAGCCACCGGGTCGTGAAGAGCACCCAGTTCCAGGCGAAGCCGATGACGACCGACGAGGCGATCCTGCAGCTCGAGCTGCTCGACGCGAGCTTCTACGTCTTCCAGAGCACGACGGACCGGACCGTGAACGTGATCTTCAAGCGCGAAGACGGGAATTTCGGCCTCATCGAGGCGCGGTCGAGCTAGCCGCCGCCGCCCGTCCCGGGTCCGGCGCGTGGCGCCGGCCCGGTCCCGGGACGCGTCCGGCCCCGCGGCCGAACCGGGAGCCGGTCGGCCGCGCACCGGCTTGCCTTGTTGCCGTCGCGTTGCCACCTGTGTTAGCTGACCGGGTCCGCCCATGAAGATCGTCGAGTTCCTCCGATTCGACGCGGTGATCGCGAACCTCTCCGGTCCTACGGGGCAGGCGGTCCTCACGGAGTTGTGCCGGCCGCTCGCCGCGACGCACCACGTGGACGCCCAGAAGCTCGTCGACACCCTGCTCGATCGCGAGAAGCTCGGCTCGACCGGCATCGGGGAGGGCGTCGCCATCCCGCACGGGAAGGTCCCCGGCCTGCCCGGGCTCATGGCGAGCTTCGGCCGCGCGGTGCAGGGCATCGACTTCCGCGCCATCGACGGGCGGCCGACCCACCTCTTCTTCGCGCTCTTCGCCCCCGAGAACTCGGCGGGGGCGCACCTCAAGGCGCTCGCGCGCATCAGCCGGATCTTCAAGAACCCGGGCTTCCGCGACGCGATCCTGAAGGCGCGCGCCGCCGAGGAGATCTACCGCCTCATCGAGGCGGAGGACGCGAAGTACTGAGCTGCCGCCCGTGCGGCGGCCCCCGCGGCGCTGCGCTCGCGCTCGTTTGACGCCGGTCAGAAGGTGCGGCTAATGTCGGCGGCACGCGTCCCCGGTTTGGCGGGACCGTTCTCCGCTGCACCCGCGCGTCGCAAGCGCCCGCGCCGACGCCGAAGAGAGGGGCACGAGTGGGACTCAACGTCATGCGGATCGACTGCACCGGGATGCGCTGCCCCCAGCCCGTCCTCAAGCTTGCGGTCGAGACCGCCGAGACGCCCGCCGGCACCGTGGTCGAGATCCTCGGTGACTGCCCGACCTTCGAGAAGGACATCCGCACCTTCTGCGACCGCCGGAAGAAGACGCTCCTGTCCATCCGGGGCGACGGCGTGAAGACGGTGATCCAGATCCAGTACTGAGGCCGAAGAACCGGCGTGACGCAGAACGAGCCGCGGGGGGCCCAGGGCAGTCCAGCCGGAGGTTCGGCCGGGCGCACGGGGCTCTACTTCTGCCGCTGCGGCCCGAACCTCGGCGAGGTCGTGCGGATCGGCGAGCTCGAGGACGCCGCCCGGTGGCCCGCCGCGGCCGACGTCGCGACCCACCCGATCCTCTGCTCCGCCGAGGGGAAGGCCTGGCTCGCCGAGCGGATCCGGGCCCACGGGCTCGAGCGCGTCGTCGTCGCCGCCTGCTCCCCCCGGGAGCACGAGCAGACCTTCCGCGGCGTGCTCGCGGCCGCCGGGCGCTCGCCGTACTTCCTGCAGATGGTCAACCTGCGCGAGCAGGTGGACTGGATCGGCGGCGACGGGGACCAGGCGACGGAGCGGTCGCGGCGGCTCGTGGCCGCGGCGCTCGCGCGCCTCGCGCTCCACGCTCCGCTCCCGGCGGAGGAGGTAGAGGTCGCCGCCGACGTGCTCGTCGTCGGCGCCGGCGCCGCCGGGCTCTCGGCGGCGCTCGCGCTCGCCGGGAGGGGGCGCAAGGTCGTCGTCGCGGAGCGCGAGCACGTCATCGGCGGGCTCGCGAACCAGCTCGACGAGGTCTTCCCCGAGCTCGAGTGCGCGAGCTGCTTCATGGAGCCGGTGCTCGACCGCGTCCTCCACCACGAGCGGATCGAGGTGCTCACCGGCGCCGAGGTGCGCCGGGTGCGGGGCGGGGCGGGGCGGTTCGAGGTCGAGCTCGCGCTACGCCCCCGCGGCGTGGACCCGGCGGCGTGTCTCGGCTGCGGCGAGTGCGCGAAGCTCTGCCCTGCGGAGCGGGTCGATCCCTTCGGCGCGGGGCTCGCGCCGGCGCGGGCGATCGGGCTGCCGTACGTCGGGTGCCTGCCCCACGTCTCCGCGATCGACCCGGGCGCGTGCCTGCGGGGGCGGGGGGAGCCGTGCGACGCCTGCCTCGCCGCGTGCGCCTTCGGTGCGATCCGGCTCGACGAGCCGCCGTCGGCGCGGACCGTGACCGTGGGCGCCATCGTCCTCGCGACGGGCCTCTCCCCCGGCGAGGTCGAGGGGCCGGACGGGGTCGTCTCGTCCTACCAGCTCGAGCGGATGCTCCACCCGAACGGCCCGACGGGCGGGGTCGTCCGCGGCGCAGGCGGCGAGGAGCCCCGCGCGGTCCTCCTCGCGTCCGACGCGGACGAGGACGGAGAGCTCGCCTCCCTCGAGATCCTGAAGCTCGCGCACCTCGTCCACGCCCGGCTCCCCGCGGCGAGCGTGACGGTGGCGGGGGATCTCGACCGCGTGCCGCAGCTGCGGCGGCGCGCCGCCGAGCTCGCCGCGGAGGGGATCGAGTTCGTCCCGGGCCGGCTCGCGCAGGACGGCGTCGCGATCGGGGGCGGGCGGCTCGCGGTGCGGATCGGCGCCGGCCGGGACGTCGCCGCGCGCGAGGCCGACCTCGTCGTCTTCCACGCCGCGGCGCGGGCGGCGCCGGGCACGGACGGCCTCGCGAGGCTCCTGCGGGTGGGGACGGGCGAGCGCGGGTTCCTCCTCGACCGGGCGGCGAGCCCCTTCGAGCCGACCGCGACCCGGATCGCGGGCGTATACGTCGCGGGCACCGCGGCCGGACCCCGCACGATCGCGCAGGCGATCCGCGACGGCGCCGCCGCGGCGGGGCTCGTCCACGCCTCGCTGGTGCCGGGCGAGCGCCGGCTCGTCGAGCCGCTCGCCGCGGTCGTCGATGAGGCGCTCTGCGGCGGGTGCGGCGTTTGCGCGTCGGTTTGCCCCTTCGGAGCTGTCTCCCTCGGGGAACGCCGAAAATTCCGGGTGGACGCGTTGCACTGCCGTGGCTGCGGCACGTGCGCCGCCGCGTGCCCGACCGGCGCCGCGTCCGCGCGCCACTTCACGCGCGGGCAGCTCGAGGCGGAGATCTCCGCGCTGCTCGCGCTGCCCCGCCCGCTCCGCGCCGAAGGAAACGGCTAACCCCATGGCGCGCGAGCCCCGGATCGTCGCGTTCCTCTGCAACTGGTGCGCGTACCAGGCGGCCGACCGCGCCGGGCAGGCGAAGCTCGAGTACCCGCAGACGCTCCTCGCGGTGCGCGTCATGTGCACGGGGCGCGTCGAGCCCGCGTTCGTGCTGCAGGCGTTCCGCGAGGGCGCCGACGGCGTCCTCGTCGCCGGCTGCCACCCCGGGGACTGCCACTACGTCGACGGGAACCTCCGCGCGGCGGCGCGCCACGCGGTGCTCTCCCGCGCGCTCGCGCAGGCGGGCATCGAGCCCGCCCGCTTCCGGATCGCCTGGGCGAGCGGCACCGAGGCCGAGCAGTTCGCGGAGGTGGTCCGCGAGATGACGCAGGACCTCCGCGCGCTCGGGCCGCTCGACTACGAGGCGCGCGCGCTCGACGAGGTGGAGGACGCGATCCGCCTCGCGCCGCACCGGCTCGAGGCGATCGAGACCCACCCCGTTCCTCCGGCGGCGGCGAAGCCCCGCATCGCGTTCTACTGGAACGCCTCCTGCGGCGGGTGCGAGGAGGCGATCGTCGATCTCGGCGAGGGG
>WNGA01009106.1_pt1 | contig 17483 bp, 17 predicted proteins | sample 5400061 | NCBI WGS metagenome assembly WNGA01 (sample SAMN13153366, study PRJNA577476) | soil metagenome | isolation source: 100 cm soil or saprolite under grassland replicate 2 | place: USA:California | collected 2016-06-15 | reverse complement strand
CGCTGCCGGCCCCCTCCATGCGGCGACATAGGTGGCTCCTTTTGGGTTGCAAGAGGAGCTCGGAAAATATTTAGCACTCATCTCGATCGATTGCTAGCAGGATCGACCGGCGCCGGGGCCGGGCCCCGACGGCTTTGTCAGCAGTGCTGACGTAATGCTGCTAATGCCTTGATTCTAGGAACTTTATTTACTTTTTAGGCTTGTCATGTCGGGAGGTGAATCAGCAAACTGGTGTCCGCGAAGGAGGGCATCTCATGGTCAGCAAAGATTTCCGTCGCCAGCTCGAAGGGTATGGCCTCACCACGGCGCGTATTCTGTATCGTCGGCCTGACCACCTGTGGCTGTTGCAAACCTACGTCTGGCAGGACTACGACCTGTGCCCGAACTTCCCCATGCTGCAGAAATTTCTCGCCTTCTGGGAGAAATCCCTGGAAGGTCCGCTGCATTCGGTGATGGTCGCCCATTCCGCCCTGATCCGGCCGGCGGAGCTGCGCGCGATCGGCGGCGAATTCCGCCTGCACTGATCGTCCTCACCCCGTCATCAAGTGCGGTGGATTTGAAGTTCCTATCAGATCGTGCGGCAAGGTCCGTATAGGAACTTCAAATCCAAAACCGCACTAGAAAACATATACTTGCTAGTGCTCCTTTGATTCCGAAGTTCGCACGAGAGGGTGCCGCAAAGTGATGCGAACTTCGGAATCGGAGCACTAGAGCATTTTCCGCCGAAGTGGACACCGGTTCGGCGCAGAAAATGCGACAAACGCATTGAATCTAGAGCGCATCCTTGTTCAGTCCGATCGAAGATCGATTCAACGTGATCGGGATGCGCTCTAGCCGTTGACCCGCGGCCGCGGAACCGCGCAAGCTTAAAGCGCTTGCGGCGCGGGCGCCGCAACGGCGGGAGGACGACCCATGGCACGGGCAAAGGCGAAAACGGCAAAGGCAAGAGCGGCAAAGCCCAGGGCAGCAAAGGCAAGATCGGCAGCGCGGACGGCCGTCCGACACAAGGCAGCGGCAAAGGCGAGGGCAAGACCGGCCGTTTCGCCGCGGCGTAAGCAGACCTTCACGGTCAGCCATCATCGCGAGCAGGATTTCGATCGCGGTTTGCGGCGTTACGCGCATTACCGCGACCTCGGCACCGCCAAGGCCACCAACGGCATGGTGCAGGCGCACGTGATCCGCTTCGTGCCGCCCTGCGAGCCCAAGGAAGTCTCCAAGCTGCACTATCACGAGGTCGATTTCCAGATGGTCTATGTGCTCAAGGGCTGGATCAAGACCGAGCTCACCGGCGAGGGCACGCACGTGATGCGCGCCGGAAGCTGCTGGCTCCAGCCGCCCCGCATCAAGCACAAGGTGCTCGACTATTCGGACGACTGCGAGGTGCTGGAGATCGTCCTGCCGGCGGAGTTCAAGACCGTCGAGCTGGAGTGACTTAAGCCGTCACCCGCGTCCCACGAACGGCATCAGGTTTGCCATCACCGTCATGAACAGCACGTTGGTGTCGAGCGGAAGGCCGGCCATGTAGGCGACCGCCTTGCCGACATGGTCGGCCTCCATGCGTGCTTCGATCATCATGCGGCCGTCCGGCTGCATGACGCCCTGGCCCTGCACCATGCGCTCGGTGAGCGGGGTCGCGGCATTGCCGATGTCGATCTGGCCGCAGCAGATGTCGTGGCCGCGGCAGTCGAGCGCTGTCGATTTTGTCAAGCCCGTGACCGCATGCTTGGTCGCCGTATAGGCGACGGAGCGCGGGCGCGGCGTGTGCGCCGAGATCGAGCCGTTGTTGATGATGCGCCCGCCGCGCGGGTCCTGCGCCTTCATCAGCTTGATCGCCTCCTGGGTGCACAGGAACATGCCGGTCAGGTTGGTATCGACCACCTTGCGCCAGGTCTCGAGCGGCAACTCCTCGAGCGGCACCGGCGGCGCGCCGATGCCGGCATTGTTGAACAACACGTCGAGGCGGCCGAACGTCTCCCTGGTCTTGGCGAACAACGCCTTGACCGAAGCCTGATCGCTGACGTCGGTCGGCACCACCAGCGTCTTCGCCCCGGTCGCCTTGCCCTCGCTCGCGGTCTCGTCAAGCTTGTCGGTGCGGCGGCCGGCGAGAACCGCCGCGTAACCCTCGCGCATCAGCGCGAGCGCAACCGCCTTGCCGACGCCGGTCCCAGCACCCGTCACTACTGCCACTTTTGTCGCCGCCATCCTTGGACTCCCTCGTTTGTCGCCTCTATCGCGCGGATTTAATCGCGGCCTCGTTCGAAGGCCCTACGGCGATCTCGGTGATGAGCTTCTTCAGCACCGCCTCGGCGAACGCCTCGTAGGTTTGCGCCGTGACCATGAAGGCGCCCGGCCCGCCGATCACGTTGTCGTAATAGTAGCGGTCGAGACCGGGCTCGAGCGCGAGAATCGGCAGGCCGTTGATGGTGATGCCGGCGCGCACGGCATCGTCGCGCGCAAGGTGCGCCGGCCGCCCGCGGTTGTTGGCGCCGTCCCCGGACACGTCGATGGTGCGGCGCGCGCCCGGATAGTCGCGCGCGCTGTTGAGGAGCAGCGTCACCGCATGGTCGATGGCGCCGCTGATCGACGTCCCGCCGCTGAACAGCTGGCGCGGCGTATCCTCGACCGCCGCCGCGAAGGCGTTGGCCGACCTCTCGTCCTTGACCAAGGTCCAGTCGATCACCTGGATCTGCAGATCCGGTCCGGTCCATTGCACCACCGTGACCGCAATCGCTCCGGCAATTCCGGAACGGATCGCCTTCAGGACGCGCGGATTGCGGAAGGCCTCGGCATAACCCTGTTTCTGCAGGTCGAAGCGATACTGATTGACGCTGCCGGAAGCGTCCACCGCAAGCACCAGCTGCAGGTCGACGGAAGTCTGCGCAAGCGCAAGCCCGCCCGTGCAAGCCGCAACGAGGATCGCCAGCACCGCCGCCCGCCATCGCAATGTCATGTCGGAAGGTCCAACCATCGACCGTTATGCGTGACGCCCGCTTGCGCGGGCGGGCCGATTGCTATGAGACTTGCAGGGCGATGGCGGGTCAAGAACAAACCATGCCGCGTCAGAAGGAGCCTTGCTTGGACAAACTCAGTCAACTCATGCGCGGCAATGACCTCGTCATTGCCCCGGTGGCGCTCAATCCGATCATGGCGCGGCTCGCCGAAGAGGCACGGTTCAAGGCGCTCTATCTCAGCGGCGGTTCGCTCGGCTGGCTCAAATGCGTCACCGAGGCCAACCTGGCGCTGCCCGAGATGGTCCAGGTCGTGGTGGACATGCGCACCGTGTGCAAGCTGCCGATCGTCCTCGACGTCGGCGGGGGTTGGGGCGACCCGGTCCACGTGCACCGCACGATCGCGATGTGCGAGGCGGCGGGCGTCGCGGGAATCGAGATCGAGGATCAGCTGCTGCCGCGGCGGGTCGAGCATCACGTCGGCGTCGATCATCTGGTGCCGACCGCGTTCATGGTCGAGAAGATCAAGGAAGCGCTGGCGGTGCGTACCGACCCCGACCTCGTGATCGTCGCCCGCACCAACGCGCGGCGGGTCTACGACCTCGACGAGGCGCTGCGCCGCGCGGAAGCCTTCCATCAGGCGGGCGCCGACATGCTGTTCGTGTTCACGCGCACGCCCGAGGACATGCGCATCGTCGGCGAACGGTTGCCGCCGCCGCTGATGACGTTCGCGCCACCCGACGGATTTTCCCAATTTCCGTTGTCGCCGCGCGACCTCGCCGGTCTCGGTTATCGCCTGGCGGCCTCCTCGGGAAGCGCCTTTGCCGCGATGTACAAGGCGATCCGCCAGTCCTACGAGTGCCTGGCGCAGGGCAAGATGGATCCGTTCATGGGTCCGGGCGGCACCGACCGGGCGATGAAGGCGGCGATGGCGACCAGCGGGCTCGAGCATCTGTTGGAGATCGAACGGCGAACCATGAAGGATCGCTAGTGCCGCCGATTTGAAGTTCCTACAGTGGTTGCCGCACGCTCGTTTAGGAACTTCAAATCGAAAAGCGGCACCATCGATCGCGTCAGTCGGGCGGCCGGCCTGGCGCTCCTGGCCGCGTTCGCGATCCTATCCTGCACGGTTCCGGCGCGGGCAGACCCGGTGGGCGATTTCTATGCCGGGAAACAGATCACCGTGATCGTCGGGGCGGGCTCCGGCGGCGGCTACGACCTGCAGGCGCGCCTGATGGCGCGGCATCTCGGCAAGCACGTGCCCGGCCACCCCACGTTCATCGTCCAAATCATGCCGGGAGCGGGCAGCCTTGCGGCCGCAAATCACCTCTACAATGCGGCAGCATCGGACGGCACCGTCATTGCGCTCATTCAGCGGGGCATGCTGCTCGCAAAGCTGGTCAACCCCACCGGGGTCCGGTTCGAGATCGACAAGTTCAACTGGATCGGAAGCCTCAACAGCGAAACCGGCGTGGTCGTCTCCTGGCACACGACGGAGCACAAGACCGTCGACGATCTGTTCGAGAAGGAGCTGATCGTCGGCGGCATCACCGGGGTCGATCCGGAAACGACGCCGAGGCTTCTCAATGCGCTGATCGGCACCAGGTTCAAGATCGTGACGGGCTACAACACCACGGCCCTGATCGCGCTGGCGATCGAACGCGGCGAGGTTCAGGGCATTGGCGACTGGTCATGGTCGAGCCTGAAGGCGGTCCGGCCCGATTGGCTGCGCGAGAAGAAGGTCAATGTGCTCATGCAGGCTGCCCTGCAGAAGGACCCGGAGCTGCCCGACGTGCCATCTGCGCTCGATTTCGTCAGGAACGAGGCGGACCGCAAGGTGATGGAACTGAACTTCACCCAGAAGACGGCGGCGCGGCCGGTCATTGCCCCGCCGGGCGTTCCGGCCGACCGCGTTGCCGCCTTGCGCGCCGCCTTCGCGGCGTTGGCGGCGGATCAGGAGTTCCTGGCCGACGCGGAACGCAGCAAACTGGAGATAGCGCCGATCCCCGGCGAGGCGGTGGACAAGGTGGTTGCGGTCATCGCGTCGACGTCCCGCGACATCGCCGAACACTATGCGAAGGTGCTCTCGCCGGCGGGCCGCACACGATAATACGCGCGGCACCTGCTGTTGACCGTCATCCTGAGGAGCGGCCAAAGGCCGCGTCTCGAAGGATGTCGGCCCGGTCCGGGCCGTCGCCCTTCGAGGCTCGCTCTCATCCTGAGCCGTCAGCCTCATCCTTCGAGACGCCTCGCTTCGCTCGGCTCCTCAGGATGAGGGTGACGGTCGAAGGACGCGGCCGCCTCAGGGTAACGGAAATGAGTCAGCGCTCGATGCGGTCGATATGATTTCGTCAGCCGGCGCGGGCGATCGGCGCCTTCGGCTTGGCGGCGCGAGCCTGTTGCGCGGCAAGCCGCTCCTCGATCGCCGCCGCCGGTTCGGGCTTGCCGAAACGGAAGCCCTGCATGAAGTGAACGCCGGCGGCGCGCAGGAACAGATGCTGCTCGGCGGTTTCCACGCCTTCGGCGGTGACCTTCATGCCGAGGCCGCGGCCGAGGCTGACGATGGCGTGGACGATGGGCGCCGCTTCCGCCGCGCTCTCGATATTGCGGATGAAGCTGCGGTCGATCTTAAGCTTGTCGAACGGGAATCGGCGCAGATAGAGCAGGCTCGAATAACCGGTGCCGAAGTCGTCGAGCGCGAGCCGCACGCCGAGCGCCTTCAACCGGTGCATGGCGCTCTCGGCGCCCTCGACGTTGCCGAGCAGCGTCGACTCGGTGATCTCCAGCTCGAGCCGGTTCGGGTCGAAGCCGGTCTCGGCGAGGATACGCTGGACCATCTCGACGAAATCCGGCTGGCGGAACTGGAGCGGCGAGACGTTGACCGCGATCGAGACCGGCCAACCCGATGCGGTGACGCAAGCCCGGCGCAAGGCCCACTCGCCGAGCGCGACGATAAGCCCGCTATGCTCGGCAATCGGGATGAACTCGACCGGCGGGATCGGCCCCCGCTGCGGATGGTTCCAGCGCGCCAGCGCCTCGACCCCGACCACCCGCTCGCCATCGGCGCTGAACACCGGCTGGTAGGCGAGGTCGAGCCCGTCGGTGTCGATGGCGTGGCGCAGGTCGTGCTCGAGGTGTTTGCGCTGGACGATATCCGCGTCCATCTCCGCGTCGTAGATGCAGGCGCGCCGGCGGCCCTGGTTCTTGGCGCGGTAGAGGGCCATGTCGGCGTAGCGCATGACGTCCGCCGCGGTGAGAGACGGACGATCGATGACCGCAATGCCGACGCTCGCGCCGATGACCAGCGTGTGGCCCATGATCGAATAGGGATGGCACAGCGTCATCAAGATGCGGTCGGCAATGGCCATCAACGTGTCGGCATCGGTCTCGCCGGGCGTGATCACGGCGAATTCGTCGCCGCCGAGCCGCGCGACCATCGCCTCGCCGCGCACGATGCCGCGGAGCCGCTTGGTCACGGCGGCGATGAGCTCGTCGCCCACATGATGGCCGAGCGTGTCGTTGACGTCCTTGAAGTGGTCGAGATCGATGCAAAAGACCGCGGCCGGCGAGCCGCCCCGCTTCACGTCCGCGATCACGGCTTCCAGGCGTTCGCCGAAATAGGTCCGGTTCGGCAGGCCCGAGAGCGAGTCGTGCAGGGCAAGATGCCTGAGCTGGTCTTCTCCCGCCGAGATCTTGGCGGCGGCGCGCCGCATGAAGCGCAGCGCAAATCCGGCGAAGAAGGCAAGCCCGCCGAGCGCGATCACGATGAACGGAATGACGCTGCGGAGAATCTCGTCCGACCGGTGGTTCGGTGTCCATGCGACGCGGGCGAGCACGCTGCCGGTGTCGTCCGCGAGATCGACGACGTGATCGCCCGCCGCAATGGGCGCGGCGCCCACCATGTGCAAATTCGGCAGATCGAGCCGGGCGGCGATCTCGGCCATCATGCCCTCGTCGATGAACTTCACCGACAGCACGACGGGGGCGCTCTCGTTGGAACCGGCGAGCGTGCGGTCGGCCGCGCCCACGGGCGCGGCTGCAACAATGGCGGGGCGGTTCATGAAGGATTGCACCCGGCGGTCCCGCCGCGGCGCAGAGCGTGGAAGCCCGTCCGGTTTCGCGCTCGCGGCCTGGCTCGGATCGACCGGGTCGCGGCCGCGAAGATGGTGGAGAATGGGACCGAGATCCGGTCGGATCATGTCGAACCACGCCAGCTCGGCGGTGCGGGGGCCGGGGACCGGGTAGACGATGCGGTCGGCCGCGTCGGCGACGAACACGTAGTCGTGGCTGAAATGGGTTCTCAGCGTCGCCGCGAGGTTGTGGTGAATCCAGTCCGCATCGAAGGCGCCACGCTCAAGCGGCAGCGCCCGGTTCGAGCGTACGACGCTTTCCAGCTCGAGCAGCAGGCGCTCGCGACGCTGGGCAATGGCGTTGACGAACAGTTGCGCGTCGTGGCTGACCGCGACCTCGTCGGCGCGCCGGACCGAGGTCGCCACCGCAACGGCGATGCAAATGATGGCGATCGCGACGATCAGGCCGATCGGCGCGACGGCGCTCACGCGCGCGCGATCCCAAATGGCAGGCCTTCGCATTTCTGCGAGCGGCATCCATGCCTCCCATCCCCACCGCTATTCGCCAGGCTGGAGAGGTATGAAATTAGGGGGCAATCATTGTGAAACGCTTGCAGGGCGCGGCAGTCCGTCCGCCGCTGCTGCTTTTCGCGTCTCGCAGTTAACGAGATGTATACTGGGGTGCCGATCACGCGGAGCGGTCGTCAGGCGGCCCGGGAATCGCCAAGTGCGCCAGCGCGATCCTTGTGCGAAATCCGGCTTTTAGGCTCCGCTGGGAATCATCGCTTCTGCGGCGCTTCTTCGGCAACGTGTGCCGGTTCAATCAGCCGGACATTGGCTTGGCTTCGCCTATGCTGGGCAATGTAAGGGGGCGCGGGGATCGCCGCATGGGCGGCTCTCAGGGCCGATGACCAGCGCTCCCGAAGGTCGTGGAAATATTCGTCGCCCAGCTCGATGCGGGTATTGAGCTCCGTGTCGCAAGTGTCCCGGCAGGCCACCATCATGTCGATCGGCATCCCGACGCCGAGGTTCGACTTCAGGGTCGAATCCATGGAAATCAAGGCAAGCTTCAACGCGTCATTGAGGTCGGTTTCGTAGGTCACGGCGCGATCCAGCACGGGCTTGCCGTATTTATGTTCGCCGATCTGGAGAAAGGGCGTGTCGACGGTGCATTCGATAAAGTTTCCGGCACCGTAGATCATGAAGAGCCGCATGGGGCCATGGAGTATTTGTCCGCCGAACAGGAACGAAACATCGAATTTCACCTCGTCCGATTCGAGCGTGGCAGTTTCCAGTTGGCGGATCTTGTGGATCGCGCGGCCGATAAGCTGCGCCGCCTGGAACATCGTCGGCGTATTCATGAGGGTCTCGAGTTCCCCCGTCTCGGGGTTTTGCACCCCTTCGCCGAGTATGCTCACGATCGATTGAACGAATGACAGATTACCCGCGGAGGCGAGGGCGAAGATGCGCTCGCCCGGCTGGGCGAAGACGTGCAGCTTGCGGAAGGTCGATATGTTGTCGAGCCCGGCATTGGTCCGTGTGTCGGCGATCATGACGAGGCCTTCCCGCACCAGGATGCCGCAGCAGTAGGTCATGGTTTCACTCCTTCAAAGCGGCCGCACCAGTTCGGCGAAAGGAGAATTGGTACAGCGGCGGAGCAGGCGATCGTCGGCTGTGACCAGCGGAACCTCCCGCATCTCGGCGAGCGCAAGATAGAAACAGTCATAGGCCGGATGCCGCAATTCCAGCGCGATTGCGAGGGCGCGGTCCTTCAGCGCCACCGACGGTACCAGTTCCTCGAACGCTCTCCCGATCTGGCTGACCGAGTCCGCCGCCAAGTCAGGCGGCGCCCCTGCGTAAACCACCAACCCCCAAGCCGCATTGATGAATTCGGGAATCAGCAGCTCGGGAGCGATCAACCGTTCCTCCGAGTGCACCAGGTTCGCTGCGCGATCGGACCGATCGAGCATGAAGCACCATCGCATCGCGACGCTGGCATCGACCACGGTGGTCATTCATCAAGCTCATCATCGCGTCCATGACGGATGGCGGCGCTCACGTCGAAGCCGGTGAGGTCGGGCGATCTTGCCCGAAGCTGGCGGAAGAGGGCGACCTTCTCGTCCGGGGTCAGCGGCGCCGCCGCGGTGAGGAGATTACGCAGTTCCTGTTCGAGCGAGTGGCCCTTGAGTTCCGCCTTGGTCTTGAGGTTCTCGATGACCCGGTCATCGAGATTGCGGACCAGCACCTGACCCATCGCGAATCTCCGTTGCTATCATTTATGATAGCAAATTCGGCAAGGGTCGCCAACTAACTTTGTACCTGCCGCGCCGCCTGATCGACGTGAACGGCGACGCTGAGGGTCTCGCCGGCGCCGCCGTAGCGGGTGCCGCGCACCGGGGCCGCGCCGAGGTAATCAAGGCCCGCCGCGACCCGCACGTGGGCCTCGGTTCCGCAAACGCCGTTCGCCGGGTCGAACGCGATCCAGCCGAGGTCGGGAACGAACGCCTCGGCCCAGGCGTGTCCGGCCTCCTGGGCGCTGATGCCGTCGGCCCGGTGGAAATAGCCGCCGATATAGCGGGCCGGGATGCCGAGACCGCGCGCGGCCGCGATGAAGATATGGGTCAGGTCCTGGCATACGCCGCGGCGCAAGGCGAAAGCCTCGGCGGCCGTCGTGCCCACCTGGGTCGGGTCGGTGTCGTAGACGATCTCGCGGCGCACGCCCTCCAGCAGGCGGTGGAGGACGGAGAGCGGGTCGGTTGCGCCGGCAGCGCGGACCTCGCGGGCGAACTCGGCGATCGCCGCATCGATGCCGGTGAGCGACGTCTCGCGGAGAAACAGGCTGGGCGGGAAGCGCTCGACGGCGCCGCGCACGATGCCGTGGGTGACCGAGGTCTCGACCTCGCCGTCGACCGCGACGCGCAATGCCGTGAACGGGCCGTCCGCGGTAAACGCGTGGATGATGTTGCCGAAGGAATCCTCGTGCTGGTAGAGCCGGCAGTCCTCGGACACGTCGATCCGCCAGTTGATCACATACTGGCCGTCGTGGTTGCGCGGGGTAAGGCGCAGCGTCTGGATCACGCCGCTCGGCGCGCTGTCGTAGTGGTATTGGGTCGCGTGGGAAATGTGGATTCGCATGCGATCATCACGGGTGTGGCGGCGTGTCCACCGACGACATGGCGTCGCTCACATCAGATATTGCTCCGCTATGGCGATGCCCAGGCGGTTGTTGTCGGAGATGAACTCGGTGATGAACTCGTGCAGGCCCTGGCGGAAGATCTCGTCCATGCGGCTGTTCTCGAGCCGGGTGCGGATGGCGCGGGCGAGCCGCTGCGCCGCGCCCTGGCGGCCGTAGGCGCGCGCGATCTGGTCGAGATGGCGCACCAGGTTCTCGTAGCAGCTTGCGAGCGACCGCGGCATCTCGTCGTTGAGGATGAGCAGGTCGGCAATCAGCCAGGGTTTGAGGCTCTCGCGATAGACCCAATGATACGAGGTGAGCGCCTGGACCGAGCGCAGGATCGCCGCCCATTGGTAATAGTCGAGCGGCCCGCCGACGTGCTGCTGCGCCGGCAGCAGCAAATGGTACTTCACGTCGAGGATGCGCGCGGTGTTGTCGGCGCGCTCGATGAACAGGCCGAGGCGGGAGAACCAATAGGCGTCGTTGCGCAGCATGGTCCGGTAGGCCGAGCCGTCGAAGCGCAGCGACGATTCCTGGACCCAGCGCAGGAACTGCGCCAGCTCATCGCGCGTGAACGGGCCGGCGCCGAAGCGCTTGAGCTCGAGCCAGGCGCCGTTGATGGCGTCCCACATCTCCATGGTGAGCGCGGTGCGCACCGCCCGCGCGTTGCTCCGCGCGATCTCGAAGCAGTTGCGGATCGAGGAAGGATTGACGGCGGCGAACGCGAGGAAGTCGGCGACGGTCTCCTCGTTGGCTTCCGCATAGGTCTTGTAGAAGGAGCTGCTGCAGCCGGCGGTCGCCACCGCCGACTCCCATTCGTTGGTCGAGCCGCTATAGGCTAGCGGCAGGGCGGTGAGCCGCTGCGTCGCCTCGAGGATGCGCGCGAGATATTCGGCGCGCTCCACATAGCGCGCGAGCCAATAGATGCTGTCGGCGGTGCGGGAGAGCATCGGTTCAGCTCATCGGTCCAGCACCCAGGTATCCTTGGTGCCGCCGCCCTGGCTCGAATTGACCACCAGCGAGCCTTCCTGCAGCGCCACCCGGGTGAGGCCGCCTGGCACGATCCGGATGCGGTCGCGCCCGGTCAGCACGAACGGCCGCAAGTCGACATGGCGCGGCGCGATCCCCGAGGCGACGCAGGTCGGCACCGTCGACAACGCCAGCGTCGGCTGGGCAATGAAGTTTTTCGGGTCGGCCTTGAGCTTGTCGCGGAAGGCCGCAATGGTGGTCTTGTCCGCCGTGGGTCCGATCAACATCCCGTAGCCGCCAGATCCATGCACCTCCTTGACCACCAGGTTTTCGAGGTGGTCGAGCACATAGGACAGGTCCTGGGCGTCGCGGCAGCGCCAGGTGGCGACGTTCTTCAGGATCGGCTCTTCGGCGAGATAGAACTTCACGATCTCCGGCATGTAGCTGTAGACCGCCTTGTCGTCGGCGACCCCGGTACCGACCGCGTTGGCGAGCGTCACGTTGCCGGCCCGGTAGGCCGACATCAGGCCGGGGACCCCGAGCACCGAATCCGGGCGGAAGGCCAGCGGGTCGAGAAAATCGTCGTCGATGCGCCGGTAGATCACGTCCACGCGCTTGAGGCCCTCGGTCGCGCGCATGGAGACGGTCTCGCCCTTGACCACGAGGTCGCGGCCCTCGACCAGCTCGATCCCGAGCTTGTCGGCGAGGAAGGAGTGCTCGTAATAGGCCGAGTTGTAGACGCCGGGCGTGAGCAGCACCACGGTCGGGTCGGCGGCGGCGGTCGCGGGGGCGACCGATTTCAGGGTGGCCAGCAGCTCGTCCGGATAGTTCTCGACCGGCGCGACGCGGTGGCGCGCGATGAGGTCAGGAAACAGCCGCAGCATGATCTCCCGGTTCTCCAGCATGTAGGAGACGCCCGAAGGGGTGCGGGTATTGTCCTCCAGCACGTAGAACGTCTCGGCGTCCACCCGCACGATATCGATGCCGCCGATGTGCACGTAGATGTCGTGTGGCACCCGCTGCCCGTTCATCTCCGGGCGAAAGACCGGGTTCTGGAACACCAGGTCCTCCGGCACGACGCCGGCGCGCAGGATCTCGCGGTTTCCGTAAACGTCGTTGATGTAGGCGTTGATCGCCTTGACCCGCTGCTCGAGGCCGCGCTGCAGCCGAGTCCACTCGGCGGCCGAGAGCACCCGGGGGATGACGTCGAATGGAATCAGCCGCTCCTGGGCGTCGGCCTCGCCGTAGACGGCAAACGTGATGCCGATCCGCCGGAACAAGAGCTCGGCCTCGCGCCGGCGGTGTTCGAGCAGGTCGGGCGGCACGTCGCCGAGCCACTGCGACAGCTCGGCATAGGCCGGGCGGATGCCGCCATCCACCCCCGTCATCTCGTCGAACGCAACCCCCATGGAAGCCCCTCAAGGTGACCCAAGCCGAACGCCGTCCACGGAATGTTAGCTGCAAGCCGCGCGCCAAACAAAGCGGCGGCAGGTCTCCGCCGCCACTGTGCGATTGCCCAGCGGTTCGGCGGCCGTTGACCATTCCAGCGGCAGGGGCGCCGCAAAACCCAAATCCTCCGCCGAATGGGCGCGCAACCTGCTTGATGACGGCGAGTGGCGGGCCTAACGTGGCGCCAATCCCACTGGAGCCCAATCCCCATGACAGCCCTTCGCCATGCTCTCAAGGCTCTGCCGCTGGTCCTGGTGCTTGCGTCCGGCCCGGCCTCTGCGGAAACGGTCCGCGTCTACGCTACCAACAGCGCCGGGGACAACATCCACGTCATCGATCCGGCGACCAACAAGGTGGTGCAGGTCATCAAAGGCATCGAGGCGGCGCACGGCATCGGCTTTGCGCCCGACGGCTCGCGCGTCTATGTGAGCAACGAGGCCGACACCACCCTCGACGTGTTCGACCGCAGAAGCGGCAAGCTGATCAAGAAGGTACCGCTGAGCGACCATCCCAACAACATCGCGGTGACCAAGGACGGCGGCCGCGTGGTGGTGGGCATCGCGCGCGATCCGGGCGCGCTCGACGTGATCGACACGGCGACGCTGACGCGGGTGAAGAGCATCCCGGTCAAAGGCCGCCTGCACAACGTCTATGTGACGCCGGACGGCAAATACGTCATAACCGGGTCGATCCGCTCGAAGATGTTCACGGTGATCGATCTGGCAACCGACGCGATCGCATGGGAGTACCAGTTCGATCGGGGCGTGCGGCCGATGACGATCGAAGCCAATCCGGACGGCTCGACGCGCCGCGTCTTCGTTCAGCTCACAGACCTCAACGGCTTCGCCGTGCTGGACTTCGCCAAGCGCCAGGAGGTGGCGCGCGTGACGCTGCCGAAGACCTCGACCGAGTTCGAGACCGACGCCGGGCGCGCCACTTCGCCCTCGCACGGGATCGGCGTTGCTCCGGACAACAAGACCCTGTGGGTCACCAGCATCCCGAACAATGCCGTGTTCGTCTATTCGCTCGACGACCTCACGCTGATGGGGCAGGTGGCGTTGCCGGACCTCAAGCTGCCCGGACACGAGCCCATCGCGGCGGTGCCGAACTGGGTGACGTTCACGCCCGACAGCAAGACGATCTACATTTCCACGGCGGCGCTGCGGTCGGTGTCGGCGATCGATACCAAGGCCATGAAGTTGATCGCCACCATCCCGGTGGGCGAGGTGCCGAAGCGGATCAACACGCTGGTGATCCCGGACGGCAAGCCTTCGGCTACTTCTTCGGGCGGGCCGCGGGCTTCGCTCCGCTGACCCATTGGACGATGGCCCTGTAGTCCGGGTCCTCCTTGGAGGCGAATTGCCGGCCGCCTGAATGGAACACGTTGCCGCCCGCTTCGGGCGCGAGCGGCTGCATGAGCAGCCGGCTTGCCCCCGGGTCGCCGGGCGTGACCAGCGCGGACACCGTCGCGAAATTGCGGCGCGACTGCTCCTCGCTCCAGAACTTCTCTCCGTCGGGGAGCTTCTCGAGCTTGAAGGCGTTGCTGCTGCCTTCCCCGTGGCACACATAGCAGCGCGCGTGGGTGGGGCGTTTCTTCAGAAAGATCGGCTCGACGCGGCTCTTGAAGAACTCGTAGTCGAGCGTCGGTTTCGACTGCGCCGCCGCGCCCGAGATGGACGCTGCCTGCGCGACGGCGATCGCGACGATGATGGCGAGAACGCGATCTCTCATGACCAATCTCCCGGCGTCCACGGCGAGCTTATCACAGAGCCCGCGAGGAGACGATGTGGGACAGCCCTGGTCCAGAGGAGGCCGCCCCATCCTTCGAGACGCCTCTCCTCATCCTGAGCAGTCACCCTCATCCTTCGAGACGCCCGCTTCGCGGGCTCCTCAGGATGAGGGTGACTGTCGAAGGACGCTCGGCTCCTTCAGGATGAGGGCGGAAAGCGCGCATGCGGATCTGAAATCCGCGGGTGCACTGCACGCATCCCTCATCCTGAGGAGCCCGCCGCAGGCGGGCGTCTCGAAGGATGAGGCCGAAGAAATGACGCGGCATCCCTTCAAGATTGTAAGGAACCGATAGCCGCGGTGCTACACGACAATCACGTCCCCTTCCGCTCGCGCCGCGAACAGCCGTTCCACCTCCGCGTTCCGCCGCTCCAGCGCGAGGCGCTGGTTGATGTAGCCCTTGTCGGTGATCTCGTTGGCGTCGATCGAGGGCGCCTCGGTCAGCAGCAGCGCGCGGGCGATGTGCTGGGAGGCGCCGCTGTGCGCGGCGTTCCAGCGGGCGAGCGCGGCGCGCACGTGCTCGCGCACGGTCCGATGGCACGCCAATTCGCCGAGGGTCGCGGGCGCGCCGTCGCCGATCAGCTTCTGGCAACCGGCCACATTGAGCCAGGCGAGCAGGCCGATGAAGTTCCGGTTCTCGCCCGCCACGACGGCGTCCTGCAGCGCCGGGGAGGCCGCTGCCAGCACGGCGACCCTGAGTCCCCCGACATGGACCCAGGTCCCGGTCGTCAGCTTGAAATCCTCGGCCAGCCGGCCGTCGAACACGATGCCTTTGGTGGGATCCGCCGGATCGGACAAGCGCACCGCATCGCCGGGCCGGTAGAACCCGTCCGCGTCGAAGGCGGCCGCAGTCAGGTCGGGCCGTTTCCAGTAGCCCGGCGTGACGTTGGGCCCGCGCACGCGCACTTCGAGCTTCGCCCCGCTCGGCACGAGCTTGAGCTCCACGCCCGGTGCCGGCACGCCGATCGGGCCGGCGCGATCGATGAGGAAGTGCGCCATGGTCGCCATCGGTGCGGTCTCGGTCATGCCCCAGGACGACGTCATGGGGACGCGGGCGCCGGTGACGCGTGCCGACACCGCCTCGAGCCGTTCCCACAAATCCTGCGGCAGCGCCGCCCCGGCATAGAAGATCAGGCGCAGTTTCGCGAAGAACGAGCGCGCGAAGGCCTCGTCGCGCTCGAGAAAGGGAAGCAGCGCGGCATAACCCGCCGGGACGTTGAAACAGATGGTGGGCGACATCTCGGCGAGGTTGCGCACCGTCTCATCGATCAGGCCGGGCACCGGCTTGCCGCCGTCGATGGCGAGCGTGCCGGCGTGGCGCAGCACGAGATTGAAGTTGTGGTTGCCGCCGAACGTATGGTTCCACGGCAACCAGTCCACCAGGACCAGGGGCTGCTCGGTCACGAACGGCCACAGTTGCAGAATCTGCTGCTGGTTCGCGGTGAGCATGCCGTGGGTGTTGATGACGCCCTTGGGCAGCCCGGTCGAGCCCGAGGTGAACAGGATTTTCGCCACCGTGTCGGCCGTGATCGCCCGCGCCGCCTTGTCCACGGCGGGACCGGCCGGGCCGCGCGTGAGTTGCTCGAACAGGGTGACGCCGGGGTGATTGGCACCGTTGCGGCTCGCGACCACCTCGCAGTCCGCAAGTTCCATGGCGGCGAGCGCCTTGGCGAACGGCGCCGTATCCGCGACATAGACGAGGCCGGGCGCGAGCAGGGCGGCGATGTGCTTGAGCTTGGCGTGATCCCCGCTCTGCAGCGAATAGGCGACCGAGATCGGCGCGACCGGAATGCCGGCGGTGTAACCAGCGAGCATGAGCAGCGCATGATCGATGGCATTGCCGGACAGGATCATCACCGGCCGCTCGGCGGACAGACCGCGGTCGATGAGAGCCGCGGCAATCGCGTCGACCTTGGTCCGCGCCTGTTCGTACCTTACGCGGCGCCAGTCCCCATCCCGCTCCGCCAGGAACACGCCTTGCGGCTGTGCTTCCACCGCGGCCCGGAACAGACCCGCGAGATTCGGATCGTAGTGACCGAGCGGGGTGCGGCTGCGCATGCGCAAGACGCCGTCCGGCGAGCGTTCACAGGCGATATCAGGCTCGCCGTAGGCGATCGGCCGGACCGGCGGCTTTTCGCTCCCCACATCGGGCGATGGCGTGGCATCGTTCATCGCGGGCAAGCTTTCTTGACCCGTGCAGCTTTCGTCTGATTTATGCACTCTAATGCCTGATGGAGGCGTTAGGAAATTGCCATGAACGATGCCGGGGCCGAGCCGTCCCAAATCGTCACCGCCGGGTTGCTCGTCATCGGCGACGAGATCCTGTCGGGGCGCACCAAGGACAAGAACATCGGCTACATCGCCGAGTATCTCACCAATATCGGCGTGGACCTCAAGGAGGTGCGCATCGTCCCGGACGAGGAGGGCCCGATCGTCGCGGCGCTCGACGCGCTGCGCCACCGCTACACCTACGTGTTCACCACCGGCGGCATCGGACCAACCCACGACGACATCACCGCCGACTGCGTCGCCAAGGCGTTCGGGGTGTCGATCGACGTCGATCCGCGGGCGCTCGCCATCCTGCAGGAGCGGCTGGCCGCGACCGGGGGCGAGATGAACGAAGCGCGCCTGCGCATGACCCGAATCCCGAAAGGCGCCGATCTCGTGCTCAACAAGGTGTCGGGCGCGCCCGGCATCTGGATCGGCAATGTCATCGTGATGGCGGGCGTTCCCTCGATCATGCAGGCGATGCTCGACGAGGTGGCGCCCAAGCTCAAGAGCGGCATCCGCATGCTGTCGGAGACGGTGCGCGCCAATGCCCGCGAGGGCGACATCGGCACCCAGCTCGGCGAGATCGCCAAGGCCAATCCCGAGGTCGCGATCGGCAGCTACCCGTTCTTCGACCCGCAGCACGGGCCGAACACCAATGTGGTGCTGCGCGCGCGCGATCCGCACAGGCTCGCCGTGGCCACGCGCGCGGTGGAAGCCATGCTGGTGCGGGTCAGGGGCGCGCAGTCGGCGTAGCCCGGATGGAGCGAAGCGAAATCCGGGGTCCTCTCCCGCGGCATAACCGCCCCGCATTTC
>WNGA01006893.1_pt1 | contig 17486 bp, 10 predicted proteins | sample 5400061 | NCBI WGS metagenome assembly WNGA01 (sample SAMN13153366, study PRJNA577476) | soil metagenome | isolation source: 100 cm soil or saprolite under grassland replicate 2 | place: USA:California | collected 2016-06-15 | reverse complement strand
CCGGCTGAGACATCGGGCTCGGCGATCCTACTGGTCGTGCACGAGTGGCCCACGACCGCGGCGGAGCTGATCCAGGCGCAGGAGGAGCTCGCGCGCGGCCGCCCTCGGCCGTGGCGGCCGGCCGCCGAGCTTGCGGTCGGCGGCTGCTTCGTCTGCTTCGTGCGCGGCAAGACCGGCCCGGGTGCTGCCGGCGATCCCGGCTGGGCCGCGGCCACGCTGCTTCGCGGGCGCCGGCTCGTCGCGAGCGCCGTGGTCAGAGGCCGGGCCGGAGCCGCATACGAGTCGGGTCTGCTCGCCCTTCGTGAGGGTCCGCTGCTCGAGGCCGCGGTGCGGGGGCTCGGTGAGCGGCCGGACGCCCTGCTCGTCAATGCGACGGGCCGCGACCATCCCCGCCGCGCCGGCCTGGCGCTCCACCTCGGTGCCCTGCTCGACGTCCCAACCATCGGGATCACGCACCGGCTGCTCGGCGCCGAGGGCGAGTGGCCGGCTGACGGTCGAGGGGCGTCGAGTCCGTTCCGGCTCGAGGGCGAGACTGTGGGCTACTGGCTCCGCACGCGCCGCGGTACGCGTCCCCTCGCCGTGCACGCGGCCTGGCGAACCGATGCGGAGGCGGCCGTTGCGGTCGTCGCAGCATTGGCCGGAGGAACGCGAACTCCGGAGCCGCTGCGCCAGGCGAGGCGCTTGGCGCGGACGGCACGTTCCTCGTTGTAGAGTCGCGGCCGAGGAGGTGGCGGAGTGAAAGCGCATGCAGGCGACCGAATCGTGGTCGAGTCGGAACGCGTCGCGCAGCCCCCGCGGACGGGTGTCGTCGAGGAGGTCATCGCCGAGGACCCGGCGCGTCTGCGCGTGCGTTGGGACGACGGCCACACAACGGTCCTCGCCCCGGCGGCCGGCGCCGTCCGGATCGAGGAACCGAAGACGAAGGGCTAGGTAGTTGGGTCAGGCTGAATTCCGAATCAGCCGACGCCTGACGTATACGTGACGTCGGGCGTGTCGCGGTACTTCTGACAGTCCTTGCAGCGGCGGAAGGTCTTGCCGTCGTCCGTGACGTGTCTCACCCAGCGATGGACACCGAGCCAGCACCGAAGCTTCTTCGCCACGGCCTCAAGGCTCGCATGGGGAGCCAGCCTTTTCAAACTGACCATTACCAAGGGCTAGCGACTACCTGGACGCTCAGTAACCGGCGTACGCTTCGCGGGTGATCGTCTGCCCGAATTGCGGCCACGAGAACGAGGCCGCGGCGAAGTTCTGCTCGCAGTGCGCGACGCCGTTGGAGGCTCGCGGCGGGACGGAGCGGAAGGTCGTCACCGTCCTTTTCGCCGACCTCGTCGGCTTCACGTCCAAGGCTGAACGGCTCGACCCGGAGGACGTCCAGGCCGTCCTCAAGCCGTACCACGAGCGGCTGCGCTACGAGCTCGAGCGCTGGGGCGGCACCGTCGAGAAGTTCATCGGCGACGCCGTCATGGCGCTCTTCGGCGCCCCGACCGCGGGCGAGGATGACCCCGAGCGCGCGGTGCGGGCGGCACTCGCGATCCGCGACTGGATCGCGGAGGAGGGGAAGCTCCAGGTCCGGATCGCGGTGAACACGGGCGAAGCGCTCGTCAACCTCGGCGCGCGGCCCGACGCGGGAGAGGGAATGGCGGCCGGCGACGTCGTCAACACGGCGGCGCGTCTGCAGTCGGCGGCGCCGACGAACGGCATCCTGGTCGGCGAGACGACGTACCGAGCCACCTCGGAGAGGATCGACTACCGCGAGCACCCCGCCGTCGAGGCGAAGGGCAAGGAAGAGCCGATTCCCGTCTGGGAGGTCGGCCAGGCGCGTGCTCGCTTCGGGGTCGACCTGGCACCGGAGACGCGCACGCCGCTCATCGGCCGCGCCCGCGAGCTCGACCAACTGGTGGACGCGCTCGCGCGCGTGCGAGAACAAGGTTCCCCCGAGCTCGTCACGCTCGTCGGCGTGCCGGGCATCGGCAAGAGCCGGCTCGTCGGCGAGCTCTTCCAGTCGATCGAGCGCGGCGGCGTTCTCACGTATTGGCGCCAGGGGCGGTCGCTGCCGTACGGGGAGGGCGTCAGCTACTGGGCGCTCGCGGAGATGGTGAAGGCGCAGGCGGGGATCCTCGAGACCGACAGCGACGAGGAGGTCGCCGCGAAGCTCGAGCGGACGGTGCAGCAACTGATCGACGAGGACGCGGAGTGGGTGCTGTCACATCTGCGTCCGCTCGTCGGCCAGGGCGCTACCGCCGGCTCGCAGGAGGAAGCCTTCGCCGCCTGGCGCCGCTTCTTCGAGGCGCTCGCCGAAGAACACGCGCTCGTGCTCGTGTTCGAGGACATCCAGTGGGCGGACGACGGTCTGCTCGACTTCATGGAGCATCTGGCGGACTGGGTCAACGACGTCCCAATCCTCATCCTGTGCACGGCGCGCCGGGAGCTGCTCGAGCGGCGACCGGCGTGGGGCGGCGGGAAGGCGAACGCGGCGACGATCTCGCTGGCGCCGCTGACAGACGCCGAGACGGCGGAGTTGATCGCCGCGCTGAGCGAGCGACCGCTGCTGGAGGCCGAGACGCAGAGCGCCTTGCTCGATCGCGCGGGCGGCAATCCGCTCTATGCCGAGCAGTACGTGCGCATGCTCGCCGAACGCGGCAGCGCCGAAGAGCTGCCGGAGTCCGTGCAGGGAATCATCGCCGCACGCCTCGACTCGCTTCCGCCCGAGGAGAAGGCGCTGCTGCAGGACGCGTCGGTTGCCGGAAAGGTGTTCTGGCTCGGTGCGCTCGGCGCGACGGAGCGGCAGCTCCATGCGCTGCAGCAGAAGGAGTTCGTCCAGCGCGCGCGGCGCAGCTCGGTCGAGGGCGAGACGGAGTACGCGTTCAAGCACCTGCTCGTCCGCGACGTTGCATACGGGCAGATCCCCCGCTCGGACCGCGCGGAGAAGCACGTACGGACGGCGGAGTGGATCGAGTCGCTCGGCCGGCCGGACGATCACGCCGAGATGCTCGCTCACCATTATGCGAGTGCGCTCGAGCTCGCGCGCGCTGCAGGGCAGGATGTCGAGCAGCTGGCGCCGCGCGCACGCGCAGCTTTCCGCGAGGCCGGAAACCGTGCGGCAACATTGCATGCACTGCCGGCCGCAGAGCGCTACTACGCCGACGCGCTCGCGCTGACGCCCTCGCACGGACTGGAAAGAGCCAACCTCCTCTTCCGGCACGGCCAGATGCGGTGGTACAGGACCGAGGAAGGTGGCGAGGAGATTCAGGAAGCGCGCGACGGTTTCCTGGCGGCCGGTGACCGCGAGCGAGCCGCCCAGGCGGCGCTCTTTCTCGCGCAGGTCGCGTGGCGAGAGGGCCGCCGTGACGGCATGCGCGAGCACATGGACGACGCGAGCGACCTCATCGCCGGACTGCCACCGTCGCAGATTCAAGCGGCGGTGCTCTGCGAGGCGTCCCGCTACGAGATGCTCGCAGAGAGCGATCGCGCCGTGGAGCTCGGCCGCGAGGCTCTCCGTCTGGCCGACGAGCTCGGGTTGGACGATATCCGCGCGAAGGCACTCATCAACGTCGGCACGGCTCGGGTCGGCGCCGGCGACCGGGACGGCTTCAACGATCTGGAGCGCGGCATCGAGCTGGCGCAGCAGATCAATCTGATGGCCGAGGTGGTGCGCGGAACGAACAACCTCGAGACTCGATACGCGATCCTCGGTGACTTCACACGCGCGCGCAACATGGTCCCGGAGATTCGCGAGCTCGCCTTACGGTACGGGTACATCCACCACGCTCGGTTTCTCGAGGGCGCGGCCGAAATCTTGCAGCCCTACGTGATGGGGGACTGGGACCTCGCCCTCGAGCGGGCGAACGCATTCACGCGCTCGGTCGAGGAGGGCTCGCCGCACTACCAGGCGGCCAATGCATACAGCCGGCGCGCTCTGATCAGGCTGGGGCGTGGGGACGACACGGCCGCTCGGAGCGACGCGGCGCGCGCTGTCGAGCTCGCCCGCCCCGTAGGCGAGCCTCAGGTTTTGCTCAGTGTGCTGTTCGAGGCTGCATTCGTGCATGCCGAGACCGGTGACGAGCCGGGCGCGATAGTGCTTTTCGACGAAGGGCTTGCTCATCTCCGTCAGCTGCCGCAGCTGGGGTTTTCGGTCTTGTACTCGCACATCATCGCGTGGCTCGCCCGTTTGTTCGGCCGCGAAGCTGACGTGGAGGCCATCTTTAGCAAGGCAACCATCGAGTCGCATTGGCTTCGAGTCGGTGAGGCCGTTCTGGCGGGCGACATGCGCGGTGCGGCCGACGTCCTCGCGCAGATCGACGTGCCGACGTTCGAAGCGTTCTACCGGCTGCACAGTGGTAACGAGCAGGACGTCCGCGCCGCGCTCGCGTTCTACCGCAGCGTCGGCGCGACGCACTACATCCGCGAAGGCGAGGCGTTGCTCGCGGTGTCGGCATGAGCGCCCGGGAGCGCAAAGTCGTAACCGTCCTCTTCGCCGACCTCGTGTCGTTCACGTCCCGCGCGGATCAACTGGATCCCGAAGACGTCGAGGAGATGCTGGCCCCCTACCACGAGCGGCTGCGCTACGAGCTCGAGCGCTGGGGCGGGACGGTGGAGAAGTTCATCGGCGACGCCGTGATGGCGCTGTTCGGCGCACCGGTGACGCGGGAGGACGATCCCGAGCGCGCCGTGCGTGCAGCGCTCGCGATCCGAGATTGGATCGTCGAGGAGGGAAAGCTCGAAGTCCGGATCGCCGTCAATACCGGCGAGGCGCTTGTCAAGCTCGGCGCACGGCCCGAGGCCGGTGAGGGGATGGCGGCGGGCGACGTCGTCAACACGGCCGCGCGGCTGCAGTCCGCAGCGCCGGTGAACGGCATCATCGTCGGCGACACGACGTATCGGGCGACGGCGGAAACGATCGATTACAACGAACGTCCCCCGGTCGAGGCAAAGGGGAAGGAAGAGCCGATCCCGGTCTGGGAAGTCCTGCAGGCGCGGGCGCGCTTCGGGGTCGACCTCGCAGGCGAGGCGCGGACGCCGCTCGTCGGGCGCGACCGCGAGGTCGAACAGCTTGTCGGCGCGCTCGAGCGCGTGCGCGAGCAGCGAAACTCGGAGCTGCTGACGCTCGTCGGCGTCCCGGGCATCGGCAAGAGCCGGCTCGTCGGCGAGTTGTTCCAGTCGATCGAGCGCGGCGGGCAGCTGACGTACTGGCGCCAGGGGCGCTCGCTGCCGTACGGCCAGGGCGTCAGCTACTGGGCGCTGGCGGAGATGGTCAAGGCGCAGGCGGGGATCCTCGAGACGGACAGCGACGACGAGGCCGGCGGCAAGCTCGAGCGCACGGTTGAGCAACTGCTCGACGAGGACACGGAGTGGGTGCTGGCGCACCTGCGTCCGCTCGTTGGGCAGGCGAGCGTCGCGCCGGGCTCGCAGGAGGAAGCGTTCGCGGCCTGGCGCCGCTTCTGGGAGGCGCTCGCGGAGCAGTATCCACTCGTCCTCGTCTTCGAGGACATCCAGTGGGCCGACGACGGCCTGCTCGACTTCATAGAGCAGCTCGCCGACTGGGTGCGCGACGTCCCCATGCTGATCGTCTGCACGGCGCGCCTCGAGCTGCTCGAGCGTCGACCGGCGTGGGGCGGAGGCAAGGTCAACGCTGCGACCGTGCAGCTGGCGCCGCTGTCCGACGAGCAGACGGAAAAGCTGATGTCGGCGCTCGGAGCGGACGCGCAGACCGGGCTGGTCGAGCGCTGCGGCGGCAATCCCCTCTATGCGGAGCAGTTCGTGCGCATGCTCGGCGAGCGCGGCGAGGAGGATCGTGCGCTGCCCGAGTCGGTGCAGGGCATCATCGCCGCCCGCCTCGATGCCCTGGCGTCGGAGGAGAAGGCGTTGCTGCAGGACGCAGCCGTGGTCGGAAAGGTGTTCTGGCTCGGCGCCCTCGGCGCGACGGAGCGGCAGTTACACGTCCTGCGTCAGAAGGAGTTCGTGCAGCGCGCGCGCCGCAGCTCGGTCGAGGGGGAGACGGAGTACGCGTTCAAGCATGTGCTCGTGCGCGACGTCGCGTACGGTCAGATCCCGCGCGCAGAGCGCGCGCAGAAGCACCTACGGGCGGCCGGGTGGATCGAATCGCTCGGTCGTCCCGAGGATCACGCGGAGATGGTCGCGCACCACTACGTCAACGCGCTCGAGCTGGCGCGCGCGTCCCGCCAGGACATTTCCACCCTGGAGGAGCGAACCGTGCGTGCGCTGCGCGAGGCCGGCGAGCGCGCGCTCGCGCTCAACGCGCTTGCTCAGGCGGCGAACTACTTTCGGCAGGCGCTAGCGCTGACTCCGGACGATGCGGAGCTCCTGTTGCAGTCCGGCCGCGTCCTCTATCTGCAGGACGAGCAGGGCGAGGCGGAGCTGACGGCGGCACGAGCGGGGCTGCTCGCCGCGGACAAGCGCGAGGGAGCCGCCGAAGCGACGCTGATGCTCGCGGACATTGCTTGGAAGCAAGGCAGGCGGAAGGACATGGAGGAGATCCTGGACGACGCACGCTCGCTCGTCGCCGATTTGCCCGCGTCGCGTGCCCAGGCGGCAGTCCTGAACGAGGTCGCCCGCTACGAGATGCTCGCGGGTCGCGTCGACTCGGCCCTCGAACGGGGCTTGGAAGCCTTGGCGATGGCTGAGCGGCTCGGGCTCGACGACCTTCGCGCGCGCGCCCTGAACACGGTCGGCGTCTCCCGCGCGGACATGGGGGATCCGGAGGCGTTCGCGGCGATCGAGCAGAGCATCGAGCTCGCATCACGGCTCAATGCGATTGCGGACGTCCTGCGCGGCTGGAACAACCTGACCGCATTGCACATCCTGCACGGCGACATGCAGAAGACGCGCGAGGGGGAGGCCGAGACCCTCCGCCTCGCGAGACACTATGGCCACCACGGCTTCGTGCGTTTCATCGAAGGCGGCGCCTCGGCCGGGAACCGCTTCCACGCCGGCGAGTGGGATGACGCGTTCGCCCGTGCCGAGAAGGTCATCGCGGACGTCGAGCAGGGCGCGCGCATCTATCAGTCCCCTGCGATGTATGCGTTCCGCGGTCTCATCCGCCTGGCCCGCGACGATGAGCAAGGCGCCGAGTCGGACGCGGAGGAGACGGTCGAGCGCGCGCGCCCCATCGGAGACGCGCAGGCCCTCAATCCGGATCTCGCGATGGCTGCGTTCCTGTTCGCGTCGGTCGGCAACAAGCGGCGTGCGGATGAAACGGTGGCGGAGGCGCTCGCGAGCATGCGCCCCCTGCGCCATCTCGGGTTCGCGGTGATGGAGTGCCCGGTGCTCGCGTGGGCCGCGTTGCAGGTCGGCCGCGAGGCGGAGGTAGTCGAAGTGCTCGACCGCGAGCCGTTCAAGTCGCCGTGGCTGCGGGCGGCGGTCGCCGTCGCGTCACGAGACTTTCGCCAGGCTGTGGACATCCTAGGGGGCGGCAGCTTCAAGGCGTACGAAGCGTTCTTCCGGTTGCAGTCGGCGACGGAGTCGGACGTGCGCGCGGCGCTCGAGTTCTATCGCGGCGTCGGAGCGACACGATACGTTCGGGAGGCCGAGGCGTTACTGGCGGTCTCGGCTTGAGCGCGCGCGAGCGCAAGGTCGTCACGGTGCTGTTCGCCGACCTGGTCGGCTTCACCTCCGCGTCAGAGCAGATGGACCCGGAGGACGTCGAGGCGATCCTCCGCCCGTACCACGAACGGTTGCGTTACGACCTCGAGCGCTGGGGCGGGACGGTGGAGAAGTTCATCGGCGACGCGGTGATGGCGCTGTTCGGCGCACCGGTGACGCGCGAGGACGATCCGGAACGTGCGGTGCGCGCCGCGCTCGCGATCCGCGACTGGATCGTGGAGGAGGGGAAACTGCAGGTGCGGATCGCCGTCAACACGGGCGAGGCGCTCGTCAATCTCGCCGCGCGTCCAGAGGCCGGCGAGGGAATGGCGGCGGGCGACGTCGTCAACACGACTGCGCGGCTGCAGTCCGCGGCGCCGGTGAACGGCATCCTCGTCGGGGAGACGACCTACCGCGCGACGGCGGAGACGATCGAGTACAACGAGCTGCCCGCGGTCGAGGCGAAAGGCAAAGGGGCGCCGATCCCGGTCTGGGAGGTCGCGCAGGCGCGGGCGCGCTTCGGCGTTGACCTCGCGCCGGCGACGCAGACGCCGCTCGTCGGTCGCGACCGCGAGCTCGAGCAGCTCGTGGGCACGCTCGCGCGAGCGCGTCAGCAGCGTTCGCCGGAGCTCGTCACGCTCGTCGGCGTTCCGGGTATCGGTAAGAGCCGGCTCGTCGGCGAGCTCTTCCAGCACATCGAGCAGAGCGGCGTGCTCACGTACTGGCGCCAGGGCCGCTCGCTGCCGTACGGCGAGGCCGTCAGCTACTGGGCGCTCGGCGAGATGGTGAAGGCGCAGGCCGGCATCCTCGAGAGCGACGCCGCCGGCGAGGTGGAGGCGAAGCTCGCGCGCGCGGTCGAGCAGCTGATCGACGAGGACGCGGACTGGGTGCTCGCGCATCTGCGTCCGCTCGTCGGCGGCGCGGGCGAGGCGGCGCCCGGCTCGCGCGAGGAGGCGTTCGCAGCGTGGCGGCGCTTCTTCGAGGCGCTGGCGGAGCAGCATCCGCTCGTTCTCGTGTTCGAGGACATCCAGTGGGCCGACGACGGGCTGCTGGAGTTCATCGAGCACCTCGCCGACTGGGTGCACGACGTGCCGCTGCTGATCATGTGCTCGGCGCGGCGCGAGCTGCTCGAGCGCCGGCCCGGCTGGGGCGGCGGCAAGGTGAACGCGGCGACGATCGCGCTCGCTCCCCTCACTGACGAGGAGACGGCGAGGTTGATCGCCGCGCTGAGCGAGCGGCCGCTGCTCGAGGCCGACAAGCAGGTGGCCCTGCTGGAGCGCGCCGGCGGCAATCCGCTCTACGCCGAGCAGTACGTGCGCATGCTCGCCGAGCGCGAGACGGCGGAGGAGCTGCCGCTGCCCGAGTCCGTGCACGGGATCATCGCGGCGCGGCTCGACGCGCTCCCACCCGCGGAGAAGGCGCTGTTGCAGGACGCCGCCGTCGTCGGCAAGGTCTTCTGGCTCGGCTCCGTCGGAGGGACGGAGCAGCAGCTTCACGTGCTGCAGCAGAAGGAGTTCGTCCAGCGCGCGCGGCGCAGCTCCGTCGCCGGCGAGACGGAGTACTCGTTCAAGCACTTGCTCGTTCGCGACGTCGCTTACGGCCAGGTGCCGCGGGCGGCTCGGGCCGAGAAGCACGTGCGCATCGCCGAGTGGATCGAGTCGCTCGGACGTCCCGAAGACCAGGCGGAGATGCTCGCGTACCACTACGTCAGTGCGCTCGAGCTCCTGCGCAGCGCTGGGCAGGATGTCGGCGAGCTCGTGCCGCGCGCTCGGCGGGCGTTGCGCGACGCAGGCGACCGCGCGGCGGCGCTGAGCGCGCTCCCCGAGGCCGAGCGCTACTACGCGGAAGCGCTCGCGCTCACCTCGCGCGACGACTCCGAGTTCGCAGACCTCCTCCTCTCGCTCGGGCGAGTGCGCTTCATGCGCGGCGAGGCGGGCGACGACGAGCTGGGGGAGGCGCGTGAGCTGTTCCTCGGGATCGGCGAGCGGGAGGGGGCGGCGAAGATCTCGATCCTGCTCGCACAGAACGCGTGGACGCGCGGCACGACGGACCAGGCGATTGCACACGTGTCGGACGCTCGCTCGCTCGTGGCGGGCATGGACTCGTCCGAGATCCAGGCGGCCGTGCTGTCGGAGATTTCCCGCTACGAGATGCTCGCCGACCGCAACGAGGAGGCAGTCGCCGTTGGTCGCGACGCGCTCAGAATCGCGGAACAGCTGGGTCTCGACGAAATCCGGGCGCGCGCATTGATCAACATCGGCTCGGCGCGAGGGAACGACGGTGACCGCGGCGGGTTCGCCGACATCGAAGAGGGCGTTCGGATCGCGGCCAAGGCGAATGCGATCTCCGAGCTGATCCGCGGGCACAACAACCTTGCGTCGGTCCATCTCATCCACGGCGAGATGGCGAAGGGGCGGGAGTTCCTTCTAGAGACGCGTCGGCTTGCGTTGCACTACGGCCATCTGGCGTTCGTGCGCTTCGTCGATGGCGGGCCCATCATCGGGATGCACTACAGCGACGGAAACTGGGACGAGGCGCTCGCGCGGGCGGAAGAGTTCATCGAGTGGATCGAAAGCGGGTCGTCCCATTACCAAACTGCGAGCGCGTACGTCACCCGCGCGCTGATCCGGCTCGCGCGCGGCGACGACGCCGGTGCGCGCGCGGACGCGGAGCTGACGGTCGAGCATGCGCGCCCGGTCGGGGATCCGCAGCTCGTTCAGACCACGATGGCATCGGCCGCGGTGGTGTTCGTGTCACTCGACGAGCGGGCCCGGGCGCAGGAAACGCTGGACGAGGCGCTTGCGGGCGCCAGCGAGCTCGACCAGCTCGGCTTCGCTGCTGCCGAGTTCCACCACCTCACCTGGGCAGCGCTACGACTCGGGCGCGAAGCGGAGATCGCGGCGGTGCTCGAGCGGCAGACAGCCAAGCTGCCGTGGATCGACGTCGCGCGTGCGGTTCTGGCGCGCGACTTCCGTGCGGCGGCCGACCAGCTCGCGGCCATCGACTCATCGACGCAGGAAGCGTTCTATCGCCTGCGTGCGGCGGAGGCGCTGGTGGCGGAAGCCCGGCGCGCGGAGGCCGACGAGCAGCTGCACGCCGCGCTGGCGTTCTACCGTGGTGTGGGCGCGACGCGGTACGTGCGCGAGGGCGAGGCGCTGCTCGCCGCGACCGCGTAACGCTAGAACGCCTGGCCGACGGCCTCCAGGCTGGCGAGGTTGTGCCCGCTGAGGAAGACGTCGACGTAAGGGAGCGCCTCACGCATGCCGCGGGCGAGCGGCTCGTAGGCCGGGTCCTCCTTGAGCGGGTTGAGCCAGACGACCCGGTGCGCGAGCCGCGCCAGGCGCGCCATCTCGGCGCGCAGCACCTCGGGCTCGCCGACGTCGAGGCCGTCCGAGCAGATCACGACCACGCTCCCGCGCGCGACGTTCGTGCGCGCGAGCGCGCGCACGGCATCCCCGATGCGCGTGCCGCCGTTCCAGTCGACGACCTCCTCGCTGGCGCGGCGGAGCGCCTCCTTGGCGTCGGCGCCGGCGAGCGCCTTCGTCACACGCGTGAGCCGAGTGCCGAAGCAGAACGCCTCCCAGCGCGCATCGGCCTGCAGCGCGGCGCGGGCGAAGAGCACAAGCGCACGCGAGTAGTCGGCCATCGAGCCGGAGACGTCGAGTAACAGAACAAGACGCCGCCGGCGCCGCCGCCGGGCCCGCCACACCCGCTCGACGGGCTCGCCGCCGGTACGGAACGAGCGCCGCAGGGTTCGGCGCAGGTCGGGATCGCCTCGCCGCGCGGGCTCGCGGCGGCGCGTGCGGCGGCTCGGCACCGTCAGCCGCAGGCGCCGCATCAGCTCGGCCAGCTCGAGGAGCTCCTCGCGGGTCAGGGCGGCGAAGCTCTTCGTCCGCAGGAGCTCCTCCCGGCTCGCGAGCGCGACCTCCTCCTCGACGACGGTCACCGGCCGAGCGGGCGGCTCCTCCTCCAAAACTCCGCGGAAGACACGGTCGTAGACCGGGATCTCCTCCGGGCGGGAGACGAGCGTCAGCCGCCCGGCCCAGTACAGCTGCCCGGCGGGCAAGGCCGCGGCGGCGCGGCAGAACTCGAGCACGCGTCCGGGCCCGACGGCAAGGCCCTCGTCGCGTAGCGCGCGACCGAAGGCGACCAGCCGCGCGACCTCGTCAGCCACTGAAGAGCTCGGCCTGCGCCCGCCGCAGGTCCTCGTGGTCCTTCAGCGCCCAGCCGAGCGTCTCGCGGGCGGCCTCGCCCTCCACGCCGTCGGCGCCGAGTAGGGCGAGCGCGCGGCCCCAGTCGATTGCCTCTGCGATTCCCGGCGGCTTGGTGAGGTCGACCGCTCGCAGCTGCGCGATCGCCTCCGCGACGGAGCGTGCGAGCGCCTCCGGCACCTCGGGCGCCCGCAGGCGCACGATCGCCACCTCGCGCTCGAGCGAGGGGAAGTCGATCCAGTGGTAGAGGCAGCGGCGCTTGAGCGCGTCGTGCAGCTCGCGCGTGCGGTTCGAGGTCACGACCACGACCGGCGGCTCGTCCGCCGCGATCGTCCCCAGCTCGGGCACGGTCACGCTGAAGTCGGAGAGCACCTCGAGCAGGAAGGCCTCGAATTCGTCGTCGGCGCGGTCGACCTCGTCGATCAGCAGCACCGCGCCCGAGCCGGCCCGCAGCGCGCGCAGCAGCGGCCGCTCGATCAGGAACTCCGGCCCGTACAGCTCCGACACGTGCTCGCGTACCTCGCCCGCCTGCAGTGCGCGCGCGTACAGGAGCTGCCGCGCGTAGTCCCACTCGTACAGCGCCTGCGCGGAGTCGATCCCCTCGTAGCACTGGAGCCGGATCAGCTCCGCACCCCGGATCCGGGCGAGCGTCTTGCCGACCTCCGTCTTCCCGACGCCGGCCTCGCCCTCGAGCAGGAGCGGGCGCTGCATCGCCACGGCCAGGTAGATCGCGGTCGCCAGCCCGCGATCGGGGAGGTACGACTCGCGCGCGAGGGCCCGTTCGACCTCCTCGACCGATCCGAATCCCACGCGGCCATCGTAGGACGTGGCAAGACCTCCGGGCGAGGCGTATCCTCGCCCGCGGGACAGCAACTGGGGCGAGAGAGGGGAGGCGGTTCATCCGTGTATCCCGCAAGGTTCGAGTACTTCGCGCCTGCGACCCTCGACGAGGCGCTCGACGTGCTCGGGCGCTACGACGAAGGCGACGCCAAGGTGCTGGCCGGCGGCATGAGCCTCATCCCCGTGATGAAGCTCCGCTTCGCGGCACCGAGGGCGCTGGTGGACATCAACCGGATCGGTGGGCTCGACACGCTCGCGGAGGAGGACGGGCGCTTACGCATCGGCGCGCTCGTGCGGCACAAGACCTGCGAGCGGTCGGACCTGCTGAAAGGCAAGTACGGCGCGCTCGGCGACGCCGCGCCGCTGATCTCCGATCCGATCGTGCGCAACCTCGGCACGGTCGCCGGGTCGCTCGCGCACGCCGACCCGCAGGGCGACTGGGGCTCCGTCATGCTCGCCGTGCGCGCCGAGGTCGTCGCACGCAGTGCGGACGGCGAGCGGACGATCCCGATCGACCAGTTCTTCCAGGGGCCGTTCACGACCTCGCTGCAGCCGAACGAGATCGTCACCGAGGTGCGCGTTCCCGCGCCGGGACGGGCTGGAGGCACCTATCTCAAGCTCGAGCGCAAGGTCGGCGACTTCGCCACCGTCGGCGTCGCCGTGCACCTGGCGATGTCGAACGGCACGGTGGAGCAGGCCGGAATCGCCCTCACCGGCGTCGGGCCGACGAACGTCCGCGCCGCGGAGGCGGAAGAGGCGCTGACCGCACAGGCGCTCGACGAGGAGGCGATCGACGAGGCGGCGCGGCTCGCTGCCGCAGCTGCGCAGCCGCGCACCGATGTGCGCGGCACCGAGGAGTACAAGCGCAACGTCGTCCGCATCTTCACCGCACGCGGGCTGCGCAAGGCGAAGGAGGCGATCGCATCGTGATCACCCAGACGAAGCCGACGACGCAGGAGATCGCCGTCACCGTGAACGGGCAGGAGCACTCGCTCGAAGTGGAGTCGCGACTGCTGCTCGTCCACCTCCTGCGCGAGAAGCTCGGCCTGACCGGCACGCACGTCGGCTGCGACACGTCCGGCTGCGGCGCCTGCACCGTGCTCGTCGACGGCATTCCGGTCAAGTCGTGCACGCACTTCGCCGTCCAGGTCGACGGGCGCGAGGTGAAGACGGTGGAGGGCCTGGCCAAGGGCGGTGAGCTGCACCCGCTTCAGCAGGGCTTCCACGAGGAGCACGGCCTGCAGTGCGGGTTCTGCACGCCGGGGATGCTGCTCGTGAGCGCCGCGCTGCTGGAGGAGAACCCGGACCCGACGGAGGAGGAGATCCGCTGGGCGCTGTCCGGGAACATCTGCCGCTGCACGGGCTACCAGAACATCGTCAAGTCGGTGCAGTGGGCCGCCAAGAAGATGAAGGAGATCTCATGACCGCGGTCGAGACCGAGCACAAGGGCTGGCTGGGGCGGAGCGTCAAGCGCAAGGAGGACGCGCGCTTCATCGTCGGCCGGGGCAACTACATCGAGGACATCAAGTTGCCCGGGATGCTGCACATGGCGATCCTGCGCAGCCCGTACGCGCACGCCAAGATCAACTCGATCGACACGTCCCGCGCGATGGAGCTGCCGGGCGTCGTCGTGGTCGTCACCGGCGATGTGCTCGCGGAGCACAAGCTCGCGTGGATGCCGACGCTGTCGGGCGACACGCAGGCCGTGCTTGCGACCGACAAGGTGCGCATGCAGGGCCAGGAGGTCGCGTGCGTGATCGCGGAGGACCCGTACGTCGCGCACGACGCGCTCGAGCTGATCGACGTCGACTACGAGCCGCTGCCCGTCGTGACGACGCCGCAGGCGGCGCTCGAGGACGGCGCGCCCGTCATCCGCGACGACAAGGAGGGTCAGACCGACAACCGCATCTACCACTGGGAGGCGGGCGACGCGGAGGCGACGGAGCAGGCGTTCGCCGAGGCGGACAAGGTCGTCCGGCTCGTCACGCACTACCCACGCTGCCATCCGGCGCCGCTCGAGTGCTGCGGCTGCGTGGCCGACGTCAACCCGGCGACCGGCAAGGCGACGATCCACATGACCTCGCAGGCGCCGCACGCGCACCGCACGGTCTTTGCGCTGGTCGCGGGGCTGCCGGAGCAGAACATCCAGATCATCTCGCCGGACATCGGCGGCGGCTTCGGCAACAAGGTGCCGGTCTATCCGGGCTACGTCGTCGCGACGGCCGCCTCGCTGCTACTCGGCCGGCCGGTGAAGTGGATCGAGGACCGCACGGGCAACCTGATCTCGACCGGCTTCGCGCGCGACTTCTACATGGACGGCGAGCTGGCGCTGAAAGAGGACGGGACGATGACGGGCCTGCGCGTGAACATGCTCTCCGACCAGGGCTACGCGTACGCCGACGCGCAGCCGTCGAAGTTCAGGGCGGGCCTCTTCCACATCGTCACCGGCTCGTACGACATCCCGGCCGCGCACGTCGTCACCGACGGCGCGTACACGAACAAGGCGCCCGGCGGCGTCGCCTACCGCTGCTCGTTCCGTGTCACCGAGGCGTCGTTCTTCATCGAGCGGCTGGTGCAGACGGCGGCGTACGAGCTCGGAGTGGACCCGGCCGAGCTGCGGCGGCAGAACTTCATCCCGCCGGAGAAGTTCCCGTACACCTCGGCGACCGGCTTCGAGTACGACTCGGGCAACTACGAGCCGGCACTCGACCAGGCACTGCAGCGGGTCGGCTACAAGGTGCTGCGCGAGGAGCAGAAGCGGGCGCGCGAGGAAGGACGGCTGCTCGGCATCGGCCTGGCGTCGTTCACGGAGGTGGTCGGTGCCGGCCCGAGCCGGCACTACGACATCCTCGGCATCAAGATGTTCGACTCTGCCGAGCTGCGCGTGCACCCGACCGGGAAGGCGATCCTCAAGCTCGGCGTCAAGTCGCAGGGCCAGGGGCACGAGACGACGTTCGCGCAGATCGTCGCCGAGGAGCTCGGCATCCCGCCCGAGGACATCGCGGTCCAGGAGGGTGACACCGACAACACGCCGTACGGCCTCGGTACGTACGCGTCGCGGTCCACACCCGTGGCGGGCGCCGCGACCGCCGTCGCCGCGCGCAAGGTGCGCGACAAGGCGCGCAAACTCGCCGCGCACCTGCTCGAAGCGTCGGAGGACGACCTCGAATGGCGGGCGAAGACGATCCAGGAGATCGCCTTCGCCGCCTACACCGACCATCCCGAGGGAATGGAGGCCGGGCTCGAGGCGACGAACTACTACGACCCACCGAACATGACCTTTCCGTTCGGGACGTATGCGGTTGTCGTCGAGGTCGACCGCGGCACCGGCGCGTGGGACGTGAAGAAGGTGGTCGCGGTCGACGACTGCGGCACGCGCATCAACCCGATGATCGTCGAGGGCCAGATCATGGGCGGCCTCACCGAGGGCTACGGGACGGCCGCGATGGAGCTGATCACCTTCGACGAGGACGGCAACTGCATCGGCTCGAACTTCACGGACTACCTGCTCCCGGGGTCGTGGGAGACGCCGGCGTTCGAGTTGGGCGAGACGGTGACGCCGTCGCCGCACCATCCGATCGGCGCCAAGGGCGTCGGGGAGTCGGCGACCGTCGGCTCGCCGGCCGCGTACGTGAACGCGGTGATCGACGCGCTCGCGCACGCCGGCGTGCGCAACATCGACATGCCGCTCACGTCCGACAAGGTCTGGAGCGCGCTGAACGAGGTGGGCCTCGCGGAGTGAACGTGCTCGTCGAGGCCGGCCGCCTGGCGGCTGAGGGCACGCCGTTCGCGCTTGCGACCGTCGTCGGTGTCGAGCGGCCGTCTTCGGCGCGGGTCGGCGACCGCGCGCTGGTGACGGAGGACGGCGAGCTGCACGGCTGGGTCGGCGGCGCCTGCACGGAGCCCGAGGTCGTGCGGCTGGCGCTGGAGGCGCTCGGTGACGGTGACGTGCGGCAGGAGCGAATCGAGAGCCGTTGCGCCTCGGAGGGTGCGGTGGAGGTGCTGATCGAGCCGCAGGTGCCCGCGCTGCTGCTCGCGGTGGTCGGCGACGCGCCCGCGGCACGCACGCTGCGCGAGCTGGCGGGCGTGCTCGGCTGGCGCGTGACGTCGGAGGTCGCGGGCGCCGAGGCCGTCGTGATCGCCTCGATGGGGCGGGACGACGAGGCGGCGCTCGAGACCGCGCTCGCGGGCGACGCGGACTACATCGGGCTCGTCGCGAGCTCGAAGCGCGCCTCGGCGGTGCTGGACGAGCTCGGCCTCGACGAGGAGTCACGCACCCGCGTTCGTTCGCCGGCCGGGCTCGACCTCGGACCGTCCTCGCAGGAGGAGATCGCGGTCGCGATCCTCGCCGAGCTCGTCGCCTGGCGGCATACACGGACGAAGGACGTGTTGCAGGAATACGCGACCGACCCGGTCTGCGGCATGTCCGTTGCGGTCGCGGGCGCGCAACACACGCTCGAGCACGAGGACACGACCTACTACTTCTGTGGCGCCCACTGCCTGCGGAAGTTCCAGGCGGCGCTCGTCTGAAAGGGGGCACGTGGTGATACCCATTGCGGTCACCGTCAACGGCGTTCGGCACGAGGCGGAGGTCGAGCCGCGGACGCTGCTCGTCGACTTCCTCCGCGACGACCTCGCGCTCACGGGCACGAAGATCGGCTGCGACACGTCGGTCTGCGGCGCCTGCACCATCCACCTCGACGGGCTCGCGGTGAAGTCGTGCACCGTGCTCGCCGTCCAGGCCGACGGCAGCGAGATCACGACGATCGAAGGGCTCGCCGCGGACGGCGAGCTGCACCCGCTGCAGGAGGCGTTCTGGGAGCATCACGCGCTCCA
>WNGA01005964.1_pt1 | contig 17486 bp, 16 predicted proteins | sample 5400061 | NCBI WGS metagenome assembly WNGA01 (sample SAMN13153366, study PRJNA577476) | soil metagenome | isolation source: 100 cm soil or saprolite under grassland replicate 2 | place: USA:California | collected 2016-06-15 | reverse complement strand
ACTCAAAGAGCGCGTCCATGCTTCGGGCTTTGACTCTCCATTTTCCCGATTGGCGGCCCGTGGTATCTCGATCCGGCAGATTCAGGAGGTAGGATGGTGAAGCACAGCCCCATCCGTCGTTCTGCCAAACCCGGCTGTATGCCTCGGCCATTGCTCGGGCGGCAGCCTCGCGTTCGGGGCTGACGAGCTGAGGAATGCCGTCTAAGACGGGGAAGCGGAGGTCCTCTTCCGCGCACTCGAGTTCAGCCGCCTGCCAGGAACCTGCGGCAGCGGGGGAAAGGGAAAGCGGTCCCTTGCAACGCGGGCACGCGAGGATCGCGAGAGATTCCTGCCGCATTCGGTCCGTCTACCTAGGCTCCCGACCCATAATCGTTCTCCCTAATTCGGGTTCGGTATTGTGGGGCAAGGTCGGGTGCGTTATATTCGTCAGGGGCATACGTAGCAGATGGGAGGCGAATCGGCACTAGGCCGTTGCCGTGATCGATTGACTCAAAAGCAGCTCGCAACCGCCGTTGAGGCGAACTTGTTCGGATGGCTCTCGAACTACGGCCGCGGTGAAGGTTCGGTCCTCCGGATCGGCGACGATTTGGCTTGGTTTTACACGGGTTCCCAGAATCCACTCCTTAACGGAGCCTTCCGAGCTAAAATGAAACAGGAAGCTGCAGACAAACAAATTCTGTCAGTTATTCGCGAGTTCGACCTCCGCGCAGTCCCCTTCGCTTGGTGGCTTGGGCCATCGGTAGAGCCGACCGACCTGGCTGAGCGGCTCCGCCGTCACGGATTCTTGCATCTAGGCAAGGCGCAAGGAATGGCGGCAAACCTAGGGGACCTTGCTTTGGACGAGCCGACTCCTCAATTCATCTCGGTCCGTCGGGTTCGAACCGCGGAGGACTTGAATCTCTGGTCGGAAACATTCGCTAGGTGCTTCTCTCTGTCGGAGCGGGAGTCCAACGCGTGGTGGGAGGTTCACCGCCGCGTTGGGCTGGACGAGAATTCCCCTCTGCGCCACTACGTGACATTCTCAGGGCGGCAGCCCGTCGCGACCGCCTCCACGTTCCTCGAGGGCCACGTCGTCGGACTGTACCACGTCGGAACCGTGCCGGAAGCGCGGAGGCGGGGGCTCGGCCGGACCGCTACCATCCACGCCCTCCGCGACGCCGGCGACGCCGGATGTCGCATCGCTGTCCTCCAGTCCTCGAAGCTGGGTGTGCGCCTTTACCGGAGGATCGGTTTCCGACGGACGAGCAGTTTCGAGGTGTACACGCACCGGGGGGAGTGACCGAGGGAGCTTAGGCCCACAGAGGCAATCAAGCAATCGCGGTCCGCTGAGTCTCCAGGTTTGTCCCAACAGTAAACAGAATTCCACGCGGAATCGGCTCAGCCCGCATCGCGAGGATCGGCTCGGAGGCGGCGACGATCATCTCTCCGAAGTTGTCAAGGTAGAGCGTGTAGTACTCTCCGTTCGTCTGAAAGTCCCGATAGATATGCAGCGATTGACCATCGGAAAGCATGAAATTCAAACCCGTGAAGCCGCCGTGCTTGTCGATTGCCAATTCGCGCATGGCGGCCGTTGCTTTCGCCACCGCCGCATGCCCGCGGCCGTCCAAGTGGTCTAGGACGGAGTGGAACAAGACCTGAGAGTCGATCTGGCCTTTCTCCCCCGGATCGTTCACGAGAGAACCGTTGTGCTGGAACGCCCACGTGACTCCGTCCCGCTCTTCAACGAACGGGTGGGAGTATTTTTGAGCTACCAGCCCCGCCACGCTAGCGCGGCGAAGGTGACCCATGACGATCAACGATTGCCCGGGCGTTCGCTCGATGTTCAGCTTCGCAATCTTCCACGCGGTGCCATAGTACTTCGACGCGTCCGCGGCGCAACCCGCGTCTCGCATGTGCAGCTTGAGCGCGCCGTTCTGGAAGCAAGCGAGGCCCCAGCCGTCCTTGTGCCCGCGCTCGTCCGGCGCCCCGAGGGGGCACATCCCCTGAGTCGCCAAGTCCGCGAACTCCTCGAACAGGTCGTAGTAGACGGGGCCTTGGCTAACGACTCCCATCATTCGACACATGGGGCTTGCGATTCGCCGTACACTATTTGAGGCTGGTGTCGATCACCCGCGGTCACGACCCTCGGTCGAAATGGAGGCGAAGGGTGTGGAGGGCGAAGTACTCAATATCGGCGCATCGGAGGGGCACTCTGTGAACGACATTGACGCGGCGATCCTCCACACCCTCGAAAAGCCGAGCTCGCTACTAAACACGGTGCCGGACCGGCTCGGACACGTGCGGCAGCGCGTGGTCGACACCGCGAAAATCCATTCGACGCTTCGGGGTAGACCATCTCGATCGTTTGCAGAAAGGCTCGAAGAAGCCATTCGGTGGTAGCGCGAGTGAAGCGTGGTGGAAGACGACTAGGTCAGGCGGCCTGCGTAGCCCTATTCGGCGCAGTAACGTGGGCTCGGAGAAAGCCGCATCCATACGGATCACGTGAATCGTCTCAGATTCGCGGGGGCGGGCAGCCCACAGATAAGAGTCCGGCCCAGAAAGGACAACGACGAACTCTGCCCCGGTCAGACTACTGCCGCTTCTGTCGCCCACGCTTCGCTTCGGGTACCGCTCCCACCTGCGCTTCGATCCACGGATACAACCGAGCAATCCCTTCCGTGAGACTTGTCTTGGCTTCCCATCCCAGGGATTTGATGCGCGCCTTGTCGAAGTTCCGCGACTGCACCCCCACAGGCCCTTCGACATACTTCTTGCGGATCCTCTTGCCCGACACTCCGATTACGGTGTCCACCAACTCGGCCACCGTCACATGTTCGTCGCCACCGATGTTCACAGGCCCCTCTAGGTTGGATTGCATCAATTTGTAGATCCCTTCCACCAGATCATCTACGTACGTGTAGTTGCGGACCGCAGTCCCATCACCCCAGACCTCGATCGTTCCGCCATCCTCGGCTTCCGCAACTTTGCGACAGATCGCGGCCGGCGCCTTCTCTCTCCCCCCGTTCCAAGTGCCCTGCGGGCCGTAGCAGTTCTCGAAGCGCGCGATGCGCACCTTCATTCCGTAACGACGGCCATACGCCATGGCCACGCGCTCGGCATACAACTTCTCCCAACCGTACTCGTTATCGGGATTGGCTGGGATAGCGTCGTCCTCCGTCAGCGGAGCTTCCCCGGGACGCATGTCACGATAGACACAAACCGACGAGGAGAAGAAATAACGTCGAACACCCATTTCGGCCGCAGTGTGCGCCATGTGGATGTTGATCAGGGCGTTGTTGCGCAGTACCTCGCACTCGGCATTTGAGATGAAACCCATGCCGCCCATGTCCGCGGCGAGGTCGTAGACTTCTTCGATACCGTCGACCGCACGACGACAGTTGGAAGGCTCTCTCAAGTCCGTGAGGACGAATTCGTCGGCTCGGCTCGATTCGAACTGAGGTTTCACGATGTCCGCGCCGCGGACCCAGAATCCTTCGTGCTTCAGACGGTTCACGAGGTGATGTGCGATAAAGCCGCCTGCGCCAGTCACAAGCGCTCGTTTCTGGCTCTGCTTGGCCATGAGCATCCCTAGTGAGACCGCAGGACGTTTATTCATAGATATAAGGCTATTCCGTCGCTGAGTCGATACAACTGGTTGATGGTCCGTTAAGAATCTCTTCGCGACCCGCTCTGTGACCTGTCCGCTGGTTTGGGACGCAGACCGAATAATTTAACGGAAAGGGGCGGTTGTCTCGCTTGTGCGAACTCGAGTCCTACCAGACGTTCTTCACCGCATTGATTCGATGGTCCACGATTGGACGAGAGCCGCGGCTGGCGGTGAGGGGGGTTTCTCGGATAGGTCCATCGAGCGTCCATTCGTGTTCTCGAACCTTCCGGCCGACGGAAAAGTGCTCGACGTTGGGTGCGCAGGTTCCGATCTCCCGGTCGTGCTCGCGTGCCTCGGCTATGACGTCGTTGGCATCGACGGCAGGTCCTACCACATGTCCGATCCGCCCTTTCGGTTTGTGAGGTCTGACATCCGGAGGATGGCATTCGCCGACGGCGAATTCGACGTCGTGACCGCCGTTTCCACGATCGAGCACATCGGCCTGTCAGGCAGATACGGTTCTGACGAGGACCCGGGCGGTGACCGAAACGCGATGGAAGAAATCGGCCGGGTAACGAAATTCGGCGGTACCATCCTTCTCACGGTCCCCTACGGTCAGCCGGCTGTGTTCAGGCCTTGGCATCGGGTGTACGGCGCCGAACAGCTGCAAGGCCTTATCGAAGGGTTCGAGGTCATGAAAGCAAGCTACTTCATGCCGGACGCGCGAGGCCTGTATCGAAAGGTCGATCAAAGTCGAGCGTCGTCCTTCGCCGCTTCGGCGCAGGTGAAACGCGGCCGATTTCTTGACTACTCCTACGGACTCGCGTGCCTCGCCCTGACAAAACCCTAGTACCCCGCCTCGAGTGGATCGCTCGCCTGCCCCCCTCGTCCCGGACGGATTCAGGGGGCGATTGCTCAGCCGTCGACGGACCGCGGATGTGTCGTTCGGGGGGGCAAGTCCCGCCTCGAAGCGAGGGTTTGGGACAGGTTTTTCAGGTTCCAGAAGGTCGCTTGGACTACCGCGCGAAGATGAGACGCACTTCCGCGGGACGCAAGATAGGCAAGGGAGGTATGGGATATCGCCCTTCGGAAGATTGGGATGCGCAAGGCCATGTAGAGCATAGGGACGAGTGCGGTTAGGGTCAGGCCGATCGGAAGCATCGGGACAGGACAGTGTTTGAGAACCAGTCGCATGTGCGCCCGTTCGAAGAAGTATACATATCGGACGCTTCCTGGGCCCACGGTTCCACTGACGGCGTGGTGCGTCACCGCAGCGGGGACCTGAAGGATTCGATAGCCGGCTCTCCGGATCCTTATGCAGAAATCCGTGTCCTCTCCATAGACGTAAAAGTCCTCATCGAAGATGCCGACTTCGGCGACGAGGCTTCGTCGAACCAGTACATGGCCGAGATAGTCGACCTCAAATGGTTCGTGGGTGATGTCCGAATACTTCAGGCCCTGTCCAATCCGAGGATAGTATCCCGGTAGGTACACGATCCCTCCCATGCTGTCCACAATGTCGGCCGTCCCATCCAATAACCGAGTTCCGCCGACAGCACCAATCCCCACGGAGCATTGAAGGACGTCGACAAGCCGATCCAGGAATGCGGGTGCCGCCATCTCATCAATGTTGTAGTCGAGAAGCAACAGGTCCCCGCGGCTCAAACGAATCCCAATGTTAATCGCCTCGCCAATGCCGATGCGTCCGGCTTCGACCACTTTCACCGCCGAGAATTCGCTCTGCAGGATTGCGACGGAATCATCCGTCGAACCGGCGTCGACAACGATGATCTCGACCGAGGGATAGGTGAGCTGCAGAAGGGCGTTCAGGCACCGACGGAGATATCCCGCCCCGTTGAAGTTGGATATCACGATTGAGACCAAGGGCCGACGCGAGGGGCCCTCAGCCTCTTCGACGGTCCCTTCAGTCTGCCCCCAGTCGGAGGAGTGTCGACGCAGTTCAGACAATTCTCCTTTGGTGGTCATTGGTGTCCGTTGTCCTGGCGTTCCACCACGTGACTGGGCGCCACCTTTTGGACCCACAATGACCCGGGCGCTCGTTGATCGTGCCAAGCGAACGAAGGGATGCGGTGCTTCAGCAATTCCTCGTGCCGGCAGCGGATGTACGCGAGACCGCAGAGAACCCGATACGCGGCCGGGCTTCGGGCGTAGAAGTCCAGGATGACGTTTTCTTCTGGAAACGTCGGCCGGTATGGATACAATACGTCATGGTGGTGGATCACCACGCCCGATCTCAGGCGCGGCAGGATCGTGTTCACGTGGTAGGCCGCCTCCTCCGCCGTGTGGCTTGAGTCGATGAAAAGCACATCGCCCTCCCCAAGCTTGTCGAAGACCTCCAGCTGGACATCCTCCACCTTCGAGCGGATGTGACTTGCCGCTCGGGGCAGCGCTCTCCTGGGTGCGGGGTCTATGGCGAGCAGCGAGCCACGTCCGTTGAGTCTCAGGGCTCGGACCGCAAACCAAGTGGAATGTCCCGCTCCAATTTCGATGACGCGATGGGGCCGGAAATGGCGAATCATGCCATGGTAGAATTCAGCGTCACCCGAACTGAACTCCTCGTTGTAAACTTTGCCGAGTAACCCGAATTCGGATTTGATTTCTCGCTGAAGAGGCCCGACGACGCTTTCGAAAAACGGGGCCGACTCGCTGAATAGATCATCGTACGGAAGGGATTCTCTCAGGACCAAATCCTCCTGACGGAGACACTTTCCGTCCGTCGCCACGATTCGAACCGTGTCGTATGCGGACAGGACATAGTGCAGAGCCTGCCACACCAGGTGGTTTCTTTCCCTGCCCGCGAAATTGGTTCGGTAGAACCGTGCGATCGTCCCGCGGAACGAAAGATGTTCGCCTCGGGGCGAGTCCAGACTCGGCTTCCACGTCGGCGAGGCCGTGTTCTTTCCTCCGTTCGACTCCTTCGTGAAGTGCAAAGAGCCCGATGACTTAAGACGACTCATCACAGGTCAGGTCTAGTCGGCATGAATCTCCGAAACCTCGAGGGTCGTCGGTTCCCAGCATTGTCGGAAGCGATATCATGAGCGAGTCATCGTCCTCTCGAGGGTTAAGCTGGTTCAATTTCGATGACGTCGACGCCTAGGACCGTCGATAGACCGGGGGCTCCCGACTCGACCGTCAGCACATGGACCCCTGTCTGTAGGGCGCTCGTGACTGTGGACAGCCATAGAGGGCCATTGCCTCCGTAGGAATGTGTGAGTACTGGCGCTCCGTCCAAGAGCAGAGTCAGCGGAGCGTAGACCGATCCGTTACCTGAGACTCGAGGGTAGTCCATGACGTGCACCTTGACCGTAAAGGGAACCGAGAGCGAAGTGACGAACCGATACAGGGCAGCAAATCCCTGACCCGCTGAGGCATTTTTGGCCTCCAGGATCTCGGGCGCGAGAGACCAGTTCGCGGTCGCACTGGCACCGTCGCTTTTCCAGATGTAGTCGTACGCGGCGAACAACCGCCACCGGTTGATTTCAAGCTCCGTGAGGGCTCCCGGCGGAATGACGAAGACTCCGTTCCCAATCGAGTACGGAGCTGCAAACCACTCTGACAAAGCGCGGCCGTAGGACTCGGGCTCGAGAAAAACTACAGGCCGATCACGGATGCCGGCGATGTCCGTGCCGAAGCGGGACATCAGCTCGCCGACGTTCCTCTTTGCAGTGACGAACTCCGTGTCCGGAATGACGTAGTACGACGACTCATTGAGCGGAGGAGGCAGGAAGTACAGTTCTTGTAACTTCCCGTAGTAGGTATAATCCAGTCCCGCCTCGATGCCAAGGTACGCGCGGTCGATGGACCAAAACCAGATTCCGGGATCGCCGAACGACACGTAGATGGGTTCGGTCCATCCCCGTTCCTTGAGGTATTTGCCCGCGAAGACAAGTTTCTGATACCGTTCGGCGCTAATGTATGGAGTGACATAGTAATCCGCGTTCGGAATCAGGGACGCCAGAAGCGAACCCACGGTGAATAGGACGAGGAGCCATCGGAGACGGGTTCGAGGAATCATGCAGCCCTCCGTTGTAACAACCTTTCCAAGAGCGACTCCGCGACGGGCAGACCAAGCATGAGGAGGATGGGGACCGGCATTAGGTAGAGGGCCCGCATCGCCGGGAGCTCAATGATTCCGATCGCAAGGACCGCGAAAGAGGCCAGTAGGGAAAGGAGCCATGCGCCGAACATGGTTTCCAAGCGTCTTTCCCGCCCCATACTCTTGAGGACGCGCCATGCGCCCATGACCGCAAGAGGGACCGTAATCACAGAGCCGGCGGTGAACAGGAACACCGCGTTTGGGTCCAGCTGAAGGTCCTGCTGTGGAAACCCAATGGATGCCGGATACGCTTGAAGAAAACCGACTATGAGCGGGCTCAGTAGGAGGATGGGCACACACACGAATGCAAGCGCCTCGAGCACGGATCGTAACTTTCGTCCAAGCGCTGCCGCGAGCACGATCGCGAACGACAGGACGACATAGGTCTCGAGCTGGGTGGCCGCAACGGCGAGAACGAGGCCATGGAGGACGATGTTGCGTCTCTTCAGGCCAAACAGGGAACCTTGCTGTCGGGCGAGGAGAACTAGGAGGACAAGGGAAAGGGAGAGCGCCATGAGCTGACGGTTGAGATCGGCCAGTATCCTTACGGTATTGAACGAGACGCCTGCAAGGACAACCGCGAAATTCGCTTGGAACCTACTCTTAGTCAATCCGAATGCGATTCTCTGGTAGGCAGCGAGAAGGATGAAGAGCCAGAAGAACGGGAGAATACGCTCGGTGAGGGCGACGTTCCCGACTCCCTTACCAATGGCCCATAGCAGCAACACATACAGGTGCGGGTAATGCCAGCTCTGAAGCGCGGCACCGAGACCGAACTGGTCGATGACGACCGTCTGGTAGACGTAAAACGGCGTATCCCAACCCAGGAAACGCTCCGTTCCATACCTGACATACTGAACGAGCGTGACTACAGCCACTACACCGAAGGACAGCAGGAGAGCGGGAAGGCATTCGCGAATCCACCGAGCCGCGAGCACGAAGTGAGTCCCGAAGGGGGACTGGAACCACGCGCGCCTCAGGTCTTGGTTCACGGATCCAGCTTCGCGGTCAAGGGCTGCGCCTCTGAAAGGTTGTTCCGCCGCGTCGCCCATCGGAGCGGTCATGCGGGTCATCCGTTCATGAATCCTGTTCACTTAAAGCTCAGCACCGCTCGAGACACGGTCCCGACAGAGTTTGTTCTGGGGAGAAGCTGGAACAATGGTCGCCGTTTCTGGATGTTGCATCGCAGCCTTCCCAGAACGAGAAGATTCTCATCAATCAAGGATGTCATTAGACGCACATAAAAGAACTATCGACCGGCCCCGAGAAGCCTTAAGGACACGAGGGCATCCGTGAATGCTCGACATGGTCGGTGGGGGTCTAGGCGAGTCGCCGGTGCGGACGCTCGTGGTCGCGTTGGGTGTCTTCGGAGATCGCATCCGGGCGACCGTTCACGAGCTCTGTTTCTGGGAGAGCGGTTGAGTGCATTTTCGATTTGTGGTCAAAGCCGTCCTTCGTCTCGCGCGGAGGAAACTAGGTCTGGTGAGACCCGGCCGCACGAACCCTGAATATGATTCACGGACCTTGCCTTCGCCGGCGCGTGCACTAGCCTGGTTCCGATCACAGCAAATCGCCGCAGGTGGGATCAAGGCAGCGTCGGATCGTTCCGATGCATATCCGGAAGTGACTGGGTACCTCATACCCACGATGATTCGCTATGGCGAAACGGAGTTGGCGGCTCGCTGCGTCCGGTGGCTGGCACAAGTCCAGCAGCCGGATGGATCGTACCTGTCACCCGAGGGCCTGCCGCTTGTTTTCGACACGGCCCAAGCCCTCCGCGGTCTTCTGGCGGGCATCGGCCTCGAAAAACAGGCACCGGGGTGCGCGCGCCGCGCCGCGGAATACATCCATGGGGAGTTGCTCGAGAACGGTAGCGAGGCTTTCGCAAAGCGACTTTGGTACCGGATCCCGGAAGGTGTCGATTTGTATGTGCTCCCGGCACTCAATCGGGCCGGGGAGGTATTCCGTAGACCCGAATACGCCCGGGCTGCTGGCCATTACCTGGAGGACTATCTCAGTGCTCAGCGGGCCTTCCGGCCCGATGTGCTGACGCACTTTCTCGGATACGAGGTCGAAGCATTGATTGATCTTGGCCGGTCCGACATCGCCGCCCGCGTCCTAGCGCGGCTCCGCAAGGAACAGCGACCGGATGGATCCGTTCCTGGCGTGGGCGGTGCGTCATGGGTGTGTACGCCCGGGTTGGCTCAACTCGCTGTCTGCTGGTACAAGACCGGACAATGGTCAGCCGCCGATCGAGCCTTGGAGTGGTTGGAGGCGCACCAGGAACGCTCCGGCGGGTTTCTTGGGAGCTATGGGGAAAAAGCTTGGTACTTCCCCGACGCCGAAATTCCGTGGGCGGCGAAATTCTACTTGGATGCAAACTTGCTGCGCATCCGGGCCTTCTTTGATCGGACGACGCTCGTAATTCCTCGGGCAATATACGAATCCGATGGCCGCGTCCAAGCAGTTCTATCCTCGGTCAAGCCGCGAACTCGGGTCCTTGACGTCGGTTGCGGAAAGGGACGATATTTGAGGGTCGTGGGGAGGACAAATCCTGATGTCGACTGCGTCGGACTCGATGCATGTGACAGGGCGTTAGAGCAGCTTCCGCAGAGCGCCTCTCCGGTCCGGGGTTCCATGGAGTTGATGCCATATCCAGCCGAGACCTTCGACCTCACTTTCGCAGTAGAGGCGATTGAACATTCGTCGAATCTGCCCGCCGCGATGCGAGAGATTCTGAGAGTGACGCGTCCCGGTGGAACCGTGGTCGTCATCGACAAGCAGCAGGCTCACTGGGGCTCGCTGGATTGTCCCCCTTGGGAATACTGGCCAGACCCGGAAGAGCTAGCGCAGTTGCTGCGGCGGGAATGCGACGACGTACAATTTCAGACTGTTTCCTACGATGACCGGCCGGAGGCTGACGGGCTCATGATTGCCTGGAAGGGCCGTAAGCGGATGCAACCGAATTCGCAAGTCGAACCCGACACCGAGTCCGCACACGCATTGGGCCACGGTTCTGAATTTCCCCTGCCGGTGTCACCTTCTTCGCCTTTACCTTCCCCTCTACAGCTCCACGCCTTCCGAGCGACCAAGGAGGGCCGTCGGCCATCCGACCCTACCGTCTAAGCGTTCTCCCGGCTTGGCCTTCGACGGCTTCGCGCAGCTCCTTCTCGAGAACAAGCGCAAGCTCGTGCCAGCCGTGCCGCCTCGCAAGGGAGGAGCCTGCGACGAGGTGGTCGGAGAGCCTCGCCGGGTCTTGCAAGAGGCCGAAGGCCCGCAGGGCCGCCGCGGAACCGTCTCCGTCGAAGATTGCCGCCCCCTTAGCAAAGTCCATCACCTCTCTCAGCGGGGTGGACACGACAACGGAACCCGCGGCGAGGTATTCGAGAACCTTCAGGGGAAGCGCATACTGGGAAATCTGGAGCCCGGTCTTGAACGGGACGAGCCCGATCTGAAACGTGGGGAGCTCCTGCCATAGCTCGTTGTATGGAACGAAGCCCCGCAGGAACAGCCCGTCCCGCAGTCCGGAGGACTCCCAGCGCTCGCGGAGTTCGCCCGCGACATCTGGTGACCCGGAGTCAGGTCGGCCGCCCAGGACCGTGAGGGAGGCCGTTGGATCGAGAGTTCGGAGGGTCCGGACGAAGTCGACGATGAACCTCGTGTCGATCCAGAATTCAAGGCTGCCGATGAGGCCCACCCTCAGCCCCGTTGCCTGCCGGGAGGCGAGAAGGCTCCCAAGGGAGTGCCCGTTCTCCGCGATTTCCTTTGGAATCCCGTTCGGAAGGATCGTAATCGCCCCGCGTCGGGAAGGGCCGAGGGTGCGCAGCACATATTCCCGCGAGGCCTGACCGAGGACGATGATCCGATCCGCGTGCCGGAGGTTGAACTCGAAGACTCGGCTCGCAATTGACCGCAGGAGTCCCAGACCGAGGCCATCCTCCTTGTACCGGAACACGAAGTCCGGGAAGAAATCGATCACGTCGTAGACGACTGGGATTCCCAGCATCCTTGCCACGATCGTCGCCGCTGCCGACGGGAGAAGGTTTGAGCTTAGGACTACATCGATTGGCACGCTGGAGACGATTTCTCGAATCGCGGACGTGTAGGCGAGGCCGCTCGTTGCGTAGTGCAAAATCTCGTTGCCGGTGACCCGGCTTGAGAGCTGCATTCCCTTGAGCTCATGGACGTGGACCCCTTCGGCCTCGGGACGTCTGATGTTGCCCGATGTCGCAATCCGCAGGACATGGATCTCGTGACCCCTTTCGCTAAGGATTCGCGCGAGGAACTTGTGTCGCGTCGGCAACGGACTGAACCAGTCACCGCTCGGGATCAGGAGTATTCGCATCGCCCTTTCACCAACGCCTCATGATTCACGGACGGGTCCCCGGACTGACGCGCCTACGAGAAATGGCACCTGTTCCCAGGCTCATCGTCTCCCCCATTCCGAGCCGTAGATCGAGTCCGGATCGGTAGGGGATTCTCGTTCTCACCCTGCATGGCCTAATGGAGTCCCCCCCACCTAGGTCCGGCCGGCCAAGGGCCGTATCGGACCGGAGCCCAGAAGCTATATTTCAAACTTGCGACATTGTGACACGGTCGACTAACATCCCCGCCTCTTCGCATCGAATCCGACCGCTCGCTCGGGCTTAGTGCCAACGGTTCGGGAATCGTTCCTACCCATCATCGGCGGGACCGAGAGCGAGGTGCGGCCCATGAGGAGGCGCTTCTGCGTTACGGTCACGCACAAGAGACCCCATCCCCACTCGGAGTATGTCGATTTGAAAACGGTAACCACCGCAGCGACGCCGAAACGCCTTCATGCTTCCGATGACACGAATGCGTCCGGAGTCACGCGGAGCCAGTGACGAAAGGTAGCGGGTTGAGCTTTGCCCGGAGGTCCCAGCCGCCTCGGTCGATGAAGAGCGTGTCTTTCGCAGTGACCTCGTCCGCCCGGAGAAGCGAGAGCGCGATCACCCAACCGGTCGTCGGGGACCAAGTACCGCTCGTGACCTTGCCGATCTCTCGGATCCCCTTCGAAACCTTGTCGCCAGGGACTGGCGGGACGTCAGCATCGACTCGCAGGCCGAACAGTTTGCGGCGCACTTGGCCCACATACGTTCCCCGTGCGACCGTTTCCTGGCCCACATAGCAACCTTTCGTGAAGCTGAGGGCGAAGTCCGGCGCGACCTCGAGGGCGAGCGTGTCTTCCCTCATCTCCATCCCGAACCGCGGGGTGCCGGCCTCGATTCGAAGGATCTCGAACGAGTCGCGGCCGATCGGTGTCACTCCCCGTCGAGAGAGGACGTCCCAGATTTCTCCAAGGCTGGATCCGGGGGACCAGATTGCATATCCGATTTCCCCCAACCCGCGGACGCGGCCGACGTGGCCTTCATGATGCTTGTCGACGGGAAAGGTGACGAAAGCGTCCTGGGGAAGTGCCCGCACGTCGCCCGGCAGCACGCTGGTCACGAGATCGCCCGAGGCCGGCCCGTGCACTTCGATGTGTCCGCAGGCGCCGAGGTCGTGGAACTCGACATCGTCGCTGACCCGGGCCTTCTCGAGGATCGCCATAATCGTGTCCTTCTGAGACGCCTCGATGTCCAAGACCAGCGAGTCCGCAAACGCGTAGACCCGAAGGTCCCCGAGGACGCGGCTTTTCTCGTTGAGCAAGAGCGCATACGCCGATGTCTCTGGCGTGAGGACCTTCATGTCCGCAGTCACGATGCCGTCGAGGAACGTCACGCGCTCCGAACCCGTGAGCCGGATCTTCGCGCGGTCGCTGAGGTCGATGATCCCCGCCGCCGCGCGAACCGCACGGACTTCCGAGTCAATCGAGCCATAGCCTGCGGGGACGTTCCATCCCGCCTCGTTGCGGAAGAGGGCTCCCGCGAGATCGTGCTCGGGCCGCAACAGCAAGTCGCGCATGGTCCGAGCGATCCCATGCGCCCGCTCCATTTGGATGTTTGCGCGACCCCCTGCCGGAATTGGTTGCGGCATCGGAACCTTGAATACGAGGCTCGTCTTGGTCACGGCGATGGCCCCCGAGCTGCGCGAAGGGCACATGTCGATCTTCGCGAAACGGATCATGCGGAAGCCGCGGACCCTCCATTGTCCCTACTGCGACGGCAAGGTCCTCTTCACGCGGAACGAGGAGCACCTCGACGCGAAGAACTGTCCCCATTGCGGCATGCGCGTCGAACGTCGCGAGTGGCCGGAGAAGATGTACGATCCGATGCCGATCCTCCGCACGAAGCCCGGCGGCCCCGACGCGATGAAGATCGACGGCCAGGAAAAGAAGGAAGAGCCGAAGAAAGAAGAGAAGAAAGCCTAGCCGAACACCGCGCCGCACTTCAGGCAGTCGCTCCAGTACTTTCCGACCGGCGCGCCGCACTCCCCGCACTCGCCGCCTCGCGAGGTTTGATCCGCCTTGACGACGACGAGCTCCGTCTCCGCGAGTTTCTCCCAGCGCGGTTCGCGGACGAGCAGGAACGCGAAATCGTCGGCCCACGTCTCGAGTTCGAGGAATGCGATCGGCTTCGGGGCGGTCATGTCGTTGACGCCCTTCAGGAAGTCCCTCGCGTCCTTGAAGCGCACGACCTTCTCCTGGTCGCCGACGATGAGCTTTCCCTTTCTCAGGCCGAGTTCCTTGTCGAGCCAGGTCACGTCCTTCATCGCGGCGGTCAGCTTGAACGAGCTAAGCCGGAGGTTCACCTCCTTGAGCAGCGCCTCCGGCTCGAACGCCTCCGGCACGCGGAACCCGAGCCAGTCCGCGAGGACCCGGGTGACGGCCCGGTACGGTTGAGCGCGGTAATCGGTGAGGAACGCCGCCCCGCCGCCGAGATACGCGCCGATCCGTTTCTCGAAGACCGCCTTCGTCGCAGGCACGGTGAGGCCCATCTCGACGAGGGCGGCGTGCACGTCTCCGACGACGGACGACAGGTCGGCCGGCTTGGCGGGCGTCGCCGGCTCCGCTTCCTTTGCCTCGGGTCCTGGCTTCGGGGCTCTCTCCTCCGGCGGCGCGCCCTTCGCCTTCGGCGCCTCCTTTGGTTTCTCCTCCTCTTCTTCCTTCCCCTTCTCGGGTTTCTCCTTCTTCCAGAACCTGAGGGGCATCGGCGCGCGCGTAGCCGGGTCGCTCGTAATAAGAGTTGTGCTCGTTCCCTTCAAGGTGGCCGGAGCATCGACGCGGCTAAGTATCCGCGGCGCCTAGCCCCGAACGAGGCATCGGGTTTGGGGACCGCACCGCGGGTCGTCCGGACGCAGCGTCTTCGAGATGCATGGCCGCCGATCTCCGAGGACGAGGTCGAGTTGCCGAGCGGGAACCGGAAGCAGTGGGTGCGGCTGCACTTCGGCACCTCGGCCGCCGTCTTGCCCGTCGTCAAGAACGAGATCGTCCTCACGCGGGAGTACCGTCACGGCCTCGGCCGGATCGCCTTCTCGCTCCCCGGCGGCACCGCAAAGGACGGCGAGAGCCCGGAGGCGTGCGCGCGGCGCGAGCTGCTCGAGGAGACCGGGTTCGAGGCGACGAAATTTCTCGAGATGTACGTCGGGAACAACCTGACCGCGTACCTCGAAGGGACCTTGCACATCTTCTTCGCGAAGGATTGCCGTAAGACGGACCACCGCCCGGATCCCGACGAGATCGTCGCGGTCGAACGGATGAGCGTCACGCAGGCGCTCGCCCGCGCGCGAGCCGGCGAGTTCGAGTCGACCGTCGTGACGCTCGCAGTCCTCATGGCGGACGCACGCGGTTGGCTGGTCGGGTGAGGGCTCTGCGGGCCGGGAGAAACGGATGAGGGCGGAGGACCTCACGAATCCCGTGGTGCGGGCGGTGGTCGTCGCCATCCGGGACAGCGACCGCAACGCGTTCTTCGCGGCCTTCGCGACGTCGGCGACGCTGACCGACGACGGCGAGGTGCAGCATCTGCGCGCGTGGGCCGATCGGGAGCTGTTCCGGTCCCATGGCCGCCTCGATCCCGAGCGGGAAGGGCGAGACGGCTTGGATGTATTCGGCAGATTCCATTCGGATCGGTGGGACATGGAAACCGTCTGGCGATTCAATGTCTCCGAGGGGCTCGTTCATCGTCTCGACGTCGCCGCCGAGTGAGTTGAACTCCGTCGACGACGGCCCATCTCTCGCGGCCCCGAACTCCAATCGAATCTCGGATCCGAATTAGGTGAGGGATGCGTGGGGCAGGATTTGAACCTGCGAACCCCTTCGGGACAGCGACCTCAACGCTGCGCCTTTGACCAAGCTGGGCCACCCACGCATGCACCGCTTTCATTACGAGATTCGTTATTAAACTTCCTCCGAGAGTCGGCGGCCGAGGACTCCCCCCTCCGGCGTCGCGGTCCACAAAGGCTAATTTGCGGTGGAGCCGTAGGGTCCGTCGAAGGACCCGCCATGCCCGCTTCCAAGCGCGGAACCCGCGGCCATGCGGCCGCGAAGCCTCGGACGTTCCGAGTGATCAATCCCGCCACAGGCCAGCCCCTCGCCACGCACATGATCGCGACGCCGGCGGAGGTCCTCGCGAAGGTGCTGAAGGCCCGGGAGGCGTTCCGATCGTGGTCCCGACTCGCAGCGAAAGAACGTGGCGCGTACCTGTCGCGCGCCGCCGAAATTCTGCGGAAGCACAAGGACGCGTACGCGCGGACGATGACTCTCGAGATGGGGAAAGTCATTCGCGATGCGATCGCGGAGGTCGAGAAGTGCGCTTGGGCGGCGGACTTCTTCGCGCAGAATGGTCCCGACTTCCTGCGACCGGAGGCGGTGCAGACGGAGGACTCGCGATCGTACATCGCCTTCCATCCCCGCGGCGTGCTCGGTTCGATCATGCCGTGGAACTTCCCGATGTGGCAGATCGCCCGCTTCGCGATCCCCGCGCTGATCGCCGGCAACACCACGGTCGTCAAGCCGGCCAGCGCATCGCCGCAATCCGGGCTCAACCTCGAGGAGGCGTTCCATGAGGCCGGCCTGCCGGACGGCGTCTTCCAGATCGTCGTTGGGGACCGCACGACGGCGACCGCGCTGATTCGTTCCCCGGTGTCCGTCGTCAGCCTAACAGGTTCCGTCGGCACCGGGGTCGCGGTCGCACGCGAAGCGGCGAACGACCTGAAGAAAGTCGTCCTAGAGCTCGGCGGTTCGGACCCGTTCATCGTCGCGGAGGACGCGGACCTCGACCTCGCCGCCAAGGGCGCTGTCACCGGGCGATTCATCAACTGCGGACAATCCTGCATCGCTGCCAAGCGATTCTTGGTCGTGGACTCCGTCGCGGACGAATTCGTGGCGAAGTTCGCGGAGAACATCCGGCGGCTGCGCGTCGGCGATCCGCTCGATCCCTCGACCGACGTCGGGCCGCTGTTTAGCGAGACGCAGCGGGACGAGATCGAGGCGCAGGTGAGGGATGCGGTCCGGAAGGGCGCGACGATCGAGGTCGGCGGGAAGAGGATGCGGCGAGACGGATGGTACTTCGAACCGACCCTGCTGACGCGCGTCACGAAAGACATGCGTGTCCTGCGGGAGGAGACATTCGGCCCCGTCGCGCCCGTCGTCGCCGTGGCCGGCATGGACGCCGCGATCCGGGAGGCGAACGACTCCGAGTTCGGACTCGGCGCGAGCGTCTGGACGCGGAACCTCGCCCGAGCCGACGAGATCGCGGCGCGCATCGAATCGGGCATGGTCTTCGTGAACGGCACGGTGAAATCGGACCCGCGCATGCCGTTCGGCGGCGTGAAGCACAGCGGCATCGGACGGGAGCTGAGCCGGTACGGGCTCCTCGAGATGGT
>WNGA01006804.1_pt1 | contig 17489 bp, 15 predicted proteins | sample 5400061 | NCBI WGS metagenome assembly WNGA01 (sample SAMN13153366, study PRJNA577476) | soil metagenome | isolation source: 100 cm soil or saprolite under grassland replicate 2 | place: USA:California | collected 2016-06-15 | reverse complement strand
GCACTGGCTCTTCGGTTACCGACCCGTGAATCTTGGTTCGCGCTTTTCGACGAACGCGGCGAGGCCTTCCTTTGCATCCTCGCTCGCGAATAGCTCGCCGAACGAATCGGCTTCAGCGGCGAGGTTCGCCGCGTGATCGCCGCCGAGCGCCTTGTTCGCAAGCTCCTTCATCAGGCGAAGAGAAAGCGGGGCTTTCGAGGCAAGCACGTTCGCAGTCTCGCGTGCCTGCTCGAGCACGGGATCGTGGATGCCGTTCAGCAGGCCAATGCGAAGCGCCTCCTCGGCGTCGACGATCCGGCCGGTGAAGATGAGCTCCTTTGCGACCCCGAGGCCGCAGACGCGCGCGAGCCGCTGCGTCCCGCCCCAGCCGGGAATGATCCCGAGGTTCACCTCGGGTTGACCGAGCTTTGCGGCGGACGACCCGTAGCGGATGTCGCAGGCGAGTGCGAGCTCGCAGCCGCCTCCGAGTGCGAAGCCGTTGACGGCCGCAATGGTTGGCTTGGGCATCGTCTCGAGCAACCGCCCCGTCTCGTGCCCGAGTGCTCCCCACTCCTTCGCCTCGTCCACGTCCAGGCCGCTCATGTACTTGATGTCCGCACCCGCGACGAACGCCCTCTCGCCGGCGCCGGTCATGATCACGACTCGCACGTCCGGGTCATCCGCGAGCTCGTGCAGCCGGTCACGCAGGTCGGTGAGCGTGGGCACGTCGAGCGCGTTCAGCGCGTCAGGCCGGTCGACCGTGACGACGGCGACCTGCCCCTCCCGCTCGACCTGGATCAAACCGGGACTTTGCCCTTGAGGAAGTCCACGATCTCCGACGTCGGCGCGCCAGGGGTGAAGACTTCTGCGACGCCACGCCGCTTCAAGTCCTCGGAATCTTCTTTCGGGATCGTTCCGCCGACGACGACGAGCACGTCATCGAGCCCGTTCTCCTTCAGCCCTTCGAGGATCCGCGGCACGAGCGTCATGTGCGCGCCCGACAGGATCGAGATGCCGACGGCGTCGGCGTCCTCCTGGATCGCCGTCTCGACGATCTGCTCCGGCGTCTGGTGCAGGCCGGTGTAGATCACCTCCATACCGGCGTCGCGCAGCGCCCGCGCGATGATCTTCGCGCCGCGATCGTGCCCGTCGAGGCCGGGCTTCGCAATGACCACTCGGATCTTCCGCGCCACGGCGCGGAGTCTACGGCCGCAGGGCTAGCTCTTGACCCGGTCGAACGTGAGCGTCCACGAGGCGCGCTGCTCGAGACTGCCCGCCTCGGGCGCCGCGAACGGAACATCGCGCTGGACTGACACGTGAGTAATCACCCTCAGCGCTTGCGGGTCGGTGAGCCTGTCGAGCGGTAGCCGGATCGGGTTTGGGGACAGGCCTGCCGGAGCGCGCCGGACCGCCGCGATCTCGTCGGGACAGTCCGCAGGGGCGAGCCGCACGCCCCGGACAGCGCCGAACGCCAGCCTTCCGTGAGCCGGGCTGCTCAGACGCACCGCAGCCCCCGTGAACGAGCGCCTCGTCGTGACGCAGTCCCTGATTTCGGCAGAGCTCTCTCCCACGGGGCACGTCGTTTCCGTCGTTTCCGCGCCGCCGAGCGTGACCGTGCCTCGGACGCCTCGCAGATCGACGCCGACCAGGCGGCCGTCGACGATGCGGACGCGCGTCGGCCGGCTCCGAAAGCGGACGCTTCTCAGACCTTCCGTCCTCTCGGTCCTGCTGCATTCGGAGTTCTCGGGCGTCGGCGCGGCCGTGTAGTCCCACTGCGCGGAGGCGGTCCCCACGAGAGTCAGGACGAACAAGTCCGTGCGGGCAGCAGCAGAAGCCCCCGCAGCAGCAACAGAGGCTGAGCCCATGCAGGCCAGAAGACCCCACTTCCACCGCACGATTGGAGTCTAAGCCGCGTAGCGACTGAGTGAGCGCCGGAGAGGCCGGCGTCGAAGTAGCGCGCTCCGAGAAGCGCGCTAGGCCATGCGTGGGGGTGCGGTCGAATCGCGGACGACGAGACGCGTCGCGAGCTCGACGTGGAGCGTCTCGAAACGCTGCCGCTCCAGCAGCCGGTTGAGAAGGCTGACCGCCGTTCGTCCCATCTCCGCGAGCGGCTGACGCACCGTCGTCAGCGCCGGCGTCACGATCGTCGCGTGCTCGACGTCGTCGAAGCCCACGATCGACAGATCGTCGGGCACGGTCAGGCCGCGCGCTCGCGCGGCCTGAATCGCGCCGATCGCGATGTTGTCGTTGAACGCGAAGATCGCGGTCGGGGGCTCGGCGAGGTCGAGGAGACGCGCCGCGGCCTCCCGTCCGGGACCGATCTCGGGCTCCGCCTCCACCTCGAAATGAAGATCCGGCAGGATCCCCGCCGACGCAAGCGCCGCCCGGTAGCCGCGGCGACGATCCTCGGTCGCCAACCAGCCGCGCGGGCCGGAGATCTGCGCGATCTGTCGATGGCCGAGCTCGAGCAAGTGCCGCATTGCCTGGCCTGCACCTGACGTGTGTGAAGCCGACACCGACGGGATCCGCTCGTCGAGCGGCATCAACGGATCGATCACGACGAAGCGATAGCCGCCGTCGAGGAGCCGCTCGAGCTCCTCGCTCGACTCCTCCGGCAGGATGATCAAAGAGCCGTCCGTCATATCGTGCAGCCGGTCGAGCACCGAGACCTCGCGGTCGTGCTCGTGTCCGGTTGGCGAGAGCACGATCTGCAGATCCCGCTCGGAGAGAGCCTCGGCCGCCCCGGCAAGGATGGCCGAGAAGTACGCCGGAAAGACGAGCGGGACGAGGATGCCGACCAGGCCGGTGCGCCCGGCGGAGAGGCCGCGAGCGCTCCGACTGGCGGTGTAGCCGTTCTCGCGGATGACCCGGCTGACCAGATCGCGCGTCTCGTCCGAGACGTCGCCCCGGCCGTTGAGGACCCTCGACACGGTCGCGATGGACACGCCGGCGAGCTCGGCGATCTGGCGGATCGTCAGCCGTCGTGGAGCGACCTGAGCCATCGGGGCATTGAAGCATGTTCCGGAACGTTTCGGAAGCCTAAATCCCTAATTTGCGCGGATTTTCGAACCGAGGACTTGACTTTGGCCGCGAAAAGGTGGTAACGGTTCCGGAAACGTTTTCGGCCAATCTGGTGAAAGCCGCCCGTCCTGGGCGAGAAAGGACAGCAGATGCGACGCAGCCCCCGTACCGCCCGTTGGGTCGCGGTCGCCGTCGCCGCGGGATGCACCGCACTGGCGGCGGTCCTGACCGCCGCGACCCCGGCAGCCGTCGACAGGGCGGCCGCTCCCGCGGCTACCCCCCACAAGTGCCTGGTCATGACGGGCTCGGGCGACCCGACCTTCGTGAAGAACTTCAACCCCTACACCGCCACGGGGCAGCCCAGTGGCGCCTTCGTCCAGGGCGCGTTCTACGAACCGCTGATCATCACCGGGGAGGGGGGCCTCAAGCCCGTTCCCTGGCTGGCTCGCAGCTGGAAGTGGAGCAACGGCAACAAGACGCTCACGCTCAACCTCGCACGAGGCGTGAAGTGGTCTGACGGGAAGCCGCTCACCGCGGCCGACGTCGTCTACAGCATCACCGCCGGACGGCAGGACAAGCTCATGGACCGGGTGGGGCTCGTCGGTGCCGGCAACAACATCGTCTCGGTCAAGGCGAAGGGCGTCTACAAGGTCGCGATCACGCTCAAGACACCCGACTCGCAGTTCATCTCCTCGACCGTGAACAGGCAGTTCGTCGTCCCGAAGCACATCTGGTCCAAGGTGGGCGACATCGCGAACTACACGAACGCGAAGCCCGTCGGTTCGGGCCCCTTCAACCGCATCACGCGCTTCACCTCCCAGGACTATGTCTTCGGCAAGAACCTGAAGTACTGGCAGAAGGGGAAGCCGAAGATCTCGTGCCTCGAGTACGTGCAGGCGTCGTCGAACGACGCGGCGCTCGCACTGATCCAGAGCGGTCAGGTCGACTGGACGCACAACTTCGTCCCGAACGTCGAGAAGGCGTACGTCGCCAAAGACCGGAAGCACTTCCATGCGTTCTACGCGACGGCGGCGTACCCGATCTCGCTCATCCTCGACACGACGAAATATCCGTACAGCCTGGCCCCGTTCCGCAAGGCTCTCAGCCTCGCAATCGATCGCAAGACCGTCTCCAAACTCGGCGAGTACGGGTACGCGCCGCCGACCGACGCGATCGGCTTGAACGGCCTCTTCCCGAAGTGGGTGAGCGACCCCGCGATGAAGAAGCGGGCGAAGCAGATGGCCGCCTTCAACCCGGCCGGAGCGAAGAAGCTCCTGACGGGCGCGGGCTTCAAGTACAACGGCAGCCGGCTGATCGATCCGAAAGGCGACGCGGTCAAGCTCGACATCCACGTGATCGCCGGCTGGTCCGACTGGGTCGCGTCGAACCAGATCATCACGAGAAACCTGCGCGACATCGGGATCAGCTCCAGCGTCGCGCTCGAGCCCTCATGGGACGCCTGGTGGCCGAATGCGAGTTCGGGAAAGTTCCCGACGCTGCTCTGGCAGGGCGGGTCACAAGGCTCCCCGTATGGGTACTTCTACGCAAACCTCTCCCGGAACGCGTACATCCCACCCGGGGAGGACGCGACCGCAACGGGCAACTGGCAGCACTTCTCTCACGCCGGCGCGACCAAGCTGCTCGACCAGTGGAAGGTCACGCTGAACGAGCCGAAGCAAAGGCGGATCGCAACACAACTGGAGAAGATCTTCCTGGACACGCTGCCGATCGTCCCGCTCTTCATCGGACCGCGGTGGTCGACCTACAGCACGAGGTACTTCCATTGCTTCTGCACGCGGAAGAACTTCTACGGCGACCCGATCTTCACGACGTTCCCCGACAACATCCTCTCCTTCACCCGGATCTGCCCGGGCGGTAAGAGCGGGGGCTAACCCCTAGAGCCCTTCGACCGGCGGGCGGCCCCCCTCCTCGCCGCCCGCCGGTCTACGCTCCAGGGCCCGGACATGCGCTGGTTCGCTCGTCGGCTCGCCTTCTACGTCTTCGCGCTTTGGGTCGCGCTGACGATCAACTTCCTGCTCCCGCGTCTGATGCCCGGCGATCCGCTCGGCGGGGTCCTTTCCCACCTGAGCCCGTCGCAGATCTCTGCCAATCCAGGGATCGTCCAGACCTATCAGTTGCTCCTCGGCGGCGGAGGACACTCGATCTGGCACGACTACGTCACGTATCTGCACCGGATCGCGTCCTTCGACTTCGGAATCTCGACGTCGAATTACCCGGCCCCGGTGTCGGCTGTCGTGAGCCGGACCCTGCCGTACTCGATCTTCCTGGTCGGCGTCGCGTTTCTGCTCGCGTTCATCATCGGCACCGTAGTCGGGATGATCGCCGCCTGGCGCCGCGGTGGTGCCGTCGACAGCGTGCTCGTGCCGACCTTCATGGCGCTCAGTGCGTTTCCGGCTTTCTTCACGGCGCTCCTCGGGCTGTACTTCTTCGGACTGAAGTGGCACTGGTTTCCGATCCAGCACGCGTACGACAACGGCCTCAGTCCGGGCTTCAACTGGGCCTTCCTCTCGAGCGCGTTACGCCACGCAGAGCTTCCGATCCTCGTCATCGTCGTCGCATACGCAGGCGGCTGGGTGCTCAACATGCGCACGGTGATGATCAACACGATCGGCGAGGACTATGTGACGATGGCGCACGCAAAAGGGTTGCGCGACCGTCGCGTGATGACGCGCTACGCGGGCCGCAACGCGATCCTGCCGCCTCTCAACGGCTTCGCAGCGCTCTTCGCGAGTGCCGTTGGCGGGCTGGTCTTCGTCGAGTACATCTTTAGCTACCCGGGAGTGGGTTTCACCCTGCAGCAGGCCGTGCTGGGGAACGACTATGCACTCTCCCAGGGGATCCTCGTCGTGCTCTCGGCCTGCGTGATCCTCGCGAACCTAATCATGGACCTGCTCAACCTGGTCCTCGACCCACGTCTGCGCACCGGCTGATGTCGCAGCTCGATCCCACTCTCGACCCCGCCCTCGACCTCTCGGTCGCGGCCCCGCGCCGCGTCCGCGGTGGACTGCGGATTCCCGGGTGGCTCAGGCTCCTCCTCGGCAATCCGAAGTCCCGCCTCGGGGTCGCGATGGTCGGGTTCATGGTGATCATCGCGCTGATCGCACCGCTGATCTCGGTGGCGCATCCGAACGACTTCAGCCTGATCGACAGAGGCCAGGCGCCGTCGTGGAACCACCTGTTCGGAACGACGGATCAGGGCAGCGACATCTTCTCGCAGGTCGTCCTGGGCGCCCGGCGGTCGTTGCTGCTCGGCGCCGCCGCCGGCGCTCTCGCCACCTGTGTCGCGGCCTTCCTGGGGATCATGGCCGCGTATTCGGGCGGGATCGTCGACGACCTCGTGAACTTCCTGATCAACGTGTTCCTCACGATCCCGCCGATTCCACTGCTCGTCGTCATCTCCGGCTACCTGAGCGACCGTGGGATGGGAACGATGATCGTCGTCCTCGCAGTCGTCCTCTGGGCGTTCGAGGCCCGGATCCTGCGCGGGCAGGCGTTGTCGCTGAAGAGCCGCGACTTCATCCTGGCGGCGAAGGCGTCCGGCGAGTCGACGATGCGGATCGTGTTCGGCGAGCTGGTTCCGAACATGATCAGCCGGATCGCGGCGGCTTTCGTGCTCGTCTTCTACATCGCGCTCCTCACCGACGCAGGCCTCGAATTCCTCGGTCTCGGCGACATGACGAAGACAAGCTGGGGCGTCATCCTCTACTGGGCGCAAACGAACTCGACGGTGCTGCAGGGTGAGTGGTGGCCGTTCTTCTTCCCCGGTGCCGCGCTCGCATTCACCGTCCTCGGTCTTGTGTTGCTGCTGGCCGGCATCGACGAGTTCAGCAACCCGCGTCTGCGGACCGAGCGGACGGCGCGCCGGCGGCTGCTCCGTCTGCTCCTCGGCGGCCGCCTCGCCGCGCGGGCGGAGCCCTCGACGTGACGAGCCTCGTGGAGGAGCCGCCCATGACGCGCACGCGCGGGGTGACGCTGCTCGAGCTGCAGCAGCTCGTCGTCGAGTATGGCGTCGGCGCGAAGCGCGCGCGGGCCGTCGACGGCGTCGACCTCGCGATCCACGAGGGCGAGATCGTCGGCCTCGCCGGCGAGTCCGGCTGCGGAAAGACCACCATCGCGAACGCGGTCATGCAGATCCTTCGCCCCCCTGCGCGGATTGCGGGCGGCAGCATCCTGTTCGAGGGCGAGAACCTCGTCGGCAAGACAGTCGAGGAGCTGCGCCGGTACCGCTGGCGCAACGTCTCCATGGTCTTGCAGAGTGCGATGAACGCGCTCAATCCGGTTATGCGCGTCGGCGATCAATTCGTGGACGCGATCCGGGCGCACGAGCGCATCGACCGCGGGCGCGCGCTCGCGCGGGCGGGCGAGTTGCTCGAGCTCGTCGGCATCGACCGCCGGCGGGCCCGCGCCTACCCACACGAGCTCTCGGGTGGCATGCGCCAGCGCGTGATCATCGCAATGGCGCTCGCGCTCAAGCCGGAGCTGATCATCATGGACGAGCCGACGACCGCCCTCGACGTCGTCGTGCAGCGCGAGATCCTGCAGCAGATCGAAGCTCTCAAGCGGGACTTCGGCTTCGCGGTGCTCTTCATCACACACGACATCTCGCTGCTGCTCGAGTTCGCGGACCGGATCGCGATCATGTACGCGGGGGAAATCGTCGAGTCCGCGCCGGCGTTGCGTCTCGCCACGGACGCACAGCACCCGTACACGCAAGGACTCCTGGCATCGTTCCCGCCGCTGAGCGGACCGTTGACGAGGTTGACCGGGATTCCCGGCTCGCCGCCGGACCTGCGCGAGCCGCCGAGCGGTTGCCGCTTCCATCCCCGTTGCCCGCACTGCCTGCCGGAGGAGTCGGCGCTCTATCTACGGCAGACGATCGAGCGTCCGCTGCTGCGGGCGGTCGAGCCGGACCACGAGGTCGCATGCCATCTCGTGACGGGAGAACCGGCATGACGACGGCCGCTCCCCTCGAGGTGCGGAGCCTGACCAAGCGCTTCCCCATCGGCAACGCTCTCCGCCGTGCTCATGTGCACGCAGTCGACGACGTCTCGTTCGAGCTGCGCCCAGGGAAGATCACCGCGCTCGTCGGCGAGAGCGGGAGCGGGAAGAGCACGGTCGCGCGCCTGCTCGCACGCTTGCACGATCCGAGCGGAGGAGCCGTCCTCTTCGAGGGTAGTGACGTCTCACGCGTGCGGCGGCGGCGCGACGTGCTGCGTTACCGCTCGCAGGTGCAGATGATCTTCCAGGACCCGTTCGGCTCGCTCAACCCGGTGAAGACGATCCGTCACCACATCGAGCGGCCTCTCCGGATCCACCACGTCGTCCCGTCCGCACAGATCGAGGAGAGGGTGCACGAGCTCCTGCGCACGGTCGGGCTCGTCCCACCGGAAGACATCGCGGCGAAGTACCCGCACGAGCTCTCGGGCGGACAGCGGCAGCGCGTCGCCATCGCGCGTGCGCTCGCAGTGGAGCCGAAGGTGGTCCTCGCCGACGAGCCGATCAGCATGCTCGACGTCTCTATTCGGATCGGGATCCTGAATCTCATGCTGCGGCTGAAGGAAGAGCACGGGATCGCGTTCCTGTACGTGACTCACGATCTTGCGAGCGCTCGCTATCTGGCCGACGACATCCTCGTGATGTACGCGGGCCAGGTCGTCGAACGCGGGCCGATCGAGCAGGTGCTCTCGGCGCCGCTGCACCCGTATACGCGCCTGCTGCTCGCGGCCGTGCCGGATCCTGCGACGAAATTGCACGCCGAGCGGATCGAGATGCGGAAGGGTCTCCCGTCCGCCGCGGTCGATCCGGCCGAAGGCTGTCGTTTCGTCACGCGCTGCCCGCTGGCGATCGACGTCTGCTCTCGCGTCACTCCTCCGCTCGTCGAGGAGCGCCCGCAACAGTCCGCCCGCTGCCACGTCACCGCCCCGTCGACCTGACCGAGAGGACAACGATGCCCACCGATACCAGCTCCTTCCCATCCGACTTCGTCTGGGGCGCCGCGACGGCGTCGTACCAGATCGAGGGCGCGGCCCGCGAGGACGGACGGGGCGAGAGTGTCTGGGACCGCTTCTGTGCAACGCCGGGGAAAGTGCGCAACGGCGACTCCGGCGACGTGGCGTGCGACTTCTACCACCGCTACCGCGACGACGTGGCGCTGATGCGCGAGCTCGGTCTCGATGCGTTTCGCTTCTCGATCGCGTGGCCCCGAGTCCTGCCGACAGGGCGCGGGCCGATCAACGAGAAGGGCCTCGACTTCTACGACCGGCTCGTCGACGATCTGCTTGCGCACGAGATCGAGCCGTTCGCGACGCTGTTCCACTGGGACACGCCACAGGCGCTCGAGGACGCAGGCGGCTGGCCGGAGCGCGCGACCGCGGAGGCCTTCGTCCAATACGCGGAGGCCGTCGCAGGCCGCCTCGGCGACCGCGTCCGTTTCTGGATCACGCACAACGAACCCTGGGTCCACGCCTGGATCGGGTATTCGTGGGGCGACCACGCGCCGGGCCGGACGAGCGAGGCCGATGCGGTTGCGGCCGCGCATCACCTGCTGCTGTCGCACGGCTGGGCGGCGGAGGCGATCCGGCGCGTCGCTCCCGACGCGAAGGTCGGGATCACGCTCAACCTCTCGCACGCGTATCCGGCTTCCGACTCACCGGAAGACGAGGCGGCGGCGTGGCAGGTCGACGGCGAGGGGAACCGCTGGTTCCTCGACCCGATCTTCCGCGGCGCGTACCCCGCGGATTTGCTCGAGCGCAACGAGATTGTCGCCGCCTCTGTGCGCGACGGCGATCTCGAGGCGATCTCGGCGCCGATGGACTTCCTCGGAGTCAACAACTACTTCCGCTTCGTCGTGAGCGCCGGGGCCGACGGCCCGAGGATGGAGCGTGACTCGGAGGCACAGCACACGGACATGGGCTGGGAGGTCTATCCGGACGGTCTCCGTCGTCTGCTCGTTCGTGTCGCTCGCGACTATGCGCCACCGGCGATCTACGTCACTGAGAACGGCGCTGCCTTCGGCGACGTCCGCGTCCACGATGGCCACGTGCACGATCCCGAGCGAACTACGTACCTCGAGTCGTATATCGGCGCCGTCTCCCGTGCGGTCGCCGACGGCGCGCCGGTGAAGGGGTACTTCGTCTGGAGCTTCCTCGACAACTTCGAGTGGGCGTATGGATACTCGAAGCGGTTCGGGATCGTCTACGTCGACTACGCGACGCTCGAGCGAGTGCCCAAGGACAGTTTTTACTGGTACCGCGACTTCATCGCGAGCCGGCCGCGCGTGCCGCGTCCGTCCCCGATCGTCACGGGCTGACGTGCGGATCGGCGCACTCGCCGTCATCATCGCGGCGCTCGCCGCGGCGGGCTCGGCGAGCAGCGCTCGAATCGATCGATTCTCCCTGCACGCGCTCGTCACGGATCGCGCCGACGCTCAGCTCATCAACGCCTGGGGGCTTGCGGCCAGCGCCGAGGGGCCGTGGTGGGTCGCCAATGAAGGGCGGAGTTCGAGCACCTTGTACGCCGGCGACGGCCACAAGCAGGCCCTGACGGTCGCCGTGCCCGGCGGGCCGACCGGCGTCGCCTTCAACGCCGGTGGCGGCTTCCTCGTGCACGGCGGCGGCCATGCTGCGCCCGCCCGGTTCCTGTACGCGTGCGAGGACGGAATGATCAGGGCCTGGACGCCGACGATCCCGAACGCTTGGTCGACCCAAGCCGTGATCGCGGTCGACACGGGAGCATCCGGGACCGTCTTCCGAGGGCTCACGCTCGCGGGCGGCCGGCTGTATGCGACCGATTTCCACAACGCACGCGTGGTCGTCTTCGACTCGCGCTGGCGACGGGTCGTCCGGCATGGCGCGTTCGTCGATCGCTCGATCCCGAGCTGGTACGCGCCTTTCGGCATCCAGGCGATCGGCCGGCGGATCTTCGTCACCTATGCGTGGCGGGCGCCGGTGAACGGCAACGACGCGCCCACCGGCGGATACGTCAGCGAGTTCGACCTCGACGGCCGGCTGGTCGCACGTGTGGGCCGAACGACGGACCTCGACGAGCCGTGGGGGCTCGCTTTGGCTCCACGCGGTTTCGGCCGGCTGGGCGGCGACCTGCTGGTCGCGAACTTCGGCAGCGGACGGATCAATGTCTACGGACGTCGCGGTCGCGGCTGGATGCTGCGCGGGCGGCTTCCGGTCACGGTGCCGGGGGTTTGGGGAATCGCGTTCGGAAAGGGCGGCCTCAGCGGGCCGCGGACAACGCTCTTCTATGCAGCCGGGCCACACGAGTGGCACGGCGCGTCCGAGCTCAACGTCCGCGGCGAGTTCGGATCGATCGCGCCGCCTTAGAGCGCCGGGCGTCAAGTTCAAATGGCTCGACCGGATGGTTGCAGACGGGACGCGGCAAAGCCTGCGTCCCTGATGGCGGCGTCGCAAGCGCCGCCTTAGGAAGACGAGCCACGCACCACGAGCTCCACGGGCAAGACCGTTGCTTGCGGAGTGACGTCGGGATTCTCAATCAGTTCGATCGCCCGCGTCGCAGCAAGCGTCCCGAGCTCCTGGCGATCCTGACGGATCGTGGTCAGCGGCGGATGCGCAAGGGCAGCGGCTTCGAGGTCGTCGAAGCCCACGACGGCGATGTCGCGTCCCGGCTGTAGCCCCGCGTCCCGAATCGCCTGCAACGCCGCGAGCGCCATCAGGTCCGACGCGGCAACGATGGCAGTCGGCCGCTCTGCAAGCGCCAGAAGCGCGCACGTCTCGCGGTAGCCCGACGCAGACGAGAAGTCGCCCTGGCGGAGGAGCTCGTCAGAGCGCTCGAGTCCCAACGCTGCGGCCTCGCGGCGGAAGGCGTGCAACCGCTCTGAGCCCGCGACGGTGTTCGCGGCACCGGCGACGTGCGCGATGCGGCGGTGGCCGAGCGCGTGCAGGTGGGCGAGCGCGAGTCGCACGCCGTCCGCATGGTCGGAGCCGACGTAGGCGGCGCGGCCGGCGCACCTGACGTCGACGCCGACGAGCGGCACCTGCCGCGAGGCGAGATCGGTGACCAGTGGGTCATCGTCGTCCACGCCGATCAGGACGGCCGCGTCGAAGCGATGCTCGGCGCCGACGTCGCCCGGTGGAAGTAACAGCGGGTCATAGCTCGACTGCGCGAGCCGTCGCGAGATCGCTGCCAGCACCTTGCCGAAGAACACCAGCGATAGGTCGCGGTGCCCGGCGTTGTCGCCGACGACAATCGCGACGAGTCGCGTCTTCTGGGTCACCAGTGAGCGCGCGGTCGGATCCGCGCTGTAGCCGATCAGACGTGCCACCTCACGGACGCGCTCACGCGTCTGCACGCTCACGTCGCCCTTGTCGTTGAGCGCGCGGGAGACAGTCGCGATCGAGACGCCGGCGCCCACTGCGACATCCCTGATCGTCGGTCGCTCGCTCACGAAGGAAACGATACGGTCACGGGGTGCGCGTCCGGGGAATCGTCTGGCTCGGAACCCGGACGGCGCGGTTCAACGAGATGGCTGCTTTCGCTCAGGACGTTCTTGGGCTTGCGGCAACCCATCGCGAAGACGGGCTGGCCGTGTTCCCGCTGGAGAACGGCGACACCTTCGAGATCTTCAACGAGCAGCACGAGGGCGGCGGGCATCCCGAGGGCGTCGCGGGCGGGTTTCTCGTCGACAGCGCCGACGAAGCCGCGGCCGAACTGAATGGCGCGGGGGTCGAAGTCTCGGAGGTGAGCAGCGCCGGCGAGTTCCGGTGGGCGTACTTCAAGGCGCCGGACGGCAACTTGTACGAAGTTACGAGCGGGCCCTACTGAGTAAGGAAATGTACGCCCAAGCGGAAATGTACGCCCAAGCCAGACTGAAGTCTGGCACGGGACTGCGTTTCGTGTGGGGCTCGCCGCACTAGAAGACGGGCGTCTCTCTCCAGACGCCCCACACGGCGCGCAGCGCATCGCACATCTCGCCCATCGTGACGTACGCCTTCGAGGCGTCGACGATCGGCGGCATCAGGTTGCGATCCTCGCGGGCCGCGTCCTCCTTCAGGCGCGCGAGTGCGGCCTCCACGGAACCTGAGTCCCGGCGCGCACGTAGAGCCTGCACCCGTGCGATCTGCTTTCCCTCCAGGGTCGGATCGATGCGCAGGATCTCGAGCGGCTGCTCGTCCTCGAGCTCGTAGCGGTTGACTCCGACGATGATCCGCTGTCGTTGCTCGACCTCGTGCTGGTAGCGGAACGACGCGTCTGCAATCTCACGTTGGAAGAAGTTCTCCTTGATCGCCGGGATCACGCCGCCGAGCTTGCGGATGCGGTCGAAGTAGTCGTAGGCTTCCGCCTCGAGCCGGTTGGTCAGCTCCTCGATGTAGTACGACCCACCGAGCGGATCGATCGTGTTCGCGACGCCGGTCTCGTGTGCGATCACTTGCTGCGTGCGCAGCGCGAGCCGCACGGCGTTCTCGGTCGGCAGAGCGAGGGCCTCGTCGAAGGAGTTCGTGTGCAGCGACTGGGTCCCCCCGAGCACCGCGGCGAGCGCTTCGAGCGCCGTCCGGATGATGTTCACCTCCGGCTGCTGCGCGGTCAGCGAGACGCCGGCTGTCTGCGTGTGAAAACGCATCAGCCAGGAACGGGGATTCCGTGCGCCGTAGCGCTCGCGCAGTTCGTGGGCCCAGATCCGGCGGGCCGCACGGTACTTCGCGATCTCTTCGAAGAAGTCGAGGTGTGCGTTGAAGAAGAACGAGAGTCGCGGAGCGAAGTCGTCCACGTCGAGCCCGCGCGCCACCGCCGCCTCGACGTACGCGAACCCGTCCGCCAGCGTGAACGCGAGCTCCTGCGCCGCAGTCGAGCCCGCCTCGCGGATGTGGTAGCCGGAGATCGAGATCGGATGCCAGAGCGGCATCTCCTCAGCGCAGAACTCGATCATGTCGATCACGAGCCGCATCGACGGCTCGGGCGGGAAGATCCACTCCTTCTGCGCGATGTATTCCTTGAGGATGTCGGTCTGGATCGTGCCGCGGAGCCTGTCGCGCGGAACGCCCTGCTCCTCTCCGACGCAGAGATAGAACGCGAGCAACATCGCGGCCGGAGAGTTGATCGTCATCGACGTCGAGACCTCGTCGAGCGGGATCCCCGCGAAGAGGGTCTTCATGTCGTCGAGCGAGTCGATTGCGACGCCCTCGCGACCCACCTCGCCGAGTGATCGGTCGTGGTCGGAGTCGTAGCCCATCAGCGTCGGCATGTCGAAGGCGGTCGAGAGGCCGGTCTGCCCGTGGTCGCGCAGGTAGCGGAAACGTTCGTTCGTCTCCTCGGCCGTCCCGAAGCCGGCGAACTGCCGCATCGTCCAGAGCCTGCCGCGGTACATCGACGGATAGACCCCGCGCGTGAACGGGTAGACGCCCGGATAGCCCAGATCCCGCTCGTAGTCGATCTCTGAGTTGTCCGGGGTGTAAAGGGGTTCGTTCTCGAGGCCCGAGATGGTCGTGAAGAGCTCGCCCCGCCGCTCGGGCGTGACGTCGTAGAGATCGCGCTTCCACTCCGCGGTCGAGTCCGACTGCGCGCGCGGATCCTCGGTGGTGGCCATCGGCCTCGATTCTACGGGCGCTTTTGCGCCTGTTGTTGTCCGGGGGCCGTGCCGATACCTAGCCCGTGAAGAAGTTCGTTGCAGTTGTCATTTGTGCCCTCGCCTCAGCAGCGAGTGCGTCTGCGATTCCGAAGACCGACGTGCTGCTGCGGAGTGCGGCCAGGCTCTCTGACCTCCCTGCACGCCGCGCCGTGCCGACCGCGACGGTGTCCGCCGCGCGCTACCAGGCGCTGACTGCCCGGGCGCTGGAGCGCGAGTACCCGCGCGCGTTGCAGAGCGTCGACGCGCGTCTGTATGCGCGGCTCGGGCTCGCGCCATGGGGCGTCCGCGCACAACTCGTCGCCGAAGCTCGCGGCTCGCGCGCGTGGTACGACCCCGATGCGCGCAAGATCTTTCTTCGCAGGGCAGCAACCCCGGGCCGCGCCCGCGTCATCCACGAGCTGGTGCGCGCTCTCGTCGACCAGAACTTCAACCTTCGCCGCCTCCGCGGCCTGCGCACCCACAACCGCGATGCGGCACTCGCTGCACATGCGATCGTCGACGGCACCGCGGCGCTGGCGTCGGGGGTTCGCGCGGAGCGGCTGCGCGGGACCGCTGTCGACCGGTTCCTCGAGCTGGAGTACTCAGCCGGCCTGGGCCCGGGGCGCGCGCTCGCGGCCGAGCTCCGCTACCTCGGCGGGCGCGCGGGACTCCGCAGCGCGCTGCGCAGATTTCCCGAGACCACCGAGCAGCTCCTCCACGTCGACAAGTTCCTCGAGCGCGAGCCCGCGCTAGCGGTTCGGCTCCCGTCGCGCATCGGCGAGCTGCGGCTGAGCACAGCCGAGACTTTCGGCGAGCTCGATCTACGCAACCTACTCAATGCCCTTGGTGTTCCGAGCGCGGCGTCCCTTGCAACTGGCTGGGGCGGCGGACGAATTGGCCTGTATCTATCCGGCAGTGGAGACGCCGTCGCAGCGCTCGTCTTTCGGTGGGACACGCACGAGGATGCAGTCGAGTGGCGCACCGCCGTTCCGGCCTACGTCGCCGCGGCGTTCCCGGACGCCGTCGCGCGCGACTGCCCGCCGCTCGACCGCTGCTGGTCGAGCACGAACGAGTTGTCCGCGGGCGTTCTCGGTGAGTCGAGCGTGTTCGCGAGCGGACCCGGCGCTGACACCGTCGCCGCCGCTCTCCTCAGGTAGAAAAGCGCAACCCTAACCTTCAACTCGAGCGTTAGCCTTCAGGTCCTCCGGACCCCCCGCTGCTCGCTTGCATCAGGACGCGGATGGATTTCTAACCCGGAAGGGGGATTCCGCCCGCCAAAAAAGCAGGAAGTCCTCAGGAATTTGGGTCTGTTCTTCTCGCGGTCTCCACCGTGCTCCTTCTCACCGCCTTTTTCGCCGTCTCCGAGCTCGCCACTCTCCGCGGCGCAAAGGCACACGACGCATCGGCATTCCTGACGAGGGAGCTGGGTTCGCCGCTGAACTCGGCACGCCTCGTCAGGAAGCCGACGCGCAGCACGCCTGCGCTGGGCGCAAAGCTCGAGATCCGCGACGGCGGCCTGAAGGTCACGTCCGGGCGGACTGCGCTCGCGCTCCGCTTCGGCAAACGCAACGACGGGTCGTGGCGCGAGTACCAGCACGGCGTCAGCCGCCGGATGCCCTTCGGTCGCGAGGCGATCGCGTTCGGCACCGACAGGATCGAGCAGTCGCTCCTCGTCGACCAACGTCAGGGCACGCGTGTCTGGCGCTGGCGACTCACGACGACAAGGCTCGACCCGAGCCTGACGGCTGACGGATCGGTCCGCTTCGCGAACTCAGGCAAGGACTCGGGCCTCAGCATCCTTCCGGTCGCGATCTTCGATCGTGACGGGAAAGACGTCACGCCCGCCGGCCTGCGGTGGTCGCTCTCGCGTGCGCACGGCGCTCGCTGGCTCGAGCTCCGTCTCGACGACGCAAAGCTTCCGCTTCCTTATGTGATCGACCCCGTCGTCCTCGTCGGTACGTGCGGCCCCGGCACCGGCGACTTCAACGGCTGTTCCGTGCACGTGATCTCGAACAAGGCGAACTTCAGCAGCAGCCCGCTCGTCCGACCTGCGTCGGTCAGCACGGGGAGCCTGATGGTCGCCCAGATCACGCTACGCAACAACGAGGCGATTACGGCGCCAGCCGGCTGGACGCAGATCGGCAACACACGGACGCAGGGCCTCCTGCTCGAGCAGGCGCTCTACTATCGCGTCGCCACCGCGGCGGACATCGCCGGCACGACTTACAGCTGGTCGTGGACCAGCAACGCGGATGCTTCGGGCGCGATTCTCGCGTACTCGGGCGTGGACACGACGAACCCGTTCGACGGCACGCCCACCGACAACTCGAACAGCAGCGGCACGGCCACGGCCACGGGCCTGACGACGACGCAGAACGGCGACATGCTGATCGCGTTCTACGGCGCGCAGGGGAACGTGACCGCGGTGCAGAGCAGCAGCGAGGGCTTGACCCAGGAATACACCGCGATTTCGGGCAGCGGGCCTGCGAGCAGCCGGTCTCGTTCGACGGGCGCCGACGGAACTCAGGCGAGCCCAGGCGCGACCGGGAGCAAGACCGCGACCGTCACGGCGGCCGCCAACTGGGTCGCACACCTCGCTGCCCTGACGCCCGCTCTCTCCGCGGACGGCTCCGGCACGTTGACGACCGCGACCACCGATGTCTCGGCAAGCCAGACCGGCCGGACGCTCGATTTCACCTACACCGCAGCGACCAACGGAATGATGGACGGGACCGTCACGCTCGTCGTCCCGAGCGGCTGGAGCGCACCGTCAACCACCGGCTCCAGCGCCGGTTACTCGACCTCCAGCGCGGGCACGCTGACCGTCGCGAGCCAGACGATCACCATCTCGAACCTGACGCTCGCCGGCGGTGCCACCATGACGATCACCTACGGC
>WNGA01005962.1_pt1 | contig 17489 bp, 15 predicted proteins | sample 5400061 | NCBI WGS metagenome assembly WNGA01 (sample SAMN13153366, study PRJNA577476) | soil metagenome | isolation source: 100 cm soil or saprolite under grassland replicate 2 | place: USA:California | collected 2016-06-15 | reverse complement strand
ACCCGCTCGTCGTGAGTGGCCAGTGCCGCGTGGACCTTGTCCAGCAGGTCCAGGTCGACGATCACGGCCCGCGCGTCCGAGTCGGCCAGCGCGTAGCGGTAGTCGTCCGGCTTGAGCAGCGGGTTGAGGGGGACCGGGACGATGCCGGCGCGGATGGCGCCGAGGAACGCCGCGGGGAACGCCGGGGTGTCGTCAAGCACCAGCAGGACCCGCTGCTCGCGCCGGACGCCGAGGGCGAGCAGGGCACGGCCAGCGGCGCAGGCGTCGGCGAAGAGCTGCTGGTAGGTCACCTGGCGGTCGTCCGCGCGGAGCGCGACCTTGGCGCCCCGGCCGGCCTCGAGGTTGCGGTCGAGCAGCGTGCTGACGTTGTAGCGGACGGGCACCGTCGGGACCGCCATCACTACCTCCCTGGGCTTCAGTGCTTCACCACGACCGACTTGGTCTCCTGGTAGTCGTCGAGTGCCTCGATGCCGTGCTCCTTGCCGAAGCCGCTCTGCTTCACTCCCCCGAACGGCAGCTCGTCGTAGATCTTGTTGGTGGCGTTGACCCAGGTGTAGCCGGCCTCCAGCCGCTCGGCCGCCACCGACGCCCGGTGCAGGTCGCGGGTCCAGATCGCCGAGCCGAGGCCGTACGGTGAGGCGTTGGCCCGCACGATCGCCTCGTCCAGGTCGGCCACCCGCCAGATCGGCAGCACCGGGCCGAACGTCTCCTCCAGCGCCACGCGCGCGTCCGCGGGCGGCTCCAGCAGCAGCGTCGGCTGGTAGAACCAGCCGCGCTGGTACAGCTCGCCCTGCGGCCGGGCCGCGCCGCACAGCACCTTGGCGCCCCGGTCGACCGCATCGGCGACCTGCGCCTCGATGAGCTCCCGCTGGCGCGCGGTGTGCAGCGGGCCCATGTGCACCCCCTCGGCGCTCCCCGGCCCGAGGCGGAGCCTGGCGACCTTGCTGGCCAGCTTGTCGATCACCTGGTCGGCGACGCGCTCGAAGACGAACAGCCGCTTGGTGGCAAGGCACGCCTGCCCGCAGTTGAAGAAGCGGCCGACGCTGGCGGCGCTGACCGCGCGGTCCAGGTCGGCGTCGTCGCAGACGATCATCGGGTCGGAGCCGCCCAGCTCCAGGGTGACCCGCTTGAGGTGGGTGGCGGCGGCCGCCATGGTCTGCTTGCCGACCGCGGTGGAGCCGGTGAAGGCGATCTTGGGCACCAGCGGATGCCTGACCAGGGCGGCGCCGGCGACCGGCCCGGTGCCGGTGACGACGTTGACCACCCCAGCGGGCAGGCCGCCCTGGTGGAGCAGCTCGGCCAGGCGCAGCGTCGTCAGCGGGGTCGTCTCGGCCGGCTTGGCCACCACCGTGTTGCCGGTCACCACCGCCGGGCCGAGCTTGTTGGCCAGCAGCGTGGTCGGGAAGTTCCACGGCACGATCGCCCCGACAACCCCCAGCGGGCGGTGCAGCACCATCCCGTAGGTGCCCTCGTCGAGGTTGGGGACGTAGCCGCCCCGCAGGTTCTTGCCCAGGCCGGCGTAGTGCTCCAGGGTCGCCAGGCAGCGGTCGACCTCCAGGCGGGCCTCGCGAAGGGGCTTGCCCTGCTCGCGGGTGAGCTGCGCGGCCAGCTCGCCGATGTGGGCCCGCGCGAGGGCGGTGGCCTGCTGCAGCAGCTCGCCGCGCCGCGCGGCCGGGGTGTCCCACCAGCCGGGGAAGGCCGCGTGGGCGGCGCCGACGGCGGCGTCGACGTCGGCGGCGGTGCCGGCGGGCACGGTGTCGAGCACCTCGCCGGTGGCCGGGTCGCGCACCTCGAGCTGGTCCGATCCGGAGCCCTCCTGGAGGCGGCCGTCCACGAACATCGCTCTCATGGTCGCTTGCTCTCCTTGGGCCGTCGGGTCGCCCTGGCCGCCCCACCAGCCTGCTGGGCGCCCAGGAGCCGCAGCAGGCTCTGGAGGCACTGCGCCTTGTAGCGGGCGTGGGACGCCTTCCAGTCAGCCTCCAGGAGCCATGCCAGGAAGGTGCCGTCGATCTGGGCCCGCATCGCGGCCGCTGCGGCCGCGGGGTCGTCGACCGCCAGGCCGCCTCGCGCCACGCCGTCGCGGATCACCTCCTCGTACAGGCCGTTGATGATCTCGGTGGCGAGGGTGGAGAGCCGGCTGAACGAGGGCACCCTGGCGGCGTGCTCCATCAGGTCGATGTACAGCAGGAAGAAGTCGCGGTTGCGCTCGGGGTCGATGAAGATCGCATCGATCAGCGCGGCGATGACCTGGTGCGGGTCGTCCACGCCGGCGATCCGTTCGCGGATGCGGGCGCCGGTCCGCTCCAGGGCGTAGCGCATGGTGGTGAGGAACAGGTTCTCCTTGGTCTTGAAGTAGTACAGGACCATCCCCTTGCTGACGCCAGCCTCGTCGGCGACGTCCTGCAGCGACAGGCGGTGGCTGCCCTGGCGGGTGATGACCCGGTAGGCGCTGCGCAGCAGCGCCTGGGCTCGGGGGGACAGCTCTACCTGGTCGTCGAGGTCCTTGACCTGCGTGCGTGCCATGCCGTCCTCCTCAGCGGCCGGCGTACTTGGCCGGCCGCTTCTCGGTGAACGCCGCCATGCCCTCGCGGGCGTCCTCGGAGGCGAACAGCGGGGCGAGCTGCTCGAGCTCTGCCTGCAGGCCGTCGGCGAGCGGACGGTCCAGCCCGTCGTGGACCGCGCGCTTGACGGCGGCGATGGCGAGCGGCGCGCCGACGGCGAGGCTGGCGGCCAGCTCGGCGACGGTGCGCTCGAGGTCGCCGGCGGGGACCAGGCGGTCGACCATCCCGAGCCGGTGGGCCTCGTCGGCGGTGACGGTGCGGCCGGTGGTCATCAGCTCCAGCGCACGGCCGCGCCCGATCAGGCGAGGGAGCCGCTGGGTGCCGCCGGTGCCGGGCAGCAGCCCGAGCGTCACCTCCGGCAGGCCGATCCGGTAGCCGCCCTCGGCGGCGACGCGGAGGTCGCAGGCCAGCGCGATCTCGTAGCCGCCGCCCAACGCGTGCCCGCCGATCGCGGCGATGAAGACCGGCGCCTCGGCGGCGAAGCGGTCCAGCACCTGGTGGGCGCGCCGCACCATGGCGAGGTTGTCGGTGGCGCTGCGCCGCAGGAAGCCCTTGACGTCCGCGCCGGCCGAGAAGAACTTGGGGCTGGCCGACCGCACCACCGCCACCGCCACGCCGATGTCGGCGACCTCGCCGATCGCGGCGTCGAGCTCCTCCAGGAACGCCGGGTCGTAGCTGTTGGCCGGCGGCCGGTCCAGCGTGATCCAGCCGACCCGGTCCTCGACGCTGGCCGTCACCGACATCGCTGCTCCCCTCTGTGGTCAGGCAAGGCCGCCGACGACGACCGACTTCAGCTCGGTGTACTCACCCAGCGCCTCCAGGCCGTGCTCGCGGCCCAAGCCGCTCTGCTTGGTGCCGCCGAACGGCAGCTCGTCGTAGCCGTAGTGCAACTGGTTCACCCAGGTCACCCCCGCCTCCAGCTCGCGGGTGGCGCGGTCGATCGCCACCGCGGAGCGGGTCCAGATCGACGACCCCAGCCCGTAGCTGGTGGCGTTGGCCCGCTCGATGGCCTCGTCCAGGCCGTCCACCTTCCACACCGGCAGGACCGGGCCGAAGACCTCCTCGGTGGCCAGGCGCGAGTCCTCGGGTGCGTCCACCACCACCGCCGGCTGGAAGAAGTGCCCTGGCCCGTCCAGCGCCTCGCCGCCGACCAGGACCTTCGCGCCGCCGTCGAGGGCGTCCCCGAGCTGCGCGGCGACCAGGTCGCGCTGGGCGGCGGTGTGCATCGGCCCGATGCGCAGCTTGGGCTTGTCGGCGCGGGTGTCGCCGGGGCCGGGCTCGTAGCGCCCGACGCGCTCCACCAGCCGGTCCAGGAACGCCTGGTAGACCTCGGCGTGGACGAACGCGCGCTTGGGCGCCAGGCACGCCTGGCCGCAGTTCCAGTAGCGGCCGATCTGGATGTTCTTGACGGCGGCGTCCAGGTCGGCGTCGGCCAGCACGATCGTCGGGTCGGAGCCGCCCAGCTCCAGGCTCACGTGCTTGAGCGCCGGCCCGGCCAGCTCCATGATCCGCCGGCCGGTGCCGGTCTGGCCGGTGAACGCGACCCGGCGCACGTCCGGGTGCGCCACCAGCGCCTCACCGGTCTCCGGCCCGCCGGTCACCACGTTGAGCACGCCCGGCGGCAGGCCCGCCTCGCCGGCGAGCTCGGCGACCCGCAGGGTGGTCAGCGGGGTCGTCTCCGCCGGCTTGGCGACCACCGTGTTGCCGGCGGCCAGCGCCGGTCCCACCTTGTTGGCCAGCAGGGTCAGCGGGAAGTTCCACGGCGTGATCGCGCCCACCACGCCCATGGGCCGCCTGGTGACCAGGCCGTAGGCGGGGCCGAACTGGCTGGGCAGCTCCTGGTAGCTGCCGCGCAGCTTGGTCGCGGCCTCGGCGTAGTAGCGCAGGCCGCCGAGGAAGTGCCGCAGCTCGCCCTGGGCCTCCAGCGTCGGCTTGCCCTGCTCGCGGGTGAGGAGCGCCACCAGCGCGCCCGCGTGGGCCTCGGCCGCGTCCGCCAGCCGCGACAGGTGGGCGGCGCGCTCGGCGGTGTCGGTGCGCCGCCAGGCCGCGAACGCACTCGCGGCGGCCGCCACCGCGGCGTCGACCTCCTCGGCGGTGGCGGCGGGGACCTCGTCGACGGTCTGGCCGGTCGCCGGGTCGGCGACCGCGATGCGCCCGCCTGTGCCCGCGGCCGGCGCCCCGGCTATCCACATGTCAGCCATGGTCGCTCGTCCCTTCGCCGTCGAGGTTCGTGGGCTTGTCGCTGGATACGACGAGCGCTATGGTGCCACCTGACTGACTGGTTAGTCGAGCCACCTCGGGGGTGCAGCGCGTGGCCAGGGTGCCGCTTCGCGAGGTCGAGCTCGGCCCGGTGAAGATCGCCGCCACCGAGGCGCCCGGCGGGACGCTGGTCCTGCGGTCGGAGCTGCCGCTGGAGCCGTACGAGGCCAACCTCGGCGCGCTGCTGCGCCGCTCGGCGGCCGCGGTCCCGGAGCGGCCGTTCCTCGCCGAGCGCGACCACGACCAGACGCGCTGGCGGCACCTGAGCTACGGGGAGGCGGCCGCGCACGCGGAGGCGCTCGGCCAGGCGCTGCTGGACCGGGGGCTGGGCCCGGAGCGGCCGCTGCTGATCCTGTCGGGCAACAGCCTGGACCACGCCCTGCTGATGCTGGCGGCGCTGCTGGTCGGGGTCCCGGTGGTGCCGGTGTCGGTGGCCTACTCGACGCTGAGCCGGGACTTCGGCACGCTCCGCGCGATCGCCCGGCTGGTCGGCCCGGGCCTGGTCTTCGCCGCCGACGGCGAGGCGTTCGCGGCCGCCATCGCCAGCCTCCCCGGGCCGCCGGCCGAGGTCGTCGTGCGTCGCGGCGCGCCCGGGCTTCGGGCGACCAGCCTCGCGACGCTGCTGGCCACCACGCCGGGCGCGGCGGTGCAGGAGGCGGCCGAGCGGGTCGGCCCCGACTCGGTCGCCAAGGTCCTGTTCACCTCCGGGTCCACCGGCGAGCCCAAGGGGGTGGTCACCACCCACCGGATGCTCTGCGCCAACCAGCAGATGCTCGCCCAGGTGTGGCCGTTCACGGCCACCACCCCGCCGGTGCTGCTGGACTGGATGCCGTGGAACCACTGCTTCGGCGGCAACCACGACTTCAACCTGGTGCTCAGGTGCGGCGGGACGCTCTACATCGACGGCGGCCGCCCCGTGCCCGGGTTGATCGAGCAGACGGTCCGCAACCTGGCCGAGGTGGCACCGACGATCTACCTCAACGTCCCCGCCGGCTACAACGCGCTGCTCCCCTACCTGGAGCGGGACCGCGGGCTGGCGGCGCGCTTCTTCGACCGACTGCAGCTCGTCTTCTACGCCGGCGCGGCGCTGCCGCAGGACCTGTGGGAGCGGCTGGAGGCCCTCTCGGTCAAGACCACCGGCCAGCGCGTGGCCATGACCGCCTCGTGGGGCTCGACCGAGACGGCGCCGCTGGCGACCGCCGCCCACTTCCCGCTGGAGCGCGCCGGCAACATCGGCGTGCCCGTGCCGGGCGTGGAGCTCAAGCTGGTGCCAAGCGGCCACAAGCGGGAGCTGCGCGTCCGCGGCCCCAACGTCTTCCCCGGCTACCTCGGCCGTCCCGACCTGACCGCCGCCGCCTTCGACGAGGACGGCTTCTACCGGATCGGCGACGCCGGGCTGCTGGTCGACCGGCACGACCCCGGCAAGGGCCTGCTGTTCGACGGGCGGATCGCGGAGGACTTCAAGCTCACCACCGGGACCTGGGTGCCGTGCGGCAAGGTGCGGGTGGCGGCGCTGGCGGCCGCGTCCCCGCTGCTGCGGGACGCGGTCGTCGCCGGTGCGGACCGCGCCAGCGTCGGGCTGCTGGTGTGGCTCAACCCGCCGGCGGTCAGCCGCCTGGCCGGCGTGCCCGCCGACGATCCCGCGGCGGCCGCGCGGGCGCCGGCGGTCCGTGACGGCATCCGCGCCGGGATCGCCGCCCACAACGCGGCCCAGACGGGCTCCGCGACCGTGGTCCGGCGGGTGCTGGTCATGACCGAGCCGCCGTCGATGGACGCCGGCGAGATCACCGACAAGGGCTACGTGAACCAGCGCGCCACCCTGGACCGGCGCCAGGACCTGGTGGAGCGGCTGTTCGCCTCCCCGCCCGACCCCGACGTCATCGTCGTGGACGGCTGAGGTCAGGCGATCCGAACGGGAACGGGCGGGTGCCGCTCTGCACGGTCCGTGCCTGTCGCCACGCTGCTGACGGCGCGTCTCCTCTCGTCGCCTCCGGCTGCGCCGACGTTAGGTCCTTGCGCGCGCAACGACAAGTTGGAACCAGGCGAAGCCCGACCCCAGCAGCAGGTTCAGCCCCACCGCGATCCAGCCCAGCACGTTGAAAGGGCCGAACAGCGTCCCCCACAGTGCCAGGACCACGCCGATGCCGTAGGTGACGGCGAGGGCTCGGGCCACCGCCTGCCCCCCGGCGGCGTCGGCGGCGTCCCTGGCCAGCCAGGTCGAAAGGCCGATGGCGAGCAGGCCCAGCCCGAACCAGCGCGCCATGTAGACCCCTTCGGGATTGGGGGTGATGCCGTAGACGTCCAGGATCGGGTCGGCGGCCACCAGCAGCGCGATGCCGTAGCCGCCCGCGATCACGCCGTTGAGCACGAACAGTCGCTTGGGGGTCATGAACGTCGCTCCCTTCCCCGCTCCGGATCGGTCAGCCCGTCGATCACCCGACGCAGGAGGTCCTTGAGGGTCTCCAGCTCCCCGACGCTCAGCACCCGCGCGGCGAACTGGTTGCCCGCCATCGATTCGGTCGCCAGCTCCTCGCGCAGTTCGAGCGCGCGCGGCGTCAACCGGATGCGGGTGGCCCGCCCGTCCCGGGGGTGCGGCTCGCGGCGGACCAGGCCGTCGCGCACCATACGGTCGATGGTCCGCGCGACCGTCGGCGGCTCGATGGCCACCACCCGGCTCAGCTCCCGCTGGGTCTGGCCGTCCTTGGCGTACAGGAACAGCAGGATCGCCCACTGCGCCAGTGCCACGCCGTGGCGCTGGAGCCGCCGCGAGTGCATCTGCGCGATGAGCCGGGCGGTGCGGTTGACGAGGTAGCCGAGGTTGTCGTCGATGGCGTAGGAGGCCTCGCCGGCGTCGGCCTGGGCCTGGGCCTCGGCACGGGTCATGCGGATCTCGGGTGCCATCGCCGCTCCTCGGAGCCGGCCCGGTCCATGCCGCCGGGCCGATCTCCGTTAGTATACTACCTATATCGATGGCATGCTACCCGACTCCACCGCTTCGATCAGCCCGCCGCCGCCGAAGCCCTCTTCCGCCCGGAATAGCCTTGCTCCGGTCGGCAGGTCCCTCCCTGGTCACGTTCGGAAGTCGGCCAGACGCGCAGCAGGGGCGTGGGTTCGGCAGTGTTGCTCCTCCGCGGCTACTGTGGCGTGGTGCGAGTAGCGACCTGGAACGTGAACTCGGTCAAGCAGCGGGTGCCCCGGTTGCTGCCGTGGCTGGACCAACGGCGGCCCCATGTCGTGTGCCTGCAGGAGACCAAGCTCGCCGACGCCGCGTTCACCGAGCTACTCGGCGAGGAGCTCGCCGACCGCGGCTACGCGGTCGCGCACCACGGCGAGGTGCAGTGGAACGGCGTGGCGATCCTCTCCAGGGTGGGCCTGGACGACGTCGTGCCCGGCGTTGCCGGCGCGCCCGGCTTCCCGCACCCGGAGGCGCGTGCGGTGTCCGCGACCTGCGATGGGATCCGGGTGTCCTCGGTGTACGTCCCCAACGGGCGGGTGCCGGACTCCGACCATTACCGCTACAAGCTGGCCTGGCTGGCCGCGTTGCGGGACGAGGTCGCCGCCGGTCCGGAGGCCGCGATCGTCTGTGGGGACATGAACATCGCGCCGACCGACGCGGACGTGTTCGACCCGGACGCCTACGTCGGGCAGACCCACGTCACGCCGCCGGAGCGGGCGGCGCTGGCCGAGCTGCAGGCGCTCGGCCTGCATGACGTCGTGCGGGATCGGTGGCCGGCCGAGCGGGTGTTCACCTACTGGGACTACCGGGCTGGCATGTTCCACCAGGACCTCGGGATGCGGATCGACCTGGTACTGGCCTCCACCACCGTGGCGGGCCGAGTGCAGGCGGCATGGGTGGACCGGCAGGCGCGCAAGGGCAGCGGGCCGAGCGACCATGCCCCCGTGATCGTCGACCTTGACGAGGCGCCGGACGGAGACATCGGGCCGGTCGTGCCGCCGCCGTCCGCGCCGCGCGCCAAGCGGGGCTCGGCCAAGCTGCCCCAGTCGCGGTCGCAGCCGTAGCGCAACGTGACCGGCGGCCCAGTCCGTGACGACGCACCCTCCGGCCTGGAAGGCGAGGGCTTCCCACTCGCCGCGCCTTCGCCGGCGTCGACCTCCGAGCCGTCGACCTAGGCGCAGGGTCACTCGACCAGGCCAAGGGCCAGGGCCAGCGCGGTGCCGCCGTTGAAGACCCACCTGGCCGCCATGATCGGCAGCAGCCGCCGGCCCAAGGCGTAGTAGGCCGCCGTCCAGGTGGCCAGGAACGGCAGCACCGACACCACCCGATAGGCGGCGAACTCCAGGTCGAGGCCGCCGTCGCTTGTCAGCAGCGGGAAGAACGCGTGCTCGGCAGCCCACACCAGGACCACGATCGCGGCGGCGACCCAGGGCCGGCCCAGGCGCTCCTCCAGCCGCGGCAGGACCACGCCCAGGTAGGCGACCGGCTCGGCCAGCTCGGCCAGCAACGGCACCACCAGCACGCTGACGACGCTGGCCAGTGGTGGGACGTCGACCACCGCCAGCATGGGCGCGGTCGCCTCGCCGTACAAGGCGCTGGTGAGCTCGCCGCTGAAGGCCACGGCCGGCACGCTGGCCGCCAGCACCCCCAGCGCCCCCAGCGCGACCTGCCAGGCGGTTGTCGGCGGCCCCAGCAGGCCGCGGTAGGCGCCGCCGTGGCGCCGCAGCAACCAGCCGATGACGCCCAGGGTGCCGAGATCGACCAGCGCGCCATAGACCATCCACCAGCCGGCCGCGGCGTTCAGCGGCTGGCCGGTGGCCGCCTGGCCGCCGAGGACCAGCAGGCCGGCCAGGCCCAGCTGCACCCCCAGCCACAGCCCGATGCGGGTCCCGACCAGCACCACGGCGCCGCCCACGCCGGTGGCCGCGGCGGCACCGCTGGGCCGCGGCCGCATGGCCGGCTGCCCGGCAGGAGGAGGTGTGGTGGCGGTCATCGCTCGGTCCCCACGCCTGTCGCCGGCCGGGCGGCGCGCCGGGCCTGGCGCTGCTGGGACCACAGCCGGGTCTCATACAGGCAGGTGATGGCCAGCAGGGCCACGAAGGCCGCCAGCCAGGTGAACGCCAGCCAGCCCAGGATCGGCGGGTCGTACTCGCCGAGGATCATCTCCGGCGGTTCGACCGCCAGGGGGCCGAAGTGCACGGCGCTGACGAAGGCGGCGCCGCCGCCGGAGACCAGGGCCCAGAAGCCGGGCCCCACCCGGCCAGCTCGGTACAGCAGCAGGCCGGTGGCGATGACCGGATAGACGACCAGGCTCATGGTGAAGGCGTTGACCTGGTCGGTCAGCGGCCAGCCCACCGCGTTGTGGCGGATGACATGGTCCAGGTGGTGGCCCAGCGACATCGCCGCCGCCAGGTAGGTCAGCCGGTACAGGGTCCTGCTGTGCATCGGTCCGTCCTTGCTTGCTGGGGTGTTCATGGTGACTCCGCGTCCTCGCCGGCCGAGGGCGCCGTCGCGGCGACCAGCTCGGAGATCGTCCTGAGCAGCTCCAACCAGCCGTCGAAGTGCAGCGGCTCGGCTTCCTCGGTCGCCGCGGTCCCGGCCAGCGGTTGGGTGCGCTCGATCAGGATGCGGATCAGCATGCCGGCCGCTTCTCAGGGTCCCCTCGACCCGCCGTTCCGGCCAGGACACGTTCCGACGTGTGGCGGTGCGGGGCGACGGGCATGAGCCTCAGGTCGACGTGCACCACGCCTCCCTCCATTCGGGTCCATTCGGGTGTCCACCCGCCGGGGCGGCGTTCAATGGGGATGTACGGTTGTTCAAGCCGGGTGCCGACGGGCCTGGGTCAGCGCTCCCAGGCGATCGGGGCGCGCGGGTCGGGGGTGTAGGAGCAGTAGCGGCCCGTCCGGATGGTCGAGGACAGGTGCCGTCCCAGCGAGGGGTTGGCGCGGGCGAGATTGGCGATGGCCGCTCGGATCGCCCTGGTGGCATTCAGCCTGGCGCGCTCGGCGTGGGACGCCGCCCTGCGGTCCCGGCCGCCCAGCCCGACCGCCCGCGCCAGCTCGTCCACCAGGAAGTCCCGCTCGGCTCGGGCCCTGGCGGCGCGGGCGGAGTCGTTGCGGCCTTCCGCCTCCTCCAACTCCGCCCCAAGCTCCTCCAGCCGGGCCTTGTAGGCTGCCTTGGCGGTGGCGTCCAACAGCTCCCCAGCATCCCCCAGGTCCGGGCGCGCCTTCAGCTCGCCCGCCCCGGCCCGACCCCGTGGCCCCACGGGTGCCGCCGGTGCTGGCTGGCCGTCGGCCGCCTCCAGGTCGACGGTGTGGAACTCCCGTCCGGGATGGGCCAGCAGCCGGGCCAGGTGGCGCAGGCCCTTGGCGTCCTTCAGGCGCACCACCGAGCCTTCGTAGCAGACGGTCCAGTACTCGCCCTCCTGGCGAAACACGTTCCTGGAGCCTTCGGGCGCGGCGGCCCCGCCAGCCGCCGGCTCCGCAGGCAACGGCCCGCCGGCCTGCGCCGCTCGGAGCGTCTGGATCCCCTCGGCGACGGCGGCCATCCCCAGGGTGCTGGCGGTAGCAAGCGCCCGGTCCAGCAGCTCGACCGCCTTGCTCCGGTCCGCGGCCTGGCCGCGGCGGAGCAGCATGCGGGCGTACTCGTAGCGCGTGCGGGCCAGGAACGGTCTGGCCCCCAGCCGGTCGTGGGCTCGGATGGCCGCCTCGAACTGGTCGGCGGCTTCCGCCCACCTGCCCGTCACGGTCGCCAGCAGGGCGAGGTAGAACGACGCCGATCCGTGGCAGGCGACCGGCTGGGGCGACGTGAAGGCGATGGTGTGCCCCGCGTAGGGAAGCAGGATCGGGTACAGGCTGCCCGCGGCCTCGGGCTCGTTCAGGTGCGCGGATAGCACGGAGGCCAGCGCCACGGCCGGCAGCCAGATGCCATTTCGGGGCCGCTGCGGAAGCTGTTCGGCCAGCGATCGCAGCCCCGTGCGCGCGCCATCACGGTCACCAAGCTCGGCGTCGGCGAGCGACAGCCACGCCCGTGCGAACGCGGCCCCCGGAAACTGGTCCACCACCCCCTGCAATTCGCCCCGCAGCTCCCCCAGGCGCCCCTGCTCCCACCGCAGCAGGGCCACCTGGACCAGGTGCGTGAACATGACGTTGGGTCGCCCCGGTTGCAGGGACGGGGCCTCGTTGGCCAGCCGCTCGGCTTCCTCGAGGGAGCCGGACAGGAGCGCCCGCAGCGCTCGCATCGTCGTGGCTGCCCACCGGTGGACGGCGATGGGCAGCTCTTCGGCCAGCCGGGCATGGGCCGCGATGTCGGCCTGGGCCCCCCGGATGTCGCCCGACTCCAGCGAGCTGGCCGCCCGACTGGCGTGACCGTCCAGCTCCATCTCACGGTCGCCGGTCTCCCGTGCCAGTCGCAGGATCTCTTCTGCCAGGGCGGTGCGTTCATCCAGCCCGTCCGGACCCCACACCGCCATCCACCTGGTATCGAGCGCGGTGCGCAGCGCCGCCGGATCGGCCAGCCGACGGGCCATGGCGACCGCCTCCAGGCTGAGCGACGCAGTGCGATTCGTCTCGTCCGAGAAGGTGAATTCCAGCGACAGGCGGGCCAGCAGCCGAGCGCGAAGCGGTGAATCCTGGGGACCCAGGCCGTCGAGCGCCTCTTGCAGCAGCGCGACGAGCTGCCGGTTGACCAGGCCGCCCTCGACCTGCCGCTCTCCGAAGCCCAGCGCGGCACGCGCCAGCTGCTCGGGTGCTCCCAGCCTCCTGCTGATCTCGGCGGCCCGTAGGCAGCTCTCCTTGGCCTGCTGGTAGTTGCCCGCTCTGGCCTGGGCTGCACCCAGCCGCAGGAGCAGTTCGCAGCGAACCGGCTCGTCCGGGCCGGCGAACTTCCACGCATGCAGCGCCCGCTGGTACTCGCCGGCCGCCTCCTCGTAGGCGTACATACCCATGGCTCGCTCGCCGGCCAGGCGGGCGTACTCAAGCGCCTTGTCGGCCTCCCCGGCGGCCGCGACCTCGGCGAAGTGGCGGGCGAGCTCGGCGACATGGGCCCCCGAGCCGGTGCCGTACACCCGCTCGATCAGCTCACCGACCCGCCGGTGCAGCTGCAGCCTGGCCGGGACCGGCAGCCGCTCGTAGAGCACCTCTCGCATCAGGGAGTGCGAGAAGCGGTACCCGCCAACGGCGCCTTCCTCCTCGGCTACGACGCCCAGCGCCGCCGCTTCCGACAGCGCACCGAGGACCAGCTCGACCGGCAGCTCGCAGGCGGGACCGACCAGCGACAGGTCGAACTCCCGGCCCACCACCGCCGCGGCCGACAGCACCTGGACGGCGTCGGCGGACAGCGGCGCCAGCCGCCGCCTGATCACCGCCCGCACGCTGCCCGGGATCGGCACGCCTCCCCGGCCGGGCCGCTCCAGGGCGGCCTCGGTGGCCAGCAGGCGCACGACCTCCCGGACGAACAGCGGGTTGCCCTCGGTCGTCTCGTGGACAGCGGCGACCTTCGCTTCGGACGGTGCCACCCCGGAGAGCGCTTCGATCAGGCCCTTCACCTCGTCGCGATCCAGCCCACCTAGGTTGAGCAGCTGTCCCTCGCGCACCAGCTGGCCCACCGCATCGCCGACGCCCGGTTGGCGATCCGCCCCCATGTCGCGGTAGGTCCCCACCACCAGCAGCCTTGCGCCGTGAAGCTGTCGCGCCAGGAACTGCAGCAGCAGCAGGGAGGGGTCATCGGCCGCATGCAGATCGTCGAGGACCAGCAGCAGCGGCTGCACCGAGGAGGCGTGCTCGAGGAACCCGGTGGTCGCCTCGAACAGGTAGAAGCGCGCCGCATCGGACTCGCGCGAGGGAACCGCGGGGATCGCGGTCGTCCCAAGGCGTTCGCCCAGGCCGGGGACCATCTGGGCGACATGGGCCGCCCCCGCACCCAGCCAGGCGGCAAGGGTCTCCTCGTCACGGTGGTCGGCGAGAGCACGGATCATCTGCACCCACGGCCAGAACGGTGGTGCGCCCCCACCCTCCCAGCAGCGACCCCACAGGACCTGGATCCCTCGCTTGGTCGCGTGCCCTGCAAGGTGCTCGGCCAACCAGGTCTTGCCGATCCCAGGCTCCCCAGCGATCAGGAACAGCCGTCCCCGGCCGCCGGCGGCGTCCTCCAAGCCGGCCACCAGCTCCGCAACTTCCCGGTCCCGGCCCACGAATGCCTGCCCTGCTCCGCGCCGGGCAGGATCCCCCATCGCCGCCATCGCACCGGTCAGCCTAACGCGAGGTCACCACCACCGATACCGCGCGCATGTCAGGGACTTGGCCACCTCGGCGCGGACCGTGCTGATCTGCCTGCACAACGGTTCCCCCACGTTGAACGCCCGACGGTCGACCTCGCTGTCACCGCCGGACAATATGATCCGCCATGGAGACGCCACCGACGTTCCATGGCCAGTAGGACATCCTCCCCGACAGCGGCATCTGCCGGGGCAGGGAGAGGGAGAGACGCTCATGGACCCGACCGACCAGCAAGCCGACGTGACCGCCCCCGAGGCTCCACTGGCCGGTCGGCGGGAGTGGATCGGGCTGGCGGTGCTGGCGCTGGCCTGCCTGCTCTACGCCATGGACCTGACGGTGCTGCACCTGGCGGTGCCGTCGCTCAGCGCGGACCTGCAGCCGAGCAGCTCGGAGCTGCTGTGGATCACCGACATCTACGGGTTCATGGTCGCCGGGTTCCTGGTCACCATGGGGACGCTGGGCGACAGGATCGGCCGCCGCCGGCTGCTGCTGTCGGGCGCCACCGCCTTCGGGGTGGTGTCGGTGCTGGCCGCGGTGTCGACCAGCGCGGAGATGCTGATCGCCAGCCGCGCGCTGCTGGGGATCGCCGGGGCGACCCTGGCGCCCTCGACGCTGTCGCTGATCTTCAGCATGTTCCAAGACCCCAGGCAGCGCACGACCGCCATCGGGATCTGGATCACCAGCTTCTCGGCCGGTGGCGCGATCGGTCCGGTGCTGGGCGGGGTGCTGCTGGAGCGCTTCTGGTGGGGCTCGGTGTTCCTGCTGGCACTGCCGGTGATGGCGCTGCTGCTGGTGCTGGGGCCGCGCGTACTCCCCGAGTACCGCGACCCCGCCGCCGGCCGGCTGGACCTGGTCAGCGCGGCCATGTCCCTGGTCGCGGTGCTGGCGGTGGTGTTCGGGCTCAAGCAGATCGCCCAGGACGGGATCGGCCCGCTTGCCGCCGCCGCCGTCCTGGTCGGGCTGGTGGTCGGCGTGCTGTTCGTGCGCCGGCAGCTCACCCTGGCCGACCCGATGATCGACCTTCGGCTGTTCCGGTCCCAGGCGTTCAACGCGTCGTTGGCGACCAACCTGCTCGGCATCTTCATCGTGGTCGGCTACTTCCTGTTCGTCGCGCAGTACCTGCAGCTGGTGCTGGGGCTGTCGCCGCTGGAGGCGGGGCTGTGGTCGCTGCCGTCGGCCGGGGGGTTCATCGTCGGCTCGAATCTGGCGCCTCGGATCCTGCGCCGGGTCCGCCCGGCGTACGTGATCGGTGCTGGGCTGGGCATGGCGGCGATCGGCCTTGGGGTGCTCACCCAGGTCGGTGGATCCCCCAATGCCGACCTGGCGATCCTGGCGGGCGCCTCGCTGCTGGTCTCGCTGGGGTTGGCGCCGGTGTTCACGGCCACGACCGACCTGGTCGTCAGCTCGGCTCCGCCCGAGCGGGCGGGGGCGGCCTCGGGGATCTCGGAGACCGGCGCCGAGCTCGGCGGCGCGCTCGGCATCGCCATCCTGGGCAGCATCGGCGTGGCCGTCTACCGTGGCGAGCTGGCCGACACCCTCCCGGCGGGCGTCCCCAGCCAGGCCGCCGCGGTCGCGCGGGACACCCTGGGCGGTGCCGTGGGCGTCGCCGCGAGGCTGCCCGGCGATGCCGGCCTGGCGCTGCTGGACGCGGCCCGCGAGGCGTTCATCCAGGGGATGCAGCTGACCGTGACGCTCAGCGCCGTGGTCGCGGTCGGCATCGCCGTCCTGGCCACGGTCATGCTCCGGGCGGTGCCCGCAACCGCCCAGGCCGAGGCCGCCCAGCAGCCAGCCACCCCACCCAAGCCAGAGGTCGTCGCCCATCCCGAGGAGCCCGAGCCCATCCAGATCATCCGGGTGGGTTCGGGCTGCCTTGCGTGCCCGGGTGAGCGCCAGCCCTCGGAGATCCAACGCGCCTAGGGTTCACGCCTGCCCACACCTGGCCGCCTAGACCCGGCGCAGGCTCGACGACGAGCGCCCGCGGTAGCGCACCGGGCCGTGCCGACACCACCGTCGACCCTTCCTTGAGCTGTGACACCCCGCACCGACACTGTGTGCACAGCGACCGCACTCACCCGCCACCTCGAGGAGGTCCACGATGGCCAGCCACGACCCCAGCAACGCCCACGCCGCGTCCGCGGTACCGGACCGAGCTCCTGCTGGGGCGGCAACGGCCACGGCCGCCGTGGCCAGCCAGCACCCGCTGGGCCCGTACGCGGCCCAGATCCTTGCCACCGAGCACTGGAGCCTGCTCGGGACCAGGGCGCTGATCTGGAACGAGGCGATGAGCCGCGCGACGGTCTTCCTGACGGTGCTGTCGGCCTCGATCATCGCATTGGCGCTGCTGGCCGACGCGACCGGCTTCGGACCGCAGACCACCACGCTGGCGCTGGTACTGCTGCCCGTCGTGCTTCTGCTGGGTATCGCCACCTACGTGCGTCAAGTGCAGATCAACAACGAGGAGTTCAAGCTGGTGCTGGCCATGAACCGGCTCCGGCAGGCCTACCTGAAGATCGAGCCCGGCCTCGAGCCGTACCTCAGCACCGGCCACCACGACGACGAGCGCGGCCTGGTGGCCACCTACATGCTCGATCACCCCAGCCGGCGATGGCTGTTGGTGCATTTCATGATCAACACCCCGACCATCGTGGCCACCGTGGACGCGGCCTTGGCGGCTGCCATTGCCGTGCTGGTCCTGCAGGCCGCCGGGGCGGCGACGGTCGCGGTGGTGGCCGGTGGGGCGGTGGCGTTCCTGGCGGTCTGGGGAGGGCTGATGCCGCTGCAGCGGCACACCGCGGACCCGCTCCGCCGCCAGACGCCGAAGTTCCCAACTCCGCCGGACGCACCCTAACGGCCTGCCCGACGGTTCATGTGTCGAGTCATAGCAGGCTGGCGATCACGACCGCGGCGCGCCGCTGGCGCTGGGGCCCGGCTGGCCGCGGGCTGCCCGGCCTAGAGGCGTTCCGGCGTTGAGGGTCGCGGCTCCGGCGGCCCCGGCATGGTCCGACGAGCGCTGCGCGCGTCGGGGCGACCGGACGTGGCAGGGGCCGTCGGTTTGGCGACCACGATGTAGAAGCGTGACAGCGCCGTCTCCTGCACCGCGGTCAGCTCGGCGCCAGCCAGCAGCTCGGTGATCTCCTCGCGGGTGTTGAGCACGTTGCCCCAGGTGGTCTCATACCACTGGGCCATCACGGCAAAGATCTGGATGGGGTCGCGCAGCTCCCCTGGACCGCTGGGGTAGCGCTCGTCGAACAGCTGCGTTTCACGCCGGGCGGGTCCTGTTCGCTGGGTTGATACGCGCTAGGGGATAACCGTTATACTCAGCTAACGGTTAACGGTTGTCGAGGAGGATCATGCAGCAGGAAGTGGTGCTGGCGATGCTGGCCAAGGAGCCCTCGCACGGGTACCAGCTGCGCGCGCGGCTGCGCGACGCGCTCGGCC
>WNGA01009849.1_pt1 | contig 17493 bp, 14 predicted proteins | sample 5400061 | NCBI WGS metagenome assembly WNGA01 (sample SAMN13153366, study PRJNA577476) | soil metagenome | isolation source: 100 cm soil or saprolite under grassland replicate 2 | place: USA:California | collected 2016-06-15 | reverse complement strand
TCCCGGGGCCCTCCCCACGCTCGTCGATGCGCTCGAGAGCAATCCGTCGTGGGGTCTCGTCGGGCCGCGGCTCGTGTACGACGACGGGACGCTGCAGCGCTCCTCCCGCAGGTTCCCGCCGCTCCTCCTGCCCCTGCTCCGCCGGCCGCCGCTCGATCGCGTCTTCGAGCGGCGGCGCACCGTCAGCCGGCACCTGATGACGGACTTCGACCACCAGACGACGCGGCCGGTGCTGTACGTCCTCGGCGCGTGTCAGCTCTTCCGCACCGCTCTCGCGCGCGTGGCCGGGCCCTTCGACGATCGCGTCTTCCTCGGCTGGGACGACGCCGACTGGTGCTTCCGCATCAGGGACGCCGGTGGCGAGATTGTCTTCGTGGCCGGGGCGACGGTCGTCCACACCTATCGGCGCCAGACGCGCCGGCGGCCCGTCTCGAGGGCGGCGTGGCGCCAGCTGCGGGCCTTCGTCTACTTCCAGCGCCTGTACCGGCACCGGCGCAGGGAGCTGATCGAGCTGTCGCGCCGGCTGGACCGAGGCTCCGTCCCGTGAGCGGGCCACTCGTCAGCCTCGTCATGCCCGTCTGGCGGCCCCGGCGCGACTGGCTGCTGCAGGCGGTTCGCAGTTCCCTGGCCCAGCGCGACTGCGAGCTCGAGCTGATCGTGGTGGACGACGGCAACCCGGAGCCGCTCGACGAGCTGCTCGCGGACGTCCGCGACCCCGCGCTACGGCTCGTGCGCGCATCCCACGGGGGCCCCTCGGAGGCGCGCAACGCCGGAGTCGAGGCGGCCCGCGGCCGGCTGATCCGCTTCGTGGACGCCGACGACGTCTACGAGCCGGGCAGCACCGCGCGGCTCGCGCGCCTGATCGGCGACGACGACGATGTCATCGCCTACGGGCGCACGGTCTTCTGCGACGAGGAGCTGCGGCCCGTGTGGACGATGTCCTCGCGACTCGAGGGCTGGATCGCCGCGGACGCCGTCCTCGGGCGCTTCAGGGTTCGGACCCAGTCGCTGCTCTTCCCGGCCGCGGTGGTGCGCGCCGCGGGCCCGTGGGACCCGAGCTTCCCCGTGTGCCACGACCTCGAGTTCATCGCGCGAACGCTCGAGCATGCCCGCGTGCGGGCCGATCCCGGGGTGGCGACCTGGTACCGCAAGCACGAGGGCTCGGTCAGCTCGAACTTCGAGCGTGGCGACGACGACATCCGGCGGGTGATCGAGGGATACCTCGAGCGCCACCCCGAGCGGCGCGGAACCGGCTTCGAGCGGCGGGCGGTCGCCTCGCGGCACGCCGTGGCTGCGCGCGCGCGGGCGATGCGCGGCATGGCGAGGCCCGCGCTGCGGCGGCTCGGCAAGTCGCTTGCCCTCGACCCGCGCGAAGCCGCCATCGAGGCCTGGGCGGCCCTGCCGGCGCTCCGAGGGCACCTGGCCAACGCCGCCGGGCTGAAGGCACGCCGCCCACAGGGCGACTGAGCATTCGAACATTCGTCCAGCGGCCTCTTGCAGAGCCGGGCAGTTTGCGCCTGACGGCCGATCAGGGGTCGCATGCGGTCCCGCCCTCTCCACGGCCGCGCAGCTCGGCTATGCGCTGCGCTGATGGCAACCGCTGTGCCGACGCTCTGCCTCCCGGCGCTCGCCCGCGGCGCGGAGAAGGCGGTGGAGACCGACCTCGCCTGGGGAATCTCCTCGTCGGACTTCGCACCGACGGGCCAGGCCATCTCCGACATAGGCGCGGGGTGGGTTCGACTCGAGTTCCGCTGGAACGAGGCGGAGCCGTCAAAGGGCTCGTACGACACCAACATCATCGCCCGCTACGACCGGGCGATCGACACCGCGCGCGCCGCCGGGGCGAAGGTACTCGTCTTCGTGAACGGCTCTCCGCGCTGGGCGTCCGGCTCCCGCGTTCCGATGACGAAGCCCCAGAACCCCGCCGACTACGCCAACTTCATGCACTTCGTCGCCACCCGGTACGCCGGCAGGGTCTCCGCCTGGGAGGTCTGGAACGAGGAGAACACCTCCCGATTCTGGTCGAGTGGGCCGAGCCCGTCGGCGTACGTGCCGCTGCTCAAGGCGGCCTACCCCGCCGTCAAGGCGGCCGACCCCGGCGCCGTCGTCGTCTTCGGCGGCCTCTCGCAGAACGACTACTCCTACGTCGAAGGGGCATATGCGGCCGGCGCCAAGGGCTACTTCGACGTGATGGCGGTTCACCCCTACCCCGGCCCGAACCCGCCCGAGGCCGTCTGGTCCTCGAACGGGCGGATCGCCCCCATGGCGTTCTCCGGCTTCAGGGAGGTGCGCAGCTCGATGCTGGCGCGCGGGGACGACAAGCCGATCTGGTTGACCGAGTTCGGCTGGTCGACAACCACGACCGAGTCCTGGGGCGTGACGCCGAGCCAGCAGGCGGACTACCTGACGAGGGCCTACCGGCTGCTCGAGAGCTATCCCTACGTCACGATCGCGTACTGGTACAACCTCCGCAACAACTTCTGGGACAACGACGCGGACACCTGGGAGACGCAGCTCGGGTTGATGCGGACCGACTTCGTGCACAAGCCGTCCTACGAAGCCTTCAAGAGCTACCAGCCGGGAGCCGTTGCGCCTGACCCGTCGTCGCCTTCGCCGGCGGCTCCGTCATCGACGGCACCGGGCGCTTCGTCGTCCATTCCCCACGCGGCCTCGACGTCCGGCGACCGGCGCCGCACCAGGACCTTCATCGCGCTCATGCACCGCCGGCTGGTCGCGGGGCGAGTCGCCGGCGCCGCCGGCGGGCGCGTCAAGATCAGGCTCCACCGGCGTGACCGCCACGGCCACTGGAAGGTGCTGCGGGAGCGTAGGATGAGGCTCGGAAGCCATGGACGCTTCCGGCTGGGGCTCGGGGTCGAGCGCGCCCGGCCGCTGCTCGTGCGCGCTGTCTACGAGGGCAGCGCGACGGCCGCGCCGTCCCGCTCCAGGGCGCTGCGCGTCAGGCGCTAGGCTCGCCCTCGCCGAGCGCCAGCCCGACCTCCTGCGAAGCCGCGCTCGTCGCCTCGTCGCCGTGGGGCGCGAGCAGCGCCGCGAGCAGCGCGGGGGCCGTCTTCAGCAGGATCTTGAGGTCGAGCCAGTGGGACCAGTTCTCGATGTAGTGGTTGTCCCACTCGACCCGGTCGCGGAGCGAGGTCTGTCCGCGCAGGCCGTTCACCTGGGCCAGCCCGGTGAGCCCGGACTTGACGCGGTGGCGATCGTCGTACCGGTAGATGCGGTCGCCGAACCGCTCCACGTACGGCAGCCGCTCGGGGCGCGGGCCGACGAGGGACATGTCCCCCCGCACGACGTTCCAGAGCTGGGGGAGCTCGTCGATCGCCGATCGCCGCAGGAAGTGGGTCACCGGGCTCACGCGCGTCTCCAGCGGAGCGTTGGCCGCGACCGTCTCGCCGCCGAGCTCCGTCGCGGCCCACTCGGCGTCGGCCTCGTACCCGGCGGGAGCGTCCCTCAGGGTTCTGAGCTTCAGCATGTCGAAGATCACGCCGTCCCGGCCCACGCGCGGCTGGCGGAAGAAGACCGGCCTGCCGATCGTCAGCCACACGCCGGCCATGGCGGCCAGGAGCATGGGCATCGCGAGGACGAGCAAGCCCGCCGCGACGACCCGATCGAGGGCGTACTTGAGCCTGAACTGCCAGCTCTGGCGATCGGCGGGACGCAGCGCCACCAGTGGGAGGCCGCCGAGGTGCTCGGTCACGGCGCGCTCGCCCTCTAGCTCGAATAGCCGCGGCACAACCGAGACGGCGACCCCAAGCTCCCAGGCGCGCCGGGCCAGCGCGATGAGCCGGGGGTGGTCGGCTCCCGAGAAGGCGATTATCACGTGCTCGAGCCGCTGCTCCTCGACGACCGTGTCGAACTCATCCCAGCGGTAGACGCGGAGGTTCGCGGTCTCATCGTCCCCGTCGAGCGGATCGTCGTCGAGGAACCCGACCGGCACGAGGCCGAGCGCGGGGTCGGAGAGCAGCCTGCTGGCGGTCAGCCTGCCGATGACGCCGGCGCCCACCACCAGCGTCCGCCGTCCGCCGACACCAACCCGTCGCCGGCGGGCTTCGCTCAGAAGCACCACGGACCGGCCGGCCATCAGCAGGGGCACCACGACAAGCCAGTGCCTGACCGTCTCGGCCGCCACGTAGGCCTCGTTCGTCGTGAGCACCCTAGCCGCCATCGTCAGCACCGCCGCGATCGCGGTCGCCGACACGATCTCCCTGAGCGCCTCCGTCAGCTCCAGATGCATCGGAGCCGCGTACATCCCGCGCAGGCGGAAGAGCAGCACGACGAGCACGGAGAACACCACCATCCACCCGGCCGGCTCGCTCGGCACCTGCCCGGTGGGCGACGACGTCGGCGACAGGATCGCCACCGTCGCGACTCCGGCGCTCAGCATGACCACGTCGAGCGAAAGCGCCTGCCACCCGAACGAATTGCGGTTGCTGACGAGAGGAGTGGTCATGAGACGCGAGTCCATTCGCGGAGTCCGAAACACCATTTCCCGCTGCAAGCCCGCATATTCAGTAGAACACGAAAGGCTTGACCCGGCAAATCGGCCTTCGTGAAACGCGTGAAACGGGGTCTGACCCCGTTTCACGCGTTTCACGGGACGAGGCAGCCTCGTCGCCTTGACACTCCGGCGCGGCGCCGGTTAGGTTCGCTCTACTGGACGACACCTCTGGGAGGGGGCCGCCGTGGACGCGCAGGGCGGAGCCGTTATGGAGGACTGGGGGCAGCTGATCTCGTTCCGCCCCGGCGTCGTCCTGCGGCCGGCGAGCCTCGATGAGCTGAAGGACATGCTCGAGCGCGTCCATCGCGGCGAGCTCGGGAACGGTGCCGTGCGGGTGCCGGGCAGCCTGCACTCCTGCTCCAAGATCGTCGTCTCCGACGCTCTGCTCGACACGTCGGGCCTCCCGAAGGCGATCGAGTTCGATGCTGGGGACGAGGCGGTGGAGGCCACGGCGAACGTGACGTTCCACGAGTTCCTGGCCGAGCTCGGCCGGCGCGGGAAGTCGGTCACCGCGACCGGCGGCACGGATCAGCAGTTGCTGGCCGGCCTGATCTCCACCGGGACGGCGCCGGCGAGCTCTCGGCACGCGCTCTACGAGCTGCTCGACTGGGTGGAGCTCGTGACCGTCGACCCGGCGACCGGGAGCGCGATCGAGCGGCGCATCTCGCGCGGCGACGCCGATTTCCCCGCGGTCGTCTGCTCGCTGGGGCTCCTCGGCGTGCTCACGCGCGTCCGCTTCCGCACCGTGGACGAGCTCTACTTCGACGTCGTCCAGAAGATCGTCGACCTGGACGAGGTGCTCGCGGACCTGGACGCCACCTCGGCGAAGTACGACTTCTGGCGCGTGAACTGGGCGCCCAAGTCCGACAGGGCGCTCCTCTGGGCGGCGACGGCGGTCCCCCGGGACAGGTCGAAGCCCGACGGCGACTACCCGACCGACCAGTCCGAGCAGGTGCTCGACGTCGTCTTCAAGGTGATGGACAAGCTGGCCGGGACCGGGCCGCTCCTGACCGCGCCGCTCGAGCTGCTCTACGACGTGATGGCCCTCACCTACAGGACGAGCCACGCCACCGGCCCGCTTCGGAACATGCTGCCCGTGGACCGTCGCGCCCCGTTGCGCGTGGCGATGGCCGAGTGGAGCTTCCGGCCGCAGGACGTGCAGACCGTGCTCGGAGAGTGCCGTCAGTACTTCGACGCCAACGGCTGGCCCAACATCCCCACCGAGATCGAGCTCACCCGCGTGGACGGGAGCCTCATGTCGGCCTGGAACTGGGACGGGCTGGCCTACATCGTGAAGTTCAACTTCATGTATCTCACCGAGGTCTGCACGAAGCCGGGTGAGAAGGAGGCGATCTATGCCCACCTGCGCGGCCTCTGGGACCACCTCGAGAACGCCGGCGTCCCCTTCAAGGCGCACTGGGGCAAGGTCAACTTCATCGACCCCGACTTTGTGCGCAGGAACCACGGGTTCGATGCCTTCAGGCCCCTGATCTCCCCGATCTTCATGAACGACTACCTGAGGGAGCGGATCGGTTCACCATGAACGGCGACGATTTCCCCGGCCTGACCGACATCCACGCCCACCCGGCGATGAACGCGTTCCTGTGGGACCGGGACCTGCGCCGGCACTACTGGACCGGCAAGACATTCGACCCGCTCGCGAGCCTCAGCGACTTCAAGATGCTGGAGAAGGGCGGCGTGGATGTGCTGTGGTCGTCCCTGCACATCCCCGAGCGCAAGATGTTCGACTGCAAGCTCATCCGCTTCGCGGCGCACTTCACCTCCGGCGGGCGCAAGCTCCTGAAGCTGACCGCGTGGGAGTGCCTGCTGCTGATGATGGCCAAGATGGAGCAGCAGGTGGCGCGCACGGACCGCTTCGAGGTCGCCCGCTCGAACGCCGAGCTCGATCGGGTGCGGGCCGCGGGGAAGACGGCGATCGTCCACACGGTGGAGGGCGGCCATCCACTGGGCGCGGGGCTCGCCGCGGACAACCTGGACGAGCGTCTCGCCAGGCTGGACCAGCTCGCTGAGCGCGGCGTGGCGTCATTCACCCTGGTGCACTTCTTCCCGAACGAGCTGGCCGGCCAGGCCGAGGCCATCCCCGCGGCGCAGAAGGCCGGCCCGGTCTGCAAGATCGACACCGAGGTGGACCTCGACAAGGGGCTCACGGCAACAGGCCGCGCGGTGGTCGAGCGGATGGTCGGCCTGCGCATCATCCCCGACGTGGCGCACTGCACCCCCGTCGCCCGGCAGGAGATCTACGCGCTCGTGGCGGACAGGATCCCCGTGGTCGCGACCCACGTCGGCGTCCAGTCGCTGAACCCGGAGCCGTACAACCTCAACGAGAACGACGTCCGCGCGATCGTCGCCTCGGGCGGCGTTGTCGGCGTGATCTTCATGCCCTACTGGCTCGAGGAGTCGCACCCCGGCCCCGGCCTGGACGCGATCTGGCGGACGATGGAAAAGCTGCGTGAGTGGAGCGGCGGCACCTGGGACCACGTGGCCATCGGCACCGACTTCGACGGCTTCACCGACCCGCCCGACGACTGCGACAGCGAGGCACAGCTCCCGCTGATCCGCGAGGTGCTGGAGTCGAAGGGCGTCTCGCGCGACGACGCCGACGCCGTGCTCGGCGGCAACGCGCGGCGCGTGCTGCGCGACGGCTGGCGCTAGGCGAGCCGCCGCGCGAGGCGCGTCGCGTTCAGGTGCGAGAGCGCCTGGATCGAGCAGCTCGGGTTCACCCCCGACGCGCTCGGGAACGCCGACCCGTCGCAGACCACGAGGTTCCTGACCTCCCAGGTCTCGCCCTCGGGCCCGCACACGGAGCCGGCGGGCGCTGCGCCGATGCGGCACGAGCCGAGCAGGTGGAAGCCGGTCAGCTGGACGCGGCCCTGGCCCCAGCCCGCCGCGTCGATCTCGGCCATGAACCGCCGGCGGTCCCCGTCACGGCCCGGGTCGTAGCCGACGTACCGGGCGTGGGAGCTGAAGATGCGCTCGGCGCCGATCGTCTCGAGCAGCTCGGCGGCGACGTCCACCCCGCGCCGCAGGTGGGCGGCGGCGTCGCGCGGCAGCTTGTAGCGCACGACCGGCTCGCCGTCCTTCCCGACCCTCACCTCGCCCGCGTCGCGGTCGCGCACCGTCATGCCGAACACGGTCATGTTCGAGAGCGACGCGACGAGCTCGGCGTGGTGCTCGCCGCCCTCCCACGGCGCGAAGTTGACGAAGAACCCCGGCAGCAGCGGCGCGCTCTGGAGGCGCACCCCGTAGCCGTTGCCGTCGAGGTTCGTGAACTCGTCCACGTGAATCGACTGGAGCACCCCTTCCCAGGGGCGGATCTCGCGGTCGAGGATTCCGAACACTCCGAGCGCCGGCTGGATGCAGAGGTGCTTGCCGATGTGGGGGTTCTTCAGCCCGGAGCGCCGTAGGAGCGCCGGCGTGTGGAGCGCGCCGCACGCCACCACGACCGCCCGCGCGCGCACGCTGACGCGATGGCCCTCCCAGGTGACGGCGTCCACCCCGCGCGCCTCGCGGCTGTCGACCCTCACTCGCTGCGCGCGCGCACGCACGAGCACGCGCGCAGCGCGGGCCGCGGCGTCGGCCAGCCACGTGCGGGCGGTCGACTGCTTGGCGCCGTACGGGCACCCCATCCCGCAGGTCGCGCACGCCTCGCCGCCTCTCGGACAGCCGCGAACGTTGCGCTGGACGCGCACCGAGCTCCACCCAAGCGCGACCGCCGCTGCCTGAAGCAGCTCGTCGCGCGAATTCACCCAGGAATGCTCGTCGTTGACGCCGAGCCGCTCGAACACCGCGTCCATCGAGCTGTCGTACTCCGGCTCGTCCACGCCCGCCGCGCCGGCGCGCGACCACTCGTCGCGAACGGCGTCGGGCGTGCGGTACGCGGTCGTGTAGTTGACGGTCGTTCCGCCTCCGAGCGTCGCGCCGGCGAGCAGGCCGGTGCCGCCGTCCTGGGTGCTCATCGCGCCGCCGTTCAAAAACAGCGAGCCGTAGCCCTGGAACTCGCTGCCGTCGAGCTCCGTCTCGGGCACGTAGTCGCCGGCCTCGACCACCACGACGTCGAGCCCGGCGGCGCTCAGCACCGCGGCGGCCGGCCCACCGCCCGCCCCGGATCCCACGACGACGACGTCGCAGTCGAGCTCGGTGTCGCGGTCGGCGACGATCGGCGTGAGCGCGGGCGCCGCGGCGTCCTCGGCCGGCCCCGGAGGGCCGGGGAAGCCCGCCCGCTCCCACATCGGACTGGTCCGGCCGTCCGGCCCCGGCTTCATGTAGTACATGAGCAGCGCGGCCTTGCGCAGCGCCTGATAGGCCCCGCGCCGCTGGGGCACGCGGCTGTCGCGCCACGAGCGCAGCACGCCCTCGCGGCGCGCCTGCGAGAGCGAGCTGAACCGCCTGAAGCCGCCGCCGCCGATCCCGGTGAGCAGCGGTGTGTCCCACAGCCCGAGGAGCTGAGCGACCTGCGTGCGCTCCGCCTTGCGCGGGTTGGCGGCCACGGCCTGCTCGATCACCTCGACGACGCCGTGGTCACTCGCCGCCGGGAGGCCGTCGCCGCCGGGGGCGAACGTGTCGGCGATCGCGGCCAGCGCCGCGCGCTGGCGGCCGGTGAAGCGAAACTCGGCTGCGGGCATGGCGGACCCTCTCTGGCCCGGGGGTCGGCGCAGTCTCCCACGGCCGGGCCGGGCGGAGCCGGGCTGTCCCTCCAGCTCCGCCCATGGCCGGCTCGCCTAGGTGCGCTTGGCCGTCCAGCTGACCCCCTCGGCCCTGCAGTCGCCGACGGTTCGGCTGAGGGTTCCCCTCGCGCTCGTCCTGGTGGTGAAGCGGCCCCTGATGGTGAAGCCGTTGCCGGCGTACTTGAACCGGCCGTACCGGTCGATCTTCCCGCCCATGATGATGTAGACCAGGTAACGGTCCTCCTTCACCTCTCCCGACGCGCAGGTGAGCTGGGTGGTTGCCCCGACCTTGAGGACCTTCCGGACGGTCCCGCTGAAGGAGCCGTACTTGAAGACCTTGAAGTCGACAGAGCCGGGCTGCTGCGCGGTCGTGCCCTCGTAGTAGCCGGCCCTCGGGGTCGCCGCGCCGGCCGAGCTGGACAGCAGAGCGAGGAGGAAGGCGGCTGCCAGAGCGGCGGCAAGGGCGCGCCGAATGGACGTGACGTGAGACATCGAGGGCTCCTTTTCTCGGGGTGTTTGAGCTGTGCCTCGATGGTCTCGCCCGACCGGGGGCGCTGGCTTCTGCGAGACCCCTAAACCTCCAACCCTGCCGTCGCCCTCGCCTAGGGGACATCCCTAGTTACGGCAGATGGGACTCATCGGGCTCTCATCCTGCGCGGGTACGTTGCGATGCATGCTCACGCGAACGACCCTTATCGCAGTGACGCTTGCCGCGTTCGTCGCGGGCTGCAACTCGGACGACGGGTCCTCCTCGTCGTCCTCCTCGGCCTCGTCGACCGCCGCCGGGACGACGCCGGCGCCGGTCACGGAGCCCTACTCGCCGTCGATCGACCCGGCGGACTTGGGCCGCCCGATCGACAACCCGTACCTCCCGCTCCGCCCGGGGACCGTGTACCGCTACAGGGGCGTCGGCGACAACGGGAAGACTCCCGAGATCAACACCGTGGCCGTAACCCACAGGACGAAGCGGATCATGGGCATCGACGCCGTGGTGGTGCTGGACCAGGTGTTCTCGGGCGGGAAGCCCGAGGAGCGCACGTTCGACTGGTACACCCAGGACAAAGACGGAAACGTCTGGTACCTGGGTGAGGACTCGCGCAACTACGAGCACGGTCACTGGGTCAAGGACGAGGGCTCCTGGACGGCCGGCGTCGGCAACGGGAAGCCCGGAATCATCATGCTGGCGCACCCGCGCCGCGGGGACGCATACCGGCAGGAGTACTCGCCCGGCCACGCCGTCGACCAGGCGCGGGTGCTCGGGAAGGGCGGCCCGGTCGACGTGCCGTTCCACTCCTTCGCCCAGACGCTCTTGACGCGCGAGTACAGCGCCATCGACCACCAGTACGAGAAGAAGTACTACGCGCGCGGCGTTGGCGTGATCCAGGAAGACGCGCTCACGAAGAGCAAGGAGCATTCCGAGCTCGTCTCCATGAAGCGCTGACCGGGCCGCCGGCCGCTAACCCTCAGGCTGCCTCTGAGTAGGCCGGCTCGGCGCCGTCGAAGTCCATCCTCCGTGCAGGCTCCTCCTGCTCCGCCGGTCGCAAGCGACCGCCGCGGAGCACCGTAAGGGCAACGACGATCGCTGCGACGACGAGCCCGGCCGCGACCACGAACGCGTAGTGGTAGCCGCCGGTGAGCGCAGAGGCCGTCGGATCGCCGTTCGCGAGCAGCTCGTCGCTCCGCGTCGCCGCCAGGGTGGCGAGCACCGCCAGCCCGATCGAGCCCCCCACCTGCAGGCTCGTGTTGATCAGCCCGGAGGCCAGCCCGGCCTCGTCCTGCGCCACGCCGGACACCGCCAGCGTGGTCAGCGCGGGGAAGAAGAGGCCGGCGCCGAGCCCCAGCGGGATCATCACGGGCAGCAGGTCACCGAGGTAGCTGCCGTCGACCGGCGCACGCGCGAACGCGACGAGCCCGATGACGATCAGCGCGAGCCCGGGAAGCAGCACCGGCACTGCGCCATAGCGCTGGCTCAACCGCGCCGAGAACCCGAGGGACATGATCCCGATCAGCGTGCTGACGGGTAGGAACGCGAGCCCGGTCTCGATAGGGCCGTATCCCAGCACGCGCTGTAGGTAGAGCACGCCGAGGAAGAACATCCCGAAGATGCCGGCCACCGTGAGCACCTGGACCGCGTTCGCTCCCGCTATCTCACGCGAGCGGAAGATGTGGAGCGGCACGAGCGGGTTTGCGGTACGCGACTCGCGCACGACGAACGCCGCTAGCAGCGCGAGGGCGAGCGCCCCGAGACCAAGGGTGCGTGCCGAGCCCCAGCCGTAGTTGGCGGTCTCGAGGATCGTGTAAACGCCGAGCATCAGCGAGCTCGTTACGAGCGCGCCGCCCGCGACGTCGGCGCCGGCGTGAAGGCCGATCCCCTCGTCCCGCTGCACGTAGCGCAACGCGAGCAGCCCGGTCGCGATGCCGATTGGGACATTCACGAAGAAGATCCAGTGCCAGTCGATCCCCTGTGTGAGGAAGCCGCCCGCGAGCAACCCGATCGATGCCCCTGCCGAGGCCACGAAGGAGAACACGCCGATCGCCTTCGCCCGTTCACCGGGCTCGGTGAACATCGTGATGATGATGCCGAGGATCACGCTCGAGGTGAGCGCGCCGCCGGCGCCCTGAACGAGGCGCGCCCCGACCAGCACCTCCTGGCTCTCGGCGAGGCCGCAGGCGAGCGAGGCCGTCGTGAAGACCACGAGTCCGACGAGGAAGATGGTGCGGCGCCCGATCAGGTCGCCGAGGCGGCCGGCCAAGAGCAGCAGCCCGCCGAACGGGATCAGGTAGCCGTTGACCACCCACGCGAGATTCGACTGCGAGAACCCGAGGTCGCTCTGGATCGGCGGCAGCGCGACGTTCACGATCGCGGAGTCGAGGATGATCATCAGCATCCCGGTGCACAGCACGACGAGCGCTATCCAGCGGGAGCGGTCGGTGGCGGTCATGCGAGCCCCCGCGCCAGCTCGTAGATGTAGCGCGCGACAACGACCTGGTCCCAGCGCAACGGGCGCGCCGGCGGAGGAACGACGATCTCGAGAGCGTCCGGCTTGTTCATCGAGTGGTCTCCTGCTTGATTGCCTAGTACGATGGTTGTCGTACAGTAGCAAAGTACGACGATCATCGTACAAAGATCTGGTTAATGCACGGTCAGGCGACCTCAACGACAGCCGAAGCGATCCATCACCCGGAGCGCGAAGAGATTGAGCTGGGCGCGGTCCTCCACGCGCTCAGCGACCCCGTCCGGCTGAAGATCGTCGCGTCGCTCGCCTCCCGGCCGGATGCCTGCCCCACCGGGAGCTTCGACGTCCCGGTGACGAAGTCGACCTGCACGCACCACTTCAAGGTGCTGCGCGAAGCCGGCATCGTCCGTCAGCGGCCCGAGGGAACCGCCCGGCTCAACACGCTGCGCCGCGAGGACCTCGACGCCCCAGCTTGAAGACGTGCGCGCCCTCCTGCTGGATCTCGACACCGGAACCCCTGCCCTTGCCGTGGTAGCTCGCGAGCACGATGACGTAGTCGCCGAGGTCCACATACTCCTCCGCCTCGGCGCGCCAGTAGTCCCACTCGCTGAGCCAGCTTCGCAGTCTCGGATTCGGGTCCCGGCGATCCTCGTAGACACCGCCCAGATCCAGGAACTCGCTCGACCAGCCCCACTCCATGTGCGGGTCGTAGATGTCGAAGTAGGGGCGCCAGTTGCCGCGATTCCATTCCTCGTAGACGGGGCGCAGCAACTCGGCGTTGCGCGAGGCCATATCGAACCGAGAATTCTAAGACCGGAAGAACGGCGTCAATTCGCGAGGGGGAGCCAGCGGTGCAGGATCGTGGCCAGGGCGGCCGGTTGGTCCAGCTGGATGAGATGTCCGGCACCTTCGACCAGCTCGAGGCGGGCGCCGGGGATCAGCTTCGCGAGCCGGTGCGCCCGATCGACCGGAATCCACGCGTCCTCCCGGCCCCAGACGACGAGAACGGGCAGGTCCAGCTCCGGATAGAGCGGCTCGATCTCGCGCGTGTAGGCCTCGTCGGCCTGCGCGATCTGCCGGTAGAAGGCCGCCTGGCCGGCGGCGCCCAGCCACGGCGCGACGAGCATCTCAGCCTGCTGCGGCGTGAGCCCGCGGTGGCTCGCTCCCGCGACGTACGCCCGGACCGCTCCCTCGTGGACGGCGGCGGGCAGCGCCCCGAAGACATCGGAGTGGTCGCGGACGAGCCGGAAGAAGTCCGAGCCCCACGGGCTGAGCGCGACCACGTCGGCGAGCACGAGCGATGAGAACGCCGACCCCTCGAGCAAGCGCGCCCTGAGCGCCACCGCGCCGCCGTAGTCGTGAGCGACCACATGCGGCGTCGACAGCCCCCAGTGGGCGATCAGGTCATGCAGGAGCTCACCCTGGACGGCGAGCGAGACGCGATGGTCGGGGCCCTTGGAGGACTCGCCGTAGCCGGGCATGTCCCACAGGTAGGTCGTGAACTCCGCGCTGAGCGCGTCCGCGAACGGCGCCCAGAGCCGCGACGACCACGGGGTGCCATGGCAGAAGACGACGGGCGGCCCGCCGCCGCGCCGCGCCCAGCGGACCCGGCGCCCCCGCCACTCCAGCTCCTCGGTCAGCTCCATGCCTACACGAATCAGACCAGAAGGCGTCTAACGACGGTCTATGCACACATCTCGCAGATCTTCCTGAAGCTGAACCTGCCCCGAATCTCCAGAGGACCACCGGCGAGTCCTCGCTGTGCTCGCGTGCCTGCGTTCCGGCTGAGTCGAAGGTGGTTTTCCCGTCCGCGGACCCGGGGTAGGAACGCACTGAGGGAATCCGCCCCCCTCGGGGAGGGGCAAAAAAACGGGGGAGAACCGCATATGAAGTCCAGCCTTCGTGCTTCGGCCGTGTTCGCTGCGTTCGCGATCGGGCTGGTGATCGCGCCAGCGGCGGCGGGCCAAGATCGTGACCCGCTCCAGATGTACACCCTGCAGGGCCGAGCCGACAAGATCGCGAAGGCCGCGGGGGGCGTGGAGCTCGCCGGACAGCGCCAGACGGCAACCGGGCTCCAGGCCGAGGCGGTCCTGACCCGGGACCAGGTGGCGAAGCTGCGGGCTTCCGGCGTCAGCGTCAAGCTCACGCGCAACAAGAAGGGCCAGACGGTCCAAGAGCAGGCGGCCGCGATGGCGGCCGACGGCTTCAACGTGTGGCGCTCCTGGGACGAGCCCGGCGGCATCCGGGACGAGCTGTTCAACGTGGCCGCCCAGAACTCGGGGATAGTCAAGCTCGAGGTCCTTGGCAAGACGCATCAGGGCCGCGACCTGATCGCGCTGAGGGTCACGCAGGGGGCCAACAGCAATAAGGACGGCTCGCGTCCTGCGGTGCTCTACTCGTCCAACCAGCACGCGCGCGAGTGGATCAGCCTCGAGGTGAACCGCCGCCTGCTGCACTACTTCATCGACGGCTGGAAGGCGAACGACCCGGAGATCAGGGACCTGCTCAAGAACACCGAGCTGTGGTTCGTCATCTCCGCGAACCCGGACGGCTACCAGTTCACGTTCGACCATGAGCGCCTGTGGCGCAAGAACCTGCGCGACAACAACGGCGACGGGCAGATCACCCCCGGTGACGGCGTCGATCCAAACCGCAACTTCGTGGAGCACTGGGGCTACGACAACGAGGGGTCGTCGCCGGATCAGGCGGACGAGACCTACCGCGGTCCCAGCGCGGTGTCGGAGCCCGAGACGAAGGCCATGGCGGGCCTGATCAACCGCATCAAGCCGAAGTTCCAGTCGAACCTGCACTCGTTCGGCCAGTGGCTCCTGTATCCGCAGGGCTGGCAGGTCGGGACGCTCGATGCCGACTTCCCGCTCTACGTCGCGCTCGGGGGCACGGATGCCGACCCGGCCATTCCGGGGTTCAACCCGGGGCAGTCGGCCGACACGCTGTACGTGACCAACGGCGAGACGACGGACTACGCCGACACCACGGCGGGCACCGTCGCATACACGCCCGAGCTCGGCGAGGGGACGCCGGGAGCCGGGTTCGTCTTCCCCGACGACGAGGGACTGATCCAGGCGGAGTTCGAGAAGACGCTCCCATTCCACCTCGGCCTGGCGCGGTCGGCGGCCCACCCGGCAACCCCCGACTCCCCGGTGGGCATCAACGTCAAGCCGTTCTACCTCGACGCGGACGAGATCGATCCGCAGAACGGAGCCGGCTCGCTGTTCGACTTCAAGTTCAGCGTCTCCTATGGCGATCCGCAGGAGGTGCGGGTGCTCGCCAAGCGCAGCCTCGGCGCCGTGACGCTGAACTACCAGGTCAACGGCGGTGCGGTGCAGACCAAGCCGACGAGCGAGTGGACCGGAGGCGGGACCTACGGCCCCGGCAACCAGGTCTACTACCACGTCATGAAGGGCATGGTGGATGGCACCCACCCCGGCGACAGCGTGAAGGTCTGGTTCACGGGAGGCGGTCAGACGAGCGACTCGTTCACCTACACGGTCGAGTCCGACAGCGGCAGGAGGGTGCTGATCCTCGCGGCCGAGGACTACACCGGCGCGTCGCAGCTGGGTTCGCCCGGACCGCATCCGCCGAAGTACCTGTCGTGGTACGCGGACGCGCTGACGGCGAACGGCATCGCGTTCGACGTGTACGACGTCGACGCTCACAACCGCACGGCGCCGGACAACCTCGGCGTGCTGAGCCACTACGACGCCGTGGTCTGGTACACGGGTGACGACCAGGTCACCCGCGAGCCGGGCTGGGGCCCCGGCAACGCATCGCGGCTCGCGATGCAGGAGCTGCTCGAGGTGCGCGACTACGTGAACCAGGGCGGACGCGTGCTCTACACGGGCCAGCGGGCCGGGCAGCAGTACACACAGGCTCTCGGCACGCAGCTGTACGACCCGTTCGAGAACAAGCAGTGCCGCGCCAATCCGGCCATCCAGGCGCGCTGCCTGGCGCTGTCCGGGTCCGGCGACTCGCAGGGCGACCCGATCGAGTACATGTTCGGGGCCGCGATCACCACTGCGGCCGGCGGCATCGACCCGAACAGCGGGAAGTTCTTCGACATCGCCGGCATCGCGGATCCGCTCAGCGGGCTCACGTGGGGCATCAACGGCGGCGGCAGCGCCAACAACCAGGTGACGGACGCGTCGTTCATCGCGACCGGCGACTTCCTCGAGGTCACCGACCCGGCGGACAGCTTCCCGCAGTTCGCGAGCACGCCGGCGGCCGAGTACCTGAGCGGCATCGCCGGTCCGTTCGATCCGCACACCGGGTCGTCGTTCATGTGGTCGGATCGCGCCGACGAGGCATACAAGCGCCTGACGCGCACGATCACGGTGCCCGCGGGCGGAGCGTCGATGTCCTTCTGGACGAGCTACAACCTCGAGCTCGACTTCGACTACATGATCGTCGAGGCGCATGAGGTGGGCACGGACAACTGGACGACCCTGCCGGATCAGAACGGCCACACAACGAGTGACCTGAGTGCCGACCTGTCGTGCACGGGCGGCTGGAGCAACCCGGCAGACGCGGCCAACGTGCTGCACCCGTTCCTGACGCACTACCAGACGTTCAATCCGGCGGATGGGACCTGCAGTCCCACGGGAACCACCGGTCAGTGGAACGCCGCGAACGGCAGCTCGAGCGGCTGGCAGCAGTGGCAGGTCGACCTCTCGCCGTACGCGGGGAAGCAGGTCGAGATCTCGATCACCTCGCTGAGCGACTGGGGCTTCCAGCAGTTCCCGGGCGTGTTCATCGACGACATCGCGGTCTCGACCGGCGAGGGGAGCACCTCGTTCGAGGATGACGGCGATCCCATGGACGGCTGGACGGTCCCCGGGGCTCCGCAGGACCCGGACGGAATCGAGGGGCCCAACCGCAACGACTGGATCCGTCGCGCGGGCCTTGGGATCAAGGAGGGCTCGGTCGTCAGGGCCGCCGACACGCTCTACATGGGCTTCGGCTTCGAGGGCATCGCCGGGGCACCGACGCGCAACCAGGTGATGGACCGGGCGGTCGACTACCTGCTTCGCTAGCGAGGCAGGTCAGCCGAGCGCTGGACGAGGTCTACCGCGGCATACGAGCCGCGGTAGACCTCGCCATCGCGAGCGCCACGAGCGCGAGCAGGAGCGTCCACCTGGGGCGCAGCCAGACAGCGGCCGCGAGTGCCAGCGAGAAGGCCGCGGCGATCGCGATGACCGGCACCGCCTCGTAGTCGATGCCGAGCAGCGTCTCGCCGCCGCTCTCCTCATGCGCTTCGCCGGCGGAGCGCTCGATGATCACGCCCGTCACGAACGCCGCAGTGGCGACGATGAGCACGGTCGCG
>WNGA01005959.1_pt1 | contig 17494 bp, 14 predicted proteins | sample 5400061 | NCBI WGS metagenome assembly WNGA01 (sample SAMN13153366, study PRJNA577476) | soil metagenome | isolation source: 100 cm soil or saprolite under grassland replicate 2 | place: USA:California | collected 2016-06-15 | reverse complement strand
AGCCGGGAGCTTTCGGCCCGGCGCGAACGCACCTTGTCCGCCACCGCGAATTACCTGGCTGCTGCCGCTCAGGCGGAAACGGGCAACACGAATGTGGCGGAACTCGCCCGGCAGCGCGGGGTCGAACCCGGGGCGCTCGCGGCGTGGTTGGACTATCTCGGAATCGGTTCCTCCGGTCCGGTGACTGTCGAAGGCCACTTCACGGACACTTTCACGAACGGCTCCGGCTACGGGTTCATCAACGGCTGGGGCAAAAGCGCAACGCCCAATCTCGTCGCCAATTCCTCCGACCAGCACGTGCGCATTCCCGGCAACATGAAGCCGCACAGCGTCGCCGTGCATCCGTCGCCCACGCTCGCGGCGGTCGTGGGCTGGCGCAGCCCGATGGCGGGTCGCGTGCGCGTGACGGCCACGATTCAGCACGCGCATCCCGAATGCGGCAACGGCGTGACGTGGTCGCTCGAAGTGCGGCGTGGAATGAATCGCCAACGCCTCGCCAACGGCATCGCTCAAGGCGCGAAGGAAGCGAAACCCGCGCCGGTGGAAAATCTCGTCGTTCAACCCGGCGACGTGGTGTCGCTGCTGATCGGCCCGCGCGATGCGAATCATTCGTGCGACCTCACTGCCGTGGACCTCACGTTGACGAGCCTGGGCGATGGCAGGCGCGAATGGGATTTGGCCAAGGACGTCTCGCCGAGTGTGCTCGCGGGCAATCCGCACGCGGACCGTTTCGGCAACGAAGGCGTGTGGCATTTCTACACCGAATCGGACAAGGGCGGTCAGTTTAGTCCGGCCATTCCCGCCGGTTCGCTGCTGGCGAAGTGGCAGTCCACCACGAGCGCGGACGAAAAGCAGAAGCTCGCCGATGACGTGCAGCGATTGCTGACTTCCGCTGAGCCCGGGAAGCAGGATTCTCCCGATGCCGCGTTGCATCGCCAGCTCACATCACTCGGCGGACCGTTGTTCCAATCTCAGATTCGTAGCAGCCGACGTGAGGAGGCTCTGGCTGAAATCCGAAATCCGAAATCCGAAATCCGAAATAGCGAGAGCCTCCTCACGCCGGCTGCTACGGGATGGGCGCTCGACCCCGCCCAATTCGGCAAACACCCGAACGGCTCCGCAATCGACGCCGCGAGCCTTTGTGTTCAAGCGCCATCGGTCATTGAGATTCGCCTGCCGACCGACCTCGTGGCCGGATACGAATTCGTCACCACCGGCGTGCTCGACAAGTCCACCAGCGCCGAAGGTAGCGTTCAGCTTCAATTGCTCACCAACAAACCCGCGAGCAACACCGGCCTCCTCACCATCGAGGCGAAGACGGCGGACGGCGAAGGGCCGTGGTATTCCAACAACCGCACCACCTCGCACAACACACCCATCGTCGTGAACGATGGCAGCGCGGCGCGCAAACGCATCGAGGCCGCATTCGACGAGTTCCGCGAGATGTTTCCCGCCGCGCTTTGCTACACCAAGATCGTGCCCGTCGATGAAGTCGTCACGCTCACGCTCTACTATCGTGAGGACCATCACTTCGCGCGCCTCATGCTCGACGACGCCCAGGCCGCGCGCCTCGACCGGCTCTGGGACGAACTGCACTACGTCGCGCAGGACGCGCTCATGCTCGTCGATGTCTTCGAGCAGCTCTGGCAATACGCCACGCAGGACGCCGACCCCAGTGTGTTCGAGCCGATGCGCGAGCCGATCAAGCAACGCGCTGCTGCGTTCCGTCAGCGCCTCGTGGACACGCAGCCAAAGCACCTCGACGCTGTTCTCAAGTTCGCCGATGGCGCGTATCGCCGCCCGCTCAACGACGTGGAGCAGGAGGAATTGCGCGGCCTGTATCGAAAACTGCGCGAGCAGGAGTTGCCGCACGATGAAGCGATTCGTCTCACGCTGGCGCGGGTGCTTGTGGCGCCGGCGTTTCTCTATCGAGCCGAGAAGCCGAGGCCGGGCGCCGAGCCGGGGCCGGTGAATGATTGGGAACTGGCGACGCGCCTGAGCTACTTCCTCTGGTCCTCCGCACCGGACGCCGAATTGCGCGACCACGCGGCGAAAGGCCAATTGCGCGACCCCGACGTGCTCGCCGCGCAGGCGCGCCGGATGCTCCGCGACCCGCGCGTGCGGCGCCTGGCGACTGAGTTCGCCTGCGCCTGGCTGCACATCTACGGCTTCGACGAGTTGGGCGAGAAAAGCGATCGGCATTTCCCCACATTCACGGCCCTGCGCGGCCCGATGTATGAGGAGTCGATTCGTTTCTTCACCGATCTCTTCCAGCGCGACGGCTCGGTGCTGAACATTCTCGACGCGGACTACACATTCCTGAACGAGGCATTGGCCAAGCATTACGGCATCCCCGATTCCGTCTTCCGTAGCAGCCGACGTGAGGAGGCTCAAACTGAATTCCGAAATCCGAAATCCGAAATCCGAAATGGTCGGAGCCTCGTTACCTCGGCTGCTACGACCGAGGACGATGGCTGGCGTCGAGTTGATGGGATAAAAAAGTTCGCGCGCGGCGGCATCCTCGGCATGGCCACCACGCTGGCGAAGCAATCCGGCGCCTCGCGGACCAGCCCCATCCTGCGCGGCAACTGGGTGACCGAGGTGTTGCTGGGCGAAAAACTCCCGCGCCCGCCGAAGGATGTGCCGCGCCTGCCCGAGGACGAAGCGACCGAGACTCTCACCGTGCGGCAGCTCACCGAGAAACACAGCACCGACCCCAAATGCTACGGCTGCCACCGGCGCATGGACCCCTACGGATATGCGTTGGAAAGCTTTGACGCCATCGGCCGCCACCGCCACCGCGACCTCGGCGACCGTCCCATCGAAACACGCGCGAAGACCATGGACGGCGCGGAGTTCGACGGTCTCGAGGGCCTGCGCGACTACCTGCTTACCAAACGACGCGACGCGTTCCTGAAGCAATTTTGCCGCAAACTGCTCGGCTACTCCCTCGGCCGCGGCGTGCAACTCTCCGATGGGCCGCTGATTTCCGAGATGCGGGATCAACTCACAAAGCATGACTACCACATCACCGCGGCCATCGAAACCATCGTCCTCAGCAAACAATTTCGCGAGATTCGCGGGAACGAGATGGCAAGCGAGGAGTGAAATGTTTGCTTCTGGCTTAAAATGCCAAGAATCAGCATCCTAAACCGATGTCCACTGTGCCGAAGACGCTCACAATCGGAGTGCTGCAACAAGAAACCTCCTGGTCCTCATGCCCGTGATCACAAAATATCCAGAGGCGAAGCAGGATGATGGGGTTCAACTGCGATTACGCGAAGACTACGAGCAAGCGGTGCTCGATCTGTTTGATGCTGACCATGAAGCCAAGGAAGTTCGTCCCGCGTTGGGGGTCGTAGGGCACACGTCCAATTTTCTCAGCAACATGCGGTTGCCGGTTCACCGGTGGTTTCGTTACAGCGCGGGCTTCTCGGCGGAGTGGGTGAAATGCCTCCTTGCCGAAAGGGGTGGCAACGAACTCCGTGTGCTCGATCCGTTCGTTGGTTCGGGAACGACCTGCCTGGCGTGCGACGAAATGGAAGTCGCGTCCTACGGCCTCGAAGCACATCCGTTCGTCCATCGGGTTGCGCAAGCCAAGTTGAGTTACGCCACCGACCCAGAGCGGTTCATTTCCAAAGCGGAGAGAGCATTTGCGTTTGCCCGTAAAGCGGTGGCTCAGACGGAGCATTACCCGGAAATCATCGGGAAGTGTTACGGGCTGGAGACGCTGGTCTACCTGGACCGCTTCCGTCAGGCCGTCGAGGCCGAGCAAGACGGCACGCCCGAAGCCGGACTGCTCTGGATGGCGCTCGTATCATCGCTGCGCGTGGTTTCCGAAGCGGGCACAGCGCCGTGGCAATATGTGTTACCAGGCCGGCGCAAGACCGTGCCGCCATCGCCCGAGGCCACGTTGCACAAGGCGGTGCAGATGATTGCCGCCGACATTCGCTTCATGGCGCGCCGGGCCAAGCCGCTGGCGAAGTTGCGCGAGGACGACGCTCGCAAGTGCGCGACAGTGCCGAACGGTTGGGCCACAATAGTCATTACATCTCCACCCTACGCGAACAATTACGATTACGCCGATGCAACGCGATTGGAGATGGCATTCATGGGCGAGATTCGCGGCTGGGGAGACCTTCAGGAATCGGTTCGACGACATCTGGTGCGCGCCTGCTCTCAGCACGTCCCTCCAAATTCAGTGAATCTCGATCAAGTGCTGGCTGAAGCCGCGCTTGCGCCCATCCGAGACCAAATTGTGCCGGTTTGCCGCGAGCTTTCATCGGTTCGGTTGGACCGTGGCGGCAAGAAGACCTACAACAACATGATCGCCTGCTACTTCCTCGACATGGCGCAAACGTGGAAGGCGCTTCGGCGGGTTTGTGCGTCGCCTTCGGAAGTCTGCTTCGTCATCGGAGATTCCGCGCCTTATGGCGTTTACGTGCCGGTGATCGAATGGTTCGGCAAGCTGGCGCTGGCTGCTGGCTTTGAATCGTGGTCCTTCGAGAAACTCCGCGACCGGAACATCAAATGGAAGAACCGCAAGCACCGCGTGCCCCTGTGTGAAGGGCATCTGTGGGTTCGAGGATAGCAAGTAAAGTCGTGGCCGAATCACTCGCACATCGTTGGGGACAAATCATCGGAGACGGTTTCGAGATGTTCGTTCGTAACATCCTTGGCGAAGTCGCGCAGCGGCATGGGCTCCACCTCGATTTCAAGCGACCGCGCGCCACACGCGGCGGCCAAGGCAAAGTGACTTGGCAGGATGGCTACGGCAACAAGCACGACCTCGACCACGTTCTGGAGCGCGGCGGAACGGAGGACACGCTCGGCGTTCCAATCGCTTTCATCGAATCGGCGTGGCGTCGCTACACCAAGCACTCGAAGAACAAAGTCCAGGAGATCGAAGCGGCAGTGATGCCCATTGCCCTCACGTTTTCGCGGCATCAGCCGTTCTGCGGTGCTGTGCTCGCAGGCGAGTTCACGCGCAATGCACTTCAGCAGTTGGAATCGAAAGGCTTCGGCGTCCTTCACATTCCCTACGCCTCGATTCTGGCCGCGTTCCGCGAGCTCGGCATTGATGCTTCATCGGAAGACGGCGTAGGCGGCACAACCGAAAGGCAGTTTCGGCAGAAGATTGCGAAATGGGAATCATTGCCACAGCCCCAAGCGACCGACCGGCTGTTGGCGAAGTTACACTCGTTGCATGTGCGCGAGATTGCAGAATTCAAACAGCGTCTCGATGCCGCGCTTACCCGCAGCGTGGTTTCGGTTCGGCTTACAGTGTTGCGAGGCCCTTCAGTTGAGTGCTCGGATATCGAAAGCGCAATTCTCTATCTAATCGAGGAGGAGAAGTCGTATCGCATGCGCGAGAACGACGAGCAGCGAGAGGCTTTTGAGATTCAGGTTCGCTTTAACACTGGCGCGAGGATAGAAGCGACTTTCCCCAAGCGCGCCGAAGCCATCGCGTTTCTCAGAGGATTTGCGTAATGAAGTATTTGAGACCCCAATCGTCAAAACCTAACTGTTTATGACCACTCACTCCTTTTCCCGCCGCACCTTCCTCCGCGGCGTCGGCGTCACGATGGCGCTGCCGTGGATGGAATCGCTCACCGTCTGGGGCGACACGCCGCCCGCCGGCGTCATGCCCGCCAGCGAAGCGCCGGTGCGGCTTGCGGTGCTGTTCGCGGGCAATGGCTTTCACTCGAAGGAATGGTGGGCCAAAGGCGAGGGCAGCCAGATGGAACTCGGCAAGGTGCTCGCGCCCCTCACCGATTTCCGCGAGAAAATGCTCTTCATCCGCGGCCTTTACAACGACGAGGCGCTCAAGGGCAACATCCACAGCTCGCAGACGGGCAACCTGCTCTCCGGCGCGCCGCTGGCTTCCGGCGGCGAGATTCGTTCGGGCACGAGCATCGACCAGTTGCTGGCGCAGCGGTACGGCCACTCGACGAAGGTGCCGAGTCTCGTCCTCGGTTGCGAAAAATCGAACCCGTCCGTCCACAAGAACTACTCGATGCTCTACAGCTCGCACATCTCCTGGACCTCGCCGACCACGCCGACGCCGCTGGAGATTTATCCCGCGCTCGCATTCGACCGGCTGTTCAAAGACGAGGTGAGCAAGGGCGACCGGAGCGTGCTCGACGCTGTCCTGACCGACGCGAAGGACCTCCGCCGGCACATCAGCGCGGGCGACCAGCGCAAGCTAGACGAATACCTCGACTCCGTACGCGACGTGGAGCAGCGCATCGAACACGCCGGGAAAAAAGGCGAGTTGCAAGGCTGGCGTCCCACGCTCACCGCGCCGAACATCCCGCGGCCCGCCGACGGCATACCACAAGACGTCGCAGAGCACATGCGGCTGATGTGCGACATCCTCGTGCTCGGCTTCCAGACCGACACCACGCGCCTTTGCACGCTCAAGCTGAACAACGACCACAGCTCGCTGCGCTTCCCGCACCTCGGCGTGGATTACATGATTCACCACCTGCTTTCGCACAGCGACACGGCCGATTGGCTCAAGGTGAACCAATTCTTCCTCGAACAAGTCGCTTACATCGCGCGCAAGCTCGACACGATCCAGGAAGGCCCTCGCACCGGGCTCGACAACACGATGCTGCTGTTTTGCTCCAGCATGCTCACCGGGAATCACGATGCGAACCAGTTGCCCGTGGTGCTGCTCGGCGGCGCCGGCGGCCGCATCCAAGGCGGCCGCGTGCTCGACTACAAGGAGAAGCCCGAGCGGCAGATGTGCCGGCTTTATCTCTCGATGATGGACAAAATGAACGTGCGCCCGGCCAGATTTGGCGACGCGACGAAGATGTTGGAGGAAGTGTAGCAGCCCGTCCAAAACCTGTAGCGGCGCTCTATGAGCGCCTTGGGCCGGTCAAAATCCTTGGGTGTTCTCGGCGGTCACAGACCGCCGCTACAGTGCGGCCCGATTTCTGAACGGGCTGTGAATTGTTGAGTCCAGTTTGGAGTCGAGTGTTTCTGGATGGGCTTGCCGGACGGCGCCGACCGATGGTTGATGCCAGCCAGACTCGATTCCTCCCTCCCCGGGAACCTCGTGGTTTTCCCATGCATCGTACCCCGACGCAACAGAGCAGATTCGGAGTCCCTGAGTTCACATTCCGACGCGCTCGGCGGCCTTCCGGGGTAGCTGCTCACGTCCAGAAACTTCATCACCAACGAAAGAATGCAATTATGAACACGACTCGTAAACCGCGCTTTTTCGCTCAAGCCGGGGCGTTTGCCCTTGCCCTTGCAATAGTCCTCAACTCGTCCACGAGCTCGGCCGCAAGCAAAGACAGAACCAAACCAACGTCGCCTGGGAACTTCCGCGTGACGGCCAAAACGGCCTACACTGTTTCAGTGGCCTGGGATCCATCCACCGATAACTCAGGCAACTTCAATTACTATCTGTCGGGAGCCTACGGCGTTACCTCGGTCGTCCTGCCAAAGACCGCCACGAGCCACACCTTCACCGGACTGTATCCGGGCAATGAGTATTGGTTTTTTATCTATGCAAAGAATGCAGCCGGAAAGGTGTCCGGGCAGGGTTCGGTGACGACCCGAACCCTCCTCGATACCACACCGCCGTCAACGGCACCCGTAGTGTCGGTAACAGAAGTCGGTTCCACCTACGCCTCCCTTACCTGGACTCCCGCCCAGGACGACGGGCCTTACCAGTTTTACGAAATCTGGCTGAACGGCAGCCTATATTCCCGTACGGGGAAGCACATTACGTCCACCACACTTCGGTTCCTCGAGTCAGCGACGACTTACACGGTCAATGTCCGGGCCTACGATTACGGGAATAACCGGTCGCCGTTCAGCGATCCGGTCACCGTGACCACGCCGCCGCCCAATCCCAACGACACCATGCCGCCCACCACACCCGCCAACCTGACTGCGGACACCTTCGGCGATGGCAGCACCGAGACCCACTTGCGTTGGACCCAATCCACCGACGACTTCGACGCGCAATCCAACATCCGTTACGACGTCTATGTGAACGGCGTCTGGCAAGACGTCCTCTTTGGTTCCGGCGGTCCGAGCATCGTTTACGCGGAGTTCGGCCAAAACCTCATCGAAGTCATCGCCACCGACACCGCTGGCAATGCGTCGGCTCCGGCCACGATTACGGTGATCTTTTAGCGACTTTCCTGCCCAGACAGGTCAAAAACTCCAGGTGGGGTTGTAGCGGCGGTCTGTGACCGCCGAAGTCGGGCCAGAATGCGCAGCTTGTTCGGCGCTCACAGAGCGCCGCTACAGTTTTTGAACGGGCTGCTAGGCGTGGAGTTGGCCTCGTTCCTCATCGCGAAGGAGTGGACAGCGGCCCTTCGTGCTGAACCCAAGATGAACGACGATGTTGGCGAGGGTTTGGGACATGGTCGTAACGCCCTTACAGGGCTTGAGAGGTGTGTGGGGACGGTTGACCTGGGCCTCCGCTCGTCGGACTCGCTTCAGCCCAGGCTGTCTCATTGGGGGCTTTCAGCCCCGACAACCGGCGCCTGCGGCGCACTGAGCGCACGGTTCCGCTGGCGCCTTCCGAGCGCACCCGATACCGGGCCGATGGCCGGCGTGGCGAGGGCTGAAAGCCCGTCCTATTATAGCCTGGGGTGAAGCGCGCAGCGCGTAGCCCCAGGCAAACGGAGCCAAAACTCTCGCCGCCCTGAAAGGGCGGGACATCGCACCAGGTATTGGTCAATCACCCCTTCGAGCGCGAAACCGACACGGTATTCAAACGTCTCGGGCGGGATGCCGTCCAGCGTCAGGAATTTACTGCAGGCGAGCGAGGACTTGTTCTTGGAAAGGCGCATCCTCTCGGTGCACAAGTTGGTAGGCGGGCTGCAGTCGAAGCAGTTGGTGCCAGCAGCGGATGTATTCTGCCTGAATCTGGTCATTGATCGAAAACGGAGTGAGGCGGCTGCATTGTAAAGCGCCAGATCCGTAAAGCATCTCCTTTGAAATTCTTGGGTATTAGCACTCCGAGTTTTTCGGGTCACTGTAGAATCGTAAAGCCAAAGGCTTTGGAATGCCCACCAGACAATTCCTAAGAATAGCTTTTAATTCGAAAGTCCGGCCGTTTGAGTTTTGGCGACGCGACAAAGAACTCACCTGCGTCCTCTTCAGCGATGATTCTACATCCGCCAAGGTCCGCTGCGACATATGCGAACATTGTTTGAATCCTTAGCCCGTGAACCAAAATCGGGTCACCCCGATGCTTGCGTAAGGCATCGGAAACTTTAGTGATGAATTCCTCATCTCTGGATTGGTCTGATAGATCAAGCCCATGGGAATGTAGGAATTGGTCAAACATTCGCAAGACCCCAAACTGCTTCGAATCTGTGCGTAGCTTTTTCATTTTGAATTCCATGGAATCCGTTGAACGCGCGAAATTAGAGTGATCCTCGCCCACCGCTCGCGTCCGCACATCATGGCATTCATACGCTTTCGGTTACAGCCGAGGCACGAACCGGCCGTAAGCTTCAGGTCGTCGCTTCTCCCTGGTCGTTCTCCGTCGAAGCGGAGAGGGAGGGGAGCGCGCCGTTGATGCGGTGCGGCTGCTGCGGCAATGCCGCGTAGTAGTTCTGAACGGGCATGTGCGCCGGTTTGAGTTCCTGCCTGGACATCACGGGCTTTGCTCTAGCCGGTTTGGTTCCTCCAGTCGAGTGCGGCGGCAGAAGATGATTTTTCAACCACCAATGGACGCGAATCCACACGAATCCGGCCGGCCAAATTGAGGACACGGATTCCACGGATTCTCACGGAACCAATCCGTGTTCATCCGTGAAATCCGTGTCAGTTCCATTCGTACTACGATCCATGAGAGTTTTGTCGGCATGCACGAATTTTTGCCGCAAGGAACGCAAAGAACACAAAGAGAAGCCTTTCCATCTGTGCGTTCTTTGCGTTCTTTGCGGTTATCACCTTCGGTTGCGGCGTCAGCCGCGCTGTGTCCTTTCGTGGTTGAAGGCTGCCGTCCGAAGTGATCTGTGGATTTGGGCGTAAGGAGTTCTTCGCCGCCCCGACCCACTCCTGAATGCGAAAGCAACGCGCTGTCATGAACGCGGTCGTTCGAAGATTTGCCGGGGCTGCGCGACGACTCAATCCCCGCCCACCGGAATCCCCGCCCTCCCTCTCCATCCGGGGAGCTGCCGTCGCAGCCCCGCCCGCCTTTCCTCAATCGGAAGACCGAGGCATGATTGACATGGGCACGATGAGTTACCTGGGCGTGCCCCTCATCAACTCGGCGAAGCGCATCATCGGACATCTCGTGGTGTTCGACGACCAGTCGATGCCCGCCGACCCGCTGGCGCTATCCGTGATGGAGACTTTCGCTGCGCGGGCAAGTGCAGAACTGGAACGCAATCAGGCGGACGAAGAGGCGCGCCGGCCGCGCGTCCGGCTAGGCCCAGCTCGCATACCTTTGGTCGCAGTTCCGGCTAAAGCCGGGACTCCGTGCCAGCCGCTGCCGTTCACGGCCACGATACGCCATCCGCGAATCGTGGCGCCTACGCAGGATATGGCCCGTCCCGGCTCCCATTGAAGCGGCTGAATGGAAGTGAGTAATCATTTTGGGCGGGACATCTCAAAAGCGATTTTTTAGGCTCCGGGCATGTCGAACTCAAAGTTTCGTCGTCCCACTGCCCCCGAGCAACACATCCTGGAGCAACTGACGGTGCGGCCGATCACACCGCAGGAACGTCGCCGGTTTGATGCCCTGATGGTCGAGCATCATTACCTCAAGTCCCCTCACCTGGTGGGCGAGCAACTCTGCTACGTCGCCATCTATCAGGGCCAGTGGCTGGCCCTTTGCAGTTGGTGCGCAGCGGCGCGCCATCTCAAGAGCCGGGATCAATTCATCGGCTGGAGTTCCGAACAATGCCGGAGCCGGCGCGCCTTGCTGGCCAACAACGCCCGTTTCCTCATCCTGCCCGACCAGCACCTGCCCAACCTGGCCAGCCGCGTGATGAAGTTGGTCTTGGAGCGGCTTTCCACCGACTGGCAGCAGCGATTCAAGCACCCCATCGTCCTGGTCGAAAGTTTCGTTGATCCCGAGCAGTTCCGCGGCACGACCTATCAGTGCAGCGGCTGGACTCAACTGGGCCTGACTCAAGGCTGGGCCCGTCACGCCAAGGACTACTACCTCCAGCACGATCAGCCCAAGCAGTTGTGGGTCAAATCCCTGGTCAAAAACGGCCCCGAGAAGCTGCGCGCCCAGAGCCTGCCAGCGGCTTGGGCTGCCGTCGAAAACAAGGTCAAGCCACGCTGCACGACCAAGAGCGCCGAACTCAAAACCCTGACCGACCATTTGGCGCGTATCCCCGAATATCGATCCCGCCACGCTCTGGGTTATCCGTTGGCCGGATTGCTGACTTTGGTTGCCGTGGCGACCTTCTGCGGAGTCGTGCGCGGCAAGAAGGACCTGGCTGAGTTTGCGGCCACCCTGTCCCAACACCAGATGCGGGTCCTGCGCTTCCGACGACGCGATACAAACAGCGGCAAGCTCACCCCTCCGGGAGTCACCACTTTTTTTCGCATCCTCAACCAAGTCGATGAACGGGCCCTGGAGCTGGCCTTGCTGGCCTGGCAGGATCAAGTGCTCGGTCCGGTGCAGGATCGCATCCTCGCCATCGACGGCAAGAAGCTCCGTCACTCTCAGGGCGGAGAACTGGTCAGCGCCATTGGGGCCCAAAGCGGCCGTTGGCTGGGCACGGTGCGCACCCCCGACAAGACCAACGAAATCACCGCGGCCCGGACCCTTTTGGAACAGGTCAACCAACGGGAGGATCTCAGCGGGAAGGTGGTCGTGCTCGATGCCTTGCACACCAACCCGCAGACGGCTCGATTGATCGTCCAGGAACTGGGTGCCGACTACCTCTTCACGGTGAAAACCAATCAGGAGGCGCTGCATAAAACCGTGAACGGACTCTTGGCAGCGAGCGCCTTTTCCCCCTCCGACGCCGACGCAGTGGGCCCAGACGCAGGAAATAAACCGGGGACGCCACGAGCAACGCCAACTCCGGCTTCAGGACACGACCCCTGAGCAGGTCTGCTTTGTGGCCGCCCGGCAGATCGGCCAACTGCGCAGTCGGACCAGCAAACAGAAAGCCGACCCCACCGACAGAACCTGGCCACTCATCACCAGTGCTGATCGTAGCCAGTGGCCGGCCATTGAACTGCTGCGGTGCCGACGCCGCTATTGGGGGATCGAGGCCGGGCATCAGCGACTGGACTGCACTCTCGATGAGGATCGAAGCCGCACGCGCACGACCCGAGCCATGACCGTGCTGGGCATGTTCCGGCGCTTGGCGACGAGCTTGGCCTGCGTCTGGCTCGAGGATCCTCTCCGGCGCAAACGCAAGATGTCCACTCGCGACTTCCTCAACCATCTTCGTGCGCAGCACGCCCGCAGAGCCTTCGCCCTCGTGTCTTCCGTCAACTCAAAAGCTTGGAATGCGAAATAGACGGGCGCTATACGCAGGAGCCGCGGCGAAACTGGCAGTCGCGCCGCGGCTGCGATGGTGATAAATTGTGGGACGGGTCACCCAGCGTGAGCCATCAATTTTCAGCCGATGACCGAGCACGAGTCGAGAGCCTGTTGCGTCGGAGTCCCGATGCTTGCCTGAGTTTCATCCATGCTAAACTTCAAGGAAAGGAAGAGCCAGATGAGTGACCGGCCACCTAACAAGGTACAGTTACTAGACGAGCTGTTAACCAGGCGTGGTCGCGCACGTGGCTATGGCGCCAAGATTGCAATCGTAACCGCTCGTGGTCCGGGTTCGAGGGCTTTTCTCTGGGCGGCACCATACTCATGAAGCGCATCGGAAAAGTCGCTGCCATTGCCATACTGGCGCTTCTTATCGTTGCCATCGCGCTTGGAGTGATAGCGCCGCTGAAGAATCGCCCTAGCTGCAACCCGGTCGCGCTGGCGCAAATGCAGTTAGCCAGCGTCGGCGCCGCCTGCCGCGCGTATTTGGCGGAGTACGGCGAGCCACCCGGTTCGCTGGACGACTTGGTTCAGAATCGCAAAAACATCGTGTTTATTGAGTGGGGCAAGTCGGGCACCAACGACGGCTGGGGAAATCCGATTCGTTTCAAACCCTACGATGCTTCGCTCGGTTCCGGCAGCGTCATCAGTTATGGCCGCGATGGCCGCCCTGGCGGCAAGGGACGCGACGCGGACATTGAGGTACGTTTCGGAGAAAGGACGAGGTGACGACTGTTCGCTTGCTGCCAACGTCCCAAGGTTCTTCTCACGGACCAGGACTAAGGAATCGCAGTCGCACTCACTTTAACAAGCTCACAATGGCCTCGGCGGCGCGGCGGCAGGCGCCGGGTTCACCCAGCGTGCCAACAAGCTTTCCCAGCTTCGACTGGATGGTCTGGCGGCGGGCGGGATCATTCAGAAGTTCCAGCGCTGCGCGCGAGAGATTTTCTGGCGTGGCGGCATCCTGGATGAACTCGGGATAGACCGGTTCGCCCGCAAGCAGGTTCGGCATTGTGAGCGAAGGGACCTTCACGATGCGCCTGGCAATCTGGTAGGTGCCCCAGCTCGTCTTGTAGAGCGTGACGGTCGGCACGCCGAAGAAGGCACATTCCAGCGTGACGGTGCCGGTGGAAGCGATGGCGAGATCGGCCTGGGGCAGGACTTGGTTCAAGTCGCCTATTGAAAACCGGATGCCAGGATGCGCCTCCGGCTTGTACTCCGGTTCAGCCAGTTCACGCCATACGTTCAACCTGCAAAGGTCCTGAGCCATGAACTGGAGTTCCTGGGTGGGGAGCACCATCCTGAAGCGAACTCGCATCTGCCGGTGAATGAGTCTTGCCGTCTCACGCATCGCCGGCAGATGGCGCCTCAATTCGCCCTTTCGGCTCCCGGGCAACAGCAGCATGAACGGCGGCTCATTTTGAATTTTGAATTTTGAATTTTCAGCTTTGACCTTTGAACTTTGAACTTCGAACCGGTCTATCATCGGATGCCCCACGAACTCGACGCGCAACCCTGGCACGCGTTCCGCATACCACGCCTTCTCGAACGGGAAGATGCAGAGCAGCAGGTCGAAATCGCGGGCCATTTGTCTGGCTCGGCCAGGACGCGACGCCCAGACCTGCGGCGAGACGAATTGCACGATGCGCGGCCGCCAGCCGCCGAACGCACCGGGCTGCACGGCGATCTCCCAGCGCAGCCGCCGGGCGAAGCGCCGGTTGAAACCGGAGAAGTCCACGCAGATGAGCACGTCCGGCCGCCGTTCGAGCGCGACGCGCAGCAGTTGATCGAACAGCCGCTTGAACGTCCCGTATCGTTTCACCACCTCCCAAAGCCCGATGACGGAGTGCTCCGTCATGTCCACGACGACGTCGACCCCCGCCTTGGCCATCTCCGCGCCGCCCGCGCCGAAAAACTTGGCCCCTGCGCAACCCCGATCGGACTTGAGCGCCTTGACCAGTTCGGCCGCCAGCCGATCGCCGCTCGGCTCGCCGGCGATGAGCATGAAAGTGGGGTTTTTCATGGCGTCGCAGCAACAGCGCCGATAGTCATCCGCCAGAGCTCAAAAGTCGAAGCGCGTTCCAAGCTGCGATCAGTAGTCGTCACTCAATTTCTTGAGGATGCTTCGGGCCAGGAATTCCTTGATTTCGCGGTGGCCCGGGATTGGCTGGCACATCTTGGTTCGCGGATTCTGATACCAGTCGTGTTTGCCGCCGTGACGGATGAAGACACAGCCCTTTTGCGTGAGCCGTTGGAGTAGTTCGACGCGCTTCACTCGAGCTGAAGCTCCGCCACCTTTCGGACGCACGGAATCACGCCGCTGGTCAAGTCCGCGTGCAGATCGGCCAGGTTTTCCTGCAGCTCGGCGAGACTTTCGCCCTGGGTCATGTAATCAGGATACTCCTCCAGATGCCCCAGCCACATGTCCCCATCCTGCCAATGAACGTAACGGACCGATTTCATGCCGATAGAATAGCCGATCGCCCCGTCGAGTAAAGGCCGCTCACACTGTCGGCGGGGCGTGGATATTTCCGCTCTGAATCTGCCGGGTAATCTCGAACGCCAGATCGAGCGCCACCTTGGCCGATTCGCCGCTCACGGCCGGCGTGCGGAGGGCGCGGACGCACTCAACGAAGTGCCGCAGCTCCAGCTTGAGAGGCTCTTCCTTGTTGATCGGCACCGGCTCGCGTACGATGCGCTTGCCCCCAAACGCGCTCACGATCGCCGTTTCCTTCGCGGCGAGCAGTTTCTTCCACAGCGGGCTTTCCGCCTGGTCCTCGCGCGCGATGCGATAGATGAAACCTTCCTGCGCCCGGTAATCCAGCGAGATGTAACAAGTGTTCTCCGGCCCGCTGAACACCCGAATCTTGCGCATCTTTTCCGGGCTGACGCGGCTGACGGTCAGGTTGGCGATGCAACCATTGGCAAAGCGAAGCCGCGCGTTGGCGATGTCTTCCGACTTGCTCAACACGGGGATGCCGACGGCGTCAACGTTCACGACGGGCGACTTCACGAACGCCAGCACCACGTCCAGGTCGTGAATCATCAGGTCGAGCACGACGCCGATGTCCGTGCTGCGCGACGGGTAGGGCGACAGCCGGTGCGTTTCGATGAAGCGCGGCTGCGTGGCGACGGACTCCAGATACTGGAAGACCGGGTTGAAACGTTCGACGTGGCCGACCTGCAAAACGCCGCGGTGCTTCCAGGCCAGTTGCACCAGTTCCGCGGCTTGCTCGGCGTTGTCCGTCATCGGCTTTTCGACGAGGACGTGTTTGCCCGCCGTCAGAAGTTCCCTGGCAATCTCAAAATGCGTCGTGGTGGGCGTGACGATGCTCAGCGCCTCGCTCGCCGCCGCGGCTTCGGCAATCGATGCGAACTGGCGCGTACCGCACTGGCCGGCGACGCGCCGGGCGGCCTCGTGGGATACGTCGAACACGCCCGCGAACTCGATTTCCCCCGCGCGCGCAAATTCCGCGTAGAGGCGCGCGTGTTCCTTGCCGAGCGAGCCGGCGCCGAGCACGGCGACTTTGATTTTGTCCGCGGCGACCACGGCTGGAGATTGCCCGGAGGACGGAACGCTGAACACCGAAAACTGACCACTGGCCACTTTCCCCTTGGAACCCGCGCGCGGGTGTTCCTAGATTCGCCGCGTGGCACTTTGGACTTATGCGGTCACGGCGCTCGCGGCCTACCTGCTCGGCTCGATACCGACTGGTTTTCTCGTCGGGAAGGCCCGCGGCATCGACATCCGCACCGTCGGCAGCGGCAACATCGGCGCGACCAACGTGCTGCGCGCCCTCGGCAAACCCGCCGGCATCGCGGTGCTGCTGGCCGACGCGCTGAAGGGATGGCTGGCGGTTGTGCTCGTGACGCGCGGAATCGGCGTGGCATTCGGCGGGCAGGCCACTGCAAACGAGCGGGACGCTCAGATGATGGTCGCCGCGCTGTGCGCCATCCTCGGGCACAATTACACTTGCTGGTTGTGGTTCAAAGGCGGCAAAGGCATCGCCACGACGGCGGGCGTGTTGACGGCGCTCGTGCCGTGGGCGTTGGTGATCATTCTTTCGATCTGGATCGTGCTCTTCGCCGTGACGCGCATCGTCTCGGTCGGGTCGATCGCGGCGTCATTCACGCTGCCGTTCGTAAGCTTCCTCACGACGAAAAACTGGAAGCTGACGCTTGTGACCGGCGCGATGGGAGCGTTGGCGATTTACAAGCATCGCGCGAACATCCAGCGCCTCCTCGCCGGCACCGAGCCGCGCATGGGCCAAAAGTCCGGGGAGGACGAGGAGTGAAGCTGACCGTTCTCGGCGCCGGCGCGTGGGGTACCGCGCTCGCGCTCGTGCTCCATCGCAACGGCCGCCCGGTCACCCTTTGGGGCCACAGCTCCGAACACCTCGAGGACGTGCGCCGCGCCGCTCGCAACGAGCGCTACCTGCCCGGAATCGAATTGCCGCGTGACTGGGCTTACGAATCGGACCTTGCCCGCGCCGTGGCTGGCGCGGAAGTCGTCGTGATGGCCGTTCCGTCGAAGGCGTTGCGCGAGGTGGCGAAGGGACTGGGCGGCTACACCGGCATCCTCCTGAGCGTCACGAAGGGCATCGAGCACGACAGCGGGCTGACGATGTGCGGCGTGCTGCGCGAGTGCGCCCCGCGCGCAAAGATTGCCGCGCTCAGCGGACCGTCGCTTGCGCTCGAAGTCGCAAAGAAAATCCCCACGGCCGTCGTGGCCGCCAGCGAGGACGCCGCCGTGGCGCAAACGGCGCAGATGCTGTTTCATTCGCCGACGTTCCGGGTTTACACGAGCGCCGACACGATCGGCGTCGAAATGGGCGGGGCGCTGAAAAACGTCGTCGCCATCGCCGCGGGCGTGTGCGATGGGCTGGGGTTCGGGGATAACACCAAGGCGTCGCTGCTGACCCGTGGCAGCGTCGAGATTCGCCGGCTGGGCGTGCAATGCGGCGCCCAGCCCGAAACGTTCGCGGGCCTGAGCGGTCT
>WNGA01006724.1_pt1 | contig 17496 bp, 12 predicted proteins | sample 5400061 | NCBI WGS metagenome assembly WNGA01 (sample SAMN13153366, study PRJNA577476) | soil metagenome | isolation source: 100 cm soil or saprolite under grassland replicate 2 | place: USA:California | collected 2016-06-15 | reverse complement strand
GGGAAGCTGCGGTCCAGGTCCCACAGGGTGAGCCCGTGTTCCAGGATGTCCAGGTCGGGGTGGCGGCGGATCTTGAACTCGAGCGGGTCGGTGTCGGCCATCAGGTGCCCGCGCACCCGGTATTCGCGGATCATCTCCTGCACCCGGGTGCCCTTGTCGAGCTGCCCCTCGGCGGTGTGCGCGACGTCGCGTACCCACCGGACCGGCTCGTACGGCACTCGCAGCGAGGTGAAGATCTCGTCGTAGAACTCGTCCTCGCCGAGCAGCAGCTGGTGGATCCGGCGCAGGTACTCACCGGACTGGGCGCCCTGGATGATCCGGTGGTCGTACGTCGACGTGAGCGTCATGACCTTCGACACGGCGTTCTGCGCGAGCATCTCGTCGGACATCCCGGCGAACTCGGCCGGGTACTCCATCGCGCCGACCCCGATGATGGTGCCCTGGCCCTGCATCAGCCGCGGTACGGAGTGCACCGTGCCGATCGTCCCGGGGTTGGTCAGCGAGACCGTCGCCCCCGCGTGGTCCTCCAGCGTCAGCTCGTTGCGCCGGGCCCGCCGTACGATCTCCTCGTACGCCTGCCAGAACTCCCGGAAGTCCATCTCCTCGGCGCCCTTGACGCTTGGCACCACGAGCATCCGGGTGCCGTCCGGCCGCTTGGTGTCGATCGCGATGCCGAGGTTGATGTGCTCGGGGCGCACCAGGTTCGGCTTGCCGTCCGTCTCCTGGTACGAGTTGTTCATCTCCGGGTAGTCCTTGAGCGCCTTGACCATGGCGTACCCGATGATGTGGGTGAAGCTGACCTTGCCACCGCGCCCCCGCGCGAGATGGTTGTTGATCACGATCCGGTTGTCGGCGACGAGCTTCGACGGCACCGCCCGTACGCTCGTCGCGGTCGGCACGGCGAGCGAGGCGTCCATGTTCGCGGCGATCCGGGCGCCGACGCCGCGCAGCGGAGTGCGTTGCCCGTCGACGGACGGCGCGGCGGCCTTCGCGGCCGGCTTGGCAGCGGGCTTCGCGGGAGCGGCGGCCGCCGGCGCGGCGGGGGCTGGGGCGGCCGGGGCGGGTGCGGCGCCGTCGGCCCGAGACGCGGTGCCGGTCGGGGTTGCGGTGCCGGTGGCGCTCGCGGCGGCCGGCTTGGTTGCGGCCGGCTGGGTCGCGGCAGGCTGGGTTGTGACAGGCTTGGCGGTACGGCCGTCGGCGCCGGCCGGCTTGTAGTCCGCGAAGAAGTCGTGCCAAGCGGGATCCACGCTCTTGGGATCGGTGAGGTACCGCTGGTACATGTCCTCGACGATCCACTCGTTGGGTCCGAATTCCGCCAGCACGTCGGAGCTGGTCTTCGGGCTGTTCTGGGTTGACACGACGTTGATCGCCTCTTCCAAACCGGGTCCGCGTGGTACAGCGCAGGGGACACCTACGTCCGGTGTTTCAGGCTACGCGTACGGGTAAAGCGGCTCGCAGTCAACTCGCTCGCTCACCACCACATGGTGGGACGGGTGCCACGCTTCACACCGTACGGGTCAGGCGATGTCCCGGCGGCGGGTGATCACCGTACCGGCGATTCCGGCGAGTACGCCGTAGCAGACCAGCACGAACGCGCCCACCCAGCGGGGCGGCATGTTCTCCAGTTGGGTGCTGCCGGTGACCATCAGGTCCGACGCGGTGGCCGGCAACAGCACACCGAGCTGCATCAGCCACCGCATGTCGAGGAAGTAGGCGAGCGCGGCCAGGATCCCCTGTGCCACGACCCCGGTCAGCACGTAGAGCGCGATGGCCAGGATCACCGCGGCGATCTGGCTGCGGATCACGGTGCCGAGCCCGATGCCGAGGATCGCCCACAGCACGTACGCGAGCAGGTTGAGGCCGATCGCCTGCAGCACGGCCGGCTCGGTCAGGCGTACGCCGGCATCGGTGGTGGACAGGAAGATGCCGCCGGCGATCAGGTCGACCACGGTGGTGATGCCCCAGAACAGCACGCCGATCAGCACCGCCGTGATCAACTTGGCGAACACCACCCGGGTACGGTCCGGCGTGGCCAGGAAGGTGCTGCTCGCGGTCTGGTGCTGATGCTCGTTGGTCATCAGCAGTGTGCCCAGCAGCAGCGAGAACATCAGGCCGAAGAACTGTCCCGAGGTGTAGATCCCGGCGACGACCTCGTCGTACAGGTCGGCCCGGCTCATCGGCGCGCCGCCCGGCCCGGCGCCGCCCGGCTCGGTGAGCCGGAAGTTCGCCTCCGCCATCCCGACGGCCACCGCCAGCAGGGTCAGGATCAGCACGGTCAGCCCGAAGATCCACCACACCTGGGTGGTACGGAGTTTCCGCAGTTCACTGCGTACCAGGGCGGTCATCGGATCTCCTCCCGGCTGCCGGTGAGTTCGAGGAAGACCTGTTCCAGGTCGGGGCGTTCGGCGACCAGCTCGTGCAGCTCGACACCGGCGGCGAAGGCGGCCCGCCCGATGTCCGGTGCGTCGGCCCCGGTCACGTACAGCAGGTCCGGGGCGGCCTGCTGCACCGTCGCTCCGTTGAGCGCGGCGGTCAGCTGCTCCGCGGCGGGGGTACGCACCCGTACCCGCTGCTGGGAGAGCGAGTCGATGATGCCGTCGACCGGCCCCTGGGTGACCAGCTTGCCCTTCGAGATGATCAGTACGTCGTCGGCCAGCAGCTGCACCTCCGACAGCAGGTGGCTGGAGACCAGGATGGTGCGGCCCGCCTCGGCCAGGCCGCGCAGCAGCTCCCGCATCCACCGGATCCCGACCGGGTCCAGGCCGTTGGCCGGCTCGTCCAGGATCAGCACCTGGGGGTCGCCGAGCATCGCGGCGGCGATCCCGAGACGCTGCCGCATGCCGAGCGAGTAGCCGCGGAACTTGCGCTTCGCCGCCGGGGTCAGCCCGACCAGCTCGATCACCTCGTCGACCCGGCTGTCGGGCAGCCCCGCCGCGGCGGCGATCACCCGCAGGTGGTTGCGGCCGGTACGTCCCCGGTGTGCCCCCGACGCTTCGAGCACCGCGCCGACCGTACGGGTCGGGTGGGTCAGCTCGTCGTACCGGACGCCACCGATGGTGGCTTCTCCGGCGGTCGGGTGGACCAGTCCGAGGATCATCCGCAGCGTGGTGGTCTTGCCCGCCGCGTTGGGCCCGAGAAAGCCGGTGACCCTGCCCGGTGCCACGGTGAAGGACAGGTCGTCGACCGCCTTCACCTGGCGGTAGTGCTTGGTCAGGCCGGTCACCGAGATCTCGCCGTCGGCCATCAGACCTCCTCGTCGGGTGGCTGGACCCGTGTCGCCGGAACCAGGCCCCAGGGTTTCACAGCCATGCGAGGCGTCGCCGCCCGGCACTGATCAAGCCGCAACCGACATCTCTCGTTCGTCGTTGGCCTAGCGGACCGACAAGTCCGGGCTGAAAGCCGCATAACGCCACAAGGACGGGATGTCATGGGCAACAGATCTGTACGCAGAATGTTCACTCGTACGTTGGTCGCCGCGGTGTGCCTGGCCGGCCTGGCCGTCGCCGTACCGGCGATCGCGAAGGTCACCTCACCCGACATGGTGGTACGGCCGGGCGCCCCCGACTCGTTCTCGCTCACCATCCGCGACGCCGACGGCTCCGTACGCGACGCGGTGCTGAGCTGCGTCCCGCTCGCCGGCAACCACCCGGCGTCCCGTGCGGCATGCCGTCAGTTGACCGGCGTACGCGGACAGGTGTCCCAGATCCCGCCCCGGCACACCCTCTGCACCACCGAGTACGACCCGGTCACCGTGACCGCCCACGGCACCTGGCAGGGCGGCCCGCGCACGTACTCGAAGGAGTTCTCCAACCGCTGCACCGCCGTCCGCGACACCGGGGGCGTGCTGTTCGACTTCTGATCCCTTGTCGACAGACCGGAGGTGGGGCGGAGCGTAGGCTGCGTGCGCATGGAGCGGTTCGAGGCGACGATCGACGCGGCCCGGGGCGGCGGCGCGCTGGTGGCCGTACCGGCCGGCGTGGTCGAGGCGCTCGGCGGCGGTGGCCGGATCCCGGTGCGCGCCACGTTCGACGGGGTGCCGTACCGGGGCTCGATCGTGAGCATGGGCGGCCAGCAGTGCCTCGGCCTGCTCACGTCGATCCGGGATCAGCTGGGCAAGGCCCCGGGCGACCGGGTCGTGGTCACCCTGGAGCGCGACGACGTGGAGCGGACCGTCACGGTTCCCGAAGACCTCGCCGCCGCCCTCACCGAGGCCGGGGCAGCGGACGTCTTCGGCCGGTTGAGCTACAGCCACCAGCGGGAGTACGTCACCTGGATCTCCGAGGCCAAGCGGCACGAGACCAGGCAACGCCGCATCGCCCAGACCGTCGAACGGATCGCCGCCACCTGACCGCCGGTCACGGCGCGGCGGCCGCCGGCAGGTCGAGGTCGGCGAGGATCGCCTGGGCGGCGTTGTGGCCGGCGCAGCCGATCACCGAGCCGGCCGGGAAGCAGCCCGCCGCACCGGCGTACACCCCCGCCACCCCGACCCGGTACGGCATCCGGTCGGTGAACGAGATCTTGTTGTCGACGTGGAAGATGTTCCCGCCGGTGATCCCGAACCGGGCTTCGATGTCCGGCGGCGCCAGCGCGTCCACGTCCACGACCAGCGACGACAGTCCGGGGGCGTACGTCTCGGCGAAGTCGAGCAACCGCGTCACGTACCCGTCCTTCTCGGCGGACCAGGAGGACCCGGCCGGGGTGTGCGGTACGCCCTGTACGAAGAACGCCGACGAGTGCCGGCCGGACGAGTCCCGCAGGGTCGGGTCCAGCACCGAGTGCAGATACCACTCGATCGGCGGCAGCGGGTCCAGCTGACCGTCGGAGGCGGCGTCGAACGCCTGCCGGACGGCGGTCAACACCGAGCCGTCCGCGGCGGGCGGCGGCATCAGGTGCACCGTGGTGGAGTGCTGGCCGACCGGCTCCGGCAGCGCGGCGAACCGCGGCAGCTCCGACAGCGCCAGGTTGACCTTCAGGGTCTGGCCCAAGGACTGGTCGGCGAACCCGGCCACCCGCGACCGCAGCGCCTGGGGGCACGCCCCGCCGAGCAACTCCACCACCCGGTACGGGTCCGTCGCCGCCAGCACCACCCGGGCGTCGACGGAGTCGCCGTCAGAGGTGGACACGCCGCTCGCCACCCCGCCGTCCACCGTGATGCCCGAGACCGTCACCCCGGTACGGATCACGGCCCCGGCGGCTGCCGCGGCCCGGGCCAGCGTCGCGGTCACGGTGCCCATGCCGCCGCGTACCACCATCCAGGTGCCGTCGGCGCCGGGGAGCCGGCACATGTTGTGCACCAGCAGGTTGTGGCCGCTGCCCGGCGTCCACGGCGATCCGGTCAGGCCGGGCATGCCGTCGGTCACGGCGTACATGGCCGTCAGGAGCTCGCTGGCGAAGCCGAAGTCGCTCAGGTAGTCGATCGCGGAACCGCGTACCAGGGAAAGGAAACGCTGCCGGAGCTCGGGGCGGATGTGGCGCTCGGCGGTCTCCTGCAACGGCGCGGGTTGAGAGAGCCAGGCGGGGGCGAGGTCGGAGGCGAGCGCCGAGAGTTCGGCCGACAGGGCCTGCTGGGCGCGCCAGTCGGCGGCGGTGAAGAACTCCGAGAACTGCTTGGCGTTGGCGTCGGGGTCGGCGCCGAGCAGCAGGTAGCGGCCGTCGGTCGTGGGCATGAAGTAGTGCGGGTCGCGGCGGACCAGCGGCAGGTCCTCGGGAATGCGCAGGCCGAGCAGGCGTATCAATTCAGGCTGCATCGGCCCGAGCAGGTACGCCCCGGTCGACGCGCCCAGCTCCGGCGCCGCCGCGAACGGCCGCTCGGTACGGCACGCCCCGCCGATCACGTCGGCGCGCTCCAGCACCTCGACCGTCAGTCCGGCGCGCGCCAGCAGGGTCGCCGCCACCAGGCCGTTGTGCCCGGCCCCGATCACCACCACGTCAGCCATGCCGGTCATCCTGACATTTCACCGGCCGGTCGGCTTCACGTTGCCTGCCCTCGCTTGCGGCCGTAGGTATCCTCATCCGGTCCCTACGCGGAGTTGATACCGGGGAGTCGATGAGCAGCTCCACCGCCGAAGACGTGCGCGTCTCGGCAAGGCCCGCGCGCACCGGTTGGCTGAGCCGGGCGAAGGCGATCGATCCGCTCACCGCGATCGCGTTCCTCGCGGTCGTCGCGTACGCCGTGATCGGCATCGGTTCGCCGCTGCTCGGGCTCAAGGTCTTCGCCGCGACCGACCTGCTGGCCGGCTCGAGCCCGTACCGGGACACCGGGCTGGACCCCACGGTGCAGAACTCGTACCTCAACGACACCATCGACTCGTACCTGCCGAACATCGCGCTGTTCGTCTCGGCGTTCTACGCGGGGCAGATCGCGGCGTGGAATCCGTACATCATCGGCGGCACCCCGCTCGGGGCGAGCCCCAACCTCGGCCTGCTCAATCCGATCGCGTGGCCGTACTTCCTGCTGCCGATCTGGCTCGCCCCCGGGTACGTGAAGCTGACCGAGATCGCCGTCGCGGTCGCCGGCACCTTCTTGTTCTGCCGGCGGATCGGCCTGGGCCGTCCGGCGGGGCTGCTAGCTGGCCTGGTGTTCGCCAGCAGCGGTTTCATGGTCGCCTGGACCAACTGGCCCCACACCCGGGTCGCCGCCCTGATCCCGCTGCTGTTCTGGGCGTTGGAGCGGCTCGTGGTCCGCCGGGCGGTTGCGGACGCCGTGCTGATCGCGCTGATAACAGCGGCGATGTTGTTCGGTGGTTTCCCCGCAGTCGCCGGTTACGGTCTGCTCTTCGGCGCCGCCTATCTGGTGGTACGGGTATTCGCCGAATATCGCAGCGAGGTCAGGCGGATCGTCGGGGTCGGCCTCGGGGCGGCCGCCGCCGTCGTGGCCGGCCTGATGTTGACCGCGGTGCAGGTGGCGCCGTTCGTGTCGTACATGTCGTCGGCCCAGATGGACGGCCGCCAGCAGAGTCCCGACGACCACCTGCTGCCCGGCACGCTGGTCACCGCGATCGCCCCCTGGGCCATGGGCAGTACGGATCCCAGCCGCCCCCCGTTCTGGTACCTCTACGTCAACCTGGTCGAGTCCCTGGTCTACGTGGGTGCGGCCGCGGCCGTGCTCGCGGTGGTCGCGTTCGCGATGCCCCGCGCCGGCCGCGCCCTCACCTCGCGCGGCGTCTGGCCGTACCTCGTCGCGGCCACCGGCGGCCTGCTCGTCGTGCTGTACGTCGGCCGGTTCCCGCTCGCGGTGCTGCAGCAACTTCCGGTGCTGTTCTCGGAGAACTTCGTCGGGCGCGCCCGCAGCGTGCTCGGGTTCCTGGTTGCCGTACTCGCCGCGATCGGTTTCGAGGCCCTGCTGCGCCGCCGCCGGCGCGCCGGCCGGCTGACCTGGCGGGTGCACTGGTATCCGGTGGCGGTCTGGCTGGGCGCCGGGCTGGTCGGTGCGGTGGCCTGGTGGAACGCCCGCCGCACCGCGTACGCCGCCAGCGCCCGGGACGGCATCTCACCGGCCGAGCGCGTGAGCCAGCTCAACCACGAAATGTTCATCGGCGTCGGCCTGGTAGCGCTCGCCATCGCCCTGGTCGCCACCCTGTGGTGGACCGGTGGCCGATCGCTCGGCCCAGCCGGCGACGCCGTTGACGCGGGGCCGGTCCCGGGCGTGGACCGGAGTTCCCGGCGGATCAGGATCGCCCGGTTCGCCGCCGCGGCGCTGCTGCCGGTGCTGGTCGCCGGGCAGGCGCTGACCCTGGCGGTGCCGTACTGGCCCCGGGTCGACCGCGCCACCTTCTATCCAGTCACCGACACGCACCGGTTCCTGATCGGCCACCTCGGCCACGACCGGTTCGCCGGCTCCGGTCACGGCATGTACGTCGGCGCCGACTCCGGCCACCGGCTGCGCGCCCTGACCGGCCACTTCTTCCTCAACAAGCGGTACGCCGCCGTGATCGACGGCCTCCCCGGGCGGCAGTTCGGCGACCCGCCCACGTACGTGAACTTCCCGGCGGTCAAGTCCGTGGTGACCAGCCCCGTACTGGACCGGCTGGCGGTGAAGTATTTCGTCGCGTCACCTGGGGTCAAGCCGCTCGGCAGGATGCGTACCGCCGATGCCGGGACAGCCGCGACGACGCTGTCGCCGGGCAAGCCGGTGACCGTGCCGGTGCCGGGCGCGGGTCCGCTGCGGGCGATCGGCCTGACACCCACGGCCGCCTTCCCGACGGGCCCCGAGACCTCTGTCGACATGACCCTGCTCGACGCCTCCGGCAACCCGGTCGCCAGGTCTCATCGTCTGCTGTACGACCTGGCCGTCGGCAAGCCGTTCTGGATCCCGGTCGCCGCCGAGAACCTCCCCGACCGCGAAGCCCTCACCGCCCGGCTCACCCTGCACGCGTCCCGCCCGCTGCGGCTGGCCGGCGCCGCGGGCGGTGCCGAGAGCCCGGCGGTGTCGACGGTCCGGCCGGAGGCCGACGGGCTGCGGCTGGCGTACGCCGGATCGGCCGTGGTGTACGAGCGGCTGCACGCCGTACCGCGGATCCGCTGGGCGTCGCACAGCCGGGTCGAGAAGGACCCGAAGCGGCGGGTGGACCTGGTCGCGGGCGGGAAGCTCGCCCCCGACGAGGTGCTGCTCGACGCCGCGGACGGACCCGCGGCCGGGGGCCCGGCGACGGTCCACGTCACCGAGGACGGTACGGACGAGATCGAGGTGAAGCTGGCCGCCGCTGGGGCCGGGCACCTGGTGGTGGCCGACGCGCTGCAGCAGGACTGGGTGGCGACGGTGGACGGCAGACCCGCGAAGCTGGTCCCGGCCGATCACGGCATGGTGGCGGTCCCGGTCGGCAGAGGCAGCCACACGGTACGGCTGGCCTACCGGCCGCCGTACCACAATCTCGGTGGCTGGATCAGCGGCTTGACCGGATTGGTCCTGATTGGGCTGATCTCGGTCGAAGGATGGCGTCGTCGCGGCCTGCCGCCGGGTCCTGTAACCCGGCGAGCCACTTGAGTTCACGTTTCGTACACCGGAAATGTCTAAGGTCTGCAACGGCCCAGCAGGCCAGATGTCACACTGTCCCAGTTCTGTGCCGGACTGGCCGGCACGTCGACCCCGTACGAGGCGATGACTACCGAGCAGAGCACGATGACTGACAACCCGATCGCCCGGCACGGCAGCGTGACCGCTGGAGTGTCCACGGATCCTTCCGCACAGCAGCCCGGGCCCAACACACTCGACGTCACGGTCGTGTTGCCCTGCTACAACGAGCAGGAGCACGTCCTCGAGGAGATCGAGCGGATCTCCAAGGCGATGGACGCCAGCCCGTTCAGCTACGAACTGCTGGTGATCGACGACAAGTCGACCGACGACACACTGCGGGTGCTCGAGGGCGCGCTGTCGGCGTACCCGCGGCTGCGGTTGATGCCGTTCCAGCGCAACGGCGGCTCCGGCACCGCGCGCCGGATCGGCACCCAGGAGGCGTACGGCCGGATCGTGGTCTGGACCGATGCCGACATGACGTACCCGAACGACCGGATTCCGGAGTTCGTGCAGTATCTGCTCGACCGGCCGCACACCGATCAGGTCGTGGGCGCCCGGACCACCGAGCAGGGCAGCCACAAGTTCCTCCGGGTGCCGGCGAAGTGGATGATCCGCAAGATCGCCGAGGCGCTGTCGGGCACCAAGATCCCGGATCTCAACTCGGGCCTGCGGGCGTTCCGGCGCGAGGTGTCGCTGCCGTACCTGCGGTTGCTGCCGCCCGGGTTCAGCTGCGTCACCACGATCACGATGTCGTTCCTGTCAAACCAGCACCCGGTGGACTACCTGCCGATCGACTACGCGAAGCGGGCCGGCAAGTCGAAGTTCAAGTTCGTCCGGGACGCGTACCGGTACATCCTGCAGGTGCTGCGGATGGTGATGTACTTCAACCCGATCAAGGTCCTGATGCCGCTGGCGCTCGCGCTGCTGGTGGTCGGGTTCCTGAAGGGCACGGTCGACCTGTTCGTGCACGACCTGCGGATCACCAGTAACGCGATGCTGCTGTTCGTGACCGGCCTGATCATCGGGTCGATGGCGCTGCTCGCCGACCTGATCGTCCGGTCTCGTGCCGACACCTGAGGCAACGGTGGCCGAGCCGGCCGGGCCGGCCGTGACGACCGGCTCGGCCGACCCGGCCGGGTCGGCGTCGGCGTCGGCGAAGCCCAGGACAGCCCTCTGGAAGTCACTGCTCAAGGCCGCGATCGCCGCACTGTTCATCGGTGGCGTGGTCTATTCGGTGGTACGCCAGTGGGGCGAGGTCCGTCCGCTGCTCGGTCAGCTGTCGCTCTCCGCGCTCGGCGTCGCCACGGTGTCGGTCTTCGTCGGGGTCTACGCCACCTTCATGGCGTGGCGCGCGATCATGGCCGATCTGGGATTCCCCCTGGCGCACAACGCCGGCATGCGGGTGTTCTTCGTCAGCCAGCTCGGCAAGTACGTGCCCGGCAAGCTCTGGCCGATCCTGATGCAGATGCGGCTGGGCCGGGCGTACAAGATCCCGGTACGCGCGTCCGGTGCCGCCGCCCTGGTGTTCCTGCTGATGGTGATCGGCAGCGGGCTGGTGGTCGCGGTGCCGACGCTGCCGCTGTTCGGCGGCAAGGCCTGGGGTACGTACTGGTGGACCGCCCTGATCCTGGTCGCCGCCGTGGCGGTGGCGCTGCCGCCGGTGCTGAACCGGCTGATCGGGCTCGGCCTGCGCCTCACCCGCCGTGAGCCGTTGCCGCAGCCGATGACCTTCCGCGGCATCACGATCGCCGCGCTGTGGTCCGTGGTCGCCTGGTTCGCGTACGGGGTCCACGTCTGGGTCCTCGCCGGCGACCTCGGCGCCGGCCACTCGTTCTGGCTGTACGTGATCTCCACCGGCGGCTTCGCCGCGGCTTTCTCGGCCGGGTTCCTGCTGCCGGTGGCGCCGGCGGGTGCGGGCGCCCGGGAGTGGGCGATGATCCTGCTGTTCACCATCGCGTTGAGCAAGCCGCAGGTGCTCGTGATCGCGGTGATCTCGCGGCTGCTGTTCACCCTGATGGACGTCGCCTGGGCGGGCATCGGGGCGCTGATCCGGCCACCCGCCGAGGCGGGCTAGCGCGCGTCTAGCGCAGCGTGGCCCACACCGTGGTCCACGGGAACGGCTTGCTGACGTCGCGGACGTCGGCCACCTGCGACACGAACTTGACGAAGCTCCGGGTCGACCAGTGGTTGAGGTGCCCGGGCGTGTTGCCGAGGTCCTTCACGTACCTGCCGGCGACGAAGTTGCAGCTGCGGAAGATCGGCTCCCGCGGTACGGACAGCACGATGTGCCCGCGCCCGACCCGGGCGATCTCGCGCAGCCCCTGCTCGGGGTCGGTGAGGTGCTCGAGCACCTCGACCGAGATGATCACGTCGAACTTGTCGTCGACGAACGGCAGCCTGTGGGCGTCGGCGTGCAGGAAGTGCGGCCCGTCGTACGCCTTCCAGTCGGCGCGCAGGCCGGCGTCCGGCAGGTCGAGCCCGACCGACCCGGGCCAGCGGCGGTGCAGCTTGTCCGAGATCACGCCTTCGCCGCAGCCGACCTCCAACGCCTGGATGTCGGGACCTGAGGTTTCGGCCGCGATCTTGTCCATCACCCGCTCGAGGTTGCCGACCCACCGCTCGGTGAGCCACCGGATCGCCGGGTTCTTGGCGGTGTATTTGTGGGTGTGGTTGCCGATGACGATGCCGGGCGTTTCGGGAGCCGCTTCAGGCGCTGGTGTGGCGACGCGCTGCTGCACGAGAAAGACCTTTCGGGACGGATATGACAGGGTGCATTGAACCCCGAGCGTGTATTGAACCCTAGAGGAGACGTGGACCGGACAGCCGGTCCTCGGTAACTTCTGATGTTCATCCGCGCGCAAACGCCGATTCATCGGGTGGCGACGGCGCGCTTTCAGGAAACTCCCAGGTAAGAACCAGCGGGACTACAGGAGTTGGCCGGATGATGTCAGCATGGCACCGAGTGCGCTGAGCGAACGACGCGGCGGCGGGCCGGAGGCGCACCTGCTGGTGGTCGAGGACGATCCGAACATCCTCGAGCTGCTGGGGGCGAGCCTGCGGTACGCCGGCTTCGACGTCGACACCGCCATGGAGGGCGCCGAGGCCGTGGAGTCGATCCGGCGGCGGCGGCCGGATCTGGTGGTGCTCGACGTGATGCTGCCGGACATGGACGGTTTCGAGGTGGCCCGGCAGGTACGGTCCGGCGGTGACCGTACGCCCGTGGTGTTCCTGACCGCCCGGGACGCCATCGAGGACAAGATCCGCGGGCTGACGCTCGGCGGCGACGACTACGTCACCAAGCCGTTCAGCCTGGAGGAAGTGGTGGCCCGGATCCGGGCCGTGCTGCGGCGTACCCAGGGCGACGTGGCACCGCCGCCCCGCCTCACGTACGCGGATCTGGAGCTCGACGAGGAGACCCGGGAGGTGTTCCGCGGCGGCGATCGGATTTCGCTGTCGCCGACCGAGTTCAAGCTGCTGCGGTATTTCATGGCGAATGCCGGCCGGGTGCTGTCCAAGGCGCAGATCCTCGACCACGTGTGGAATTACGACTTCCGGGGCGACGACGGGATCGTGGAGTCGTACGTGTCGTACCTGCGCCGCAAGGTGGATACTGTGGAGCCGCGTCTGATCCACACCCTGCGCGGTGTCGGGTACGTGCTCCGCAAGCCGATGTAGGGCGTGATGCGTACAGTGCTCGATCGGGCTTCACTGCAGCTGAAACTGGTTGCCGCGGTGATGGCGATCGTCGCTGCCGCGCTGACCGGAATCAGCGTGGCCAGTGTCGCCGCGATGCAGGGCTACCTGCTTGACCGGGTGGACGACGAGCTGCGCTCCATTGCGGACCAGCTGCTGCAACAGGTGGCCGAGGGACGCAAGGAACTGTCCCTGGCCGAGGTGTTCCACTCCACCACCGAGAACGAGACCGTACGCCTGCCCAGCCCGTACGTGTTCGAGACCCGCAGCCCGACCGGCAAGGTGCAGAGTGCGCACCCGAGTCGTCGCGATCCGTGGCCTCGGGTGCCGACCGCGCCGAAGGATCTGACGGCCAGAGAGCGTGAGCCGTTCACGGTGCCGTCGGCGAGCGACGGTCCCCGGTGGCGGTTGCTGGTCGAGCCGCTGCCCGGCAACCAGTTCCTCGTGATCGGGGCCAGCCTCGCCGACGCGGACAGTGCGGTGGAGCGGCTGGCCCATCTGAGCCTGCTGATCGGGCTGGTGGTGCTCGGCGCGTCGGCGATGATCGGGATCGGTGTGGTGTGGGCCAGCCTGCGCCCGCTCGGCGAGATCGAACGTACGGCCGCCGGGATCGCTGCGGGTGATCTGTCGAGACGGGTGCCGGACCGGGATCCGCGTACCGAGGTGGGTCGGTTGGCCCGCGTACTGAACATGACGTTCAACCAGATCGAGACCGCGTTCCGGGCGCGGGCCCGCTCGGAGGCGGCGGCGCGTCGTTCGGAGGAGCGGATGCGGCGGTTCGTCGCCGACGCGAGCCACGAGCTGCGCAGCCCGCTGACCTCGATCCGCGGTTTCGCCGAGCTGCACCGCCACGGCGCGATGAGTACGCCCGAGGAGACCGCCGGGGTGATGCGCCGGATCGAGGACGAGGCGGCCCGGATGGGCCTGCTGGTCGAGGACCTGTTGCTGCTCGCCCGGCTCGACCAGCACCGCCCGATCGCATGGGAGCCGGTGGACCTGCTCGAGGTGGCCGTGGACGCGCTCGACGCGGCCCGCGCGGTCGCGCCGGAGCGGCCGATCGAGCTGGTGGTGGGCACTGGCGGCCCACCAGTGGTGATGGGCGACCAGGCACGGCTGCGCCAGGTGCTCGACAATCTGGTACGCAACGCCCTGATCCACACCCCGCCGGATTCCCAGATCGAGATCCGGCTCCGTGCGGAGGGCCCGAACGCCGTACTGGAGGTCGCCGACCAGGGCCCGGGCCTGGACCGTGACCAGGCGGAACGCGTCTTCGAGCGGTTCTACCGGGCGGATCCGGCGCGATCCCGCAAGCACGGCAGTTCCGGCCTCGGCCTCGCCATCGTGGCCGCCCTGGCCGCCGCCCACCGCGGCCGCGCCGGCGTAGTCAGCTCACCCGGAGAGGGAGCAACTTTCTGGGTACGCCTCCCGCTGGCTCCCGATGCGACACAGCACCCCGACCTGCCGGCCGATGCCGCCGCCGACCTGCCGGCCGATGCCGCCTCCGAGCCCGCTGCCGATCCGGGTGCCGATAGCGGGGCCGTCGCCGAGCAACCGCCCATCACCGCCGAGCCCCGCCCGGAGGCCGACGCGGTGCCGCAGCCGGTCGCCGACCGCGCCGACAGGTCAGGAGATTGACGTCCGCCACTGCTGGTCGTCACGCACCTTGCGGCAGGCCATAGGCTTGGGCGTCGACGAGGTGGGTACGAGTTCCCAGCCAACTTTCAGGAAAGGTCCAGGAGTACCGCAGTTTGGTCGCGCACCCTGAGGTGGCGCGAAGCGCGGGACACCTGCGAGGGGGAGACATGACCAACGGGGAATCCAGCAGTACGCCGTCGGAGCGACCCGGCGAATGGCCGCAGCCGACTTCGCCGGCGCCAGAGGCAAGCCGGCCGGTCTCGGCAGACCCGGAAGCGACCGGCGATTCCCCGCCGACGCCACCCGGTCAGACCCCGGCGCAGCCGGCTGGCGAGGCAGCGGCACCGCCGCCCCCGGGCCACTCGGCACCCGTACCCGGCCAGCCCGTCACACCTCCCAGCCAGAGCTCCGCACCTCCTAGCCAGATCTCTGCCCAGCCTTTCGGCCAGAGTTCTGCGCAGCCCTTGAGCACCGCACAGCCGTCTGGTCAGGGTTCTGGGCCAGCGTCCGGCCAGAGTCCGGTGCAGCAGGCTTACGGCCAGGCGCCGACGCAGCAGACGGGCGGCTACGCGCCGTCTCCGGCCGCGCCGCCGCCGAGTTACGCGGGAGGCTGGGGGTCGTCGCAGCCGCCCACTACCGGCGCGTCGCCGGCAGCGCAGTCCGCATACCAGTCGGGTCAACAGGCGCACAGCTCCTGGCGGGCGACCGGGTCGTCTGCGACGCCACAGCTGCCCAGCTCGGGTCAGGCGCAGTCTTCTCCGTACCCGCAGACCTCGCAGCTGCCGGCGTACCAGTCCGGTGTCGGAAGCTCGTCGTCCTACCCGGGCGGCTACCCGACCGGTCAGTACGGCGCGATCCCGCCGCAAGGCGCGGCTGGCGCCTCCTCGACCAGCGGCGGCAAGGCGGGCAAGGTCGTGCTCTTCACCTTCCTCGCCATCCTTATCGCCCTGTGTGGCGGCGTCGTCGGGGGGCTTGTCGTCGGTCAGACCGGTGGCTCCAACGGTCCGGACGACGGCGTCTCCGGTGGAGACGTAGACCGGACCGGCCGCAACGTGTCGCTCGCCGACATGGCCGCGAAGCTGCAGCCGAGCGTGGTCTCCGTCGACGTACGCACCGGCAACCAGCAAGGTACGGGTTCCGGCGTCGTGATCAGCAAGGACGGCCTGGTCCTCACCAACAACCACGTCGCGGGCGACGCCGACGAGATCGAGGTGACCTTCCACGACGGCAAGTCCGAGGACGCCAAGCTCGTCAAGGCGGATCCGGATCGGGATCTGGCGGTGATCCGGATCGAGGGTGCGAAGGACCTGCACCCGGCGAAGCTCGGCGACAGCGACAAGCTGCGGATCGGCGACACCGTGGTGGCGATCGGCAGCCCCCTGGGGCTCGAAGGCACCGTCACCGCCGGGATCGTCAGCGGCCTCGACCGTACGATCCCCGAAAAGGAAAGTACGGGCGACGACGGCCGCGAGATCCGTGGCGTGATCCAGACCGATGCCGCCATCAACCCAGGTAACTCGGGTGGTCCGCTGCTCAACGTGGCCGGCGAGGTGGTCGGCATCAACACCGCGATCGCGACCATGGGCGAGCACGGCGGCAACATCGGTCTTGGGTTCGCCGTACCGATCAACTCGGCTCGGGACCTCCTCAAGGAAGCGGGCAACTAGGACAGATCGCGGGGTGGCCCGCGTCACGCGCGGCCGATTTGACGTCGGCGCTGCGGCGGCGTACCTTTTCGGAGGCCTGCGGGGAACCGGACAGATCAGGATCGCGCGCGCTATCCTTGGAGATTGGGCAGTGCGGATCGACCGGGACCCCGGATACGGCCCGCGAAACTGACCAGCTAGGCTTTGAAAGCCCCGAGCGCGGTTCCCTCTTTTTGGTGGGTGTTGTGTTTGGTGTGGTGTGTGTTCTTTGAGAACTCAACAGGGTGTTTTGTTTGCCAGTGCATTTAGCAGTTTGTGTGTGCTTTTGTGCTTCTGTTTGATTTCTTTATTTTGGTTAGGATCCTGCCGCCCTTTTTTTGGGGTGGTGGTCTCTTTTGGTTTTTGTTGGAGAGTTTGATCCTGGCTCAGGACGAACGCTGGCGGCGTGCTTAACACATGCAAGTCGAACGGAAAGGCCCCTTCGGGGGTACTCGAGTGGCGAACGGGTGAGTAACACGTGAGTGACCCTACCAAGGCGGTGACGGGTAGCCGGCCTGAGAGGGCGACCGGCCACACTGGGACTGAGACACGGCCCAGACTCCTACGGGAGGCAGCAGTGGGGAATATTGCGCAATGGGCGGAAGCCTGACGCAGCGACGCCGCGTGAGGGATGACGGCCTTCGGGTTGTAAACCTCTTTCGGTAGGGACGAAGCGTGAGTGACGGTACCTACAGAAGAAGCGCCGGCCAACTACGTGCCAGCAGCCGCGGTAAGACGTAGGGCGCAAGCGTTGTCCGGATTTATTGGGCGTAAAGAGCTCGTAGGCGGCTTGTCACGTCGTCCGTGAAAACCTGCAGCTTAACTGTGGGCGTGCGGTCGATACGGGCTGGCTAGAGGCAGGTAGGGGAGATCGGAATTCCTGGTGTAGCGGTGAAATGCGCAGATATCAGGAGGAACACCGGTGGCGAAGGCGGATCTCTGGGCCTGTTCTGACGCTGAGGAGCGAAAGCGTGGGGAGCGAACAGGATTAGATACCCTGAGCTAACGCATTAAGCGCCCCGCCTGGGGAGTACGGCCGCAAGGCTAAAACTCAAAGGAATTGACGGGGGCCCGCACAAGCGGCGGAGCATGCGGATTAATTCGATGCAACGCGAAGAACCTTACCTGGGTTTGACATCGCCCGTTTACTCCCAGAGATGGGGGGTCCTTCGGGGCGGGTGACAGGTGGTGCATGGCTGTCGTCAGCTCGTGTCGTGAGATGTTGGGTTAAGTCCCGCAACGAGCGCAACCCTTATCCCATGTTGCCAGCGGGTTATGCCGGGGACTCATGGGAGACTGCCGGGGTCAACTCGGAGGAAGGTGGGGATGAGGTCAAGTCATCATGCCCCTTATGTCCAGGGCTTCACGCATGCTACAATGGCCGGTACAAAGGGCTGCGATACCGTGAGGTGGAGCGAATCCCAAAAAGCCGGTCTCAGTTCGGATCGGGGTCTGCAACTCGACCCCGTG
>WNGA01005953.1_pt1 | contig 17505 bp, 14 predicted proteins | sample 5400061 | NCBI WGS metagenome assembly WNGA01 (sample SAMN13153366, study PRJNA577476) | soil metagenome | isolation source: 100 cm soil or saprolite under grassland replicate 2 | place: USA:California | collected 2016-06-15 | reverse complement strand
CCGACTTCAATGGAAGCGTGACGATCGCGATTGGGAACGACGCGAGCCTGTTCAATAACGCTAACCTGACCGGCACCCTCATCGTTGCCGCCGCGAACGGGGTGGCTACATTCAGCGACTTGAGCATCGACCAGGCTGGAGTGGGTTACACGCTCGTTGTGAGCGCGACCGGTCCGGGCGGCGCGACGAGCCACGCGTTTGACATCACCCTGTTCCCATGACGTCCGTCGACATGCCCCCGCTGGGGCGCGACCCGGTCGACGCCGCGGCGCGGGACGACCTGCGCGGGCTATTCGAGGTCGAGACCGTACACCGGCGCGGGCCCGCGTCCCTCGTGTGCCTCGCGCGCGACCTGGAGTTCGATCAGCCGGTTGCGCTGAAGGTGATCCCCCGTGCTCCGGGGGCCGGGGCCGAGGCCGAGGAGGCGTTCCATCGGGCCGCCGCCCTCGTGGCCGCACTCGACCACCCGCACATCGTGCCGCTGTACAGCGCCGGCGCCACCGATCGCTTCTTCTGGTGCTCGATGGAGTACGTCGAAGGGCGGTCCCTCGCCGAGGCGCTGCGCTCGAGCGGCCCGCTGGACCCCTCGGGCACCCTGCGGCTCGTGGGGCAAGTCGCGACCGCCCTCGACGCCGCGCACCGGCTGGGGGTCGTCCACGCCGGCCTGACGCCCGCCAACGTCCTCATCGACGCCGCGGGCGACGCCCGTGTGACCGATTTCTGGATCCCCTGGGTATTGGAGAGCCTGGGCGCCCTCCCCGGGGACGGCGGGAAGGCGCGGCGGGACAAGTATCGCGCGCAAGAGCAGGTCTCCGAGGCCAAGTGCGGCCCCGAGGCGGACCAATATTCGCTTGCGGCCCTGATGCAGGCCCCTCTCACCAAGACACGCGCGCGCGTCCCGGCGGAGATTAGCCGGGCGATCGAGCGCGCGCTCAGCTCCGCGCCCGAGGCGCGTTTCCCGAGCGTGGCCGATTTTGCCGCCGCGCTGGGCGCTTCCGTCGCGCGGCCACCGAGCGGCTCGCTCCCGCAGGTGCTCGAGGACGACGACGAGGAGGATGACGAGCCGAGTTATGCGCCGCAGCCATCCCGATGGCGTTGGATTCCCGACAGATGGCGTTGGATTCCCGACAGATGGCGTTGGATTCCCGCCGGCGTGGTGACGCTCGTGGTGCTCGGCGCGGTCGCCGCGCCGTGGCTCTTGAGCTCCGGGTCGAGAAGCGACCCGACACTTGGCTCCGATGAGGGGTACCTGAAGCCTTCGGTGGACTCCGTTGCCTTCGCCGACACGGCGGCTGTGCGCGTCGACGCCGCCGCGCCCGCGCCGCCGGCGCCGGCCGTCAAGACGCCCGTTCGTGCGGCGCCCGCGCGCCGGCCGAGCGTCGCCCCGCCTCGCCGGGCCCGCCCACTCCCGGGCGGCGCCGACGTCGGCTCGCCCGCGGCTCCCGGCCGGCTGTTCATCAACTCGACGCCGTGGGGACAGGTGTACGTGGACGGTGAGCTGATCGGCAACACGCCGCGGGCCGACGTGCGGGTTGCTCCCGGAGCGCATCGGTTGCGCGTCGTGCGAGACGGCTTCCAGCCCTACGACCTTCCGATCCGGGTCGCATCCGGCCAAGAGCTCCGCATCACCGACATCGTGCTACAGGAGCTCAAGCCGTGACGTGGGCACATCGCGTCGTGTGGCTGGGCGGGCTCACGTGGGCGCTGGGCGCCGCGCCGGCCGCCTTGCGGGCGCAGTCGTCCGACAGTCTCCTCGCTCCGGGCGTGCGGGCCTACAAGAGCCTCGAGTTCGATCTGGCCGCGTGGCTGCTGCGACGCGACCTGGCGAAATTGACCGGCGCGGGCGCACCGATCGCGGCGCGCGCCGAGGGGCTCGTGTACCTGGGCGCCGCCGAACTGTTCCGTGGGCGGCGGGACTCCGCCGTCGCCGTGTTCCGGCGTCTCGTGATGCTCGACCCTCGTTATCGCCCGAGCCGACTCGTTTTTCCGCCCGAAGTGACGAGCCTGTTCGACGGCGTGCGCCTGCAGACCAAAGCCGTGGCGGTCGCGATGCCAGGGGACACGACGATTGTGCCGGGCCCCGGCGCCTTCGGCCTCTGGATCATCGCCAGCTCGTTCCAGCTGGTGGAAGTGACGCTGCGGTACGAAGACGGCGCGCCGTTTCGTCCTCTGTATTCCGGGCCGATCGGGGACAGCCTCAACGTGCAATGGGACGGCCTGGACGCCGCGGGAGCGCTGCCGTCGATCAAGCGCGTGCTGCTGCGTGTCGCCTCCCGTGCGCCGAACGGCGAGCTGGCGGGCATCGTCCAGGTCCCGCTCGACCTCCGGCTGACACGACCCGACACGCTACCGTCGCCGCCCCCACCCGCGGATGCCCAGTTCCTGCCCGAGCGGGCGCGGAGCGGCGCGGCGACGCGGGCCGTCATGGGCGGCGCGCTCCTGTCGGGCGTGGTGGCGCTGCTCCCCGCCGTCGTCGGGGGCACGGACACGCCGAGCGGCCCGCGCAGCGCCGTCGCCGGAACGATCGGCCTCGCCGGCCTGGTTGGCTACGTGCTGCATCGCCCCGGCCGGCCGCTCGCGGCCAACGTACGCGCCAACCGGGCGCTGCGAGACGCGTGGCAGCAGCGGGTGGCCGCCACGACGGCGGAGAACGCCCGGCGTCGTGTGGACGTTCGGGTCGTGGTTCGCGTGGGTGAGCCGACGGCGATTCAGCCGCGCGGGCCATGAGGCTCCGGCTCGTCCGGGTCGCGCTCGTGGCCGGCGTGCTCGCCGCCGGGGACCTTCGAGCGCAAACGCTCCGCCCCACCTTGAGCGCATCGCTCGTCCGGGCCCGCCTCCGCAGTGAGGCGCCTGCCGCGGACCGGTTCGCGGGCTCGGCGTTCCTGGGCGAGGGTACGCTGTCGCTGCGGCGGCTGCAGTTGACCGTGAGCTATCTCCAAGGGACGCTCGATCCTGACGGCGCGGTCGGGGCGTCTCGCGATCTGGTGGAAGGCACGGTGCTGCTCGGCGTCCGGCCGCTCGAATGGCTGACGCTCGAGACCGGACCGCACGCACGCGCGTACACGCTGCCCGGGGGGACGCAGCGCTGGCTCTTCTGGGAGCTGCGCGCGCGCGCCGCGACGGCGTTCGTCGGGTCGACGGTGCGGGGCTACGCGGAGCTGTGGCGCGTGGTGGCGGCAGACGTCAACGTGCCCGAGTCATTCGACCACGCGCAGGGGGGCGAGGCCGGGATGATCGTCCGGCTGGCGCGGGCGCCGCTCGAGGGCCGGGTCGGGTACCGGATCGACCATGCGGTCCTGGGCGGGGGAACACGGAAGGAAACGGTTGACGGGGTCGTGATCGGGGTCGGGGTGAGGTGGCGCTGAAGAGGGAGCGGGGAGCCGGGAGCAGGGAGCAGGACTCTTCGGTGCATAACCTGCTCCCCGCTCCCGGCTCCCTGCTCCCTCTCACAGCAGCCCCCCCCTTCTCAATTTTCCCAGCTGGTCATAGTGTGCCTCGTGCATCGCCAGCACTTCCGAGGGTGATACGGTGGCGACGCCCGACTTTCCCACCTCGACTCCGGCTGCGTAATTCGCCACCTGCGCCGCCTCGCGCACCGAGGCCCCGGCGGCGAGCGCGGTTCCCACCCACGCCGTCACGGTATCTCCCGCGCCCGAGACATCGAACACCTCTCGGGCCATCGTCGGGATGCGGGTGAGCTGGCGGTCCTTGGTGACGAGCACCATGCCCTCGGCGCCGAGCGTGAGCAGCAGATTGTCCACGCCGAGCTTGTCGAGCGACGTGGGAAGGGCGTCGGGGTGCGCGAGGTCGAGCGTCGCGCCCATCGCCTGCTCGAGCTCGCGGCGGTTCGGCTTGAACAGGGTGGCGCCCCGGTAGGCGAAGAAATGCTTGAACTTGGGGTCCACGACCACCGGGATGCCGCGCTTCTTGGCGAGCGTCATCGCCCGCTCGATCACCCCCGCCGTGAGCGTGCCCTTGTTGTAGTCCTCGATGAGGACCGCATCGGCGTCCGCCATGGCCGCGTCGAGCTGGCCGAGTAGCTGGTTTTCAGCGCGCGGCGCGATCGGGTCCTCGACTTCTTCGTCGATCCGCACCACCTGCTGGCCGCGGGCGGTGACGCGCGTCTTGGAGGTGGTGGGCCGCGCGGCGGCGACGACGATGTGGCGGTCGGGGAGCCGGTTCTGCGCCAGCTCGGCGCGCAACGAGTCGCCGCGCGGGTCGTCTCCGATCACCGCGACGAGTCGGCACTCGGCCCCGATCGCCGACACGTTCGCGGCCACGTTGGCCGCGCCGCCCAGCGCAGAGCGGCGCGTGTGCACGGTCACGACGGGCACGGGGGCTTCCGGTGAGATCCGCTCCGCGTCGCCCGCGAGATAGATATCCAGCATCGCGTCACCGACGACGACGACCCGACCGGTCGCCATCTTCCCGAACAGCTGCTCGAGATGGTCGCGGGTGAGACGGGGCTCGGGGGTGGGGATGGTCATGGGTGGTGCATCTTGGGAGCTGGGAGCCGGGAGCTGGGAGCAGGACATACGGTGGGCCCCGCTCCCTGCTCCCCGCTCGCTGCTCCCTGCTCGCTGTGTTGAATCACGGCAGCACGCCTTCCAAATGAAACCGATAGGCTAGCGTCAAGGCACCGATCCACTTGGTTTGACTCGCCCCGGTCACGTGGCCGGCGTTGTGAATGAAGTGCACGCCGCCGTTTCCCGACAGTCCCCACGCGCCGCCCTGCCAGCCGGCGCCGAGGGCGAGGCGCACCGTCCGCTCGACCACGCCCGCGAAGATCGTCGCTGTCGTCGGGTACGCCGCCACGGGTGGGTGTGGGAGTCGTGGATCGCCCTCTCCTTGCCGCAGCAGTGTGACCTCCGGCTCGAGCAGCAGGACGGGACGGGGGACGAGCCCCAGTTTCAGGGTCACCTGATCGTAATCGGCGAAGTTGCGGCCGGTCCCGAGCGAGTGATAGAGCGGAACCTGCAGACTGTCTTCGTTGCGGTACGTGAGATTCGTAACCCGCGTGTAGAAGAGTGTCCAGCCCAGCGATCCTGTGCCGAAACCTCCCTTCCCGCCCACGGTCAACGCGTAGCTCGACGGTTTCTGGTCCGTGGCGGTCTTCCGGTCGACCTGGATGTCGTCCAGCATGAACTGACCGAACAGCGTGAAGGCGCCGCGCCGCTCGATGTCGAGCCCAACGAACGTATTCACGTTCGTTCCGGTGTTCAGCTGCTCGAGGAATCCGAGGTTCATCACGTTCAGGTACCATGGCTCGAACTGCCGGTCGCGACCAGAGAGCACTGAGCCCTCCCACAGCGCCACCGCCCAGCGGTTGGACGGCCGGACCCATACCCGGTGTTGCTCCATGTACCGGTGCGCAACGACGCCCGAGTCGGCGCCGTCGTCCAGCTGCGTGGCGATGGCCTGGATTTGAAGGTTGGGCGTCCCGAGGGCGACGGCGAGATGATCGAGCCCGTACGGATTGGCCGAAAGGAGCAGCCCCTGGAGCGCGCTCGGTCCCCAGTTGCGGTCCAAGCGACCGAATAGCAGCTCGCCGAAGCGCCACTGGGCCGCGACGTACGACTCGGCGGTACGCCCGGCGACAAACCGGTCCTTCTTCCCGAACCAGTCGGGATCGTACTTCAGGCGGGTGTCGAAATATGGATGCGTCACCGCCATCACGGGTCCCAGCAGCAGCTCGAGGTCCACGCCCCCGCTCGCTGTGGCGTGCTTCGGTCCGGCGCTGCGCGGGCCGTTGGCGTCGACCGCCGCGAGCGCATCGCGCCGGGTGTACGTAGCGGCCCCGACTCCGATGTCACCCGCGAGCCGGTAGCGCGGCGCTGGGGGTGCTGCGTCGAAGGCAGCGAGCAAGCGGCGCAGCGTACCCGAAACGGCAGGACTCACCCTGGCGGTGTCCACAGCGCGCAGCGCCCGCAGCAGGCCGGCGCGCGTGAGCGGCCGCGTGAGCGGCGCAGGGTCGCGCATCACGCCGACGGTGATGAGGTGCTCGACGTAGGGCATGGCCCAGTGCCCGAGCGGGACATACGGCGAGGCGTCTTGCGCCGCGAGCATGGCCCCGCGCGTGAGCGCGGGGGCGACGAGCAACAACGTCACGACGAGCAACGCGAGCCGGAGGCGCATGGAGCGCGGAATTTGGAGGCGGTACGAAGCGAGGGCAACCGGACTTCGTCGGGGGAAGGGGGTGAGGCTCGCATTGCGGAGAGGGGGAAGGGGGGTGAGGTTTCGCGCCGATGTCTCCCCTCCTGGTTCTGATCGCGGCCGTGCTCGCCACCACGTACGCCGGACCGATCGTGCGGCTCGCGACGGCACCGGCGCTGGCGATCGCGTTCTGGAGACTGGCGTTGGTCCTCCCCGTGACCGGCGGGCTGGCGGTGTTGGAAGGGAGCAGGGAGCAGGGAGCAGGGAGCGGGATTTCGCGCCTAACACTGCTCCCCGCTCCCTGCTCCCTGCTCCCTTTGATGACCCTGTCAGGCCTACTCCTGGCGCTGCACTTCTGGTCCTGGATCGCGTCGCTGCGCTTCACGACCGTCGCCAGCTCGGTCGTCCTCGTGTCGCTCAAGCCAGTCGTCGCCTGGGGCCTCGCGGCCGCCTGGCTGCGCGAGCATCCGACGCGCACGGAAGCCCGGGGCATCGCCCTCGCCGTGATCGGGGCGAGCCTCATCGGTCTGGGCGACGCGCGGCTCTCGCGCGGCGCCCTGGGTGGCGACGGGCTGGCACTGCTCGGCGCCGTTACCGGTGCGGGCTACTACGTGATCGGGCGGCGCGTTCGTCAAACGGTCGGGATCTGGCGCTACGCGACCGGCGTGTACGCAGTGGCCGCCGCGGCGCTCGCGCTGCTCGCGCTCGCACGCTCAGTGCCTCTCGTGGGGTTCGCGCGACGCGATTGGGCGGTGTTCGGTGCGATGGCCGCTGGACCGATGCTCATCGGACACACCGGAATGAATTACGCGCTCCGGCGCTTCCGCGCGACGACGGTGAACGTCGCGGCGCTGGGGGAGCCGGTGGGGGCGAGCGTGATCGCCTGGCTGGTGCCTTCCATCCATGAATCGCCTCCGATGACGGCACTCGTGGGCGGAATTCTGGTGCTTATCGGCATCGGCCTATCTCTGGGAGCAGGGAGCCGGGAGCCGGGAGCCGTTTCTTCCGCGGCAACGGCGGGTACCGCTCCCCGCTCCCCGCTCCCGGGAAGGGTGGGAGGGAGCGAGCGATGAGGGTCGAACAGCTCCGGGGGGGTTGGGTAGAGGCGGTCCACGACGTCCACGTCGCCGTCGTGGATTCGACCGGCCGGCTCGTCGCGCGAGCGGGCGACCCCGAGCTCGTGACGTTCTGGCGCTCGGCGGCGAAGCCGTTCCAGGCGCTGCCGCTCGTGGAGGACGGCGCGGCCGAGCGGTTCGGCCTCACGGGCGAGGAGCTGGCGCTCGCCTGCGCGTCGCACTCGAGCGAGCCGGGACAGGTGGCTCGCGTGCGCGAGCTGCTCGGCAAGATCGGGTGCTCGGAGCGCGATCTGTTGTGCGGCCCGCACCCGCCGTTGTCCGATCGGGTGGCGCACGACTACCAGACTCGGGGCTTGCGACTTACGCCTGTCTACTCGAACTGCTCGGGGAAGCATGCGGGCATGCTCGCGCTGGCGCGTCACCACGGCTGGCCCACGGAGTTCTACACGCGCCTCGAGCACCCCGTGCAGCAACGCTGCCTGGCGGAGGTGAGCCGCTGGACGGAAGTGCCGGCCGCCGACATCAAGACGGCGGTGGACGGATGTGGGGTGGTGTGCTACGGGCTTCCATTGAAGAACATGGCGGTGGCGTATGCGAAATTAGGGAGCCGGGAGCCGGGAGCAGGGAGCAGCTCCCCGCTCCCCGCTCCCTGCTCCCGCATCGTCGAGGCCATGCTTCGCCACCCCGATCTCGTCGCCGGTGAGGGTCGCCCCTGTACGGAGATGATGCGCGCGCACCCCGGCCGGGTGATCGTGAAAGTGGGCGCCGAGGGCGTGTACTGTGCGCTGCTCATCCAGGCGGGGCTCGGAGTCGCCCTGAAGGTGACCGACGGGCACGCGATCGCGTCGGCGCTCGCCATGGCGGCTGCGCTCGAGGAGCTGGGCCTCCGGCCCCGTCCGCCCTCGCTCACCGCTCGACCCACCGTGAACACCCGCGGCGAGACGGTGGGGGAGCTGCGGGTAAATGGAGGATTGGAGCAATGAAAGGATGGGGGACGCGGGATGGGGGACGAGTAGAATGAGTGAACGGAAGGCCTCGCGCCTCGACGCCCAAACCGCGGCCCTGGTACGCGTAGCCGCGGCTGTTGCACGGGGCAAGGGCCCCGAGCTCGAGGCGCGCCTCGCAGCCGCGCGCGACGCGCGAGTACCGGGGCTGTGGATCGAGGAGCTGTTGCTGCAGAGCATGCTGGTCGTGGGCTACCCGCTGGCGCTCGTGGCGTTCGGCGCGTGGCGGGGCATGGGCGGGCCGGCGCCGGTCGCGGGTGACGGCGCGGAAGATCTGGCGCACGCGGATTGGGAGTCGTGGGCGGCGCGCGGGGCGGCGGTGTGCCGCGCGGTGTACGGGCGTGCGTATCACAAGCTGCTCGTGAACCTGCGGGCGCTCCACCCGGCGCTCGAGGACTTGGTGCTGGTCGATGCATACGGGAAGGTGATCGGGCGGCCGGGCCTCGATCTCAAGCGGCGGGAGCTCTGCACGGTAGCGACGACGGCGGTGCTCGGCACCGCGGAGCAGCTGCACTCGCACTTGCGGGGCGCGCTGAACACGGGGGCGTCGGGCGAGGAGATAGAAGCGGTGCTTCGGCTCATCGGGGAGGATCTCGACGCCGACCAACGACGGGTCGCCGAAGAGCAATGGCTCGATGTAAAGCGGAGGAAGCTGTGATTGCGGATTTCGGATTGCGGATTTCGGATTGCGGATTGCGGATTTGATATGACCGCCCTTGTGACGCGTGACGTGCTCCAACGGCGGATGCGAACGCTCGCGGTAGAGACGATCGGGTTGACGAATGAATTGCCAAGGACCATGGCAGCCGACGTTATTGGCCGGCAGCTCGTGCGGTCTGTGACCTCGGTGGCCGCAAACTATCGATCGGCGTGCCGCGCGCGCTCCAGGAAGGAATTCATAGCGAAGCTGGGAATAGTCGAGGAAGAAGCAGACGAGACCGCATTGTGGCTGGAGCTCCTAGAGCAGTGCTCTCTCGCACCCATCACTCGGCTGGCTCCGTTGTGCCGCGAGGCTGGAGAGTTACTTGCGATCACGGTCGCTTCCATCCGGACGGCCCGAATGGGACACGGAGCCGGCCGATCCAATCCGCAATCCGCGATCCGCGATCCGCAATGTTCATAGATCGGGCACTAGTCCACGTCGTCGGTGGCGCCGGCGGCGCGGGCGCCAGCTCCTTTCGCCGCGAAAAGTTCGTCCCCAAGGGCGGGCCCGACGGCGGGGACGGCGGCGTGGGCGGCAGTGTCTTCGTGCGCGCCGACTCGAACCTCGCCACGCTGCTGGACTACCGCTACCGGACCGAGTGGAAGGCGGAGCGGGGGCAGCACGGCAAGGGCAAGAACATGACCGGCAAGTCCGGGGCCGACCTCTCCCTCCCGGTCCCACCCGGCACCGAGGTGCGCGACGCCGCGACGGGCGAGCTCATCGGCGAGGTGCTCAGCGGGGACACCCTGCTCGTGGCGAAGGGCGGGCGCGGGGGCCGCGGCAACGCACGTTTCGCCACCCCGACGCATCGCAGCCCGCGCGAGTGGGAGCCGGGGGAGTACGGCGAGGAACACCGGCTCGAGCTGGTCCTCAAGCTGATCGCCGACGTCGGGCTCCTGGGCGAGCCGAACGCGGGGAAGAGCACCCTGCTCTCCGTGATTTCCGCCGCTCGCCCGAAGATCGCCGACTATCCGTTCACGACGCTCGAGCCACACCTCGGCGTGGTCGCGTTGTCGGACCACCGGACGTTCGTGGCCGCGGATATTCCCGGCATCATCGAGGGCGCGCACCTGGGGAAGGGCTTGGGCCTCAAGTTCCTGCAGCACGTGGAGCGAACCCGGCTCGTCGCGGTGCTCGTACCGGTGAACAGTCCGGACCCGCAGGCGACCTACGAGCTGTTGCTGCAGGAAGCGGCATCGTATTCGCCCGAGCTGGCGTCGAAGCCGCACGTCGTCGTCCTCACCAAGCTCGACCTGCTCCCCGCTCCCCGCTCCCCGGGACCGTCAGGGACTCCTGTAGGGCTCCCGCCGATCCACACGCAGGCCGGGGCCCCGGTCGTCGCGATCTCCGCCGTGACCGGAGCGGGCGTGCCGGAGCTGCTCGAGACGCTATGGCAGTCGCTCCTGGTCGCAGCCGCGACGAAGTAGCGGCGTACCTGGCGCTCGCGCAGGTCCCGGGGATCGGGGCCGCGCGGTTGCGCACCCTCGTCGCGGCGTTCGAGAGCGCGGCCGCGGCGCTGCGCGCCCCGCCCGGCGCGATCGCCGCGCTCCCCGGATTCAGCCGCGCCGCCGCCACGGCGGTCCGCGCCGGCTCCCCTCGGGCGGGCCATGAGATCCTGGACGAGCTGGATCGCCTCGGTGCCGGCGTCCTGCTTCCCGACGACCCGGCGTTTCCACCGCTGTTGAGCGAGGTCCCCGATCCGCCCGCACTGCTCTTCATCTGGGGTGACGCGGCGTTGCTCGCCCGGCCGGCGGCGGGGATCGTGGGCAGTCGCGACCACTCGCCCTACGGTGCGGAAGCGGCGCGCCTCCTCGCCGCCGGCGTGGCCGGCGCGGGCGTGGTCGTGGTGAGCGGCATGGCGCGCGGGATCGACGCGATCGCGCATGCGGCCGCCCTGGACGCGGGCGGTGCCTCGGTGGGGATCCTCGGGAACGGATTCGGCGTGATCTATCCGGCGGTGAACCGCGTGCTGTACGAGCGCATGGTCGCCCGCGGCTGCCTCGTCACGGAGCTGCCGCCGGGGGAGCGGCCCCACGCCGGTGCGTTCCCGAAGCGCAACCGCCTCATCTCCGGCCTGGCCGGGGTGACCGTGGTGATTGAAGCCGCGCCCGGGTCGGGTGCCCTGATCACCGCCGACTGCGCGCTCGACCAGGGGCGCGCCGTCCTCGCCGTGCCCGGGCCGATCACGAGCCCCACCTCGCTCGGCTGCAACAAGCTCATCCAACAGGGCGCGAAGCCCGCGCTTGCGGCGGGCGACATCCTCGAGGAGCTCGGGCTGCCAGGGGCGGCTCAGGGCACGGCGGAACGAGAGCCCTCCGGTGTGTCCCCGGGACATGGCCCCGGGATCGGTCCACCCGCACGGACTCCGCCACCCGATCTGAGCGCGTTGCAGCGCTCGTTGTGGGACACACTCTGCACGGAGCCCAGGCATGTGGACGTGCTGGTGACCGCTGCGGGGGGCGACACGGGCGCGGTGCTGACGGCGCTGACGGAGCTGGAGATGCGGGGGGTGGTGACGCAGCGACCGGGGATGGTGTTTGGGTTGACGTAATTGCGGATTGCGGATTGTGAATTGCGGATTTGTAGAACCACCTTCAATCCGCAATCCGAAATCCACAATCCGCAATTAGCTTTCACCATGCGCCACCTCTACGTCCACGTCCCCTTCTGCCAGCGCCGCTGCTCCTACTGCGACTTCTCGATCGCGGTGCGCAAGCGCATCCCGGCGCGAGAGTACGTGGACGCCGTCCTCAAGGAGTCGGCGATTGTCCGCGCGGCTAACCCCGGGCGTCAGCCCGGGGGTTTCGGTAGCGAGACGTTGGAGACCATCTACCTCGGCGGCGGTACTCCGTCGCTTCTCCCCCGTGAGGCGATTTCAGCCCTGCTCACGTCTCTACGCGACGCCTTTCTCGTGACGCCTTCCCGTGAGGCCGTCGAGGTCACGCTCGAAGCCAACCCTGAAGACGTGACGCCCGAGAATGCAGCGGCATGGCGCCGGGCTGGTGTGAACCGCGTGTCTTTGGGCGCCCAGTCCTTCGACGATGGCGTGTTGAAGTGGATGCATCGCTCCCACGACGCGACGCGCATCGGCGCCGCGGTGCGGGCGCTGCGTGCCGGGGGGTTCGATAACATTTCGCTCGATCTCATTTTTGCGCTTCCCGCCCAGCTCGAGCGCGACTGGGCGCGCGACTTGGACCTCGCCTGCTCCCTGCTCCCGGCTCACCTCTCCCTCTATGGGCTCACCGTCGAGGAGCGGACCCCGCTCGCCCGCTGGATCTCGCGCGGCGCGGCCGCTGCGCCGGACGACGAGCGCTACGCCGAAGAGTACTTACTCGCACACTTGCGCCTTGCCGCTTCCGGCTATCGGTTCTACGAGGTCTCGAACGCGTGTCGCGACGGGTTCCGCTCCCGCCATAACGCCGCCTACTGGTCGGGGCGCGCCTATCTGGGGCTCGGGCCCGCGGCGCATTCATTCGACTGCCGGGTGCGTCGCTGGAATCTGACCGCATGGGAGACCTATCGGCGCGCGGTCGTCGCCGGGCGGTCGGCGGTCGAGGCCGAGGAAGTCCTGACCGAGGAGCAGCAGGAACTCGAGCGCCTGTACCTCGCGTTGCGCACCGATGCGGGACTGCCTCGTTCCGCCTGTCCGCCCGACCGCCTGGCCGCCTGGCGGGGCGAGGGGTGGGTGGAGGAGATGGGGGATCGGGTGCGGTGCACGCCCGAGGGCTGGCTGCGCCTCGACGCCCTCGTCCGCGACTTGACCACGCCGGGTGAGCGGTCTAAATTGTTAGCAGGTAACAGCTTGGGTGACATGGTAGCATCCCTGACCGACCGCGAGCGCCAGGTCCTCGAAGCCGTCATCGAGACCTACGTGGAAACCGCCGAGCCGGCGGGGAGCCGGACTATTTCCAAGCGGTTCGGCCATGTGCTCTCCGCCGCCACGATTCGCAACACGATGAGCGACCTCGAGGAAAAAGGGTACCTCTACCACCCTCACACGTCGGCGGGCCGTATCCCCACCGATCTCGCCTACCGCGTCTACGTGAACTCGCTCATGCGCCTATCGCAGGTGTCGGCGTCCGACTCGCATCAGATCCGCGAAGAGCTCGCGGAGCGGAACGCCGTCGACCAGATCCTCGAGCGGGCGGCGCAGGTGCTGGGCGTGCTCACGAAAGAGCTCGGGGTCGCGGTGGGCCCGACGCTCGACGAGGCGGTGCTCGAGCGGCTGGAGCTGTTGCAGGCGGGGTCGGACCGGCTCCTGTTGGTGCTCACGCTCAAGAGCGGGGTGGTGCGCACCATCTTTGTGGAAGTGCCCTCGCGCATGGCGCCCGAGATCGTCGTGCAGGTGGCGGTGGTACTGAACGAGCGGCTCGCGGGGCTGACGCTTCGCGCCATCCGCACCACGCTGTCCGAGCGGCTGCGCGATGCCGCGCCCGACGTCGGCTCGAGCGAGCTGCTGAACATCTTCATCCAGGAAGCGGATGACCTGTTCGACGTGCCGGCCACCGGGGCTGCGGGCGGGGGTGTGGTGCTGGGGAGCGCGCAGCTGCTCGCCGGCCAGCCGGAGTTCGCCACGAAGGAGCGGCTGCAGGGACTGCTGGAGGTGACCGAGCGCCGGGACGTCCTGCGCGAGGCGCTGGCCAAGCGGCTCGGTCAGGGGCTCACCATCACGATCGGCAGCGAGCACCAGGACGCGACACTCGCTCCCTTCACGCTGGTGACCGCCTCCTACCGGCTCGGCCCGCTCGCCGGGGTGATCGGGGTGATGGGCCCGACCCGTATGCCGTACGACAAGATCGTGGCGCTCGTGGATCACACGAGCCGTCTCGTGGGTGAGCTGCTCGAGTGAAGCGCGATTACTACACCATCCTAGGGGTCAAGCGCGACGCGGACGAGGGCGAGATCAAGAAAGCCTATCGCCGTCTCGCGATGAGCCACCATCCCGACCGCGTCCCGGCCGCGGAGAAGAGCGCAGCCGAAGAGAAGTTCAAAGAGATCACCGAGGCCTACGAGGTCCTGCGCGACCCCGAGCGGCGCGCGACGTACGACCGCTACGGCGAAGCCGGCCTGAAGCGCGGCGCGGGCTCGGGCGCTGCGGGGTTCACCCACTTCGACTTGTCGGAAGCGCTCAACATCTTCATGCGGGACTTCGGTGGGTTGGGTGGGTTCGACGCCTTCTTCGGCGGCGCCGAGCGCGCCCGGCGGGAGCGCCACCGCGGCCAGGACCTGAAGGTCACGCTGAAGCTCAGTCTCGCTGAGGTCGCCAGCGGTACTACCAAGAAGGTGAAGGTCCGCACCCTGGAGCGCTGCACCGCGTGCGGCGGCACCGGGGCGGCGCCCGGCACCAAGGCCACGAGCTGTGTCACCTGCGCCGGCACGGGCGAAGTGCGGCGCGCCGCGCGCTCGATGTTCGGACAATTCGTGTCCGTGTCCCCGTGCCCCAGCTGCGCGGGGGAGGGCACGGTGATCCAACAGCCGTGCCCCAAGTGTCAGGGCGACGGACGCGTCCGTGCCGAGAAGGAGCTGGAGATCAACGTCCCCGCGGGCGTGGCCGACCATCACTATCTCACGATGCGGGGCCATGGAGTCCCCGGGCCGCGCAACGGTCCGGCCGGCGACCTGATCGCCGTGCTCGACATCGCCGAGGACGCGCGGTTCGAGCGTCATGGCGACGACCTGATCTACGACCTGCCGGTCTCGTTCACCCAGGCGGCGCTCGGCGCGGAAGTCGAAATCCCGACCCCGTACGGCGACGCGACCCTCGAGATCCCGCCGGGCACGCAGACCGGCGCCGTGTACCGGCTGCGCGGCAAGGGCTTACCGCGGGTGGGGGAAGGGGGTCGCGGCGACCTCCATGTGCGGGTGCATGTGTGGACGCCGGCCAAGCTGACCGCCGAGCAGCGCGCCCTGCTCGAGCAGCTCGCGAAGATCGAGAGCAAGCCGCCCGCGGAAGGGCACAGCGGCAAGCGGTTTTGGGAGCAGCTGCGCCAGGCGTTCGGGCGCTAACTGACCCCGGGCGCGAGCCCGGGGTGAAGGGGGACCATGCCCGGAGGCTGTGTCTTCTGCAAAATCGCCGCCGGCGAGATCCCGGCGACAATCGTGAAGCGCGGCGATGGCATGTTGGCGTTCACGGATCTGAACCCGCAAGCGCCCACACACGTCCTCGTGATCCCGACCCATCACGTGGCCACGCTCAACGAGGCGAAGGATGCAGGCCTGCTCGGCAAGCTGCTCGGCTTCGCGCGCGACCTGGCGCAGGAGGTCGGGATCGCGAAGCGCGGGTATCGCGTGGTGGTGAACACGAACCCCGACGGCGGACAGACCGTGTTCCATCTGCACCTGCACCTCCTCGGCGGCCGGCCGATGTCGTGGCCGCCGGGGTAGCGTCCACTCCCGTCGCTCGAGATCTCATTGCGTCCCCCTCTCCGCATGGCGGAGAGGGGACAGGGGGTGAGGTTAGGGTTGCCCCCGGCAATCGGCAGGGCTAAGTTTTTGTGTCCGTCACAGTTACCCAGAGGGTGAGAAGGCGGGGATCCTGGCCGACTTGCGCAAAGACCGTCCGTACCAAAAGCCGAGCGAGCGGCGCAAGCGAAAAATGGAGGCGGCGCGCCGCAAGACCCGGCGCACGCATCCGGCCTGACGTGGCGAGCTTGCCCGAGCGGCTCCGCGCCGCGATGAACCAGGCCCGCAAACACCGCGATCAAGGGCGCACGCTCCTCCTCTCCACCATCCTCGCAGACCTCAAGAACCGCGAATTCGAGCTCCAGCACCCCCTCTCCGATGAAGAGGCGGCCGAGGTCGTGCGCCGCGGCATCAAGCGGCGTCGCGAAGCGGCCGAGCAGTACACCGCCGCCGGGCGCGCCGACCGGGCCGGGGCGGAGCTGGCCGAGGGGAAGGCGCTCGAGGAGTTCCTGCCCGCCGCGGTGGACGCCGACGAGATCCGGCGCGCCGTGCGGGAGGCGATCGCCGCCGGCGGGAAGGATCTCGGAAAGGTCATGGGACAGGTGATGCCCAAGTTCAAGGGCCGGGCGGACGGCACGCTGGTGAACCAGATCGTCCGCGAGGAGCTGGCGGCGGCCGTATGACAGTCGGGGGAGGGGTCGCGCCCTCCGTGCTGGAGACACTCGAGTTCCCTGCCGCGCTGGAGCGGGTGGCGGCGCACGCCGCTGGGCCGCTCGGTGCCGCCCGCGTGACCCGCCGCTCGCCTGCTACCGATCCCGATGCCATCCGCGCCGCGCTCGCGCAGGTGGCGGAGCTCGCCGCCCTCCTCCTCACCGACGACGCGATTCGCGCCGAGCCCGTCCCCGATATTACCGCTGCCCTGGAGCTGCTCGGCGTGCCGGGGAGCGCGCTCGAAGGTGCTGCGCTCGCCGAGTTGGGACGCGCCCTCACCGCCGCCCGCGTCGTGGCGGGCGACCTGGGCCGACTCGCGGCCGACGCGCCGCGCACCGCCGCGCTGCGAGTCGATCCTCCCGCGAAACAGCTCGAGCAGCGGCTCGCCGTCTCCCTCGACGCGGATGGCCAGGTGCAGGACGGCGCGTCCCGCGCGCTCGCACGTGCCCGCCGTGCGGTGCGAGAGGCGCGCGCGCGGCTCGTGCACAAGCTCGATGCCATGCTCGCCGCGCTCGATCCGACGGAGCGCGCGCCCGATGCGGCGGTCACGCTGCGGGAGGGCCGCTACGTAATCCCCGTCCGGTCGACCGCCCGCGCGCGCATCGGGGGCATCGTGCACGACGAGTCGGCGACCCGCGCCACCGTCTTCCTGGAGCCGCCTGAAGTCATCGAGCTCGGTAACGCGCTGCGCGCCGCGGAGGTGGAGGAGCAGCGGGAAATCCTCCAGGTGCTGCGGGACTTGACGGAGCTCCTGCGCCCCCAGCGGGACGCGATCGCCGCGGCATGGGAGATGTGCGTCGCGTTCGACGACCTGTGTGCGCGCGCGCGCTATGCGGTAGAGGTGAACGGATTCGCTCCCGCCATCGGCACGGGCCCCCTCGAAATTCGGAACGGTCGCCACCCGCTGCTCGCCTCACCCCCTAACCCCCTCTCCGCGGGGCGGAGAGGGGGAGCCATGGAACGAGGTCACGTTCCCCCTCTCCACGACGTGGAGAGGGGGACAGGGGGTGAGGCAGTCGTCCCGTTCGAGCTCGTGCTCGCGCCCGACGAGTGCACCGTGCTGGTCTCAGGTCCGAACACCGGCGGCAAGACGGTGCTCATCAAGGCGGTGGGCTTGCTCGCCCTCATGGCGCAGAGCGGCATCATCCCGCCGATCGGCCCGCAGTCGACCCTCCCGGTGTTCACCGGAGTGTTTGCCGACATCGGCGACCGCCAGTCGATCGCCGCGAGCCTCTCCACCTTCTCTGCCCACGTCGCCGCCCTGCGCGACATCCTGGAGCGTGCCGGGGCGGGATCCCTTGTCCTCCTCGACGAGATCGGCAGCGGCACTGACCCCGCCGAAGGGGGCGCGCTCGCGACCGCCGTGCTCCAGACGCTCACCCGGCGCCGGGCGGTGACCCTCGCGACGACGCACCTCGGCGCCCTGAAGCAGCTGGCGGCCGAGACGGTCGGGATC
>WNGA01014854.1_pt1 | contig 17510 bp, 11 predicted proteins | sample 5400061 | NCBI WGS metagenome assembly WNGA01 (sample SAMN13153366, study PRJNA577476) | soil metagenome | isolation source: 100 cm soil or saprolite under grassland replicate 2 | place: USA:California | collected 2016-06-15 | reverse complement strand
GGCAGCATGCCGTTCAATAGAGGTGGAGTGCTAATGGGCACAGCGACGAATTTCGGCGTGAGTCAGGAGACCAGTTCGACGGGGCCAACGCCGACCGGCGGATACGTCACTGTAACTACTACTTTCACGTTTTCGGGTGCGTTGATGAATGGAATGGTCTCGGGAACGATCACATATGGCCACTCGGGCAGAGGCGAACAGAGTTCCCCCTTCAACGGGATTATCACTTCGAGTGGGTCGACCACGATGCAAGTGACGCTGCGCTAATGCCACACCTTTTTCGCCATCGAACCTGGTACGGTGGCCGCCCCATGCGCGCCACACTTTTCACAGCAATCGTGGTCCTGTGCTTCGCGGGAGCCTCGCCAAGCGCGTTTCAGGCGCGGCCTACTGCAGATTCAGGGCAGAGCGGCTCTGTTGAAGCGCGAGCACTGAAGATAATCGTGATCGCCGGCGAAGACGCCGTGAACATCATCCAGCAGAAGACCGCGGTCAGTCCGATTGTAGAAGTGCGCGATCGAAACGATCTTCCTGTGGCAGGTGCGTTGGTGAGCTTCGCAATCGGCGGTGGACACAACGCGGCATTCGGTGGCGGCCTCCAGACACTCACGGTCACGACGAACGCGGCGGGCCGCGCAGCAGCCATTGGGCTGACGCCGACGAGCAGCGGCGCCGTGCAGATCAACGTCACCGCGGCGTTTCAAGGTCAGACGGCCACGGCGACGATTACCCAGGCAAATTTCACGACCGCCGCACAGGCGGCTCAGGCAGCGAAGGTGCCGGGATCAGGTGGGACGAGTGGTGCAACCGGCACCGCCGGTGCGACGACGGGAACGGCTGCGGGTGCCGCAGCGGGCACAGCGGGCGGACTGTCAGGTGCCGGCGTTGGCGCCATTGTAGGCGGGGCGGCCGCGGGTGGGCTTCTCGCGCTGAAGGCGGCAAGCGGCGGCTCAGACTCGGGCAGCGATCCTGCTCCCGGCGGTTCCGGCAACCCGCCACCCAGCCAGCCGCCAACGGCTGCTTGCAGATTCACCGCCGCGCCGACTTCGTTCAATGCGCGGAGTCAGGGCGATTCCATGTTTGTTGCGGTTACCGTCGAGCCGGATGGTTGCCAACCGCGGACATGGAGCGCGACGAGCAACGCTTCGTTCATCACGATCAATCCAGCAACGACGTTTCCAAGCACGGGCACCGGAAGGTTCGAGCTGCTCGTCATGCAGAACATCGCGGGTAGCGCTCGAACCGGCACAGTAACGGCCGCGGACCAGACCGTCAGTGTCACGCAGACCGCGCGCTGTAGCTTCACTGCAAGCCCCCGCGTCCTCAACTTTCCGGCTGGTGGTGGACAAGCGGTTGTGAACGTGAGCGCAGAACCGCAGGGTTGCGACGAAAGCTCGTGGCGGGTCACCAACCTTCCATCCTTCATCACAGTCAGCGCCACTGGCGGCACAGGCACTGGCTCGATCACCGCGACTGCGCAGCCGAACCTCAATCCATTGCTGCGCACCGATGTGGTGGGAGTTGCCGGCGAGCTCGTACAGATCCTGCAAGCAGGTAGTGCGTCCGCGTGCGTCGCTCAAGAGCGCAGCGGCGGGGACATCGCGGAAACGCGCACCATCGATCTCGGCAGATCGTCCGGCACTTTTCTCTTCAGCTACGAAACAGGCGTCGACACGCCCGATCGGATGCTCGTCAGCTATCAGGGCAGCCCTCTCTTCGACACCGGCTGCGTCGCGCTCGGCTCCGCGCGCGCTCAGCCGCTCACGTACGCCGGCACGGCCACGACCGTCACGATTCAGGTGATGCCCAACTGCAGCGGCGGCTCGCGCAGCAGCTGGTTCTTCAAGGTGTCCTGTCCGTGAACGCGCGTGGAAGGTTGGGAGCTTGAGATCAATAGCATGTGCCGCCATCGCCACGAGCGTGGTGGCTATCGTCGCTCTCGATGCGGCTGCACAGAACGCACCTGTGATCAGCGTCGCGCAAGCAGTCAGCGCGGCGCTGGTCCAGAACGATCGACTCGTGAATCAACGCGACACGATCGCGCAGTCGGATCTCGCGGTGCGACTCGCCCGAAATGTGTTTCAACCCAAGATCACGCCGAACGTCCTCGGATCCTTTGGGCAGACGGACGTCAACAGTCAGACATATCGTCTCGATCTGTCGCAGCGATTCTCGACCGGAACAGAGATCCGAGCCGGCGCGGGAACCGCGACGTCGCAAATCCCAGGTCTCCTCGTGAGATCGGACGGCGACATCCGGTTTTACAACGCGGACACGACGCTCACGGTCACTCAGCCACTGCTCCGCGGGTTTGGGCGCAACGTTGCGCGACGCTCCCTGACGAGCGCCGAGTTGCGGCGGCAAGATGCCGACCGCCTGCAGACGCTTGCGGAGCAGCAGGTCGCGCTCGAGGTTGTCTCCGCGTACTATCGCGTCGTCGCGCAGCAGACCTTCGTCGACGTTGCGCGACACAGCCTCGATCGCGCGCGGAAGCTGCGCGATGCCTCGGAAGCGAAGCTCGACGTGGGACTCGTCTCACAACTGGACGTGCTGCGCGCGCAGCAGCTCGTCGCCCAGGCCGAGATCCAGTTGTTCGACGCGGAGTCGGGCACAGAAGACGCGCGCGACCAGTTGGCGTTTCTGATGGGACGTGACGCCGCCGCCGCGTTCGAGGTTCAACGAGACATCCCACGGCCCGATCAAAGTCCCGTTGACAGCGACCGCGCTGTTGCCAGTGCCTTGCAGAATCGACTGGACCTGCAAAGCCGCACGGTCGATCGCGAAGATGCAGACCACCAGGTGTCGTTCGCCCGCAATCAACTGCTCCCGCAGGTGGACGTCAATTTCGCGCTCACACGGCGGGAAACATCCGACACGTTCGCGCGCAGCTTTGGCGTCGACGGCTTTCAATTCGCGACCTTTTTCACGATTGCGATGCCTGTCGATCGCACGGCGCAACGTATCGAGTACCAGAACGCTCTGATCGATCGCGACCGGCGGCAGCGCGAGGTCACCACCGTCGAACGACAGATCGTGGCCGACGTGAGGCGAACGGTTCGTGAGCGAGACCGGCTGCTTCGCGGATTGACCGCAGCCGAAACGAGCGTCGAGGTCGCGCGGAAGGAAGTCGAGGTCGCCGAGCTTCGCTACCAGAGAGGTCTGTCGAACAATCTCGACGTCGTTGCCGCCGAGACGAGCTTGCTGATGGCGGAAAGCCGCAGGATTCAGGCGCTGGCAGACTCGGCGGTGGCCGTTCTGCGGCTGCGCGCAGTGCTCGGGGTTCTCAACCCTCGGAGCGATATCGCTGCACCATCGTCGCCGCTGCCTTTTGTTTCCACCCAACCGTGAAGACATCTGCCCTCGCACGAGGCCGCATGGGAAAACGCTCGGCACTCGTGGCCGCGTTGCTCGTGCTGTTGGTCGTGTCAGGCACCGCATTCTGGCGACGCGGCAATCCTGACCCGTCGCTTGTCGCCGTGGTTCGGCGTGGCCCGCTGACCGCGACTCTCACGACGAACGGGACGCTCAGGCCCATCCAATCCATCACCTACCGATCGCCGGTGGCCGGACGCGAACTGGAAATCAGCGAACTGGCGCCCGAAGGGACGCGCGTCAATCAAGGGGATCTGCTCGTCCGGCTCGACACAACGGAGCTCGAGCGCGACGTCGAGCGAGTCCAGCAGGAGCTACGCCAGCAGCAGATAGATCTGCAGATTGCCGAGGGCGAGTGGCAGGAGGCCGAGAGCTCCGTCCGATCAGTCTCTGAGGGAGAAGGCGCGCTCACGGTTGAAGAAACGCGCACACGCCTGCAAATCGCGCAAAAGCGCGTCGATCGCCTTCGACAGGAATACGAGCAGTTGAAGCCGCTGATGGACAAAGGCTTCATTACGCGCGATGAGCTCGCGAAGACCGGCGAGCAACTCGAGCAGGCCGAAGAGGAGCTTGGCCTCGCGCGGAAACGCGCCGACGTCGTCGTCCAGATGACGCATCCGCGCGACCAGCAGCGTGCCTCGCTGCAGGTTGTGCAAAAGCAAGCGCAAGTCGGCCACGCGCGCGCGCGGCTGCAAGAAACAGAGACGCGGCTGAAACTGCTGCAGCAGCTCATCGAAGGCTGCCGCCTCTTCGCACGTCATGCGGGCCTGGTTGTATACGACGAGTACCTCAATGCATTTCCGCGCCGGAAGATCCGAGTTGGCGATCGCGTGACCAACAGCCAGGGACTCGTCACGATTCCGGAGATCAACCGAATGATGGTCGAGAGCTCGGTCGGCGAGGCCGAAGTGCACCGCGTTCGCGCAGGTCAGACGGCGGTCGTCCGCCTCGAGGCATTTCCAGATCTGCGATTGAACGGCAGAGTCGTCCGTGTCGGCACGCTCGCAGGCGCATCGGCGGGCCGGCCACTCGACGACAAGCGTTTCGATCTGATCGTCGAGCTCGAGCCGGCAACGGCCGATCTGCGGCCTGAGATGACCGCGCGCGTCGACATTCTCGTGGGCGCAAGAAACGACGTTCTCCGGGTCCCGCTCAACGCCATCTTCGAGGAGCAAAATGGCTTCGTCGTTCACGTTGTTGGACGCTCGCATGTCGAAATGAGATCCGTTGATCTCGGCGAATCCAGCACGGAGGAGGTCGAAGTCGTCGCCGGTGTTCATGAGAACGAGCGTGTCATGCTGGTAGACCCGCGCATGGCCGCGGCTTCCGTGGCTCTCCCCAAGGGCACGGAACAACGCGAGAGCGGCAATGTTCTCCAGCCTCGCTGAGCTCCGCGAATTCCTGCGGATCGCGACCGAGGCGCTCGGCCGCTACAAGCTGCGCACATCGTTGAGTGTGTTAGGGGTCGTCCTCGGCGTGGCGGCTGTGATCGCGATGATGTCGGTCAGCGAGGGCGCTCGCCGCGAAGCGCTTGCGCAGGTTGAAGCCTTGGGGCTGGACAATCTGGTCGCGCGCAGCAACGGATCGAGCACGTTGCCCGCTTCCTGGCACGGCCTTGTCGCCGGGGACAGTGCTAAAGTCCAGTCGTTTGTGCCGTTCGTGCGCGCGAGCTCGCCTCTCATCAATCGCTCGATCAAGGTATCACGTGCAGACAGGTGGCAAGTCGCGCGTGTTCTCGGCGTCCGTCCGGCGTTTGCGAATATCCTCGGGCTCTCGATGGATCGAGGGAGATTCCTTTCGGCAGTTGACGAACTCACGATCGCGCCGGTGTGCGTGCTCGGGTCGGCTATCGCTCGCGAGCTGTTTGCGTATCGCAATCCGATGGGCGAGCGCATCCGTCTCGATCAGAGTTACTACGAGGTGGTCGGCGTCCTCCGCGAACAAGGTACGGAGCGTCGAGCGGGGGCTGCGCTGGCGTGGCACGATGCGAATCAGGCAGTATTTGTTCCGTTCAGCACATTGTCTGGGCGAACGCTCGCTATCACGCCCGATCAGCCTGCCGACGAAATCTGGGTGCAGATCGGCAACAGCACGCGCTCAGAGGATCTGGCGAGAATCCTGGAACAGACGCTCGTCCGCTTGCATCACGATCATGAGTTCACCGTCGTCGTGCCACGCGAGCTCCTTGCGCAGCGCTATCGGACGCAGCACACCTTCAGCATCGTCGTCGGAAGCGTCGCGCTGCTGGCGCTGATTGTCGGCGGCATCGGCATCATGAACATCATGCTGACGTCTGTCGTCGAGCGCACGCAGGAGATCGGTGTGCGCCGGACGGTGGGCGCGACGAGGCGCGACGTGACGATTCAGTTCCTGGTGGAAACGCTCCTGATGACGGTCGGTGGCGGCGGCGCTGGAATCGTGATTGGCGCGCTGACCGCGATGGGTATTACGACCTTCGCCGGTTGGAACACGCACGTCTCGATCCTGGCGGTTGCTGTGGGCTTTTCGCTCTCGTTTATCGTCGGTGTGGCGTTCGGCCTGTATCCGGCGATGAAGGCGGCCGCATTGCAGCCCATTGACGCGCTGCGTTACGAGTAGCGCTACTCCTCGCAGAGCGCGATCATCGGATCGAGCCGTGCGGCGCGGCGCGCAGGCCGCCAGCATGCAATCGCGGCGACGGTCATGAAGACGGGATGCGGCAAGCGAGGCCGGGAGGCGCGATCGCGACGCGCTCGCCGGCGGAATGGTGAGCGTTCGAAAACGAACAGGGGTCAGTCGACGTCGCTCGTTACAGGCTCGAGCTCGTCGGCTGCGTCGTTGCCCGGCACCTCCGCTGGCTGACCCGGCGCGAGACGCTTGCGCCTGGGCCGGATGTCGTACCGCTTGATCATCTCGTTGAGCGTCGTGGGCTTGATCCGCAGCAGCTCGGCGGCGCGCTTCTGAATCCCGCCGGCCGCTTCGAGCGCAGACTCAATCCATTGCCGCTCGTACGCCGCGGTCACTTCCTTCAGCGATACACCCTCCACCGGCATGACGATGTGCGGCGCCTGGAACGAAGGAGACCGGCGGAGATGATCCGGAATGAGCTCTGGGCCGATGCGCATGCCCGCACTCAAGACGACCGCGCGTTCGATCACATTCTCGAGCTCGCGAACGTTGCCAGGCCAGTCGTAGTCCATCAGGAGATCCAGCGCTTCGGGCGCGAGCTCCAGATTCGGCCGCGCGTTCTCCTGCCCGTACTTCTCGAGGAAGTGTTGGACGAGCAGCGGAATGTCTTCTTTGCGTTCGCGAAGAGCAGGCAGATCGACCGCGATGACGTGCAGACGGTAGTACAGATCTTCCCTGAAGCGGCCGTCTTCCATTTCGTGCTTCAGATCGACATTGGTGGCGGCAATGATGCGCACGTCTACTTTGATCGTTTCCATGCCGCCGAGCCGCATGAACTCGCGCTCCTGCATCACCCGGAGCAGCTTGGCCTGAGTCTCGAGCGGAATGTTGCCGATCTCGTCGAAAAAGATGCTGCCCTTGTCGGCAAGATCGAACAGCCCCTTTTTGGGATAAACCGCGCCGGTAAAAGCGCCTTTGACATGACCGAAGAGCGTCGACTCGAGCAAGTCAGGCGGCAGGTTACCGGAGTTGACGGTGACGAAGGTCTTGTCGGCGCGCGCTGAGTTGCTGTGAATGGCGCGGGCGACGAGCTCTTTGCCTGTTCCGCTCTCGCCCATGATGAGGATCGTCGATCGGCTTGGCGCCGCCTGGATGATCAGGTCGAACACCTGCTTCATGCGTGGGCTCTTGCCGATGATGCCCGAAAAGCGGTGATACCGCGCCTGGAGGTTCTGTTTGAGCGCGACGTTTTCAGCGACGAGGCGCCGGCGCTCGACCGCGTTCCGGAGAACGCCGAGCACCTCGTCGTTCTTGAACGGTTTCGTAATGTAGTCGAACGCGCCCTTCTTCATCGCGGAGATCGCGTTCTCCATCGACGCGTACGCCGTGATCATGATGACGGGCAGCTCGTCGTCCTGCTTGTGCAGCTCTTGGAGCACATGCAGTCCGTCGATACCGGGCATCATGACGTCGACGATGACGGCGTCGAATGGCAGCGATCGAGCGAGATCCAGCCCCTCGCCTCCGCTCGAGGCAAGGCGGACGGTATACCCCTCGCGAGTAAGGAGGGTTTCGAGAATCTCCCGCATGATTTCCTCGTCGTCGATGACGAGGATGGAAGCGTTCGGTCGCATTGGTTGTGGATTAATACTGCTGTAGCAACTCTAAACTACACTTTGAACTGGGAACTGGGAACTGGGATGACGCTCACTCTCTCCATATTAAAGGCTGGCAGTCCGCGCCGCAGGGCGCTCGCCGGCGTCGGCTGCCGCGAACCGCAGGACGAAGCGCGTGCCCTGCCCCGGCGCGCTGTCGCAGTGAATCGAGCCGTCGTGCTCGCGCACGATGCCATACGTAATCGACAAACCGAGGCCGGTCCCCTGCCCGCTCGATTTCGTGGTGAAGAACGGATCGTAGATTCGAGCGAGGTGCTCCAGAGGGATGCCGTTCCCGGTGTCTGCGATTTCGGCAATCGCCTCCGGCCCTTCAACACGCGTTGAGAGCGTGAGCCAGCCGCCGCTCGGCATCGCGTCGCGCGCGTTGAGAATCAGGTTCAAGAAGACCTGTTGCAGCTTGAACTCGTAGCCGGTGATCGGAACGGCCTGTTCCGAGAGCTCGCGTCTGATCTTGATGCTTCCTTTCTCGAGTTGGTGCTCGAGCAGCGCGAGCACGTCGCTGATGACCGTATTGAGATCGACCGGCGCGCGCTCGACCGCGTCGGCGGCGTTCGGTCGCGAAAGCGTCAACAGTCCGTTCACAATGCGCGCGGCGCGGAACGTTTGTTTCTCGATTTTCTCGAGCACTTTCGTGCGCGGGTCGTTGGGATCCGCCTGCTCGAGCAGCATCTGCGTGTAACTCGAAATGCCGGTCAGCGGCGTGTTCACCTCGTGGGCAACGCCTGCGGCCAGGATGCCCAGGGATGCCATCTTTTCCGAGATCTGCAGCTGCTCTTCGAGCTGCGTACGCTGGGTAATATCCTCGAGCATCAGAATCGTGCCCGCCGGAGACGTGCCGCCGACAATTGCCTGTAGAGGAACAGTCGTTACGTTGAGCAGAAGCCGTGTGCCGTCTCTCGCGCCGCGGGAGACGAGCGGCATGCGGAAGAGCGTGGTGCCCTGCGGCTTGTCATGCAGCGCCGAACGAAGGGTCTCGAGAAACTGCGGCTCGAAGAGGCGATCCAACGGCTGACCGAGTGCCTCCGCACGCGTGACGCCGTACAACCGCTCGAGCGCTTGATTCCAGCGAATCACTCGCTGATCGAGCCCGACGACGAGCAACCCATCGTCCAACGATTCGAGGATGTTTTCGTTGAACGTGCGGAGACGATCGAGCTCGGCGGCCTTGAGATGCAACTGATGATAGAGGCGTCCGTTCTCGATGGCCGTTGCAGCCTGGCCGGCGACCGCGGTGAGCAACGCCATGTCTTCGCTCGTGAGCGGCTCGCCACTTTCGCGGCGGCCGAGCGCGAGCGCCGCGATAGCCGTCCCGTGCGACACACACGGCACGAGGTAGTAGACCCCGGCATCACGCCAGAACTCGACCTCCTCGACCGTAAACCGCCCGACGGCAAGCGGATCGTCCAGCCGGACGACACTGCCGGCCGACAAGCGTCCGCCAACGCCGGATGCGGCATTCAGGCGCGGCAAGCCGCCTTCGAAGCCGATGTCCTTCAACTGTTCAAACTCGTCGAACTCGTTGGCAAGCATCAAGGCCAGCCGATCGACGTCGAGCGTTTCCTTGACGCGTGACACAAGTCGCTCCGCGAGACGATTCAAATCGAGATCGCCGTTCAGATCGCGGGCGAACGCCACCAGGGCGCGGCGGTAGTCGTACCGATCGCGGTAGAACGCGCGATCGATCGTGGACTGGACCGCGTCCTTCACGGGCCTGGCCAAAAGCACGACCACGACGGTGGCGAGAAACGCAATCATCCAGCGGTGCTCGTCTTCGTTCTGGACGAAGTACCCTCCCGACGCACGGAGGATGAGGACGTAAATGACGACGACGGACGCCACAACCGAGCCATACACCAGGAGGCGCTTGAGAATGACCTCCACATCCATGAGGCGATAGCGGACGATGGCGGACGCGAACGCCAGCGGGATGAACCCGAGCGGAATCGCGGAGAGCTGCATCGGCAGCGACGGTGCGACGCCAAATACAAACGGCAGCGCGTAACCCAGGGCAGGCAGCCAGCGCGCCAGCATGGCGGTATATCCGTGCTGCCGCGGGCGTTCCGGGAAGACAAGCGAGAAGTGCAGGAAGAGCGGTGGCAGAAGCAACAGGGCGACTTCGTCAGCCCAATAAAAGAACCAGTCCGCGCGATCGAACCGGCCGGTGAACGAGAACGTGAACACGCCAAAGAATGCGACCGCGAGCCAGAAAAAGTGCAGCGTGGCCTGATCGAAGGGGCGGCGCGCACGCACTGCTGCGCCGACGAGCAACGTGAAAATGCCGACCGCAGCGAGCACGTAATAGAGCGCCCCGGCGCCGCTCGGGACCGGCGCCATGTCAACGGCCTTCACTTCGCGGCTGCCGAGCCGCACCAGCGTATAGGTGTGCCGCTCGCCGCGCGCGGCACGACGCTGGATCGCCAGCACATCGTCGCGATGCTCGACCGCATTGCCGTCGAGGGCGATCAACACATCCCCGGGCCGAATGCCGACCCGGTCCGCCGCCGAGTCGTTGGCCACTTCGGCGGCAACCACTCCCGCGCTCCGGTCGACCCAGAGCACCCCGTCTTCAACAGCATCCGACGTCGCACGCTCGGCCACATTGGCCAAGCCGAGGACGAGGAGCAGCAGGGCGGTCACGACCGGCAGCACGGTGCGCGGCCAGTCGCGCCAATCCTGGCGACGGGACCCGGGCGCGAGGGGTGACTGGTCGATCATGAAAGGCGCGGCGACAAGATGAGCAAACTGTATACCACGAGGGACACGACTTGATGCGCACTAACCCACTGAATACATTGCACTTGTAGCAATTTCGCCGGGCCGGACGACGGTAAAATCCAAACTGTCGGCCAAGTGATCCAAATTTCGGGAGTGGACGCAGAAAGGAGAACTCGCCGCAGCTCGCGGGAACGCTGACAACTCAGGCGAATTTCCGCTTCACTCTGTGTCTCTCGTTCGTGGCAACTCTGTGGTTTTGAGCCGTCGGGGGTTTGCGACGGCGACTAAAACTTCACCGTGATGCCGCCGATCAGCCGCTTGGGCGGCCGGGCAACCAGCAGTTCGTCGTACAGCGAGGCCTCCGTCAACGACTCGTGGAACAGATTGCGAACTCCCACGAGCATCTCCCAGTCCGCCTTGAACAGATTCACGAACGGCAATCCCTGGCTCACCTGCACGTCGAATCGACCGTCGACGCCGGGCTCGTCCTCGGTGCCATCGTCGCGGATGTAGGCGCTATTCATCCTGACGACGAAAAAGACGCGCGTCGCCGTTTGCGGAACGATGGTCTCGAGCGAGGTCGTGAGGTCGTGGATGTTCTCGCGATCGTTTCTGAGTGCCGACGGCACCCGGCGCGCGAGACGATGTCGATCGGTCAGGCGCGGCGTTGCACTCCACTGAGCGGCAGCGAAGGAGTAATCGATGGAGCCACGCAAATACCCCGTGACCTCGCGTGCGACACTCAGCCCCCAGCCGCGCAACTGCACGTCGCCGGCGCTGGCGAGAGCGTAGTGCCCGAGCTCCGCGGCATCGGTGTCGACGGTGCGCATGCCGAAGACGGTGATGAGCTGATCGTCGACGTGCTGGCGGAACGCGCGCACGCCGAGTGTTGCGCCCCTGACCACCTGCTCGGCGACAACTTCGTAGTGCTGAAGATCCTCGGGAACAAAACCGTCACGCGTGAGGGGCGCGAACGTTCGTTGCGGCGGCAGCACAGGCGAGTGCGCAGGAGGCAGGAACTCTTCGGCGCCTGGCGCGGTCACCTGGCGCGTGGCGACCACTCGGAAGCGCGCCGAGTCGCTCGCAAGAAACGTGGCACTGACACGCGGACTGAAAAACGCAGGTTGTGCGAGGTAATCGTAGTGAGCGTAATTGCCTCCGTAGCCGACGATCAGGCGCTGGGCAACTTTCCATTCATCGCTGGCGTATACCACGCCGACGTTCCGCGCCGCCTCGGGAACGGCCGCCATCGCCGCCAGATTGCCGCCCTCGTACCGCTGCACGCCGTACGACATGCCGAACTGATACCGATGAAGCGCCGGCTCGCGGCGCGCGTAGTTGCCCGCGAGGATCCAGGAGCTCAAGTCGCCTTGATTCAAGGCTGCCTTGACCGTCCAATCGCCGTGCATCGCCACGGGTGCGCCAACTGCAAAGTACGCGACGCTGCGTGTTCGCTCCAGTTGCAGCAGCTGAAAAGGCTCATCGAACGCGCCGGTTGTGAGGAGATTCACTTGTGCTTGCAGGGGCAGATTCCCGAACAGCGACCCCGCCGCGCGCGCAGAAGATTCAACGGCGCGTCCGAGAATTTCGAACGAATCGGTCAGCGGCCAATCGCGGGTTTGCGGCGTGCTCTCGACCACGTAACTCGTCGTGTCCCGCAGGATCGAGCGCTTCAGATGTCGCAGTCTCCACGCGAGCGCGCTTTCGTCGCGCTCGCCGTCGGGCGCGTCGATCACCTCGGTTCCGCCGCCAACGCCTGCGGCGACAACACGCGGCTCACTGGCAGTGCCTTCTTTCCGCAGCGTGAAGGACGAGAGCGTCCGTGCGGACGGGCGGACGCTCACCATTGCGTTGCGCGCGGGCAAGTATCCCTGCAGGTGTGCCCGAAGAAGATACGGGCCGGGCGACAGCTGCCGCAGCGTGAAGTGACCGATACGATCCGATGTCGCAAACGCGCTGCTGACGCCGAGCGCGGAAATGACGACGCCCTCGAGCGGCTGGCCGCGATCGTCGAGAACCATTCCCGAAATCGATCCGGTGGTCGCGCTCGCGATCTGCGTAATTCGTGTTGGTGAAGCAGGGGCTGGCGTCTGCGCGCCAAGCTCGACCTGAACGGCGACGACGCACACGAGCAGCGCCGGGATGAAGACGCTGCGAGTCTGCGAGGCGCCCATGGGCTTCTGCTCCCCGGCCCGCTGCCGGCGCACTCTCAAAGACGGGCCACGAAAGGGATTGGGTCTGATTTTCCCACACTTTTCCCAGGAAAGATCAGACCCTTTGACTGGATGTTCAAATGATGGCGGGATTCGCTGTCGGCGTACTCAAGCCGTCCAGCCTCACGCTCCTTTGACGGTAAAGTTGATGTCTTTCGTCAAGGTTTTGCCGGACGCCTTATCGCTGATTTTGATTTCCAGCCGGTACTCGCCTTCAGGGAAGCTGGCCAATGGCACCTCGATGCCGCCGGGAACCGGGAACTTCGCGGGATCGAACGTCGGCGGCAGGTTCGAGGCGTTGATTGTCTGCGGGTTGGTTTTGTTGAAGAACTTCTCCGCGCCGTTTTCCTTCCGGTGGAAGTTGTACTCCATCACCAGGTTGGGCTTGCCGTCGGTGCCAAGGCCCGCGTTGTAAACCTGAAAGAACGTGGCGAGCTGCTCGCTCTTTTTGAATTCCATGTCGCTCGCGGGAACGAGTTCCTGCGAGCCGAAGACAAACGGACGATCGCGCGCTTCGTCGGGACCGACCGGCGCCGTCAGCACATTGACCTTGTCGGTGACGATGACGCTGCTCGTTGCGAGCTCCCCGTTCCAGAAATCGGGGACCGCCACCTGGGTCTTCAGCACACCCATCTTCGCCGTTTGTGTTTTCGGCGCCTTTTCGGACAGCCGCTCACGCATGGCGACATACACGTCGTAGGTGCCCGGGGCCGCCATGAACACACGGCTCAATTTTCCGGCGCTCACGGACGCTGCAGGAATGAAGCTGACATCGTCCCACGGGAACTCGATCTTCTTGGTCTTCGGATCAGGTTGCGCGGAAGGATTCACCACGCGCACGTACATCGCGACATCGGCCGACGGCGCACCCTTGACGTCGAGCACGAAAGGCACAAATGTCCGCTGCTCCTGTGATTTCAAGAAATACGGCGTGAGCGTCATCTGCACATCGGATGGGGCGGGTTGGCCGGCCATCACGGCATCGACCATCTTGACGAGCTGTTCAATCTCCTGCTGCTCCTGCTTGCTGCGCTTCTTGGTGTCCGGCTTGGGCGTCTGCTGCGCGTAGGCAGCCGACCCGACCAGCGTGAACGCGGCCGCGGTCGTGACAGCTATAGCGGCGCGCCGCAGCCTTGTGCGGCAGCGGGCCGTGGCGAGCGTAATGACACGACGTCTGACCATCATCGAATCTCCATGTAGAGGCGCAATTTATTGGGCCTGATCAATTGATCATAGGGGCCGCCCAAAGTCATGTCAAACAACGCCGCGTGATATCGTGCGTGGGTCAGATCACGTGGTTCACGACGACGATGTCCTCGTCATTGTGCTCGCCGGAGGCGTGGGTGAGCGCCTGTGGCCGCTCACGAAGGAGCGCGCAAAACCGGCGGTGTATTTCGGCGGGCCGTACCGCATCATCGACTTCGTCCTCAGCAATTGCCTGAATTCCGGATATCGCCGGATCTTCATTGCGACACAATACAAGTCGCTGTCGCTCAACCGGCATATCCGCCAGGGTTGGAGCATCGTGTCGGAGGAGCTCGGCGAGTTCATCGAGATCCTGCCGCCGCAAAAACGCGTGGGTGAGCAGTGGTATCAGGGCACGGCGGACGCCGTTTATCAGAATCTCTATTCAATCGTTCGCGAGAATCCGCGCTACGTCATCGTGCTTGCCGGCGATCACATCTACAAGATGGATTACCGGAAGATGCTGCGGTTTCACATCGAAAAGCGCGCGCAAGTGACGCTGGCATCGATTGAGGTGCCCGTTCAGGACGGCTCACGTTTCGGCATCGTTGCGGTGGATGAAGAGCAACGCGTCGTGGGGTTCGCGGAGAAGCCGGCAAGTCCCACGTCCATTCCCGGTGTGCCGCAGTTTGCGCTTGCCTCGATGGGTATCTACGTGTTCGACGTCGACGTCATCGTGACGGCGCTCGAAGACGACGCGGCAACCGACAGCCACCACGATTTCGGCAAGAACATCATTCCGGCATTGATCCGCGGCGGACACGTGTTTTCATACCAGTTCTACGATGAGAACAAGAAGGCAGCGAAGTACTGGCGCGATATCGGAACGCTCGATGCCTACTTCGAAGCGAACATGGATCTCTGCCACGTGAATCCGGAGTTCAATCTGTACGATCCCGAGTGGCCGCTGCGGACCTACCAGCCGCAAGCACCGCCGGCGAAGTTCGTCTTTGCCGAAGAAGGACGAAAAGGCGAGGCGCTCGACTCGCTGATCTCTCCGGGCTGCATTGTCTCAGGCAGTCGCATCTGGGGCAGCATTCTTTGCCCGAACGTCCGCGTGCACAGCTTCTGCTCGATCGAGCAGTCGATCCTGATGCCCGGTGTTCGCGTCGGGCGGCACTCACAGATCAAGCGGACCATCGTCGATCGAGACGTGCTGATCCCGCGCGGCGCATGCATCGGGTACAACCTGGAAGAAGATCGGCGGCGGCATACCGTCACTGAAGACGGCATCGTCGTGGTCACGGTAGACGAAGAACCGTTTATCGGCCCAATCGAACAAACAGCGCTGCGGCTCGAGGCGGAAGCGGATCGGAAGGGATGAAGCGCCTGTGAACATCGTCGACGTGCGCGCACGAGAGATCCTCGACTCCCGGGGAAACCCCACCATTGAAGCAGACGTGCTGTTGCAGGGCGGCGCCCGCGGTCGTGCAGCGGTGCCGTCCGGAGCGTCGACCGGCGAACGCGAGGCGCTCGAGCTTCGTGACGGCGACGCCACGCGATATCTGGGCAAGGGCGTCACGAAGGCGGTCTCGCACGTCAACCACGAAATTGCTGACGCGCTGAAGGGACACGATCTTTCGCAGCGTGATCTCGACGACACCCTGAGGCGGCTGGACGGAACCACGACAAAGAGTCGTCTGGGCGCGAACGCGCTCCTGGCAGTATCACTGGCTGCTCTGAGAGCGGACGCAGTCCGGAAAGGGATGCCGCTCTACGCTCACATTGCGCAGCTGTCGTCTGCATTCACGGGCGATCGATTGCCCGTGCCCATGATGAACATTCTCAACGGCGGGGCGCACGCGGATTCGAACGTCGATTTTCAGGAATTCATGGTGCTGCCGCTCGGCTTCCCGTCTTTCCGCGAAGCACTCCGCGCGGGTGTCGAGATCTTCCACGCACTTCGCGCGCTGCTGAAATCACGAGGGTTGTCCACCGGCGTGGGAGACGAGGGTGGCTTTGCGCCGAATCTCCGCTCGAATCGGGAAGCCGTCGAGATCGTGCTCGAAGCCGTCACCAAGGCGAGATACAAGGCCGGCTCGGACGTTTACATCGCCCTCGACGTCGCCTCGAGCGAGTTCTGGTCGGCAGCATCGCAAGGTGATGCGAGCGGCAACGGCCGATACGAGTTCAAGAAATCTGGCGAGTCGGCACGCGATTCGGAAGCGATGGTTGCGCTGTACACCGATTGGTGCCGGCAGTACCCGATCATCTCGATTGAGGACGGGTGCGCGGAAGGCGACTGGCGGGGATGGGCGCTGCTCACGAAAGAGCTCGGCGATCGCGTGCAACTGGTGGGAGACGACGTCTTCGTCACCAATCCGGAGATCCTCGCACGCGGTATTGCAGAAGGCATTGGCAACGCGCTTCTCGTCAAATTGAACCAGATTGGCACCCTCACGGAAACGCTTGACGCGATCGATATGGCATCGCGAGCCGGGTACGCTTGCGTGATTTCGCATCGCTCAGGAGAAACCGAGGATTCGACGATTGCCGATCTTGCGGTGGGCACCTCTGTCGGTCAGATCAAAACGGGATCGGCATCGCGCAGCGACCGCACCGCGAAATACAACCAGTTGCTGCGAATCGAAGAGGAACTCGGCGCGGCGGCAACCTACGCCGGACGTCGAGCCATCAAGCAACTGGCTTCGCGCGCGAGCTGACATGTACACAGTCGTCCTCCTGAGACACGGCGAATCGACCTGGAACAAAGAGAACCGATTCACCGGCTGGACCGATGTCGACCTCACAGAACGAGGACGAGAGGAAGCGGCGGAAGCAGGCCGGCTCCTCAAAGCCGAGGGGCTTACCTTCGACCTCGCGTTCACATCGGTCCTGAAGCGAGCCATCCGGACCTGCTGGATCACGCGCGACGAGCTGGATCTCCTGTGGATACCGGTGAAGAAAAGCTGGCGCCTGAACGAGCGCCACTACGGGGCGTTGCAGGGTCTGAACAAAGCGGAAACGGCGGCTCGCCACGGCGAGGCGCAGACGAAGATCTGGCGCCGCAGCTACGATATTCCTCCGCCGCCGCTGTCCGCAGACGATCCGCGGCACCCGTCACGCGATCCGCGGTACGCGTCGCTCGCGGCGCAGGAACTTCCGCTCACCGAGTCGCTCAAAGACACGGTCGCGCGATTTCTGCCCTACTGGCGCGACGAGATCGTGCCGGCCATCGAAGCGAAGCAGCGCGTGTTGATTGCGGCACATGGCAACTCGCTGCGCGCGCTGGTCAAGCACCTCGACAACATCTCCGACGCCGACATCGTCGAGCTGAATATTCCGACGGGGATTCCACTCGTCTACGAACTTGACGAAAACATGAGGGCGCGAGAAAGCCGCTACCTCGGCGATCCCGACGCAGCCAAACGCGCAGCCGAAAGCGTCGCCAAGCAGGCCTCGGCCGCTGGACCGCATCGGTGATAGGTTCGAGCGTTCGAAGGTTCGAGCGTTCGAAGGTTCCTAGTTCGAAGGTTCCTAGTTCGAGGGTTCCTAGTTCGAAGTTCGAAGACTGCGATTCCAACTGGTTCCGAGGAACCTCCGCGTTCCGAGGAACGCCGAACCTGCAACCTCAAACGCGCAGTCGAAAGCGTCGCCAAGGAAGCCTCGGCCGCTGGACCGCATCGGTGATAGGTTCGAGCGTTCGAAGGTTCGAGCGTTCGAAGGTTCCTAGTTCGAAGGT
>WNGA01014023.1_pt1 | contig 17510 bp, 13 predicted proteins | sample 5400061 | NCBI WGS metagenome assembly WNGA01 (sample SAMN13153366, study PRJNA577476) | soil metagenome | isolation source: 100 cm soil or saprolite under grassland replicate 2 | place: USA:California | collected 2016-06-15 | reverse complement strand
CCGTCGCTGTTCGCCGATCCCGACGGCGCCGCGGCGCAGCGCTTCTTCGGCGCCCCGGACGATCCCGCCGAGCGGGTCGAGGTGCTGGCACAGTTCATCTGGGCGCAGGCTTGCACCGGCAAGTTCGTCTGGCCGGTTCCGGACCGCGGTTTCAAGAGTCATGCGCACCGCATCGCAGCGCCGACCCTGATCATCTGGGGCAAGGCGGACCGCATTATCGCCCCGGCCTACGCGCAGGAGTTCGCCGGGAAGATCGCCGGCGCGCGGATCGAAGTGATCGACAAGGCCGGACACCTGCCGCACCTCGAGCAGCCCGATGCGGTGGCGAAGGCGGCGCGCGCGTTTCTCGGCGGCTGACCCGGCGGCCGACCGGAGTTTATGCCGGAGTCATGTCTTGACGGGATGACGGCTCCGGCGCGAGGCTTGTGGAGACAGCGAACCCGCCGCAGAGCGGGAGCAAGGGAGGGAGACGATCATGGCGACCGTTACAACTGCGTCCGCCACCGCGGCGGCACCCTTGGCCTCCGACGAGCGTTGGACGAACTACAGCGCCACGGTGCTGACGATCTGCATCCTCGGCTGGGCCTTCGACATCTACGAGGCCACGATCATGCAGCTGGTCACGCCGATTCTCATCAAGGAATGGGGGATCACCCCGGCGACGATGGGAACCGTGACCACGATCTCGCGTTGGGTCGGGCTGATCGGCACGTTCGCATTCCCGGTGTTCGCCGATCTCTACGGCCGCAAGCCGGCGCTGATCTGGTCGATCCTCGGCTATTCGGTCCTCACCGGGCTGACCGGCTTCGCCACCGGCTGGGTGTCGCTGTTGATCCTCAGCTCGCTGACCCGGATCGCGCTCGCCGGCGAGAACCCGGTCGGCATGCTGCTGGTGACCGAGACGGCGCCGAAAAAGTGGCGCGCCACGGCGCTCGGCGGCCTGGTCGGCGGCTATCCCCTCGGCTACCTGCTGTGCTCGCTGGCGGCGCTCGTCATCGTGCCGCTGTGGGGCTGGCGCGCGCTCTATTTCCTCGGCATCTTGCCGGCACTGCTCGTGCTCTGGGTGCGGCTGGGCATCAAGGAAAGCCCGCGCTACGAGCACGTCACCGCGCAGATGCTCAAGGAGGGGTTCAAGAAACGGCTCGACATCCTCGCCCCCTTCCGCTCCTATCGGCGCGAGAGCATCATCGCGACGCTGGTCTACTTCCTCTATCTCTTCACCTGGGTCGGCTGGTCGGCCTGGATGCCGTTCTACCTCGCGAACGAGAAGCATCTCGGCTTCCCGACCATGGCCGGTTATCTGTCGATCTGGATGGCCTGCGCCATCTTCGCCTATTGGATCTGCGGCTGGCTGTGCGACCTGTTCGGGCGGCGCTACGTGATCCCGGCGTTCGCCATTCCGGCCGCCATCCTGCTGGTGGTCATGGGTCACCTCGACAGCCCCGCGAGCCTGTTCTGGGTGGGACTGGCGACCAACTTCCTGATCACCGGAAGCTTCGGCACCGGGCTGGGCTACACGGCCGAGATCTTCCCGACCGAGATCCGCGGCACCGCCGTCGGCGCAACCTTCGCCGTTGGGCTTGGCTTCGCTTCGCTGGCGCCGATGATCATCGGCTGGATCGCGACCGCCCATTCGATCGCTGCCGGCCTGCCGCTCCTCGCCTTGTCGTTCTTTCTGCTCGGACCGCTGTTCTTCTGGTTCGCGCCGGACGTGACGCGCAAGGAGCTTGCCGACTTCGTCGGCCAGAAGGTCGGTTGAACACGATGAAAGCCGTCTTCATAGAGGAGCATGGCGGGCCGGAGGTCTTGAAATACGGTGAGTTGCCCGACCCGACGCCCAAGCCGGGCGAGGTGGTCGTCGACGCCGTCGCCGCCAGCGTCAATGGTGCCGATTGGAAGGTGCGCGCTGGCGAGTCCCACCGGCAATCGCAGTTTCCGTATGTCCTCGGGCGGGATTTCTCCGGAGTGGTCGGCGCAATCGGCGAAGGCGTGCAAGATCTTCGCGTCGGCGATGCCGTGTTCGGCGTTCTCGAGCTCGGCCGCGACGGCGCCTACGCGGAGAAGATTGCGATCAAAGCCGCCATCGCGGCCAAGAAGCCGGACCGCATGTCTCACGTCCAGGCTGCCGCCCTGGCGCTGACCGGTCTCACCGCGCTGAGCGCAATCGAGGAGACGCTCAAGCTCAAATCCGGAGAGACGATCCTGATTCAGGGCGGCGCGGGCGGTGTCGCCGGCTTCGCCATTCAGCTCGCCAAGCAGATCGGCGCCCGTGTGATCACGACCGCGAGCGCGGCGAACCACGACTATCTGCGCGACCTCGGCGCCGATGAGATCATCGACTACAATGCGAGGGACTTCACCGAGGTGGTGGCGAATTGCGACGCCGTATTCGACACCGTCGGCGGCGATGTGGCGCAAAGGTCGTTCGCAGTGCTGCGGCCGGGCGGCCGCGCGGCCTTCATCGCGTCCGGGCTGCGGGCGCCGACGCCCGATCGCGCCGACGTAAAGTCGCTGCGGCCGCCGGCCGAACGCGGCCGCCGGCATCTCGATCGCATCGCCGAGCTGTTCATGGCGGGGGCGATACGCGCTCCCGAAATCACGCTCTATCGCCTGTCCGAGGCGGCAGCCGCCCATAGGGTGAGCGAGTCGCGCCATCTGAGGGGCAAGCTCGTGCTCCAGATTCGTTGAGGTTTCCGATGCAGCGGCTTCTGTCGATGGTATTGGCCCTTGTGCTGGCAACGGGCACCGCCGCGGCGCAGACCGGCGATGCCGGCTGGCCGGACCGGCCGATCCGTCTGATCGTGCCGTTTCCGGCCGGCAGCAGCACCGACATCATCTCCCGCATCCTTGCGCAGCGGCTCGGCGCCCGGTTGGGCCAGCAAATCGTGATCGACAACCGCGTCGGCGCCAGCGGCAATCTCGGTGCCGATGCGGTCGCCAAGGCCGCCCCCGACGGCTACACGATCGGCATTGCCACCGCCAGCACGCACGCGGTGGCGCTGAGTCTGAGCCCCAACCTGCCCTATGATCCGATCAAGGATTTCGCGCCCGTGGGCGTGATCGGCAGCGCGCCCTACGTGCTGGTGGTCTACCCGGGCTTGCCGGTGAAAAATCTCAAGGACCTGATCACGCTCGCCGGGGCGAAGCCCGGCACGCTCAACTACGGCTCCGCCGGCGTGGCGAGCCTCGCGCATCTTGCCACCGCGCTGTTTGCGACCATGGCCGGGATCAGCCTCACCCACGTGCCCTACAAGAGCTCGTCGCAATCCATGACCGACATGATCAGCGGCCGCCTGGACATGCAGTTCGCGACCATCGCTCCGTCGCTTCCCAATATCCGCGCCGGCCAATTGCGCGCGCTGGTGACCAGCGGCAAGACGCGCGTGTCGGCGCTGCCGGAGGTGCCGACCGTGGCGGAGACCGGCCTGACCGGCTACGAGGCCGCCCTGTGGGTGTCCTTCGTGATGCCGGCCGCCACCCGGCCCGCCGTCGTGGCGCGCATCAACCGCGAAATGAACGCGATCCTGAGCTCGGCAGACGCGAACGACGCGCTGGTCGCGCAAGGGGTGGAGCCGGAGCCCGGCCCGCCCGAGGCGCTGACCGAGCGCATCCGCAGCGACATCGCCAAGTGGCGCGGCGTCGTCGCCAAGGCGGGCATCCGCGCGGAATAGCGAGATTGCAGGCAATGCCCGAAAGATCGCCCGGTCACCGCTTCGGCCAGAGCACGCCCTGATTGCCTGCCAGCACGGTGCCGATGCCCTTGTAGACGAACTTCTGCAGCCGCTTACCTTCCCAAGTCTCGGTCGTGTAGATGTTGCCCTTGGAATCGGTCGCGATGCTGTGCACGCCGTAGAACTGGCCGGGCTGGCGTCCGCCGACGCCGAAGGTGGTCACTTCCTCGAGCGTTGCGCGCACGATGATGCGCACCCGGTTGTTCTGGCCATCGGCCATGTAGATGAAGCGCTGCTCCGGGTCGCGCGAGAACGCGGTGTCCCAGGCCGAGCCCGAGCCCAGCGTGTCCTTGGCAAAGAACGCCTCCTTCACGAACGTGCCGTCCGGGCGAAATACCTGCAGCCGGTCATTGGCGCGGTCGCACACGTAGATCAAATCGTCGTTCGAGCGCTCGACGCAGTGCACCGGGTTGCGGAACTGCTGCGCCGGCGGCGCCTTGGGATCGTAGTTGCCGAGCTTGGTGTCGTCCGGCTTGTTGCCGTAGGCGCCCCAGTAACGCTTCATCTTGCCGGTATCGGCGTCGATTACCGCCACGCGCTTGTTGGTATAGCCGTCCGCGATATAGGCCTCGTTGGTTTTCGGATCGACCCAGATCTTGGCGACCCGCCCGAAATTCCCCGGATCGTTGCTGCCGGCATTCTTGCCGAGCCCGCCGACCTGCAGCAGGAACTTGCCGTCCTTGGTGAACTTGAGGACGTGCGCGTCCTTCTCGCCGTTGCCGCCGATCCACACGTTTCCTTTGTAGTCTATATGGATACCGTGGTTCGACTGCGGCCACTCGTAGCCTGGACCCGGACCGCCCCACGACCGCACCAGATTGCCCTCCGGATCGAACGCCAGCACCGGCGGCGCGCCGCGGCAGCACTCGGCGATCGGCGGATTGAGCTCGGCGCCTTTTTCATTGTTGTGGAGGGTGGCGGAGCTGCGGTGGATGATCCAGACGTAGTCTTGCTCGTCCACCCAGACGCCGATCGCCATGCCGAGCAGCCCGTTGAACGGCTTCGGCCAGAACGGATCGACCTCGAACATCGGGGCCTGCACGTTGCCGCGCTGCGCCTCGGCCTGGTTCTGCAGCACGGCCTGACCGACGCCGAGGCCGACGATGGCGGCGATGAGCACCGCGCCGGAGACGAATTTGCGCTCTTGGATGATCTTGATCATGACGGCCTCCCGAACCGTTCTGACGGGGCTGCTTCGCCCCCTTGTTGAGGCGATTATAGGCGAATGGATTGGACTTGTAACCGCCATCGAGGTGCCCATAACGTATCGCGTAGCCGGGGAACGGTTCTTGCGTAGCCTTGGACGTGTCGCAACAGCGCGCTGCGCGGCCGTGGCGATCGCGGTCACGCTCGCATGCGCCATCGTGCCGAGCGCGCTCGCGCACGACATCCCGGCCGACGTCAAGATCAACGCGTTCGCGCGGCCCAGCGGCGATCGGCTCGAACTGTTGGTTCGCGTGCCGCTCGCCGCGATGCGTGAGGTGGAGTTTCCAACCCGCGGTCCCGGCTATCTCGACCTCTCCCGCGCCGACGAAGCGCTGCGCAACGCGACCAGGCTCTGGCTGATCGACAGCATCGACCTCTACGAGAACGATGCCCGCCTTCTCCCGCCGCGCATCGTGCACGCGCGCGTCTCGCTGGCGTCGGACCGATCGTTCACGTCCTACGAGCAGGCCCGCGCGCACGTCGAAGGGCCCCCGCTCGCCGACGACTTGGAGCTCTACTGGAACCAGCAGTTCCTCGACGTGCTGCTCGAATATCCGATCCGGTCCGACCGCTCGGAATTCGCCATCCACCCACGCGTCGACCGTCTCGGTCTCAAAGTCTCCACCGCCTTGCGCTTCCTGCCGCCGGAGGGCGCCACGCGCGCGTTCGAGTTCCACGGCGACCCGGGCCTGGTGCGGCTCGATCCGCGCTGGCGCCACGCCGCGCTGCGTTTCGTGATCGACGGCTTCTGGCACATCCTGCAGGGCACCGACCACCTGTTGTTCTTGCTCTGCCTGGTGATCCCGTTCCGGCGGCTGCGGCCGCTCGTCATCATCGTCACGGCGTTCACGGTCGGGCATTCGATTTCGCTGATCGCCGCGGCCTTCGGCTTCGTGCCGGATGCGCTCTGGTTCCCACCGCTGATCGAAACCCTGATCGCCGTCACCATCATCTACATGGCGCTGGAAAACATCGTATATGCGGCAATGGGAAAGCTCGGCAGCGACCTTTCCCGGCGCTGGATCATCGCCTTTGCGTTCGGCGTCGTGCACGGCTTCGGCTTCTCATTCGCATTGCGTGAGTCGCTGCAATTCGCCGGCGATCATCTGCTCACCGCGCTGTTCGGGTTCAATCTCGGCGTCGAGATCGGCCAGATCGCGGTGCTGATCGTGCTGATACCGGCGCTCGACCTGTTATTCCGATACGTAGTGGCGGAATGGCTGGGTGTCGTTATTTTATCGGCGCTGGTGGCGCACACCGCCTGGCACTGGATGCTCGAGCGCGGCGAGCAACTGGCGAAATTCCCGTTTCCGAAGATCGACGCCGCATTGCTCGCGAGCGCCATGCGCGGGCTGATGGCGATGTTGCTCCTCGCCTTCGGCGTATTGCTCGTGAACGGCTTGCTCAGGCGCTGGATCGCGGCAGAAAAAATCACGCCCGCGAAAGATGTCGCGACAAAATCGCCGGGCCAACGGAGCTGATGTCTTACTTATGCGCGGGGATCCGCAACCGCGTCGGGAGGGATGACGGCCGGTGCCGTGAGCGGCAGCACGGGCGTTGCCACCCTCACCTTCTCACTCGTGGCAAAAAAGATTGCGCCCAGCAAGATCAAGACAAAGGCCGAAGCCGCAATCCAGGACCACACGCTGATTTCGTCCACGTGGACGTGCCGGATATCCATGGCGACCTCCTGCGCGAGAGGACCATAGACAACTCGCGGAGAGAGGGCTGAGTTCCGCCCGCAATGACGCGAAAGTTGTACCTTCCGCCTTGTTAATGAGCCCTCAACTCACCGCCAGCGGCGCCAGCGCGTCGATTTCGGTGACCACATCGATGATCACCGGGCGGTTCGCCTTGAGCGCCGTGGCGATGGCGGGGCCGATCTCGCCCGGCTTCTCGACCCGGATGCCGAGCGCGCCCATGTCCTCGGCGATGCGGGCGAAATTGACCTTGCTGAAGGTCCACAATTCGCGCGCCTGCGGCGTCTGCGTGCCGCCATAGACGCGGTCGAAGCCGCGCTTCGACTGGTTGCCGCTCGAATTGTTGTTGACGACGGTGATCGCGTTGATGCCCCAGCGCGCGGCGGTCTCGATCTCGGCGATGTGATACCAGAGCCCGGCGTCGCCCGTGAAGGTGATCACCGGCCGCTCCGGGCAGCCGCATTTGGCGCCGAGGCCGGCCGGAAATGCCCAGCCGAGATGGCCGGCGCTGCGGATGTAGCTCTGTCCGGGACTGGTGAGGTCGTACATGCCTCCCATCCACATCCCGGCGTGCCCGGTGTCGACCACGACGATGCCGTCGTCGGGCACGTGCCGGGAGAGCTCGTGGCAAATGCGCTCGGGCCGGATCGGCACCGCGTCGGAGCTGAGCGCGGAATTGTATTTCGCCGACCACTCCTGGCAGATCTTCTGCGCCTCCGCGACCCAGGCCTTGCGCTTGCCGGCGCCGGCGCGGTCGGCAGCCTGCAGCATGCGCGCCAGCGTCACTTTCGCGTCGCCGTTGACCGCGGCCTCGAGCGGATAATTGCGGCCGAGCGCTTCCGGGTCGATGTCGATCTGAATCGCGGCCGTGCCGATCTTCGGCACCGCCCAGAAATGCGTGGTCATGCCGCCGGTCTCGGTGCCGATGAAGCAGACCAGATCGGCGCGGTTGACCACCCGGTTGGCGCTCTCGCGCGAATAGGTCCCGACCACGCCGACCGACAGCGGATGGCTGCCGGGGATCGCGTCCTTGCCGTTGAGCGAGGTCGCGACCGGGATCTGCAGCGCCTCGGCGAGCGCCACCAGCTCGCCGGCCGCGCCCGAGGCGCGCACGCCGCCGCCGGCGACGATCACCGGCCGCTCGGCGCTCTGCAACACCTTCAGCGCCGCCAGCACGCTCCCTTCGTCGGCCGCCGGGCGGAACGGGGGAACGCGGGAAAACTGCGGCTCGACGAGCGGCTCCATCTCGGCCTCCTCGGCGTCGACCTGGCCTTCATTGCCGCGGAACTGCAGGTGCACCGGCCCCGGCGTGCCCGAGGTCGCGACCCGGAACGCGTGGCGCACCATGTCGGGAAAGCGCGCGACGTCGTCGACGGTGGCGTTGAACTTGGTCACCGGCTCGAACGCCGGCACGTCGTCGATCTCCTGGTAGACCTTGCGGAACTTGGTCTTCGGCTCGCGCCCGCCGGTCATCGCGATCACCGGCGAGTGCGCCAGCCAAGCGTCGCGCAGCCCGGCCGCCAGGTTGAGCGCGCCGATCACCTGCGCCATGCAGATGCCGGGCTTGCCGGAGGCGCGCGCATAGCCGTCCGCCATATAGGCGGCGGCCTTTTCGCCGTGCACGTGCAGGCGCTTGATGTCGGTGCGGCTCTCCATCACGGCGAAGGTCCGGCGCAGCACCGCCGGCACGTGGAACACGTGGGTGACGCCGTAGCCCTTGAGCATGTCGGCGAGGCATTCGGCGCCGGTCATTTTTCGGTTGTGTCCAAGCATCATTTGTTTGCCTTGCAATTCTCTAGCCGCGAACTCGGTGCGCTCCCTCTCCCCGCTCTTGCGGGGAGAGGGTGGGGGTGAGGGGCGAACCGAGCGACTCTACCGCGTCACGAAGCTGCCCCTCACCCCTTCATCTGCGCTGCACGACTGAGCTGCCCTCTCCCCGCAAGCGCGGGGAGAGGGCACAAGCGGCAACGGCGCGCTCGTGTTGTGCGCATCATTTCACTTGATCGCCAGCGGATTGGTCGGCGAGCCGACCGCGCCGGTGATCGGGATCGCGGGCGCGACGAACATGAACTCGTAGACCTTGTCGGCGGCGCAATCGTCGGCGAGATCCTTCAGATAGAAAATCTCGCCCATGGTCATGCCCATCATCGGGATGGTGATCCAGTGCCAGGGCTGGTTGATGCCGGGCTCGCTCTCGTTGGGCCGCACCTCGCAGCCCCAGGTGTCGCTCGCCAGCGCCGCGAGCTCGGTGCGCGCGACCCATTCCAGGGTCTCGAACGCAAAGCCCGGCGCGTCGCCGCCCGGATAGCCGTCCCAGCTGCCGGCCTTGAGGCAGCGCTCCATCTGCCCGGTGCGCACGACCACGTAGTCGCCGCGCTTGAGCTTGACGCCCTGCTTCTGCGCGGTGTTGTCGAGATCCGCGCAGGTGATGCCGTAGCCGTCGTCGAGCGCCTCCTTGCCGAGCGCGCGCGCCACGTCGAGGAAGACGCCGCGGCCGACCATCTTGCTCTTGGTCTTCTCGATGCCGCATTTCTGCGCGCCGGCCGAGGTCACCTCGCGGCAGTCGTAGCCGTTCCACATGTAGCTCTCGTAGAAGACATGGCCGAGCCCGTCCCATTGCGTGCCGCATTGCAGCGGCATGGTCACCATGTCGTCGGCGGCGCGGATGCCGCGCTTGTCGAGCACGCCCGAATAGGCGTCGGTGCCGGTGCGCAGCATGGTGTGGATCGGGTTGGTGCGGCCCATCGCCGGGTAGCTGCTCTTGGCGCCCTGCGGGCCGGTATGGTCGAAGTTGAGCGCGAGCGAGATCACCTTGCCTTTGCGCACCAGCCGGGCCGCCGCGATGATGTCCTCCGGGCTCGTGTAGTTGAGCGTGCCGATCTCGTCGTTGGGGCCCCATTTGCCCCAGTTCTTGTACTTCTCCGCGGCATCGCGCAGGTCCTGGCGCGTGTATGTCCTGGCTGGCATGGCATTTCCCTTGTTGCTGGAAGCAGGCTTGCGACCGGGGGCGACCAAATGGCCGCATGAATTCGAGTTTACTGCGGCGACCACAAAGGCGATGATACCATCAACATCGTGTCACGCCATCAAGACCGTTATGTAAGCACGGCGCCAAACCGGACTGAGCGTGACCGACATCACCGACCGTCGGAAGGAGGAATTCCAATGAAAATGCTTGTCCGCCTCGTCGCGCTCTGCGCGGCGCTCATCGTTTCGGGCTCGGCCTTCGCGCAGCAGTACCCGAACAAGCCTGTCAGGATCATCGTCCCGTTCCCGCCCGGCGGCGTGACCGACACCGCCGGACGGCTGATCGCGCAGAAGCTTTCGGAGCGGCTGGGGCAGCAGTTCTACATCGAGAACATCTCCGGCGCCGGCGGCAATCTCGGCATGGGGAACGCGGCCCGCTCGCCGGGCGACGGCTACACCATCCTGCTGGCGTCCTCGAGCATCGTCGTCAATCCAAATTCGAACTTTCCCGCGAAAACGATGAAGGAGCTGATCGACCTCATCAAGCGCGAGCCCGGCAAGCACAGCGTCGGATCGCCCGGCACCGGCACGACGCCGTCACTGTCGATCGAAATGCTCAAGCTCGCCCTCGGCCTCGATTTCGTCACCGTGCCATTCCAGGGCGGCGGCCCCATGACGCAATCGCTGGTCGGCGGGCACACGCCGATCGTCTGCGCCGCCCTCGGCAATTACGTCAACCTAATCAAGGAGGGCAAGCTGCGCGCGCTTGCGGTCACCGCCAAGAAGCGTTCGGCGGCGTTGCCCGATGTGCCGACGCTCGAAGACATCGGCATCAAGGGCCAGGAGGCGGAAACCATGACTGGCGTGTTCGTGCCGGCGGGAACGCCGAAGGCGATCGTCGACCTGCTGCAGCGCGAAATCTCGACGATCGTGAACGCGCCCGACATGAAGGCAAGGCTGCTGCAGGCCGGCGTCGAGGCGGACGGCAATTCCCCGGCCGATTTCGCGGCCTACGTGAAGGCCGACCTCGCCAAGTGGAAGAAGGTGATCGCCGACGCCAAGATCCCGCACATCGGAGGATAGAGTAGTTAGGCCGTGTACTCATTAATGCGCAGATGGGAGGTCCGCTTTCGGGGGCAAACCGGAAAACATTTGCTCACTTCGCGACTTACTGGTTTTGACCCACAAGAGACATGGCGCAGGGCCTGCAATTTATGGAGTACGATTTCAACGGCCAATTCAACGTGCATCGAAGTGTAGCATCTGCTGCTTTGACGCGTATGCTATTTATAGAGACGCTGTCGGTCAGGACATGCTGCATGAACGTTCTCGCGGTCATCTCGCCTGGGCTAAAGGTTCTCTTCGAGCGCGTCGGCAAGCCGGAGGTCATCAATCGGCCCGACTTTTTTCGGTTCGGCGGGACCGGGGCGGTCATCGCCTGCAATCACGTTGGATGGGCGGACAGCCTATGGATGGCCTATGCCGTGTACCCAAGACAGCTGCGCTATATGTCAAAGCAGGAACTTTTCAGTCCGACGCTATCACGATGGGTCTTGGAGCACGGCGGTTCCGTTCCGATTGACCGCGCGCACCCGTCGCCAGGTTCGATCAAGACTGCAGTCGACATTCTGCAGCACGGTGGACTCATCTTGATCTTCCCGAGCGGCACGCGAAGCGACGAAAATATTGCCTTCAAGCGTGGTGCCGCGACGGTCGCGCTTCACGCTCGGGTTCCACTTGTGCCCGCCTTCTTTCAAGGCCCGAAGCAGATGCAAGTCGCGCATCTTCTGCACCGACCTGTCATCCGGGTGACATTCGGGTCACCGATCCCAACAGCGGAGTTGCCGATTGGGAAGGGGACGACGGTTGACCTCACGCGGCAGCTCCAAGCAGCAATCGGCGAATTACGATCGATCGAGGACTCCAAGCTGTCCGCCGCCTAGACCTTCGGCACATTTATGGACCGAGGTCCGCTTCTGGCAGTGCGCCCTACCTGAGCGTAAGTGCCGGTGAGTCGCTGTTACGACTGCTCTCGAATGCACTGCGGACGAGATGTGCTCACGGCGAGCCTTTCAGCTCCTGACCCGAAGCTGACATGCCTAAAGGGAAATGGACAGCGCCGTTGCCCCTGGAGGACAAAAAGCACCAGCCCTCGTGTCGGAGCCAGCGCGGGCTCGACTGGTTTGCATTCTTCCTCGCCGACATCCAGACCGGATGGGGACCGTTTGTCGCCGCCTATCTGACGTCGAAGAGTTGGACGCAGCTGGACATCGGGCTGATCCTGACGGTCGGGACGCTCGCCGCCATGGCGCTGCAAATTCCCATCGGCGCGCTGGTCGATCGCGTTCCCGCCAAACGCTTGCTCGCGGCAGTCGCCGTGTCCGCAATCAGCGGCAGCGCTCTCCTGCTGGCATTGTGGCCGATCTTCAGCGTGGTGCTTGGCGCAAAGGTGCTGCACGCGATCGCGAGCTGTCTCGCTGGGCCGGTTCTCGCCGCGATCAGCCTCGGGCTCGTAGGCCATACCCTGCTAGCCAGTAGGCTCGGCCGCAATGTCCGCTTCCTTTCACTCGGCAATGCGATCGCTGCCGGGCTAATGGGAGGCGTTGCTTATTATTATTCGAACCAGGCGATCTTCTTCCTCACCGCCGCAGTCGGCGTCCCGACGCTCGTCGCGTTGGCGCAAATCCGGTCTGCGGACATCGATCCCGAACTGGCGCGCGGCGGGGCGCGCAAACGAGAGGGCGGCGCGTGGTCCGATGCGTTAGCTGGCCTTGCGAGCAACGGGCCGTTGTTGATCTTCGCCTCGGCCATCGTGCTGTTTCAGCTTTCAAACGCTGCCATGCTGCCGATCATGGCGGGATCCCTGACCACCCGCGCGCCCCAATGGGCGACCGTGGTCATCGCAATCTGCATTCTTGCGCCGCAATTCGTGGTCGCAGTCATCGGGCCTTGGGTCGGACGCACGGCGCAAAGCCGGGGCCGCCGTCCTCTCCTGATGCTGTGCTTCGTACCGCTGTGCGTCCGCAGCGCGGTTTTCGCCGCGTCGAACGATCCTTCCGTGATCGTCGCGGCGCAACTCCTAGACGGAATTTCGGCGGCGACGCTCGGTGTGCTAGTGCCGCTCGTCATCGCCGACACCACACGCGGGACCGGACGTTTCAATTTCGCGCAAGGCGTGGTCGGCGTCGCTGCTGGCATTGGCGCTTCCCTCGGCACCACGATTGCCGGCTATGTCGCGGACATGTTTGGCGACGCCGTCGTGTTTTTGTTTCTCGGGTCTGTCGGAGCGTTCGGTCTCTTGCTGGTGCTTGCACTCATGCCCGAAACGCGGGAAGCGCCGGCCGCCACGTATGGACGCGGCGTGAGCGAGCGCTAACGAACCGTCGGCGCCGGCAACACGTAAATGTGCCCGCTTGCCTCCTTGCCACGCCGCGCGCGCACGCGTGCGCGCAGCGTGTAGGCGGCGCCGGGCGTCGGCACCACCGTCATCGCGAAGACCTTGTCGCCGTTCTCGCCGGGCCGGCGTTGCGCGCTCTCGATTTTCTGGATCGGCCGGCCGTTCTCGAAGAGCTCGATCCATTGCACCTCGAGCCAGCCCGCGTCTGGCGCGTCCACGAACACCGCCTTGTAGTGGCCCGCGTTCTTGATCGCGGCGCTGATGTCCCACTCGCGCACGACCCAACCCACGCCGGCCGCGGCGGGCGCCCAGCACGCGAGCGGGACGGGGTCGGGCCGGTACGGACGGTAGTTGACGTCGAGCGCGTCGAGCTTTTTGAACTGGACGTCGAGCCGGGAAATGAAGCTGCCCCAGTCCCGCGACCGCGGCGTCGACCAAACGGTCTCGGCGAAAGCGAGCAGGCGCGGGAATCCCATATACTCCGCATGCTTGGGCTGCGAGATGTACTCGCCCCACAAGCTCGCTTGGGCGCCGAGCACGCGCTTGCCCTCGTCTGCGGAGAGCGCTGGCGCAATCGGCTCGAACGTGTAGACCTCCTCGAGCGGGAGATAGTTGGCGATCGCCTGCGGCTCGAGCGCCTGCAGCCTCGACTGGTAGGTATCGAAATAGGTCTTGTCGGTCGGCGCCATCACGACGTCGTGCCCGGCCTTCGCGGCGGCGACGCCGCCAGCAACCCCGCGCCACGACATCACGGTGGCGCCCGGCGCGAGCCCGCCCTCGAGGATCTCGTCCCAGCCGACCAGCCGCCGCCCCTTCGCGGTCAGATACGAATCGAACTGCTTGATGAACCAGCTCTGCAGTTCCTCCTCGTTCTGCAAGCCGGCCGCTCGCATGCGCTGCCGGGCGCGCGCGTCGCTCTTCCATGGCATCTTGGAAACCTCGTCGCCGCCGATATGGATGAACTTGCTCGGGAACAGCTCGAGCACCTCGTCGAGCACATTCTTGAGCATCCGGATCGTCGAGTCCTCGACGTTGAAGACGCGGTCCTTGCCGAGCTCCGGATATGCGAGGATCGCCGCGCCCGCGTGCCCCGGCATCTCGATCTCCGGGACTACGGTGATGCAACGGTCGGCCGCGTAGCGGACCATCTCGCGGATGTCGTCCTGCGTGTAGAAGCCTCCCGGGCGCTGGCTACGCGAGCGGGTCGCCTCGTACGGGGGCTCGATCGCAGAGTAGTCGCTGCGCGCGCCGATCTCCGTCAGGCGCGAGTAGCGCTTGATCTCTATGCGCCAGCCGTGATCGTCGGTCAGGTGCAGCTGCAGCACGTTGAGCTTGTAGAGCGCCATCAAGTCGAGCATCTTGAAGATGAACTCCTTGGGCAGGAAGTGCCGCGCGACGTCGATGAGCAGGCCGCGCCAGGAGAAGCGCGGCGCATCTTCGATGGCGATGCACGGCACGCTCCAGCGCGCGTTGCCGACGGGGGCGCGCCTGAAGATCTCTGGCGGCATCAGCTGGAGCAGCGTCTGGATTGCGTAAAACGCCCCGGCCGCAGCGCTCGCGCGGATCGCGATGCGGCGCGCGGAGACATCGAGCTCATAGCCTTCCGGGCCGAGCCGTGCGAGCCGGCGGGCGAGGCGCAGCTCGATCCGATGTCCGGCCGCACGGCCGACGATCGGGACGTGGTAGCCGGTCGGCGCCGCCAGCGCGCCCTGCAGTAAGCGCGCCTGGCGAAGCAGCGCCTTGTCCGCGACGATCGAGGTCCGGACGCCGACCTCGAATGCGCCGCGCTTGATCTCGACCGCGGCCGGCCGCGGAATGATCGCAGCCGTCATTTCCGCTTCTTGTTTTGGGCTTGTACTTTTCAGGGCAACCACTCCACCCGCGCATTGCAGCCCGGCCTCAAACCACCTGTGCCTTGATTTTGGTGGGACACTCGCGGCCGCCGCGCAGATCGGACGCCGAAGGCTTGCAAGGTGGTCAAAATTCAACGCGGAAAATATTACAACATTTCTGGGCGGTCGTATGTGAACAAGGTCAAAGTCCCGAAGCGCTCCCGCCGTCCAAACCAGTGGCGACAAGATTGCCACGCCAGGCATAGATTCAACGGTGGCTCGGTAAGTGTTTCCCGACCCCACCGCGAAACCCGTGCCGGGTCGAGCCCCGCCGTCCGGACCAGAATTGGTCGAAAAGGCGCGGCCTCTCGACCGAAGCAAATATCACCCGCGTGCGCGTTGTCGATTTGACCCCACAGATCGCCACGGCGACATAAAGCTGCATTAAGCGTCAAATCCAGTCGGCCCTCAAGATCGCCTCGACGCTTGCGCCGCCAGACAGCACGGCGGCGGAGATCGCCAGCGCGGCGCTGAGCCGCTCGTCCGGGGCGAGATTGACCACCGTTGCGACCACGATCGCCACAAGCGAAAGAATGGGAACGAAATACCGCCCCTGCACCCCCCAGACCGTGCTCGCGTCGAGCGGTGTGAAAACCAGATAGCACACGAAGTAGACGACAAGGATATAGGCCACCGCGGTGATGCTGGCCACGGTCGCAATCTGATAGCGGGCGGCAGGTGGAAGCGGCAGCCGCGTGAGAAACGTGTACAGGAGGAGCCCGCTCACCGTCGGATAGACCCAACGCTGCAACACGGTGTCGAACAGTCCGAGCACTCCGATGACTTGTCGCCAGAGCTCACCCAGGTCCTTCTCATGCAAGGCGCTAATGACGGCGGCGGGAAAGTGCAGTGGATGATCGAGCAGATAAGTAAGCTTCACGGCCGGATTGAACGCGTCCAAATTCTGACCGGTAATTTCGGCCATCCGCCACGCCGCCGTGTCGGCTCCACTGCTGAAGTTCCAAAGCACCGCGACGGCAATCGCGGGCAGGATCGTCAAAGCAAGCAGATGCCAGCGCCGCGCCGGCATGCCACGCAGGGGCATCAGCCCGAGCAGGACGAAAACGAGATTCGGCGCCTTCGTGAGCGCGCACAGCATCATCCAAAATGATTGCCGGCCTAGTATGTGTAGCTCCGGAGACAGGATCCCGCGCAGCCACAAGGCCGTCACCACCATCGCCGCGGCGAGCGCGCTGCCGTCGGCATTGATGACGGAGCGTCCGTAGATTGCCGCCGGCAGCATGGAGATGGCGAGAAAGGCCCACGCGAGGTTTGGTACCATCGCAATGGCGTATGCGATGAGCCCGGTCAGGGCGCCAAGACCCGCAAATCGCATCAGGTAAAATGTGGGAACAAAATCGAGATCGAGCGCGCGCGCCGCAAGCGCCGCCGCGACCTGTGGCAAGTAGGCGACCGGCGAATAGCCTTCCGATCCGGCGTATGGAACGAAGGTGGGCGATCGGTCCGGATCTACCGTGGCGGGTCGGCGACTGAAATAAGCCTGGAACACCGGCCCATAGCTGAACCCGGCCTCTTTTTCCTTGATGCGCACGCTTTCGAAAAAATCGAAACCCTCATAAAGGCGCGGTGGAACGAGAACGCCCTTGCGACTTTCGGCATCACGGACGGACGGCACGATATCACCCTGCGCCACCCCATACGCTCGCAGAAAGTGAGCAGTCTCGTCCGGGCCTCGCAGCGGCGGAGTGGCAAGAATGATCAGGGTGCCGAAGAGCAAAGACACCGCAACAAATGCCGAGACGGGACTAATTGTCAGCCGACATTCTCCAGATGAAGTCTCGGTTTGTCAGAGTACCATTTGGGCTCCGTTAGGCAATCTTGAACACGGTGGAGGGCCGCTGATGGCGCTATCTTCCGTCCTCAGGGCGCATCTGCTCCGTCGTTTCTCCGTCCGCCGACACCGCTCGTATCAAGCCGGAGCTGGCGGTGCCTGCAGCCCAGCATTGAGCCGAAGGTCTGCTTGTGGCACTACTCGGACCTACCGGGATGTCTGCTATGTGGTCGCTATCGGGTGAAAAGCGGACCTTGAGCAAGGTGCGTTCAACAAGCCCGATTTATGAGTACACGGCCTAGTGCTGTTCAGTTGTGATGGAGATGGATCGCCGAACGGGCGTCGTACTCGGTGTGGCTCCCTCTCCCCGCTCTTCGCGGGGAGAGGGAGGGGGTGAGGGGCGGCTCGCTGCCAACATTGCCCCTCACCCGCCTCGCTTTGCCACCGCCGATGCTTCGCATCGGCGTTCTTAGTGCCAAGAACGGCGGCCGAAGGCCGCCTATGCTCTCCCCGCTTCGCGGGGAGAGGAAAAGACCGCGGCACGTACATAAACTACGACGGACGATCCCAGTCTGTTGAAACTGCGCCAGCTAGATGTGCACTCGAATATCGAGGGAGGATGTGGTGAAAGCGGGCATTCGTAGTCTCGTCTGCATGGCCGCGCTCGTGCTCGCGGGTCCGGCACTCGCCCAGGACTATCCGACCAAGCCGGTGAAGGTCATCGTGCCGTTCCCGGCCGCCGGGCCGACCGACGTGGTGGCAAGGCTGGTCGCCCAGAAGCTTTCGGAGAAGTTCGGCCAGCAATTCTACATCGAGAACATGTCG
>WNGA01005949.1_pt1 | contig 17517 bp, 21 predicted proteins | sample 5400061 | NCBI WGS metagenome assembly WNGA01 (sample SAMN13153366, study PRJNA577476) | soil metagenome | isolation source: 100 cm soil or saprolite under grassland replicate 2 | place: USA:California | collected 2016-06-15 | reverse complement strand
GCGCTCACCACACTGACCCATACCCGGAAAGGTTGTTTAATGGTGATCAACAGTTGCATGGAACTGGCTAGCGCATTCCATGGTGTTCTAACTCAAATAACGTAGCCCGATAGCGAAAGAGTGACTCTCTCGCCCTGGCCGGGTCTGGTCAAACGGGCTTGTTCACATCTCCCAAGCCCCCACCATAGCCGCTAGGCTTGGTGGCGGGTGTTTGACTTGATCTGACGATCGGATGGGCACAACAGGATTTGAACCTGTGACTTCTGCCGTGTGAAGACAGCACTCTACCGCTGAGTTATGTGCCCGGATTTTCAACGTCTCAAAAGCGGGACGATGGTAGCAAACGGCTTGCGAAAGCGTCAACCGCCCTTTCGGAATCAGTAATTACCGGAGGCCGCGCCTGTAGTCTTCACGCCCTGCGACTCCTGCGCGATCTTGACGCCCGCGCTCGCGCCGATGCGGGTGGCGCCGGCTGCGATCATCTCGCGGGCCGAGGCCAGGTCTTTGACTCCGCCCGCCGCTTTCACTCCGACCTCCGACCCGACCGTGCGGCGCATCAATTCGATGTCGGCGACGGTAGCCCCGCCTTTGCTGAACCCGGTCGAGGTCTTGACGAAATCGGCGCCGGCCTCTTTGGCGAGCAGGCAGGCCCGGACTTTTTCTTCGTCGGTGAGCAGGGAGGTTTCGATGATCGCTTTGACGATGGCGCAGCCTTCGTGCGCGGCCTCGACCACGGCGCCGATGTCGCGCTTGACCGTGGCGTCGTCGCCCGATTTCAGCGCGCCGATGTTTATGACCATGTCAATCTCGGTCGCGCCGTCGAAGATCGCCCGGCGGGTTTCGTATGCCTTCACGTCCGCGAGGGTAGCGCCTAGCGGGAAGCCGACGACGGCGCAGACCTTCACCGGCGAACCATGCAGAGCGTACGCGCACTCCTTGACCCAGGTCGGGTTGACGCAGACCGAAGCGAAGTTGAACGCGCGCGCCTCCTGGCAGAGCTTTTCGATTTCTTCGCGCGTGGCTTCGGGCTTAAGCAGCGTGTGGTCAATGTACCTGGCCACGTCGGCGCTCGCCGCCTCCCGTTGCCCCCAGGCCAGTCCGATGCGCGAGGCGCCGGCGTTCAGCGCGCAGGCAAGTGTGTGCGGGCTGCATTCGGCGCAATCGACGCCGTTCGAATCGTGGCCGCGCTCGGATTTGAGCCGCTCGACTATCTGATCGGTGATCTGTTCGACGAGTTTTTCAAGTTCTGCGTTCATTGATTTCGCCTGCCGCTTGCTGACGCGCGCGGTACTGCGCCGGAGCCGCTTGCTGACGCGCGCGGCGCTGTGCCGGAGCCGCTTGCTGACGCGCGGTACTGTATCGATGCGTTCATCGCTATTGATTTTGCCGGGTCGCCGATTCAAGGTATTCCGCTATGGTCTTCGTCTCCTCTTCATTGAGCCACAACGGCGGCGGATGAGCGACGGGATGGGCGTCCGCTGAATTGCGCAAATATTTCTCCCACTCTTCGCGGGGGCGATATCTGGCGCGATAAAGATCAGGAGCGACGGCGGCGACCCCATGACCGTCCGGGCCGTGGCACGACGCGCAACTGCGGACGTAAATGACCCTCACCCGCTCCGGCATGAAATCTTCGGCGCCGATCTTCTCCTGGCGCCGATCGACTCTTTCATCTTTCGGGCTTTGGCCCGGGCAGCCGGCGAAAAGGAGAGTGGCCCAGCAGACGGCCAGGACCTGAAGACTCCGTCGTGAGTTTCGCCGGTTCACGGTTTCAGATCTCAGCGCCTGGCCACCCTGGATTGCGCCTGGCAGTCCGAGCAAACGCCCCAGATGCGCAGGCTGTGGCGCGTCGGTTGAAAATTATGCTGCGCGGCGATCTCGTCCTGCCTGTTTTCGATCTCTTCGCTGTAAAACTCTATCAGCCGGCCGCATTCGGTGCAGATCAGGTGGTCGTGGTGCTGGTGGTTGTAAAGATGCTCGTAACGCGTGTGGGTGTCGCTCAGACGCTCCTCGCGCGCCAGCCCGCATTCGGCCAGGAGTTTGAGCGTGCGGTAAACGGTCGTGAAGCCCACGGTCGGGTCCTCGACTTTGACGATGTTGTAAAGGTCTTCGGCGCTGAGATGACCTTCGGTTTTGAGAAAGACTTCGAGTATCAACTCGCGCTGTGTCGTCTTTTTGAATCCGGCGCGCCTGAGATGTTCGAAGAAGATCTCTTTTTCCTTGGCGAATTCGGGCATTATATTTCTCGTGATAGCCGCCATTCCGCAGAATGCGCATTTTAGCCCATAAAAACAACTGGCAAAAGCCGCCTATTTCAGCCATCCCAGTCGTCGTCGCGTTCGCGCAGGCGGCGACGCGCCACGGCGACGCTCAGGACCAGGGCGATGGCCAAAAGAGCGCCGATAATGATCCAGTTTATCGTCAGGTCGGGTCTCTCCATCTCCACTTGCAGAAACGGCGCGGACAAAGTCCACATCGTATAGTAATTTCCCCAAATCTTGCTACAAGGTTTTTCGATTATCTCGCCGGCTGTTTTGTGAATCGGCTTAGCGGCCTGTGGATCTGAACAGATCCGATATTTCGGCGATCGCAGGCCCCATAAGCACGATCAGGAGCGCGGGGAAAATACAGAGCAACAGCGGAAAAATCAACTTGATTGTGGCCTTGGCCACTAGCTTTTCGGCGCGCTGGCGGCGCCTCTTGCGCATCGAATCGGCGAAGATGCGCAGAGAACAGGGGATCGAAGTCCCGAGGCGTTCCGTGTGCGCCAGCGTCGCCGCGAGTGATATAACGTCGTCCACGCCGGCGCGGGCGCCCAGGTCGCGCAGCGCCTGGTCGCGGGGCTTGCCCGCGCGAATCTCGCGGTTGGCGACGGCCAACTCCTCCGACAACTCGGCCTCGACGACCTCCATCTCGCGTTCGACGCGTTGCAGCGCGGCGTTCAAATCCAACCCCGCCTCGACGCACACGACCATCAGGTCCAGCGCGTCCGGCAGCGCGCGGCTGATCCGCCTCTTCCGGTTCGAGACCCGACGCGGGAAGAAGAACGACGGGGATTCTTGAATGTTGACGACCTCGCGGGTAATCAACCATCCGACGACCTGCATGACCACGCCCACGCCGAGCGCATAAACGCCATGCTTGTGATTATAAAACGTCTTCATATAAGACGGATTGACGAGGTTGATCGAGTAGAAGAGGAAGAACGGCGAGGCGCTGGCGACATAGCCCGGCCACCTCGCTTGCGCCGATTTGACCCGAATCGCGCCTCGGATGCGGGACCTTTCGCGGATCGTCTGGCAGACATTCCGCAGCGCTTCGGAAAGATTGCCGCCGATCTCGCGATGGATCAGCGCCGCCGTCACGCAGAGTCTGATGTCGAGAATCGGCACGCGCTCGACCAGATTCTCAAGCGCCGATTTCATGTTCAGTCCCAGGCTCTGCTCTTCGTACGCCTTGCCGAACTCGCGCGCGATCGGTTCGGGCGCCTCCGTCGCGACCACCTGCAAAGCCGAGACGAAACTGTGTCCCGCCTGCAACGAGCGGATCATCAACTCCAGAGCGTCGGGCAACTGCGACAGGAGGGCGCCGAAGCGGCGCCGGCGTTTGTCGAGCGCATAGATCGAGGGCGCCGCCGTTACGACCGCCGTCGTCATGATCGCCGCCGTCAGCGAGCCGGAGAACAAGAAGATCGCCAGCCCGGCGACGAATCCGGCGATCAGGCTGATGGTTGCGAAAGGGTAAACTGTGATCTTAAGGTCGGCTTGGCGCAGCGCGGTCCGCAACCGGGTGAAGACCTTGAAAGAGTAAACCAGCGCCGCCAGAAAGACGACCGCCAAGAGAATAATGAAGACTAGAAGCAGGCCTTGCATAAATCTCCCAAGCCCTGTGTCGAAAACTTTCAAGTGGATACGTTATGTAAACTGAAGGCCTGCGGAATTATAGTCCTCGCGGGAGTGAAACTCCATCGAATGTTGTAGTCGCTGATTTTGTGGACAGATAGTCCACGCGTCAGTTTGGCAGTAAAAGATATGTCCGTAGGCGCCAATGGGATGAAGGTCTGGATGTTATACTGTGCGGAGCATGCTTGCGGGAATTTATATTCACATCCCCTTCTGCGCGACGCGCTGTCATTATTGCAATTTTGCAACCGGCGGATACGAATCGGAACTGGCGCGGCGCTATACGGCGGCCGTGCGCGAGGAGATCGGGCGCGCCGATGTTTCAAGCGATCCCATGATGCGGCAAGTGGACACGATCTATTTCGGCGGAGGGACTCCGACGACTTTGACCGTCGGGCAGATTTCAAGCCTGATCGAGGCCTGTCGCCGCGAGTTCGACGTCGCGCCCGATTCCGAAATTACGGCGGAGGCGAATCCGGGATCAATTTCTCAGAATTATCTCGAAGAATTGCGTTCGGCGGGCGTCAACCGTTTGAGCTTCGGCGTTCAATCCTTCGACGACGGCGAACTGCGGATGATCGGCCGGACGCATTCGGCCGAAGAAGCGCGCGAGGCGGTTCGGACGGCGCGCGACGCGGGCTTTGCGAACGTCAGCATCGACCTGATCGCCGGACTGCCGGAACAGAAGATGGAGACGTGGCGGCGCAATCTCGAAGAGGCTTTCACGCTCGCGCCCGATCATCTCTCGGTCTATCTGCTCGAGCTTTACAAGGACGCGCCGCTGCTGCATCGGATCAACCGCGGCGAACTGCGCGCGGTTGACGACGATCTGACGGTCGCGATGTATTTCGCGCTGACGGACGAGGCCGAGCCACGGGGCTTCGAGCATTACGAGATCTCCAACTGGGCGCGGCCAGGCTCCGAGTCTCGCCACAACCTGAAATACTGGACTGGCGCGCCCTACTGGGCCTTCGGAGTTTCAGCCGCCGGCTACAACGGCCGGGCGCGATGGTCGAACACTCGCAACATCCATGAATATCTTGCGAAGGTCGAAAGCGGCCAATCGCCGCTCGTTGAGCGGATCGATCTCAGTGATGACGACCGGCAGAGCGAGAATCTGTTTTTGCGACTGCGGTTGAAAGACGGCGTCGATTTGGATGAACACTTGCGGCGCTTCGGCGTGAACGCGCTGGAACGCTATCGCGACGAAATCGAGCGCTTGCGCGAAGCCGGGCTGGTCGAGCTGGGCGAAAACAGACTGAAGATTTCGCGCGCCGGCGCGGTGCTGGCGAACGAAGTGTTCGCCGCGTTTGTTTGAAACATATGCCTGTGCTAAATTGACGGCCTTCTTTCGGGCGGGCCCGAAGAAGAGTGGTATTGAAGGCCAGAGACATTATCGGCGGCGTAGCTCAGATGGTTAGAGCGAGGGATTCATAACCCCTAGGTCTCCGGTTCGAGTCCGGACGCCGCCATATTTCAAATCAATAACTTAGCCGTACACTCCAACCTCTCAAACCCCACAGGGACACTTTCAGGGACACTTACGCGCCATGTCACGGCGCTTTGTTCACCTTCTGGAGACCGCACATCATGCCGAAACAACGAACCGGATACGTCTACTATGACAAGAAGCGGAAGACCTGGACGGCCAGGCTTAAGTACAAAGACGAACTGGGCCGGACCCGCAACATTCGGCGCCAGGTCGGCAACAAGACCGAAGGCAATATCCTGCTCAAGAAACTGCTGCGCGATTTAGACCAGCACGGATCAACCATCATCGATGGCGACAAGCTCACCTTCGCCAAGTTGGCCGACATCTACGAGACGGAGAAACTCATCGAGCCGGTTTACGAAGAGGATGAAGACGGCGGGCGCGTCCGCGTCGCCGGGCTCCGATCCTATCAGGGCCAAAAGCGCCGGCTGAAGACTCTCGTCGTCCACTTCGGGGCCAGGCGCGCCGTCGCCATCACTCACGGCGACATATTGAAATACAAGCTCAAGCGGCTGCGCGATCCGAACAAGCGCGACGCCCAGAAGGGAATTGATAGCAAGCTCAAGATCGCCACGGTCAACCGCGAGCTTCAATTACTTCGGGCCGTGCTGAACTTCGCCATGCGTAAGGGCTGGCTTGTTCGCAACCCATTCGAACTTGGCGAGCCGCTCATCAGCATGGCGTCGGAGCGCAAGCGTACCCGAATACTGACGCGCGAGGATGAGGCGAAACTGCTCGCCTCGTGTGAAACCAAAGGCCGCGCTCACATTCGCCCGATCCTCATTGCCGCGCTCGACACCGGCTTGCGCAAGGGCGAACTTTTGAAACTGAAATGGCTCGACGTCGATCTTACGAACGGATTGATACGGCTGCGCGCGACGACCACGAAGACCGAGCAGCCGCGTACCGTGGGAATGACGGCCAGACTGCGTGTTGAACTGGAACGCTTATGGGCCGTCTCACCCCGTGATTCCTCGGGCCTAGTCTTCGGCATCAAGTCCGACATCAAGCGCGCGTTCGCGTCGGCGTGCGAGGAGGCAGAGATCACAGACCTGCGCTTTCACGATCTGCGACACGTGGCGACCACGAGACTTATCGAGACGAAAGCCTTACACACTCAAGAGGCGATGAAGATCACCGGCCACACGCAGCAGACCACGTTTGCGCGCTATATCAATCCGACGGATGAGACCGCAAGGCGAGCCGCTGAAGCTCTCGATGAATGGCTTTCGATTGAGACGGAGCCTGAAAGAACAGAGTTAATCAATTGACAAAAGTCCAGCTCGCTTACTCGCGTCGACCAGCGCGAGCATAAAACCCAATCTCTTAGTTCGCCGGACGGCTGAAGCGATGAACGCTTTCGGGACCTATACATTGCAGTATGTCAAGAGGGACGTCAGGGGGGCGGGGTCATCTCGTAGGCGGGCGCGCGATCTATGCTATATTGCGAGCGTCCAAGATAAAACGAGTGATCGCGGAGAAGTTTGACGACCAGACCGCGATCACCCGAAACACCACCCTAAATAACAGGCGGTTTTGCTCCTAGCAGAACTGCCAGGAGGTTTTTTTGCTATGCCTATTATGGCAGATCGGAAAAGGAAATCCACAATAGTTCGTGCGAACTATTCAACCACGAAAAAGAACGTTGCGCGTCCGCTGCTGGAGCCGCAGCGAAATTATGACCGCGCAGAGGGCGCGCGCGCCGTAGGGTGTTCGGTAATCACCTTGATTCGCGCCTATGACAGCGGCCATCTGAAAGCCTACCGCGTAGGGCGGCGCGTGCTGCACTCAGGTCAACATCTCATTGATTGGCTTGAGTCGGGCGGTAGGACCTGCAAAACATCTGCGGACGACGAGAGTGAGATCAGTGACAGCAATCAGAGTTCTCACTCTCGTCGCAGCCGTTAACTCCTAACGTGCCAAAGGCCAGGCTGCTTGTCACGGAAACCTGGCCCCTAGCGAATAAAAGTTAAACGACGCGATGAGTGTCCCACAATCCGCTGAATTTTTCCAGCCACAAACAGATGAACCCAGGACGTCTGATCTGGGAGACCTGCTTGATCGCCCGATCGCCTTTTACCGCGTCTTCGTGATGATTACAGGCAGCGTTACAGGCGCGCTGATGCTCTCGCAGGCCGTCTATTGGAGCAAGAGAACCGACGACGCCGAAGGCCGGTTTTACAAGTCAATCAAGGAATGGGAAAGCGAAACCGGGTTAACTCGCTTCGAGCAGGAAACCGCGCGGCGCCGGCTCCGCGAAACCGGATTTTGGTCCGAAAAACTGAGGGGCGTTCCGGCAACTGTCCATTTCCGAATCGACGCCGAAAAACTGGCGGCGGCGCTCGGCGCAGATAGCGGAAATCCAGCAAGCCAGTTTGCGGAAATCCAGCAGACTAGCTTGCGGAAATCCCGCAAACAAGCTTGCGACAAACCAGCAAGCAAGCTTGCGGAAAACCGACAAGCTATTAAGGAACAGAGACTACGCAGAGATTACACCAGAGAGGGGCGCTGACGCGCCGCGCTCGAAACCCACTCGGGTTTTTGATTCTTCAGCTGATCAACCTGTCTCGGCAAACACACCCAAATCAGCGTCAGGGAGAAAGAGTAAGGTGTCAGCCAGCCCCAAACACCCAGCCGTCGAGGCTGTGCGCCAATTGCGAGACAACCGATATCCGAAAAAGGCGCTGTGGCCTGAGATCATCCAGAAAGTCGGCGACGACTTCGACCTCGACCGGCTAAAAGCCTGCTATCTCGAATGGCTCAGCCGCGGGTACAACAGCGAAAGCGTTAAGTGGGCGACGGAATGGTACGCCAGCAATGAAATCCCAACACAAGGAGCAAAGAGCAATGGCAAATCCAAATATAAATCACAGGAACAAAACTACACTGAATCCGGCGAATGGATCTTTGGCCCCGGCACGCCGATCGGACACTGACACCGATGTGCGGCGTGCGGGGGCGTTGATCCTTAAGGCGCGGAATTTGGGCGGTCAATCACCGCTGGAGCTTGAGGCTCTGAAGGCCACCGCCGCGATCTGGGCCGACGAACTTATTAAAGCCGGCATCCCGCCGCGGCTGTGGGATGAGATGTTTACGCTGGCGCGGAAGGCGCGGCCAGTGTCGAGTAAGGGATTTATGGTCACGGCTGACCAAGTGATCGATACCTGGGAGCACTATCTGCGCGGTCATCGGTGGATTTTCGAGGATGGCGAGTGGCAGGAGTGCGACCTACTCATCCATTACTGCGACGAATGCAGGAGCGACAAAGGGATCGTTTTCGAGGAAAAAATCGAAGAGAGGTATGGCGAGCAGTACACTCGTCGAGTCGGTCGTACCTGCTACTGCGTCATCGCCCAACGGGCGCGAAACTCCTACCGCTTTCGACGCTTTTCGGCCGCCTACGAGATTCGATGGGGCTCCCGTTATAAGCCGTCGAAATCTGATCTCATCAGTCTGTACGAATCCAGAGTCGGCGATCTACTCTGGGATGACATGGTGGACGAGTATTGCTCCGACGCAGAACCCCCAACGCTTAAGGGCTTGTATGAGTACCTTCGGGCAGTAGGTGGCGAGCGTTGACAAGAGGGGCGATACGATCACCACGAAGTGGCGCAAGATCCGCACCGATGGCGAGGCGGCGGCGCAAATCGAATCGGCGCTCAATTCAAATCTTCGCCGAAATCTCGCGCCGGCAGATCTCGCTTGTCCCTTGTTAGATGGCCGATTCTGGACGGCCAGCGTCGACATCAAAGGTTCGGGCCACAACCGCAAGCGGGCGCTTAAGTCGGTGAGCGCTACCACATCGACGCCGCTCCAGGCCGTCGCCGCGCTGGTCGAGATGCTCGATACTGGCGAAACGCCGCAGGGCTGTCGCAAAATGCCCCGAGTCCCGGCAGCGATTAGATCAACAAGCTCTCCACCTGCAACCTAGGTGGAGAGCTTCCGGACAATGGCCCGCTTTCTGGCGCTTCCCAGCTTTCCTGCCACGCTCCGGACCGGGACCGAGGTATGCTATCCTTCAAACCAATACAGGCCGTTTAAACGCAAAGGGAGCCATCTCGGGCGTGATCGAACAATCGCCAACGCAAGCTGTGTTACTATCGTGTTTGTAGTATCCAGTATGGAAAACTAACCACTAAATAGTTCGCGCGAACTATTCGATGTCCAGAAATGTTAGAAAATGACAGGAAAAAGCCAGGGTTGAGCGCTCGCCAGGTTCGAGCCATGACCGCGTTGTTGGAAGAGCCGACGATTTCATCGGCAGCTACCAAAGCCGGCGTGAGTGAGAAGACCATATTTCGGTGGCTCAACGATCCTGCATTCTCCGAAGCGTACGGGGCCGCACGTGGCAGGCTTTTGGAGGACGTATTAACAAGCCTGCAAGCGGCGAGCGTCGAAGCCGTCAAGGTGTTGACCGAGGTAATGGGCGATAAAAGCGTCAATGCCTTCGCACGCGTTTCTGCGGCAAAGACTGTGCTCGAAATGGCACTGAGGGGGCGCGAAATCATTGAAGTCGAACAGCGATTGAGGGCGCTCGAAGACGGCCTTATCAGGGAGACTAAGCAAATCGGGAGGATGAGTTGATATGTCCAGCATCAAACGTCGAATAACTGAGTTGGAAAAGGCGCGGCGCGAGACGGCCAATCAAGAACGAAAATGCGCCGCTTGCGGGACGTCTCCGCCGCCGTTCGATCAGATGGCGTATGAGACGATGCCCTATGATGACGCAATAGCCTACATCGTAAACTATTATTGCGCGCCTTGTTCGGAGTGCGGCCAGGAAAGCGAGATGGGCCGGACGCTCGAACGCATCTATGGCGACGGCGATGCAAATAATTTGGCCGAATAATTTGCGGCGTCACATCTGCACCGCGCGCATGTTCACAACAAATAGAAAAGGAGAAAACCAATGATCTTTGAAGAGCTCGTAGAGTTTTACGAAGACCACGAGGACGGGCCGTTTTACGCTTCGATTTTCAAAAGCTATCCGCTTAAGGATCAGTTGAAAGTCGTACCGGTTCTGAAGGCGCGGCTCGACAGGACAGCAGATGTGGACAGACGGCGCAGACAACCCGAAGCCTTGAAGCTCAAACATCGGCGACGGCAGCGGGAGATGTTCGCGGCGATGCGCGAACGGAACGACCGGCGACGGCAACAGTTCTTCAACGAATCGCTGGACAGCTTGCGCGGCCTGTCATGGCGCCTGCCGGGGCTGCGTGAGACATAGGCCGCATCTTGGCGCTTTGCTGGCTTCCTTGTGCGTTTCAGGCGTGACGAAGGGGGAAGCCTCATACGGTCAGACGGCGCTTGTAGGCCGTTTAAACGCAAAAAGCCAGGCGATACAAATCACGCATAGGCGGGAATCAAGAGTCAAGTTATTCGTGCCAACTATCTGCCAAAATCATAATCGTCTGCGCCGCGCGCCACGCGCGCCGATTCGGCGAGATGTGATATGATCGTTGAGCATTGCCCTCAGCAGAGCGCCTGCTGAAATACTCTGCACCACTAACCCTAGCAGTTACAGCCAATTATTCAGCAGTGCGACTGCTAAAACAGGAGATACAACTTATGCAATGGACTCCCCCAATTATCGGCCTTACCGTTGCTTGTTTTATCGCCGCTTCGATTACCACCCTTGACCTCAGATTGATGCAAGCGAAACAGCAAGGGACTTTGCCGCCCGATCAGCCAATGTTGCCTGGATGGGTAGTTGCCTTTCTTTGGGCGCAATGGGCGATCTTCCTCGCACTGCTTTATATGAACTGGAAATATGCCCTCGTGTTATTCGTTGTAAAATTCATTCTGAAAGTGCTGCCCGTTTTGGAGATCATCGGCAATATCCTGATGTCGCCTTTCAAGCCTCGTAAGTACTGAGCGCAATGATCTGCAATATCACCAACTCCGCGCCAATCGAAGCCATCGGAACTCAGCGCCCGGAGAGCGAGCGGCCTTGGCTCAACCAGATGACTTTGAAGTTTTGATCTCTACCGACAACAACGCCGATGGCTTCTGGGACTACTTCTCAGATTACGCGCCAGAGGCTCAACTAACAGGGAATCAATTATGACGCTTGATGAGTTGCAAAAGATGATCCTTGACGGCGAGAGAGGGCTGGTACCCGTCGCCGTCAGCCAATCGCCAAAGAGCGACTTAACTTTTGAGGGGTCGCTCGCTGAATATCTAGCTACGATAGACGTTTGCGCCAGTAGCAAGCCCATGCCCATTCTGATCGAGCAATTCCCCTTTGGTCAAAAGACTTTCCTCATTGAAGACCCGGACGCTGCAATGGAAGCGGAGGCGCAGAAATTCCGCATAGGCAAGAGCGACATCGAACCGGCAATGCTCGACGTTCGAGACCTCGCCCCTGAGCTGCGCCGTTATGAGCAATACATAGGACAAGCCGCCGTGTTCGTTTTAACTGCGCGCCTGGGCGACTCCTGGCCGCTGCGCTGGACGATGACAGAGCCTTGGTATGAGGAGTTTGAGGAGGATTATGACGCAATCGAGGAAGCGCTGAAGGTAAAAGCCGAGGAAAAGCGCCAGCAAGTCGGCGAAGCTCAAAACCAGCGCAAAGCGGAACTCCTGACCAAGCTCCGCGCCTTGGCCGACGATCCGGAGTTTGCAGCTCTGAAGGCTCATCGCGCCACGCAACGGGTGATGAAGACTTACGCGTTCGAGCGCATCCCCGGACTGGAGGAACTCGGCGTTGACGTAATCAGAGAAGAAATCTCACTCCTGTCGGATAAGGTCGCACTGAAGCGGAAAGGGTGAATTGCCCATATGAGATGTGCAGCGTTCGCCACGCTTGTTGATTTAACCTTGAGAAAATACGGAGAGGCCATTAGATTGTTCACTGGATCGAGCATTCAAACTATGTTATCAGGCGACTCGATCGACCGAACGTGATTGAGGCGAAGAGCACCGGCAGAATAAGTTTTCATGACGGGAAGGAAAAAAACAGACAGCACACCACAATCCGCTGAAGAAATGGGAACTCCTTTACTTGACCTGGCTTCATTTGTTCCGAAGGAACTGCGAGCGCTAGACGACCTGCAAATTTCTATGTTTTTGAGCGCTCCGCTGCACTCAGGGCTTGTTTTTATGCCGATGGCAGGCTTGCAACCTTTCAGAGGTCTTTTTGCCGCTGCTTGAGGTGCGACTTTTTCAGGGGCGACTAAGTAGAGCCGAATCAGGTTTCGAGTCAAACAATACTCACATCAATCTGCAAAAGCGGGGCCAATTTTCAGTTCATTAACTCTATAACCAAAAGTTATAATTGCCCGGCCTCAAAATCAACCATCCAAAGTGAGGTTATAAGGTGAAAGAACAGGCTCTCAAAGGATTGATTATTGAATCGTTAACGAATCAAGGGTTCCAGATAAAGGGAAATAGGGTCCTCCCTCCTTCAAATTTGGATAAGGAAGCAATCAGAAAACTCCATGCCCAGGCAGTGACACATCAGATCGAATCCGCAGAACCGGCCCTGGCGAAACGTGAATCCAAACTGCTTTCTCACGTGGCTAATGGGTCAGAGGTCGCACCTGAATACATTTCTCCACGGCTAGTCGAAGTGCAACCAGAGACGGAAAACGCTCTCCTTTTCCGCTACGCGACGCTCCATTGGAGTATCCCTATTTCAACGGGTTATGGGCGCCGCCTTCGCTTCCTCGTTATCGATGATCAAAACAACAAATTAATAGGAGTAATCGGCCTAGGCGACCCGGTATTTAATCTCGGCGCGCGCGACGGATGGATCGGTTGGGATAAACAAGCGCGGCGTGAAAACTTAAATCATGTCATGGATGCATTTGTGCTAGGAGCGATACCGCCCTACTCAAAACTTCTCTGCGGAAAACTGGTTGCAATGCTTGCAACCAGTAATGAGGTCAGATTGGCTTTCAAAAAAAAGTATAGCGGGCAACAATCACTCATTCGCCAGAAAAAGCTTGACGCTAGGCTTGCGTTGATCGCCACTTCGTCCGCGTTTGGCCGTTCCTCTATATACAATCGTCTGAAGTATCGAGACCGATTGCTTTTCCACAGTGTCGGATATACCCGAGGCTTTGGGGAGTTCCACTTCTCAAATGGTGTTTACCAAGCAATCGCTGAGTACGCAGTGTCACATGCTGAACCAACCGCCAAGAATGAGCTTTGGGGAAAGGGATTTCGCAACAAACGTGAGGTCGTAAGAAAAAGCCTTATCAGTCTTGGTATTCAGAGTGATTGGACATATCACGGTGTCCGGCGCGAAGTCTTCGTTGCGCCTTTGGCGAAGAATGCGCAAGAGTTTCTGCGCGGCGAGCATTGCAAAATGTTATGGCTCGATCAACCAGTTGAAGATCTGGCCTTTTTTTTCAAGGAGCGATGGTTATTCCCTAGGATCCGGAATGACCAAGCCTACAAATCATGGGATCGTGAAATGTGGAGGCTATGGCCTGAAAAAAGGTGAAAGACTATGGCACTAGATGAAACGCCATTTGCTGATCTTCCTGCCGCGCTTGTGGAAGAGGTTCTCAAACAGACTACGAGTGTCGGTGATTTGCTGCTTGAAACTTTCCGTCAAGTTAAGGAGGAACGCGCCATTCGCCGCCAAGCTCTATCAGATCGCGGATTCATTTTGAGCGAATCCACGCTTGGTTACCCACCTCTACCGACAACTTGCGCGACTGATGGTTCATATGCAATCGAACGACTATTGACCACCGATTTGGCCGCGGCTGCGGCTGTTGCAGTAGAAGGACTCACTCCACCTTCCGAAAGAAGACATTGGGAACAACCTTGGCACACGACATTTGTTTCGGCAGAAGTCCATCACGCCGACACGGCGACCGTTCTGCGCGCTGTGATGCTCGGCAACGAGTTGCTGCTTGCTACGCGCGCCCCCCACGATTTAGTTATGCTCGACGCTACGCTGACGCTGCCGGTAATCTATTTCAATCAGGCTTTGAACCAAGCTCCCCAATCGCCATCGCTGAAATGCTCACAGGAATTTTTGAACCATTGTGCCGAGTATCTGCAAGCTTATTTGACTGTGCTTCAGTCGCAGCGCTCTGACAAGAATTATATTGCACTGCCTAAATATTCGACGCGCCGCGAAATTGGCAACGCAATGGAGTGGGCCGGTGAACACGATGACCGAGGGATGCTAACACTTCTTTTGCAGCCAGGTGAATTGACCACTCCCCAGCCATTGGAGCAGCCAGAGGCAGAATGGCATCTCAATACAAACCAAGTCCCGGAACAGATGCGCCAGCAGGTTAAGCAACTTGTAACAGCGATTGTGGCCGGTCTCAAACAGATTCACATCTTCTATTACAAACCCCAGGAATGGCTGCCCGCGCTCAGAGTTGAGGTGGCGCAGGACATCGCAGCCAATCGCCATCGTTTAGCGACAGTGATTCAAGGGCTAAAACATCAATGCGCTACACCGGGAATGTTCGAGCCGTATCCGCTTTATATGGCTGATCGAACTGTAAAGGCTTTAGCCAGATCAGTGCCAGCTTTTCGTCAGGTCGCCACGCAGCGAATCTCAGAGAAATACGACGGCGACATAGGCGAAGTCTTTTTCGCGATGCATGGCTATCGCAGCGAAATTGGAGGATAAATTAATGTCCCAGCAAAAACAGAATCTGGACGTATTGATAGACCAAACTGAAAGGATAGGGGTGGTTGGTTCACCTTCCTCAACCTCACAACTGACACTGGATATTCTCGGCACTGCGGTAACGCGGAAACTGGTTGGCGAGTTAGCAATCTTCCGTTTTGTGCAAGACTCCTTGTCTCATTATGCACTTGGTCAAATTACGGAAGTAAAGTTGCGCAACATTTGGCATGAAGACCCAACAATGCGTAGTTTGATTCGCCAACGTGGAAGAGTTGATGCCGTGAGCGAGCGGCAGGACACGCATCAAGGGCAGATGGTCGTCAGCGCAGTTTTCCGCAAAGGTGGCCCTGGCGGTTATGAGCCAAGCATTCTGGGCACTGTGCCTTCTACTGGCACACAGATCCATCTTGTAACCGATGAGGTTCTTGACGTCCTCCTACAACCTTATCGTGAGCAAATTTTCTATCTGGGTCACGTTTATGGCTCAACGCCGAAGTTGCCACTTTGGTTCAAACACTTTGGACAAGGGCGGGAAGGCGCAGGGGAGGCTTATCACTTGGGCATTTTTGGCAAGACTGGGTCAGGTAAATCCGTACTCGCGAAGATGCTGTTGCTGGCTTATTCGCGCTACCCAAGTATGGCGTTGCTGGTCATTGATCCGCAAGGAGAGTTTTCCAAAGACATTCAGCGGCATAAGGGAAGCGGGAGCTTTGCGCTACCTGTTGGGGATGTGGCGCGGGAACTTGGCAAGAAATCAGTGGTTTTGACGGTAAGGAATTTGGTTCTGGACACTTGGGAACTTTTTGCCCAAATACTTTTCGAGTCACCATTTTTCGAGCGGCTAACCATTCCCAAGGGTGAGAACCGAGAGATCGCCTCCCAGGTACTCATGGAAAAACTGCAAAAAGCGCACACCAAGCTTAATGAGCTTCATCAGCGAGCGTCTTTCAACACGGCTTGGAAGATACTCAGCGATGAAAAAGTGCAGAAAGTTTTCTATCGCACGGACGCTTCACGTAGTCGCTTCGATACAGCTTTGCGCGAAGCTGACCCAGACGAATTCTTCAAGGAGTACTGGCAACCAGTGACTGAGCTTTTCCGCGAAGACCGCACAGAGGCTAGAAGTATAAACAAAGCATTGAGCTGGCTGATCGGGACAAACGCGCAAGGACAGGGCATACAGAATCGCCCGATTTTAGTCATTGATCTTTCAAAGGAACAGACACGAGATCTTTTCTGGAACGATCAGATTCAATCCCTCGTTATCAAGCGGCTGCTAGATCGACTTACACAGACTGCTGAATACTTTTACAGAGAGAAGGATGAGCAAAGTCTCAACACACTAGTTGTCATTGATGAAGCGCATCGTCTTGCGCCACGCGAGCTGCCACGTGATGACCAGGCGGCGCGCGATGTTCGCAAGGTTTTAGTAGACGCCGCGCGGACAACGCGCAAATATGGGTTGGGATGGCTTTTCATTAGTCAAACGTTGTCAAGCCTTGATCCGGAAATTCTCCAACAGCTTCGAATCTTCTTCTTTGGTTTCGGTTTGGCTTTAGGACAAGAGTTTCAGTCACTGCGCCAATTGGTCGGGTCATCTGGAACATCGCTTGATCTGTATCAACTCTTCCGTGATCCGCATTCAGCCTTCGACGTTGCCAGCCGCCAGTATTCGTTTATGACGATTGGCCCCGTCAGCCCGCTTTCGTTTTCCGGGAGCCCGTTATTTCTCAATGTGTTTAACAAGGTCGAAGACTTTCTTGATGCGAACAATTTGAAGAAGTAATTCCATATTGGTAGACGCATCATCAGTCGCGTGTGAAAGAAATGTGGGGCGGACTGGTTTCCGTTTGCAGGCCAACAAGCGTTTACGTAACCCCTATATACTGAGGCCTCGGTAAATCGGCTTGATCTGGAGTTGGTCTTTAGTCAATTCGGCTTACCGAAGCCTTACCAACTATTTGGTGGCGCTCTGTGCTGGAGATCGCACCGGCGCGGGCCATCGAACGTCACGCCACAATGGGGCGCTTTGCGGCCTTCCCTGCGCGTATGGGGCGAGAGCCGAGTGCGATGCAGGGCACGCTCAAATCCAGCGCTTGGTGCAATCGCTCATCCTTCTCCAATAGTTTGGGGAGTTCGCTATTACTGAAGCTTGAAAACATGCCCAAGATAAAGTGGGCAGTTCTGCTGATTTGCTCCTCTATGGCAGAGTAATGTAAGAGCGTAGCGAAGTATAGAGAAAGAAAATATAGGTAAGACTTCACTCCTCTCTATAGGATGGAACCTGAATGTGCAATATTTCTCTCTCTCTTGTAAAAATTGTTTCCAGAAAACAATAGCTATGAGGCCTAATATCGTCAGAATAGTGCCAATAAGCAGTGCAGGGCAATCGCCCTATAAAGGTCTCCCGGTCATAACTTTACAAGCAGTAGATTGAGTAGCTAAAGTGGGCGCCGAGAGGACGATCCCACAATGGCCACGAAAAAAGATAAAAAGGCAGAAACCCAGGCGATACTGGA
>WNGA01005948.1_pt1 | contig 17519 bp, 18 predicted proteins | sample 5400061 | NCBI WGS metagenome assembly WNGA01 (sample SAMN13153366, study PRJNA577476) | soil metagenome | isolation source: 100 cm soil or saprolite under grassland replicate 2 | place: USA:California | collected 2016-06-15 | reverse complement strand
GCCGTACATGTCCATGAGGTCCTGCGCGGTGTCGGGCAGCGGCGTGTAGACCGGCACGCCGAGGCGCTCGACCAGGCTCTGCGCATCGCGCTCATGCCACGGCGCGGTGAGCACGATCGCCGTCTCGCGGCCGGCCGCGAGGTCCCCAAGCTCGCTTGGCACGGCCAGCGGATCGAAGAGCAGCAGCCGCTCCCCGTCGTCGATCGCGTAGGACGACACGTTCTCGCTCCACGGCTCGGTCGGCCGCCACTGCGGGTGCGGTGCCTCCCAATGCCACAGGCCAGTCTGCAGCTCTCGCACGGCGGCATCCTAAACGCGCAAATCCGGGCGGAACTCCCTCCGAGTGCAGTTCAAAGGCCCGAAGCCGCCGGACCGTGCTGTCCCTTTCGGACAGGACCACTCCTGCCGATGATAGGTCCATGTCACCACCCGCCAGCGTCTTCGAGCTCCCCGACGACTTCATGCTGCCGCCGGTGCTCGAGTTGATCAGTGACCGCCCCACCACATGGCTGGGGATGCCGGTCGAATGGATGCGCGCATCTAGGCCGGTGCCCGTCTTCATTCGGAGGTTCGACCTTCCGGCCGACTTTGGAGCCTCGGAGGTCTATCTCTTCGGCGCCCGCCACCCAATCGCCGACGCGGTGGTCGGAGGAGAGTCCTTCGGCGACGAAGGGTTCTTGATCGAGTACTTCGCCATCGACCAGAACCCGTCCGGCGGTTGGAATGTCCATCGGCTGCGCCAGCGCGGACACAGCGTCGTCTACTCAGATCGTGACGAACACGAACAGGACTGCGTGCCTGCGAAAGAGATTGCTGATTCCATTGGGCTCTCGATTCACAAGCCGCCGGCTTGGAAGCTCTGGGTCGCGGACTGGCCCACATGTGACGGGAAGCCCATGCGCTTCGTCGGACAGGTCAAACCTCCCGAAAACGATGTCACGCGTGAGCTGTTGAACTGGCTCTGCACGGTCTACCTCTTCTGCTCGACATCAGAGGCAGGAAGTCGCTACAAGATCGTCGATCAGGACCGCGGCGCGCAGACCGCCGAAGAGCATTACGAGCTGGAAGAGCAGCTCGGTCGCGTCCACTGACCGATCTGCGGGGTCAGCACCGCTCGGCGACCTCGCGCCAGCCTGAGGAAGACCGTCTGCCTTGAGCATGGGGAGCCGTACGGCTTCGGGGAGCCTGGCGGTGAGTCGGCCCGTGTCGAGGACCTCGCAGCCTGCGACGAGCAGGCGCATGGCTGCCGAACCGTCTTGTCCGTTCCGGACGCGTTAGTGCTGTCGCCCCGCGCGGACGCCCTTACACGATGGCGGCTCTCTCGAACGGAATGGAACGCCTATCCCGGCGGGTACCAGCGAGCACGGGAGTCGAATCCGAGGGCTCCGCGTCGATTTCGGGAAAAAGGGATACTGGAACGGCTTGCGAGTACCGATAGGAAAGCTATGACCGGCACCGGCTTGGCGACTGCATATTGCGTCGGCGGCGCCCTCCTCGGGCTCTGGGCTTTGGTGCGCTTTCCCTCTATCGCTCCGAAGAGCTTCGGCGGCGCGGCGATTGCCTTCCTGGTAGCCGGGAGCGCCTTGTCGGTCATCCCGGCGCTTCTGACGTATGCGATCGACCACGCCGGGAGACCGGGCGCACTGGCCGGCTTGCTTGGGCTCGTGCTCCCGGGGGCGACCGCTGTCTTCTGGTCGCTCGCCTGCCTCGTGCGGGTTTTTTGCGGTCTCTTCGGCCGCCGCTTCGGTTGACCTAGAACCAACCAGAGTCTCCCGCGGGGCATAATGGTGACGTGGGCGCGATTGCCACCGCGTTTGGCGCGAGCCTGTTAGCCGGCGTCTCGATCGGCGTGCTCTGCGGAACAAGGGGCTACGCCGAGGGGATCCGACCCCGGCGCTTCGTCCGGGAGCACCGCCGCCTCGTCGAGGCCGTGGGCGTCCCGGTGACCGGCGTCACAGTCCTAGTCGCCGCGGCGGCTGTTGCCGGGGCAGGCGGGCTTCGAGTCAGCCTCGCACCGAGTTGTGCAGCAGCTGCGGTTCTCGTCGCGATAGCGGCATGGCTGCTGGTCGTCGAGGCGGACGACGGCGGCGAATCGGAGGCCTCGACAGAGCCCAAATGGTGGCCCCAATTCGAGCGCGAGCTCTTCGAGTGGAGCCGCACACGGCGGACGCCGACGGCCCCTCGGGGCTAGGCATTTCCTGAGTTAGCTGCGGCGTCTGCCGCCGCGGCACCGGCGGTCGAGCCGAAGGTCTAGCGGGGTCTGAACCTTCGCCCGTACGCCGGGCGACGCCGGTGAGGCCTTACTGACGAGTAGGCGTCGCCAGCGGCGCGGCGCTAAATCGACACGGGAGGTAAGGGGGATGCTCACTCGCATCCAGGTCTTCCTGGGCAAGGCCCTCATGCTCGATGCAGAGGGCCTCAAGCGCGAGGAAGGCCAGACAGCGACGGAGTACGCCGTGGTGCTTGGCGTCATCGTCGTCGGCCTCGGCGGCGCGGCTCTCGCGCTGCGTGGCCAGATCGTGGCGTTCATCGGTCGGGTCGGGGACGCGCTCGCCGCGCTGCCGATCTAGCCGAGGGCAACTGCGGTGGATGATGAAGGCGCACGGATGGCAGCCGGAATCCCGGCGGGCGGCCGCTGCGCCTCATCACCGCCGTGGGCGCACGCTCACTGCGTCGCGTCCCCGGTCGGCGGCGCTGCCGGACCTTGGGAGAAGCGGTTGCACGTTAGGCGCCTGCGCCGCTTCGGGCGCGACGAGTCGGGGCAGTCGCTCGTCGAGTTCGGGTTGGTGGTTCCGATCCTGTGCGTGCTCGTCCTGGCGCTCGTCGATTTCGGCAAGGCCATGAACTACTGGCACGACATGACGCACGTCGCAAATCAGATCGCGCGGCAGGCGGCGGTCAATTCGTCCGCGCTTCAATCGACGGCAGACGAGTGCGCTCAGCTGGAAACGGGCGAGCTCCGAACCGGCTCGTCGCATGTCGATCCGGCGACGATCACGATCACGTCGACCCGCGTGTTCGGCGACCCGGTAACCGTCGAAGTGTCTGCGAGATACCGCTGGCTTCCGCTTTTCGGCGGCACCTGGACGATCAAAGGCAAGGCGACGATGCGGCTGGAGCACGACCTCGATTCTGGCTACACGGGCGGGACCTGCTCATGAGCGCATCGCTCCGAGCAGAGGAGGGCGGCATCCTCGTTTTGGCCGGCCTGTTGATGCCCGCGGTTCTGATGCTGATCGTCGTCGTCGTCGAGATCGGCAACTGGTACGTGCACAAGCGGCATCTTCAGATTCAAGTCGATGCAGCTGCCCTGGCAGCGGGACAGCAGTTCGCAGACTGCCTCAGGAGCTCCGGCGGCACTGTCGAATCGAACATGGAAGCCATCGCCGCGGAGTACGGCGGCGCCAGGTGGAACGCGCAGGTTGGATCGCCGGGCGGGGCCGGGCCCGTGACGCTGTCGTTCCAGCGAAACGCCTATCCGCCGCCCGCGTCTCCCCCGGCACCCGATACGGACGTCGCCGAAGGCCAGGACGCATGCACCAGCGCAATGTTCGACGTGAAGGCCACCGAGGCGGGCATCCCGCACTTGTTCAACGTCGGCCTCATCCCCGTCAACGTGCATGCGCATGCGCGCGTGCAGCTGCGCCAATTGACCGAGATGAAAGGCCTTCTACCGGTCGCGGTGCCCGACGTGCGGTTCAACTACGCATTCGCCACCTTCATCGACGAGTCGACGCAGAATCCGCCGTCGGGTTGCCCGGGCACCTGCACCATTCAGCTCCAGAAGAGTGGCGTCGCCGGGGGCGAGCAGTACTGGACGACACCCGCGCCTCTAAGCGTCCCGATCACGAACGCTCACATCGGCGTGCGGCTGCGCCTCGTCGCCGGCCCCGAGCCTGGCGCCGCCTGCGACACGCTCTACACCGAGTGCTACGACGCGCTCTCCGGCGACGGCGTCGTGCACATCCGCGGCTGGGGTGCGGGCTCCGATGTCTCGCTCCAGAACGCCTGGTTGCTGGCCGGCTCATGCGATCCCGATGCATATTTCGCGAAGGCCGACTGCAGCGCCGGGGCTGGTGTCCAGGCCGAGGTGGATCTCGGCGACCATCCGGTCACCGGAAGCGGGATCACAGCACGCCTCTGGGCGACCGTCGACGGGTCGGGGACGAGGCACCAACTCGACCCGGGGCCCGGAGCCTCAGGACTCATCACGTGGACGATCCTCGGCGGTGTCCCGCTCTCAGGACCGGGCGCACACACGATCTCATTGTCCTGGGACTGGGAGCAGACCTCCGGCACGTGGCACGGCTTCACGTGCTCGACGGGCGGCGGCAACAAATGCCAAGACAGTGGGACCTTCGGCTACGTTCAGCGTGGCTTCGTCGCCTCGCCTGACGCGTCCGGGCCGGTTCACCTGGTGAAGGTCGGAGAAGCCGGGATCTCCACCGGCGGCGCAAATTCCTTCCAGATCGGATCGAGCCACACGCTGGAAGTCACGATCGCGACGACAGGGAACCTGCTCGTCCAATCCCAGGCGACCGACCCGGTGATCTACCTGCGGGTTACAGGCAGCCGCAACCAGTCGATCGACTGCGACCCCGACATCCCGAACCTGAGGGATGAGATCGCAAAAGGCTGCGACAAGACCTACGAGATCAACCAAACCTTCGACTGTCCGTCATACCCCGAGCTCTGGGGCACGCCGCAGCCGTGGACCTGTGTGAAGACGCAAACGGGAGGGGCCGTCGGCCAGGTCGAACAGGGGATGAAAGAGCGGATCCTCGGCGGCTCGAGCTCGTGCACGGCGCCGGTCAACTGGCCGAATTACGGCGTCGACGATCCGCGCATCGTCCCGCTGATCGTGACGCCGTTCGGAAGCTTCAGTGGAAGCGGCAACACGATCATGCCGGTCATCGACTTCGGCGCGTTCTACGTCATGGGCTGGAACGGCGACCCTTGCCCCGGAGCCGTCTCCGTCCCGAAGGGATTCATCGCCGGCCACTTCATCAAGTACATCCCGCGGAACCCCAAGGGAGCCGGGGACACCGCCTGCTACCTGACCGATCCGACGCAGCTGACGCCTTGCGCAGCAGTCATGACTCGATAGGGACGAGGAGGAGAGAAACATGCAACTCGCATCGAAATTGCTTTCAACCAGACGCGGGACTCTGTTCGTGGCTGCCGCAGCCGCGCTGCTCGCCGGGACCCTGATCCTGATCTACCTGAACGGCTATCGGAACAGCGTCGAGTCCGGAGGCGCACCGGTAACCGTCCTGATCGCGCGGCAGAACATCCCGAAGGGGACGTCCGGCGCGGTGATCGCGTCCAATCATCTCTTCAGCACCACGACGATGCGCGAGAGCCAGCTACGGGAAGGCGCATTCAGCGACCCGACGAGCTTGCCCGGCAAGGTCACGACGCACGAGATCTACAAGGGCGCGCAGCTCACGGCAACGGCGTTCGCAGCAGGCGGGAAGAGCCTTGTGGCAGGGCTGACCGGCAACGAAAGGATCCTGGCCGTGCCGCTCGATTCGGCACATGGTCTGATCGGAGAGGTCGAGTCGGGCAGCCACGTCGACGTATACGCGGTGTTCAACGTCACGCCGCACCGCGCCGACGGCACACCGATTGGCGGCGGGACGTCGCTCGCAATCCTCAAGCGCATCATCACCGACGTCCCGGTGATCGACGTCTCCCGAAAGACCGGCAGCGGCCTCGGCGCCACCTCCACGACGAAGGTGCTTCTGAAGCTCACCGATAAGCAGGCCGGAAATCTCGCGTTCGCCTCCGACGAGGGCAAGGTCTGGCTGTCCTTGCGACCGGGCGCCGGCGCGACGTCGACTCCGCCTTCGCTGGTCACCGTCGGGACAGTCCTGGGCACAGCGCCTCCGCTCCTCGTCTACCGCACGCTCAGGGGGCTCGGATGAGCCTGCGAGACGTCAAGATCTTTCTCGCGGTCGACGAGCAGGTCGACTACGACGCCATCCGCAGCGCTCTGCCGCCGGGAGCTGCGGTCGTCGAGGCCGCGTTGTCGGCAGCCGGCACGCGCTTTCCTACGCTCCTCGTTGATGAACCCGTAGACGTGGTCGTGGTCGGCTGCGGCGAGGATTCGGATCGTGCGCTGCGGTTCATCGAAGCGGCAAGAGCTCAGCGTCCCGAAGCCCCGGTGGTCGTCCTCTACGGGGGGAGCCCGAACGGCTTCATGGAGGCTGCGTTTGAAGCTGGCGCTGAAGATCTGATCGCCCTGGCGAACGCCGGCAGTGACCTGGCGTTCACGCTCGAAAAGGTCATTGCTCGGCGGCGCGGTGCCGGCGCAGCCAGCGCCGCGGGGCCGATGGTCACGGTTCTCGGTCCCAAGGGAGGAACGGGCAAGACGCTGACGGCGTGCAATCTCGGCGCCGCCCTGGCGGCCGGGGGGCTGCGGGCGGCGATCGTCGATCTCGACCTCCAGTTCGGCGATGTCGGCTTGGCCCTCGGGTTGCGGCCTGAGAAAACGATCTACGACCTCGCCACGTCGGTTGGCTCGCTCGACGCCGACAAGGCCGACAGCTTCCTGATGATTCACGAGTCGGGAGCGCGTGCGCTGCTCGCCCCGCTTCGGCCGGACCAGGCGTCCGCAATCAAGATCCCATTCCTCCAAGCGCTCTTCGATGTTCTCCGCACGAGATATGACTTCGTCATCGTCGACACGCCGCCAGCTTTTTCGCCGGAGGTGATCGCCGCGATCGACGCCTCCTCGCAGCTCTGCGTCGTCGGGATGTTGGACGCCCTGTCCCTCAAGGACACCAAGATCGGGTTCGAGACGCTGCAGCAGATGGGCTACGACCCCGCCGAGACGACGCTCGTGCTCAATCGAGCCGACACGAGCGTCGGCATCTCGATCGATGACGTCGCACGCATCCTCGGACGCGCCCCCGATGTGCTCGTCCCAAGCGATCGCGCTATCCCGCGTGCCATCACCCATGGCCAGCCGATCTTGACAGCAGCTCCGCGCTCGGGAGCGGCGCAGGCCTACATGGAGCTCGCGCGTGTGTACGCGGCGAATGGGTCGCGCGCTCACGCGTCGAAGGCCGCGGACGGCGACCTGTCGTCACGGCCGCGACGCTTGCTCCGGAGGGGTCGCTAAGAGTGGAACTTCACGAGCGTCTTTCAAGTCACGGACGTGGCGACGAGCGCCGCGACGGCGGACGGGATCCATTCGCCGAGATCAAGAATCGGATCCACCTCGACCTCGTCAGCGAGCTCGGGCCTCGTCTCTTCGACGTCACCGACTCGGACTCCGTCCGCGCCACGGTCATGGCGGACATCCGCGAGCGACTTCGTCAAGACGTCTCTCTGGCCCACGAAGATCGCGAGCGACTCGCGGCCGAGATCGCCGATGACATCTTCGGTTACGGCCCGCTCGAACGCCTGCTCAGCGATCCAACCATCTCCGAGGTGATGGTGAACGGTTGCGACGACATCTGGATCGAGCGTGACGGGCGGCTTGCGCAAACGCCGCTGCGCTTTTCCGATGACTCCCAATTGCGCCGCATCATCACGAAGATGGTTGGCCAGATCGGCCGCCGCATCGACGAGTCTTCACCGATGGTTGATGCGCGCCTCCCCGATGGATCGCGCGTCAACGCCGTCGTCCCGCCTCTCTCGCTGTCGGGTCCCTTGCTCACGATCAGGCGGTTCGCAAAGGAGCGCTTCGGCCTGGAGGAGCTGATCGAGATCGGGACACTGACGCAGGACGCCGCCGATTTTCTGTGCGGCAGCGTTCGCGCCGATCTCAACATGCTGATCTCCGGCGGCACGGGCTCGGGCAAGACGACCATGCTGAACGCACTGTCGGCGTCCGTGCCGGACAGCGACCGCATCGTGACGATCGAGGACGCGGCTGAGCTCCAGCTCAAGCAACGCCACGTCGTGCGGCTCGAGTCTCGTCCGAAGAACATCGAGGGTACGGGCGAGGTGACGATCCGCGACCTCGTGCGCAACGCGCTGCGCATGCGGCCCGATCGAATTCTTGTCGGCGAGGTCCGCGGCGCCGAGGCGCTCGACATGCTCCAGGCGATGAACACCGGCCACGAAGGATCACTCTCGACGATCCATGCGAACTCGCCCCGGGACGCGCTCAACCGCCTCGAAACAATGGTGCTGATGGCCGGTTACGAGCTCCCGGTCAAGGCGATTCGGCAGCACGTTGCCTCGGCGCTCGACCTGATCGTTCAGCTCGACCGTGTGGACGACGGCTCGCGCAAGGTCACGCAAATCGTCGAGGTTCAGCGAATGGAGGGTGACATGATCACGCTCCAGTCTCTCTTCGAATTCAAGCTCGACCGCGTGGAGGCCGACCACACCGTCGTCGGTCGCCTCGAGCCGACCGGCCTGCGGCCGGCGTTTCTCTCGAAATTCGCACGCCACGGCCTGGAGCTCCCGGCGGAGATCTTCGGGAGTAGCGACACGGCGATGTTCGGAATCGAGAACGGCTCGAGCGGTCAGACCGGTCACTGGTACGGGGCCGGAGAACGGCGATGACGCCGAGGATTCGGACGCTTGGACTGGCTGGGCTTCTCGCGTTGGCCGCCACGCCCGCTGCTATCGCGGCCGTCCAGGTGACACCGGTAGAGCGGGTGCCGTTCCCAGAACGGCGTTACATGGTCGACCTCGGGCGGGACGCGAACATCTCCGCAGCGAGGATTCGTGTCAGCGAGAACGGCGCGCCGGTGGGCCGCTTCAACCTGCAACCGCTGTCGTTGAGCACAATCCGGAGCGGCGTCATCGTCGCGCTCGACGCGAGCAAGAGCATGGCCGGCGACCCGGTCACCGCTGCAGTCGCCGCGGCACGTACCTTCGCAGCAAGGCGCGCGGGGACGGAAAGGATCGGCGTCGTGACGTTCAACGACGACGTTTACGTCGTTCGGGCGCCGACAACAAGCCCTGAGCTGGTCGCCGCGTCACTTCGAAAGCCTCCGCGCCTCGGTGACGGCACGCACATCTACGACGCGGTCGTCGAGTCGCTCGCGCTCTTGAAGTCTTCCAATGCAGCGACAGGCACGATTGTCCTACTCTCGGACGGCGCCGACGTCGGTAGCTCCGAAACGCTCGACACGGCTGTCGAGGCAGCTCGCCGGCAGCACGTGCGCGTCTTCACGATCGGCCTTGCATCGAAGGCGTACGAACCCGACCCGCTCCGCACCCTCGCCGACGAGACAGGCGGGTCCTACTTCGAAGCAGCGTCGTCGCTCGAACTTGCGCCCATCTATGCAGCGCTCGGTCACCGGCTCGCCAACCAGTACCTGCTCGAGTACCGGTCGAAAGCGATTCCGAAATCGTCCGTGACGCTGAGGCTCGAGATCCCGGGCATCGGCAGCACGGCATTCGACTACAGGGCGCCGACTCGGACTGCGATCGCACCGTTCCACCGCTCATTTTTCAACCGCTTTCTGCTCTCACCGGCGGCAACCTTGGTGATCAGCCTGCTGGTTGCGGTGCTGAGCGCCGCCGTCCTCGCTTTGCTCTTCGCACGTCCCCAGAGCGGCATGACAGGCCGCGTCGAGGAGTTCCTCACCGGTATGCGCCCGTCAACCCGAGCGCTCAAGACTACGCGGGCCAAGATGCACGGGTCGATCTTCAACTCGCCACGCACCCAGGGCCGGCTCGGGAATCTCGAGCGTGAGCTCGAGATCGCGAATGCCAACATCAGCGCCGGGAGGCTTGTGGCCGTCACCGTCGGTGTCACCCTTTTCGTCTCGATCCTGTTCGCTTTGCTCTCCCCCGTCCTCGTGATCCTCAGCTTGATGCTTATCCCGCTCGCCTCCCGAGGTTGGGTACGGAGGAAGTTGAACCGTGTGCGCGACGAGTTTGCAGAGCAACTTCCGCCGAACCTGCAGGTGCTCGCTTCTGCCATGCGGGCCGGGTACAGCTTGAACGGGGCACTTGCCGTAGCGGTGGAGAATTCACACGAGCCCTCGCGGCGCGAGTTCCGGCGCGCCGTCAACGACGACAAGCTCGGCATTCCGGTGGACGAGGCGCTCCGTCGCGTCGCCGATCGGATGGAGAACAGAGACCTCCAGCAAGTAGCACTCCTTTCCGAATTGCAGCGCACCGCCGGCGGAAACGCCGCTGAAGTCCTGGACACAGTCGTCGACACGATCCGCGAACGTGGCGACGTTCGACGCCTCGTGAGGACGTTGACGGCGCAAGGACGAATGGCGCGGTGGATCCTGACGGCGATGCCGGTCGTTGTTGCCGCGATTCTCTGGCTGATGCAACCCAGCGTGATGAAGCCGCTCTTCACGACGACCGGTGGCCAGGTCGCACTGGTGATCGCGGCGTTGATGACGATGGCCGGCTCCCTGATCATCCAGCGCATGGTCGACATCGAGGTGTAGCCGGTGATCCTCGCCCTCCTCATCGGCCTGATCCTGATCGGCGCATCCGTGGTCCTTGGACTGCGTGCCGCCGGGCTCAATGCCGCGCGCAGTCGGGAGACGTTCGAGCACATCGGTGTCTACGGCTTCGACGCCCCCGCCGGTACCGGCTCACCCAGTCCTGCGAGAGAGCACCTGACGAAGCTCGCGGACTCCATGGGGAACCTCTACCGGCACTATGCGAGCGACGAGCGGGAACGAGAAGTTCGCGACCTCTTGCGGTCGGCCGGGATGTATCGGATGCGTCCCGTCACCTTCCTCGGCTATCGCATCCTGATCACGCTTGCGCTCGCCTTGTTCTGGCTGTGGATCCTGAGCGCCGCAGGAGTGGGCGTCCTCGGGGTCTTCTTCCTCGTCGCCTCGTTCGGAGCAATCGGCTGGGTAATGCCGATGTTCGTCCTGCGGAAACGCGCGGGTCAGCGCCTGCAACAGATCGACCGCGAGGTCCCGGAACTCGTCGATCTGCTCGTGACGACCGTTGAAGCCGGCGTCGGATTCGGCGCAGCGCTACAGATCACGGCTCGACGCGTCAGGGGACCGCTCGGCGACGAGCTTCGCGTCGCGTTGAGCGAGCAGAGTATGGGACTCACCATCGGCGAGGCGCTCACGAACATGCTCGCGCGGGCGAACAGCCCAGCGTTGCGCATGTTCGTGCAAGCCGTGCTCCAGGGAGAGACGCTCGGCGTCTCGATCGGCAAGATCCTGCGCGACTTGGCGATCGACATGCGAAAGCGACGGCGCCAGACGGCGGAAGAGCGTGCGCAAAAAGCACCCACGAAGATCATCTTTCCGTTGGTCGTGCTGATTCTTCCGGCCATGCTGATCGTCTCCATCGGCCCGTTCATCATCTCTATCGCTCGCGCCTTCGGGTCCTAACGACGCCGCGATGACGGAATCGGCGCAGCACTCACAACCGGACAACCTTCGCCGCCTCCAACCGCTGCGCATCCTTCTTTCCGGTCAGGACCGGCGCTTCGTGAGGGTCACCGCATTCCTCCTTGCGCAGCGGGGTTATCAGGTAGCCGAGGCGGGGGTCGGCGAACTGCTCCGTGCCGCGGAGCGCGACAGTCCAGACGTGGTGCTCGTCGAGGCCGGCGGCTCCCGCGCGGCCGCAGCGAGACAAGTAGCGCAGCTTGTCGCTCTTGCAGCAGCACCGGCCGTGGTCGTCGCGACCGACGAGCGTGAAAGACTTTGGCCGCGCTTGCGAAGCATCGAGAAGTGGGCGCCTATCGACGAACTCATCCGCGTGATCGAGAAGGCCTCGCTCGAAAGGCAGGTACCTGTGACGCCGGCGGATAGCGCGCATGACCACATCTGAAACGATCGCGACGGTGCGATCGTCGTGCTGTTGTTCCTCTGAGCGGCGCGCCGCGTTCAGGCGTTGAACACAAGATGGGCCTTTCGGCCCATTGCCGTCCGGAGCCGGCTCAACAACACTCTGGTACGGGGAACAGGGAGGAGCGGAGGTATGACTGCGGACTCGCTTCCTTCGCAGACTGCGGCAACTTTCGAAGTCGAGTCGACGCCTGCGGCGGATGCTTACTCGATCGCCGAGTTGATCTCGGACGCACAGCGGCACGCCCAAGCGTCGCACGGCAAGCAATCGCCTCGATTCGACCTCGAGGCCGTTTACCGCGCGTTCGGCCGGCAGGTCCTGGACGAGCGGGCGCGGCCCAGCGTGGAGGCTGCGCGGGAGCGGGCGTCCATGCTCGCCGAGGCCGCCGGAACAGCGTCGGAGACGATCGCGCTCACGCTCGCCGCCGACCTCGTCGTTGCTCTAGCCGTCGAGCGCGTTTGGCGCGTACGCGACGCGGACCGCCTCGTGTCAAACCTCGGGTGTCTCTTCGAGTCGGCGCCGGGGGCGGTTCGCCTGCACCTCCTCAAGGACGCGCTCCAGGCACCCCAATTGACGGAGCTCCCTCCCCTGGTCGCTCTCGAGGTCCAGCTCATGATCCTGATCAGCTTTTCAGCCGCCCTCGAGGCGTCCGTCTGGGTGAAAGACGCGACGGGGCGCCTCGCCTGCGTGCTGGCTCACGGCGAGACCGCGACGACGAGGCGTTTCCGCGCCGTCGCCCTACGGACGCTCGACACGCAGATGCCCGAGAGCGGCCGCAGGATGATCGTCGGCGCGGCAGTGCGGCGCTGGCAGATCCCGTGGGGTGCGCTGGTCGTGCGACTTTCGAACGGCGAGGACGTCGCAGCGGCGCTCGAGGAGACGACGCAGGCGATCTGCGCGATCGTGGAGCGCGACTTCCTGCTGCAGCGGAGCGCTGCGCGCGAGCGCTCTCTCGTGAGCGCGAGCGAGCGCAGGCTGTCGCGGCTCGGGTTCGATCTGCACGACGGGGCGCTCCAGCACATCGCCGCTCTTGCCACTACCTTCCGCCGTTTTCGGGCGCACATGCCTGCGACGCTTGCGCCGGATTTCGAAGACGTGGAGAACCGCGTGCGCGAACTCGACCGGGTGCTCCGTGAGCTCGCCCACTCACTCGAGCCTGCGAGCCTGCTTCGGCGGCCGCTCGAGCGTGTCATCGAAGCAGAGGTCGCGGGTCTGCGTGAACGCACCGGCATCGACGTCGACGCGCGCGTCGCCGGCGATTTCGGCGTGATGACCCAGTCCCAGAAGATTGCGGTGATTCGAATCGTTCAAGAAGCGTTCACCAACATTCGCGAGCACAGCAACGCCACGACCGTGAAGGTCGCGGTGACCGGAAGTCGGAGCTGCGTGGAGCTACACATCGAGGACGACGGCGACGGCTTCGAGGTGACGCGAACGCTCCAGGATGCCGCGCGACGTGGTCGCCTCGGCCTCGTCGGAAGCAGCGAGCGCGTCCGGCTGCTCGGCGGCAGTTTCGACGTTCGCAGCCGGCAGGGAGGACCAACAACGGTCTCGCTGAGTCTTCCCCGCTGGCAACCGCTCTCGGTCGAGCAACCGTTCGAGGACTCGACTCTTTCCGCGCTCGTCGCCGAGTAACGTTCGCGCCTGCAGGGCAGCGTTACTTCTTGCCTTCTCCCTTGCCGTGATCCTCGCCCTTGCCCGGCGATGCATCGTCGCCCTTCCCGGAACCTGTTGTGCTCGCGGGAGGCTGCCCGGTTCCCGCAGCGGTCGAATGCTGCTCCTTTTCCTTTTCCGGTGTCGCGGGATGCTCCGGTTTCGACTTGGGAGCTGTCCGTCCAGAGGGAGTTGCCCGAGTCGCGGGGACTGCCGGCTTCGCGGTCGGCGGCCGCGCGGGCGATGCCGGCACGGCAGGGACGGCGCTGCCGTGCGCGTGCCGCCCGGGCCGCGTGCGTTTGCCCTTCCGGAGCTTGGAAGGCCGTTCCTGCGATGCTGAGACGCTTGGGGCGGTGCCGGGGCTGCCTGTAGCCGCCGCCGGGGGCTGCGTCGTCGGGCCGGGCGCCGGCTGCTCTCCCGAACCGCCTGGCGGCCCAGGAGACGGCGAGGGGGTACCACCCGTGGGCTGTCCGGGGCCCGGCCCGCTCGGAGCGGCAGGCGTCCCGCCTGCCTGCGTCTGTGGACCGCCGGGGGGCAGGGACGCAGTGAGCGAGGGCAGGACGAGCGGAGAAAGGAACGCCGGGAGACCCGGGTTGAACTCTTGCTCGGATGAGGGATTCGCCTGGATTCCGGCGACAAGCGCCGGAATGCTGCGGACCTTGCCCGCCGCCAACCCAGGCTCGTTCGACGCCGTGAGCCCGGGCACGTCGAGTGCGCGCAGCCAGAAGTGCACCGAAGCAACGGCTCCTGCGGCCAGCGTGAGAACGTAGGTCAGAACGAGAGCAACCCGATTCATCGCGCCAGTATTCTCCTCGAAGCGGACGTGGAATCTCCTCAGTTCGCCTCGGGATCGACTGTGACCACGCGATCCTTCCCCTGGCGCTTCGCGCTGTAGAGCGCGAGATCGGCCGCGCTCAGCAGCTCGTCCGCCGTGTGGGTCTGCGGATACGCGGCGACGCCGAAGCTCGCGGTGAGCCGGATCTCGCTCTCGCCGACCGGGACTGCGAGATCGGCCACGGCGGCGCGCAGGTTCTCGCCCAGCGCCTCCGCTCCGGGCACATCGGTCCCGGGCAGAAGGATCGCGAATTCCTCTCCGCCGAGCCGGGCTGCCAGGTCGACCGTACGGATTCGGTTCCGGAGCACCTCGGCGAAAGCAGCGAGGACGAGGTCGCCGGTTTGATGTCCAAAACGGTCGTTGACGGTCTTGAAGTCGTCCAGGTCCGCGACGATCACGGAGAGCGGATTACCAAAGCGCTCGGCGCGCAGCAACTCGTTCTCGAGCGACTCGCGGAACGACCGACGGTTGGCGAGACCGGTGAGTTCGTCGGTCACCGCCTGCCGCTTGACGATGCCGTGGAGACGCGCGTTTTCGAGTGCGATCGCCGCCTGCGCGACGAGGGTGTGGGCAAGCGCCACGGTACGTTCGTCGAACCCGCCGGGCCCTGGATGCAGGACGAGTGCGAGCTCTTCGTCGACGACGTCGCCCGACAGGTCGAGACGTAGCGGCGGGCCCGTCTCCGCAAACGTTCCTTCGCGCGCGACGACGTCGCCATTCCGGACAGCCTCGCCGGCTACCGCGCCCGTCGCCTCCATCGAGGCGTGCAAGATCACGGGTAGCAACCGTTCGGGATCGTGAGTCGAGGCAAGGGCGTCTCCCACGAGTGCCAGCACCTGCCGAACGTCTCTGCGCCGGGGCGACAGCCTCCTGCCCGGTCTCGTCAGCCGGTACAGCCCGAGGACTCCGACAGTGAGTGTTGCGAGAGACACGAGGGTCGCAAGAATCAGCCAGAGCGCGCGCCGGTGCGCTCGGCTGGTGATGGGGGAACGCGGAGTCATGACCTCCAACACGACCGGGGAAGGCGCCCCCACGAGTCGCGTCGCGAAGACGCGGTAACGGCGGTCGGTCGTTCGCTCAAAGGCCCTGCCGACCGTTTCATCCCGCGCGCCTGGGCCCGCACGGACGGAAAGGTGGTCCGGCCGCTGGATGTCCGCGGCTCGCGACAGTCGGCCGATGAGTAACTGGTTCAGCGCGATGACTCCAACGACCCGGCCGACGCTCCTCCCGTGAGAGACGACCGCAACGCTCCTCGTTACGGCACCGGGCGGGACTGAGCCGAAGAGCAGCCTGCGGCCGGCGTACACGGCAATGTCGGAGCGCGCGCCGACGAGTCGACGAACCGTCCTGCGATCACGTCGAAGCACCGCACGCTGCAACGCCGGCCGGGCAGCAAGAGTGCCCGCGCGTGCGTCCGCAACTGCGACCCTCCCGCTGAACTCCGCCGTGGCCCCGCGCGCCTCGCTCGCCAACCGGGCGTCGGCGCGGTCGAGCTCGCTCCCCCCTACGGTCAGCACGACCACCCAGGCCGCGACCAGCAGCGCCAGCAGCGCACAGCCGATCAGCAACCCGACGGTCGCGGATCCGATCCTCCCCCGCCGACTCGCCGCCAAGGTCTCGATGCTCCCGAGGTAGGAGCTTTCGCTCATCCCCCGAATGGGGGAGCCCCCGGATGAATGCCGCTCTTGCCAAACTTCGCGAGCTCGACCCGCCGAAGGAGCATCACACGTACGGCCGCATGTCCGAGCTGCTCGACCGGCTGGAGTCGAAAGACGGCTCGGTCAGCGACCACACGGCCAAGGTCGGCCGGCTCTCGGCGGCGATCGCCGCACGTCTGGGTCTCGGCGCCGACGAGCAGCGGCTGGTGGAGCTCGGGGCGCTCGTTCATGACGTAGGCAAGCTCTTTGTACCCGACAGGATTCTCATGAAGTCCGGAGGTTTGAACGAGCTCGAGTGGGCGGTCATGCGGCGCCATGCCGCCGCCGGCGAGCGCGTGCTCGCTCATATACTCGACTTGCCGGACATCCTGGCGGTGGTGCGGTCGCACCACGAGCGGTGGGACGGCAGCGGATACCCAGATGGGAAAAGGGCGGAGGAAATCCCCCTTCCGGCCAGGATCGTTGCAGTCGCGGACGCCTTCCAGGCGATGATCGAGCCGCGGCCGTACCGAAGGCCGCGGAGCCGTGCCGCAGCTCTGGCCGAGATCGTCCGTGAGTCGGGCCGGCAATTCGACCCCACCTGTGTCGAAGCCTTGCGCGTGGTCGTCTGAAGCAGGGAGCGCGGCATCCGTCGCGAACGCTCTTCCTGCGGCGGTGCCTTCCGAAGTCCGACGGTTGCAGGATGCACCGCCGCTCTCTCGTACCCGTGATCTCGGTCGTCTGGACCACGGTGCCGGGCTTCCCGTTCGGGACGGCGAGGTCGCCGCTCGACATCCAGGTGCCGGTGGCCGTCGTCGGGTGCATGATCTACTTCGTTAGTTTGAACTTCGCCGAGTCGAACGACGGCGAACCGTCATCGAGCGTGACCCGGACCTTCCAGCAGGTGCCGACGGCCTGGGTTCGGAAGTCGGCGTTGTAGATGTATTGATCGGCCGACGAGTCGTAACGGAACTGAGTCGACGGCGTGACGGAACCAACATCCTCAGGCGTGCTCTCCGTGATCGAATCGCATGGCACGCTGACCTTCTGGATCTTCCAGTTCGTCGTAATGAAGCCGAAGTACTCATCACCGGCGAGCTGGAATTTCACCGGCAATGCCCGGCCACGGCTGAAGAGGCTCGTCCCGTCCGGATTGATCGGCTGGAGGATGCTGGGATTGCCGCCGTAGCCAACCACGAACGTCTTGCTATCGACGGCCTTGTTGCCGGCATTGTCGGTCGCCGTGCACTGGTATGTGACGCTGCCGACGCCGTTGCTGTTGCGCGTATCCGCCGTCTTGATGGGACCGGTCGAGGAGACAACATCAGAGAGTGCGTCAGCCGGTGTCGAGCAACCTGGTGTCGGCAGCGTGCCGCCCGTGTAGAACGTCGCCCCGCTCGAGAAGCCCGTCACGGAGACGTTCGTCGGCGGCGTCTTGTCGATCTTGAACGAGTGGCCGGCCAACCCGGCCGCTGCCGTGTTGCCGGCCCGGTCGGTGAAAGCCGGGCTGCCGACCGAGACGTCAGCGCCCTCGCCGCTCGAGCCGTTCGTCCCCGTCATGGTCGGGTCACCGGTCGGCGCAAACCCGGACAGATTGTCCGTCGCCGTGAAGGTCGCGGTCACGTCCGTGTTGTTCCAGC
>WNGA01005945.1_pt1 | contig 17529 bp, 21 predicted proteins | sample 5400061 | NCBI WGS metagenome assembly WNGA01 (sample SAMN13153366, study PRJNA577476) | soil metagenome | isolation source: 100 cm soil or saprolite under grassland replicate 2 | place: USA:California | collected 2016-06-15 | reverse complement strand
GCCTCCACGGGTTCGTCTGCGCCTGAGCTGGCTCGGCTCGCCTGCCTACCGGAGTTGGCGCATTTGCCATGGCTGGACCGTCGGCCGCCAGAACGTGGATCGGCCCCGCTCCTTGCACTGGGACCCGGCTGGATGTGTAGTTAACCGTGACTGACGTTTCTCCCGCCTTGGTGGGATCAAGGGCCGAAGCCTTTACCTGGGCAGACGCGTTCGAGAACGCGCCAGAGCTCAGCAGCGCCAAAAAGATGCCGGCTAGGAAGACAAACAGACCGATTAAAACGCGCAGATCAAAGAAACCACCTTCGTCGACCGGCCTTCGCATAAGCATGCGGCAAAGTTTTTCAAGCGCTTCGTCCGCCGCTGGCGATTCGCTTTGCGCCGTTACGACCATGCTCCGATGGGTCGTCGCAAATGACGCCGTCCCCTTTGGCATGCTCAGGCTGTTGTCATTCGGCAACGGCTCGTGATCATCAAGAGGCACTCTGCAATTTAAGTAAAAACCGGCTGGGAAAGCAAGCTTTTACTTGATCGCGCACAGGAAGCGAAGAGGGGTCAGATCTAAACTCCGAAAGGATTCGCGAGCAGGCTATTTAACAGTTGCTGTCCGAAAACTGAAAGCTGAGGAGAAGTTACGGATTGAGAGTTGATCCGCCTTCGCGCAAGGCTACGGCGCGACAAGTGAAAATTCACTCACTGCGGAGCGATCGCGGGCCGTTGCGCTCTCAAAAAACTAAAAAGTAGGAAGGAAGAAGGTCACAGAAGTGACAAGTGATCCGCCTACGCACAAGGCTACTCCGAAAGGGTTCGCGAGCAGGCGGCTTGGCAAGGCGAGTGATCCGCCTGCGCACAAGGCTTCAACCTTCGCTGAAGCTCCGGCTCGACAAGACGGCGCGACAAGCCAGTGACGAGACGCGCCGCTGAAAAGCTGACGGCGTTTATGGAAATGGAATCGGTGATTCGGACTTGCGTCGAATGATTTCACGCGCCGGGGGGCTTAGGATAGCGGCAAGCCTGCATAGGGTTTAGATGTCATGGTTGCTTGTCGAGCGGCTTGTCCAAGTCAGTGACCACCACATTGGGATGCCCTGGAACGTAAAAGAAATACGTGAAGACCTCGGCCGGCTTCCCATCTTTCATCTGAGGCTTTGGAGGCTCTGCCTGAATCTTCTTTTTCGCTGCTTTAATCCATGCGTCCGGGAGATCAATCTTCGGCGGGTTCCCGCTCTTGGTCCGTTCGTTTCGAGGGGTCCCCACCTCGACCAGTCGAACCGCTGGGGGTGTCGAGTTGGTCGTGGCTGTGACACCGAAAATGACCGGGTAAATCCGAAAGCTAGGGTCTTTCTTCGCACGCTCTCCCACCGTTTGAGCAGATGCCGGTGCAACTGATCCAAGGAGCAACATGAGACTGGCAAAACGTAGAAGCCGCAGAATCTGAAGGGTGTGATTAGGCATAGGTTCCACCTCCGAACACCCGTTTTTAGTGAGAAGTGCGATGCGATGCGAGTGAAAACCTCACCACTCTTTGAAATCGCCCGCGTGCTCGTGCGTCTCAATCACGTTGCCAGCATCATCGTACACGCGGATGGCGCTTCTACCGACTCATCGACGGCCCACAGGGCCGTGGCTACAAAAAACTCTAGAGTCAACTTCACGGCGTGGCAGACCGTAAAGATGATGTGACACGCGCGCCGTTCATATCATTTTGTCGTTGCCGTGTGGAGACGAAAAACGGCAGAATCTCGCCGCGTGAAGTATTGTGGAACCCTAATTTTGGCAGTCCTGTTCGCGTCACTCGCACTTTCAGAGGACTTCAAGACCACTAACGGCAAAGTATACAAAGACGCGACGGTGAGCCGCATCGAAGGGGATGGGATTGTGCTTAGAACTGAAGCGGGAATCTTTAAGGTGTATTTCACCGAGCTCCCTCAAGAGGTTCAGGAACGGTTTCATTGGGCGAAACCGGAGGCGCCCCGCGAGCCTTTCTACGGCCGCTGGGCAGCGGCGTCCGAAGATCCGGCTGTTCTGGCAAAGATCATCGCTGCCGGGACTGTTATCATCGCCGGCGTCGCGCTTGTTATCGGTCATATCCGTTCTCGGCGACAGCCGACAACGCGAGCAAGTCGCGCATCGCGACGGAAAACGGTTCATCGTGCGCGCTCATGAAAAGCTGATTGAGTTTATCCGATCGGCTGGTCGCATGCAGTGCCACGCTTGCGAGTTCCGCCGCTGACGGTAGTTTCGTTCGAGCAGTGGCGCTCTGAAAATGGCTAGACCGCCAGTCATTAGAGATCAGGACAGGATCGATGTGCGGCTGACAGGAGAGGCCGAGTACCGAATCCCGTTCACGTTCATCGAGGCGCTGAACGAAGGAACGCTCTTTGATCGTCCGGCGCATGCTTTTCTTGATGCAGCGCGGGAGCGCCGATTATTTCATGTCCTGAACCGGACGACCGACAACATTATTGGCAACGGCGCGCCACTGCATTCACTGCTCGAGGCGGGCTTCAGGCCAATCGGACCTGTCGATGTGCACCGGGGTGATATCGATGCGGTGATTGATCATATGATTAAGGGAGGAGAGTCTGTGGTTCATATGGAGGGCTTTGTCTTCGGTCGCGAGGCGATCGGGAAGTTAGTGTTGTCTCTTTGGAAGTTCGTCAACGAGGATCACGGCGTAATCACTCGATCTGACCCAGCCGGCGACATTCGAATGACAGTCGATTTCTCCAACGTTATCCCGCCTACCGACCTCAATATCTAGCTCGAGCGGCTGCAGCCGTAGTTGGAATCAGTTCGAACGTTAGGCAGCGGCAGAAAGCGTTTCGCTGTCTTAGGATTAGTTCGAAGTTACAATTGTGTGACGGCCGCGCCCTGACAATGTCAAGAAGCGGGGTTGGAGTTTGGGCTGGGTTCTCAGCGGTACCACCCGTGTAACGCCAAAAATTTTCTTTTCTTTGAGTCTTAGAGGTCCAACGCAATTAAACGAGACGATTCTTTGAGTTGTCGGCGATGAAGGTAGACCGCTTATTGTTGCTGGTGATCGCGCTTTTGTTCTTGAGCGGATCCTTTGTAAACGCTGGGCCGGTGGGAGACTTCTTCAAGAAAGTTGGTCACTCGATTTCCAAGCCTTTACAGTCCCAGCCTCCGCCTCAGTCGACGCGCCCTCAGCCTGCGAACACGCCTCACGCCACGCGGCAACGGACTTCGCGAGCAGCAGCTGCGGCCGCCGCAACGCCGGCCGCAGTCGGACAACCATCACGCCCTCCCAAAGAAGCAGAGCTTACTGGCAGTGTGCGGCCTGTTTCAGCCGCGGATATAGAAAAAGCAAAAGCTGGTTTGCCCTATGGAATTCCGGTCCCAGGCCGGAAAGGTATGGTCACGAGTCCTTATCTGCCGGAAGAGGACAAATATATCGATGTCACTGATTTTGCGTCCGGGTCCGTCGTGAAAGATCCATACACAGGAAAGTTTTTTCTGGTTCCGTAGGTTGACGCGTATCGCGATAGAACGCGTTGCGTCGTGTGCGCAGATAAAAAATTGACTGCGTTTTTGGAGTTCGCATGGCCGATTCGAGCTTGACGGGAAAGCGACACACAGGTCGTCTTCCCAGAAGAGAGTTGAAATCGGAACGTTAAACGAAGGAGATGCATCATGTTCGCCGTCATTCGTCATTATCACTTTGATCCAGAGGACGGTGCAGAGATTGACCGCCGGATACGCGAGGAATTCGTAGCACTCGTTAAGAGTGCGAAGGGGTTTGTGCGTTACTATTGGCTTGATACCGGCGACAGCGAGGGCGCGTCCCTCAGCGTGTTTAAGGACAAGGCTGGTGCTGATGAGTCGGTGCGTCTGGCTGCGGACTACGTAAAAGAGCATCTGTCTAAACTTCTCACACAGAATATCGAAGGCCCAATCAAGGCTCACGATTGAGCACTGCCAAACTAAGAAAGCGGGTTGGAGCTTGGCTGGGTCTCAGCTCTGAAGCAGATTCGAACGAAAACCTTGCGTTTAGACAAGGTCAGCCTGATTTACACAGTTCGATCCTAAACGAGATAAAATTTCGAAATTGGTGAAGGGAGCCAGCATGCAAACTCAAATTGTCAAACTGATCAACGACTTCGAGCACGGCCAATTAAGCCGGCGGCAACTGATCGCGCATTTGACCGGCATATTTGCCGCGAGTCTGGGCGCGACCATCGCGTTCGCCGATCAGCAATCCGGACGCGCTGCACCGAATCCGGCAGAGTCGGCCCCGACATTTGATGCCACCGATCTCAACCACATCGCGCTGAGCGTGACCGATGTGCAGCGTTCGCAGAAATGGTATCAAAAACACCTTGGCTTGAAACCGATGGGACAAGAAGGCTTCCTTACCACCGGCAAAGGGTGGCTGGCACTCTTCCAGGGCGAGAAGCCCGGCCTGAATCACTACTGCTACAGCATCGCGAATTACGATCCAGCCGATGCGGTCGCGAAACTCAAAGCCGCCGGCCTCACGCCCAGACGCGAAGCCGGGCGTGTATATTTTGCCGATCCGGACGGCATCGAATGTCAGGTCGCGAGTGCGTGATACGCTGAATAAACAGTGTTTCGAGTTAAGACTCCGTCGTTGCCACGCTGCTTTACGGAGTCGATAGAGAAAACATGGAGATAAAGCGAGTTGATACGCAGGCGTCCGCAGCCTCCTCCGCCACAGCTTCTGCCGTCGCTGCGCTGTCGCGCGACAAGCCAGCGGGACAAGGAGGACCTGCGGAGTGGTTCACGGGGAAAGTATGGATTGAACCGTTATTCGATGCACCGGACCCGGCACGCATTCGTTGCACGAGCGTCACGTTCGAGCCGTGTGCGCGCACTGCCTGGCATACGCATCCACTCGGCCAGACATTGATCGTCATGTCCGGTCTGGGATGGGCGCAGCGCGAAGGCGGACCGATCGAGGAAATCCGGCCGGGCGACGTGGTCTGGTTCCCGCCTAACGAAAAACATTGGCACGGCGCAATGCCAACGAGTGCGATGACGCACATCGCCGTTCAGGAAGCGCTCGACGGCAAGGTCGTCGACTGGATGGAGCAGGTGAGTGAGGCACAATACGGCGGCAAAGGGTAGAAATTAGAAAGTAGATCCAGCCTTGAGCGGCGCGCACGGGAGTGACGCGCCCTACCTAAAAAATCTGTGAAAACCGAACACGCCTGGCACCTCCGCATGTTTCTGGTGATACCGGCCATAGAAGGTAAGAACAAGCCGGGAGGTGAGCGAGTTTCAGTTAAGAAGTTCTGATCAGTCAGAATTCACATTTGAGAAATTGAAACTCGCTCACCTCCCGGCTTGCTCGCTCCTACCCTCGTCACTTCACCTTCTATGTCGCTCATCCCACTCGCTCCATTGAAACTCGTTCGCTACCCACGCTCACTCGCTCCTACCCTCGTCATTTTACCTTCCATGTCGCTCAACCCATTCGCTCCATTGAAACTCGTTCGCTACCCACGCTCACTCGCTCCTACCCTCGTCATTTTACCTTCCATGTCGCTCATCCCATTCGCTCCATTCAATCTTCTCGCGATTTAGATTGCTAGCTGAGCGGGCGTTCGCAGCCTGCGCGAAGCGTGCTTACACTGGAGCGATGCGCACGGCGAGAAAGATTCGCTACCGTCTGGAGTGGCTGGCGCTCAAATTCGCTACGAAATTCCTTCCGCTTTTGTCGCGCAAAGCTTGTTATCGGCTGGCCCTTTGGCTCGGCTCGCTCGGCGCCATGCTCGATCGTCGGGGCCGGCGCGTTGCGCTGAGTAATCTGCGCGTGGCCTTCGGCGACGAGATTTCAAGCGAGCGCCGCACGCAGATCGTGCGTGAATCCTACCAGCATTTTGCCCGCACCATGCTCGATTTTTTTTGGAGCCCGCGCCTAACGAGTCAGAATTTCTCGCGTTACGTTGAGTTCGAGAACCGCGAGAGATGGGATGAGGAAAACACGCGCCCGGGCAAGCCGGTCATTGTCGGTTGCTATCATTACAGCAACTTCGAATGGCTCAGCATTGTCTCGGCCTTCGCCGGTCTCGAAGGTGTCGTCATCGCGCAGCAATTCAAGAATCCACTGCTCGATCCGATCTTCCTGAAGTTGCGCCAGAGAAGCGGCCATCGCGTGGCACCGCGCGAAGGCGCCGTCATGCATCTCTACCGGGCTCTGCGCCGCGGCGAACGCTTCGCTTTGCTCGTCGATCTGACCATTTCGGCGAAACTGCCGACCGTGGCGATCAAGTGCTTCGGGCGTGAACGCTGCGTCACCTTTGCTCACGTGTGGCTGCACCAGCGCACGGGCGTGCCACTCATCAACGTCCATTGCGAGCCGCTGCCCGGCGGGCGTTACCGCGTGGTTTTTCATCCGCGGATTGAATTTCCCGCGGGCGCTTCGCTCCAGGAAATGGCGCAAGCTTGCTGGGACCAGTTCGAGCCGGTTGTCCGGAAAAATCCCGCTCCCTGGCTCTGGATGTACAAGCATTGGCGTTACCGCCCGCTGGCGGCGAATCTGGCGGCGTATCCATTCTACGCGAATATTTCGGAGGATTTCGAGCGCCGTCTCGATGAAGGCGCGCGCAAACTTCCGCCGATGACTTCGAAAGTGAAGCTGCCGATGGTTACGCCCGCATAATGCAGAAAGTCGGTGCGCAAGCGCTGATCGCGCGGTGATCAGTGATCAGTGATGAGTGATCCGCTTTGCGCTGGGCTTCCATCTCCGCTGAGCTTCGACGCGACAAGTCGGCTGAGAGGCCCGGATTGCGCGTTGACAACCATAAACGGGGTTGCAAGCGATCAAACTGAAGGATGTTCGTCGGGCATTACGGCGTCGCGTTCGCGGTCAAAACGGAGCGAAACAAAATCCCGCTCTGGGTTTTGTTCGTGGCCGTGCAATTGCTGGATTTCTTGTGGGCGCCATTTGTTCTGCTTGGGATCGAGAAGGTGCGTTTCGTTGCCGGAATCACCGCGACTAACGCGCTCGATCTTTATTACATGCCTTATACGCACAGCCTCATCGGCGCGCTCTTCTGGTCGGCGGTAGCATTTGCAATTTACAAAATCGGCTGGCGCAATATTGCCTCGAGTAGCGCGGCGTTGCTCGTAGGTTTCGCCGTTTTTTCGCATTGGCTTCTCGATGTGATTGTTCATCGCCCCGATCTCGCCATCTATGACGACACGTTGAAAGTCGGCTTCGGTCTTTGGAATTACCGAGGTGTCGAATTTGTATTGGAGATCGGAATCCTTCTTCTCGGCGCGGTGCTCTATTTGAAACGCAACGGCGTGATCGCGCGAAAGATCGGCATCATCATTTTCGTTGCGGTGCTGGTCTTGATTCAAACCAGCAACACCTTCTTGCGCCGGCTGCCCTCTTCCGCTCGCGCGTTCGCGATCACGGCGCTCATCTTCTACACGGTTTTCGCGGTCATCGCGTTTCTCCTCGAGAAGCGACGCGCAATTTCTTCGTGATTTTCCATCGCGCTGATGCCGGAGCGCATCAAAGAAGCAGATGACTGGCGTCGAATGTGAGAAGAACAGGTGCGGAATGCGCCTAACCACGTAGAACGTGGCGGGCACTCGAAGATCTAGAGGAAGAGTAGGTGCACGGTGGCACTTAACGGGCGACAGTTGTCGCCTCATGCCGTTTCGCGCACTCAATCTTTCGCCGCAAATTGCGCAAGCCGTGCGCGACGCGGGTTACACGGAGCCGACTCCGATTCAGGTCGCGGCGATCCCGCTCATTTCCGCGGGACACGATATCATCGGCATTGCGCAGACGGGCACGGGAAAGACAGCCGCTTTCGTTCTGCCGATTCTAATGAAGCTGGCTGCGTCGAAGCCGAACGGTCAGACCCGCGGCCCGCGCGCGCTCGTGGTCGCGCCGACTCGTGAGCTGGTGGTGCAGATCGAGGAGAACGTGCGCGCTTACGCGAAACACGTTCCATTGCGCATGGCCACGGTTTTCGGCGGCGTGAGCGAACGTCCGCAGATCGAGGCGTTGCGTTCCGGTATCGATCTTGTTGTAGCCACACCGGGGCGGTTGATCGATCTGATGGACCAACGAGTAGCCAACCTTTCTGGCATCGAGTTTCTCGTGCTCGACGAGGCCGATCGAATGCTCGACATGGGTTTTCTTCCGCCGATTCGCCGGATCGTGAAAGCATTGCCTCAAAAACGGCAGACGCTCATGTTCTCCGCCTCGCTTTCACGCGAAATCGAGCAATTAACCCACCAGTTCCAACAGTCGCCCAAGATTGTGCAGATTGGCCGGCGCGCGAACCCGGCAGAGACGGTCACGCAGTTTGCCTACGAAGTTCGCCCGCACTTGAAGTCTGCGTTACTGCTTCATCTCTTGGGCGATCAACAGTTCGACACTGTTCTTGTTTTTGCCCGGACCAAGCGCGGCGCCGACAAGATCGCTCGCCGTCTCGAAAGCAGCGGAATCAAAACGGGAACCATCCATTCCAATCGCTCGCAGAACCAGAGGCTCCGTGCGCTGAAGGATTTCAAATCGGGCGCCGTCCGTGTCCTCGTCGCCACCGACATCGCCGCCCGCGGCATCGATGTGGATGGGATCTCGCATGTGGTGAATTACGATTTCCCGATGCACTCAGAGGATTATGTCCATCGCATCGGACGCACCGGCCGCGCACACGCCATCGGTGATGCGATCAGCTTTATTACGCCGGAAGATCAGGGGTCGTTGCGTTCGCTCGAGCGTTTCATCGGCCGCGGGATCGTACGGAAAAAGGCGGAAGGTTTCGATTACAATCAGGCTGCGCCACCACGCGACGAGCGGGGGCGGGGAGCGCGAGTCCCGCAGCGAAAGATCGAGCCGCGGCTACCAGGAAATTCTTCGCGTGGAAGCGGCGATGCCCCGCACGGCCAGATCGGGTGGCGTTTCCGGAATGCTTCATCGAACAACCGTCCGCCGCGCAGATCTTATCGAAGGCACCGTTGATTCATTAGTCAGAAATCGGAGCGTATTAAACATTTAACATTGCGTCATAGAGAGCACGACCAAAGTTGGATGAATGAACTCTTACACCCTCGAGCCGGTTGGCTTCATCCGATCGTCCGTGAAGGGCCGTGAAGACGCGCCGCGGCAAGGACCGGAAGGTGCGCCCGACGCGTGGCTCGAGATCGAACCACGCTTTGCCGAGGCACTCTTAGGAATCGAAGTCGGTCACGAACTCATCGTGATCACGTGGTTGCACGAGGCGAAGCGCGATGTTCTTAAGGGCCACCCGCGCAGTGATGAGAGCCGTCCACTCACCGGCGTCTTTTACACGCGCTCACCTGCACGACCTAACCCGCTCGGGCTGCATCCCGTCGCTGTGCGCGAGATTGACGGCACACGCGTGAAGATCGGTCCGATCGAGACATTTGATGGCACGCCGGTTGTCGATATCAAGTCAGCGTCTACGCGTGCCGACCGATGATTAGATTGGACGTCGATTTAACTCGCCGCCCATGATCTGACCAAACCTATTCGTGGCCGGTGCGCTCATGCATCGTAAGCGGCTTACGATGTTGGCCGGACGCGTAGATGGTTAATTTGGAAGTCAGATAGCCAGAACCAAAAAACGCTAAGTAGTTTCCTGGTTTCTAGATTCGCTCATGCTGAAACTCTAAACGGAGCGAATCTGTTAACCGAAAGTATCCGACTGCGGATCCCAAAAGTCGCCTCTTAAGCCGAGGCGCGCGAAAATGGAACGCATCGAACGAAGTAAGAATTAAGAAGTAAGAATTAGGAAGTAGAGAGAGGGTAATCTCTCAGGAATCTAGGAACGCAGGAAGATTTTTATCCACAGATTTTAAGCGCCCTTAATCCCCACAGATTGGGTTCGGATTGTTTTAATAAATCAGTGTTAATCTGCGGAATCTGTGGACGATTGCATTGCAGCGCGGCAAGCGGAGAAGTAACTAGAGCGATTTTGGCCACAGCCAGCCGAATATTCCCGCTGTTAGCGCCGCGTAAATCACGCTATCGAAAAGATGCTTGAACGTGACCAACCAGCTTCGGCCGTTCCAAATCGATTCCTGGGCGTGGGCTGCGCCGTATCCTAGCAAAGCGGCCGTGCCAACGATGGGGAATACTTGTAAGAAAGCGGCCCCAGGCGACAGCGTCCGGCCGGAAAGATAAGCGGCAACGATGCTTATCACTACGCAATACAAAAACCATTGGACCAGATTCTTTCCGATCGCAGGCGGCCCGCTGGGCAGCACAGTCAACAAGCCTACCGGTCCGCGTTTCATTTTCTCGATCACGGGCGCCGATTTCATCTCCTTAAACGAAAAATACGGAAAGAAATAAGCGGGACCCCGCGTCACGCCCGCACTTCGCAGCGCGTCGGTCACACGATCTTCATCCGGCAATTTGCGGTAATCACTTTTGTGATAAGCGAGCACCATGTGCATGATGGCGCTGGCGAAAAAGACAATCACAGCCGAAACCAGAATGGGAAGCCACAAGGCAGTTAGCGGAATCATTCTTACTCCTTTACTCCTTGCGTGATCATAATGTCAAAACAGAGATCGGGAATCGAAGACCGGGGTCAGCTCAAAATCTCGCTCACCTGGGTTGACGATTGAGCGGACGCAAACAGTCAGCTCTCCGTCTTTCCGAGCGCGGTGTTGAGGCGTTTGAGGCTGGCCTTGGGCCAGAGCTTGCTGGTGTTGTAGTAATCCCGGAACGACGGCGTTCGCTTCGGCAGCTTGAGCCACTTCGCTTTCCACCGGGTGTAGATGTGCACGTCCGGCTTCAGGGCGCCGGGCTTGTCGAGCGTTCCGACGCGCACGAACCGGACGTTGGGCTTGCGCCCGTAGTCGCTCCAGATCGCGGTCTGACACCTGGGGCAGCGGTAGATGTCGTGCGCACCGTTCTCGCGCGGCACCGGCACGGCCACCGGTTTGCCGCGGAGCAGCTTGATCGCCTGAGTCTCGATGATCGCGTTGAGTACGAACGCGCTGCCCGTCAGCCGCTGGCAGTCGTCGCAGTGACAGCAGTGGACGAACATTGGCTTGTCGAGGAGCTGGTAGCGGATGGATCCGCAGGCGCAGCCGCCGATGACTTTCTTTGCCATGGTGAACGATCCGAGCGAGGCGAACAGTTCTTTAGTAGTGCGCGCCGACGTACTCCCACATCTGGTGATGCCAGTACGGCCATTCGTGCCCGCCCTCTGGGCCCCAGTCGTCCAGATGATGAGCAATGCCGCGATTCCTCAGGATCTCTGACATTCGGTAGGTCGGCCCGCTGTTCTCCCACGGACCGCAGCCGGTCACGAGCCGGATGTCGCAACTCGCGTACTGATGGAGATTCCAGGGGTCACTCTGGTTGGCCATGTAGTCGACCGGGTTATTGAAGTAGAAGTTGTCGTCATACATCCCGTCCATCGAATCCCGCATATCGTAGATGCCCGAGAGCGCGTAGCAGCGCTTCACGTGGTCAGGATGCTTGAAGAGCGTGTTGGCCGCGTGATAGGCACCGAGCGATGCGCCCAGCGTGGCAATCCCGATGCCCGGCGTTTGGCACTGGGAGTCGATGAACGGGAAAACTTCGTTCGCCACATAGGCATCGTACTGCGCCTGCATCCAGCTCCGATGGAAGGGGTGCGCTCCCTTGTTTTGGAATGAATCGTTGTTCACGCTGTTGATGCAGAAGATTCGGATTCGCCCTTGCTCCACGTACGGGCTGAGGGTGCGGATCATGCCCTGACCTTCCATCTCCCATTCGTCGCCGCAGCTGGTCGGGAAGGCGAGCATGGGCGCACCGTAATTGCCGTAAATGGCGACGCCCATGTCTCGATTGAGACGGTGCGAGTACCAACGCTGATGGTCACGATGCATGGCTTGCGAGGATAGCGGGTTGACAGTCGGGCTCAAGCCCGGTGAGCTGAAAATGGACTCACTGTGGAGCGATCGCAGGGCGTTGCGCTCTCAAGATATATTTCTGAATTTTGCCGGTCGCAGTTTTGGGCAGCTCGTTGACGAAGGTCACAGTGTGCGGCGCCTTGAAGTGCGCGATGTTCGTCCGTGCAAACTTGCGCAGCTCGCGCTCATCGGCGTGCGCGCCTTCCTTCAGAACAACAAAGGCGTGCGGCGCCTCGCCCCAGCGTTCGTGCGCGAATCCAACGATCGCAGCTTCCTGCACGGCCGGGTGTCTCAAAAGTACGCCTTCGACTTCGACCGATGAAATGTTTTCGCCGCCGCTTATGATGACATCTTTCAGGCGGTCGCGAATTTCTACGTAACCATCCGGATGCACGACCGCGGCGTCACCGGTATGAAACCATCCGCCGAGTAAAGCCCGCTCAGTCGCTTCCGGGTCGTTGTGGTAGCCGGCCATGACCACGTTGCCGCGGGCGACGATTTCACCCTGAGTAACGCCATCGTTCGGCACGTCGTTGCCCTGCCTGTCCACTACACGCAATTCACCCGATGTAATCAATTCAACACCCTGGCGGGCTTTGATCGCGGCGCGTTCGCTGATCGGTAGGGGCGCATGTTCCGCGCGCGGCTCGCACACGGTAATGAACGGCGCCGTCTCGGTCAGTCCGTAAACGTGCGTGATCGTCCAGCCCAGTTCTTCTTCCAGTCGCTGGATGGTCGACGCTGCGGGTGGCGCACCAGCTGTGACAACGCGAATTCCTTTGGGCGCGAGGCGACGGAGATCTTCCGGCGCGTTTGCTAACGAAATCAAAACTGTCGGCGCTGCGCAGAGCGTAGTAACCTGCTCGGTCGCCATGCATTCGAACACAGCGCGCGGCTCGGCTTTGCGCAGACAGACGTGAGTCGCTCCCGCGGCCGTTACGGTCCAGACGAAGGTCCAACCGTTGGCGTGAAACATCGGCAGTGTCCACAGGTAACGATCAGCACAGGTCATGGGGGCATGAATGAGCGTGCCGATCGAATTGATCCAGGCATTGCGGTGGGTGATCATCACGCCCTTCGGGCGCGAGGTGGTGCCGCTGGTGTAATTGATTGTGAGCAGATGCGTCTCGCGAATTTTCGGCCGCGCAAACTCAGCGGGGCTCGCGTCGACCATTGCTTCATAGTTCAGCCAGTCAGAATTCGGCTGAGGACAGTCGACGCTACAACTCAGGGCGACAAAGTGCTCAACCTTGGGAAGCTGTTCGCGGATACTATCGATCGTTCGAAGATAATCGCGGTCTGCGCAGATCATGCGCGAACCACTATGGTTGATCAGGTAAATGAAGTCGTCGGCTATCAGTCGATAGTTTAACGGCACCAGCACAGCGCCGGCTTGCGGGACTGCATAGAACGATTCGAGCTGTGCGTGAGTGTTCGGTGAGAGATAGGCGACACGGTCGCCCGGGTCGATTCCAAGTTTTTGCAAAACCGCCGACCAACGATCACAGCGATCAAGAAACTGCGCATAGGTCCAGCGTGAGTCGCCATCGACCACCGCGACACGTTCGGGATAAAGTTTGCGCGCGCGGCGAGCAAACTCGAGAGGCGTCAACGGCGTTTCCATTAGTCTCGGTTGAAAATGGTTGAGAGCGTAAAGCTCCATGGGAGCCACGCTCCTTTACGGAGTTGATAGAGAAAACATGGAGATAAAGCGAGCTGGTACGCAAGCGTCGACTAGTAGGAACAAACTCTGAGGAACGCAGGAAAGCAGGAAGCGAATTTAATTGATTTCGTTACCCGAAAATATCCGACTGCGGATCCCAAAAGTCGCCTTCTAAGCCGATGCCGGCGAAAATGGAACGCATCTTATCGGGCTGCGGACGCCGCGAGTTCTCTTGTAAGCGCGTCGAATACCAAGTCGTCGCGAGTGTCCATAGCTGGTCCATCGTGACCAGCGGCCGCATCGGATAACCATGCGCGGCGCACCACTCCCGAACCCGTTCTTCCGACCGGAAGAAAAGCATGTTGCTTCAGGTGAAAACAATATCGTCCCACCACTTGGCCGCGGGAACAAGGCAATGAAAAAGCCAGCTACAGGGCGGCGGACCTTCCAAGCCAATCTCCAGATTAAGCAGTTCACCGGATTGCTCGCAGCGGGAATGAACTCGCCCCGGGCGATGCAGCGTCGCCGGTATGCCGAATGAATCCCAGGCGCAGTTAGCGAAATACCTCGTCTCATCGACGACTACGACATGTTGGGTCGGTACGCCGGAAAATGGCGGAGCCATCCGAATAGACACTCCATCGGGTTCCAACACCAACACTCGCTGGGCGCGTAATCTGACATACGCTTCACGGACGCTGCTCACATCGGAGCCAACACTTTCAGCTACTACTTCCAGCGATGGCCTCTGCCCGGTCTCGGCGAAGTGCCGGTAAATCGCCAGTTTCGTCCGCGTATCGAAACTCATGAACGAAGTAAGAATTAAGAAGTAAAAATTATGAAGTAGAAAGAGTCAGAGGAACAAAGATCAACAAAGACGTGACGCGGCGCGTGCCAATCAAATAGTATCCGCGGACCGATCGCGGCAGCGAGACAATATTCGAAAACAAGGAGATCACCCATGAAAGAGTTTGAAGGCAAGGTTGCATTAGTGACCGGTGGAGGTTCAGGAATCGGCCGCGCTACGGCGCTCGCGTTTGCTCGCGAAGGCGCGCAGGTCGTGATCGGTAATCGCAACGTTGAGCGGGGCGAGGAAACAGTCTCGCTAATCCGTGACGCCGGTGGAACGGCCAGCTTCAAGCGGACGGATGTCCTGGTCGCGGCCGAGATCGAGGCGTTGGTCGAGCATGCTGTGAAGACGTGCGGTCGTCTCGATGTCGCCTTCAACAACGCCGGCATCGAAGGCGAGGTGAAGCCCACGCTTATCGATCACACTGAAGCCAACTTCGACGCGGTGATGAGCGTTAATGTCAAAGGTGTCTGGCTTTCGATGAAGTACGAGATCCCCCAGATGCTAAAGACAGGTGGCGGTGCCATTGTAAACTGTTCGTCTGTCGCGGGCGTAATCGGATTCCCGGGAATTGGGATTTACAGTGCGTCGAAACACGCGGTCATCGGACTTACGAAAGCCGCTGCGCTGGATTATTCCGCGCAAGGGATTCGCGTCAACGCGGTCAACCCCGCGGTGATCGATACGGAGATGGTCGACCGCCTCGCTGAGGGCATGAATGTGAAAAAGGATGATCTCACCACTTTTCATCCCATTGGACGCCTCGGTAGGGTCGAGGAAGTTGCGGAAGCTGTTTTGTGGCTGTGTTCCGACAAGGCGTCTTTTGTAACGGGGCACAGTCTGATGGTCGACGGTGGATTCACTGCGCGTTGAGGACCATTCAAAAAACGACGCGGCGGCTGCAATACTTTGTTCGATGAGCAGGGCGCGAGGAAAAGTAAGAAGTAGGAATTAAGAAGTAGAAGACGATCGAGCGTGAGCAGGGCATTTGTTAAAGAAGATGTGGATCTTCCGGAGCGCAGCGGACGGAAGCGATCGGCGTCAGGGCTGCCGCCGGGAGCGACCAATTACATCACCGCGCGCGGCGCGAAGCGTTTGCGCGATGAACTGCAGAAGCTTCGCGCGGCAAACGCCGGCAGCGAGCGCATCATGGAATTAGAGCAGATTCTGGCATCGGTCCATGTTGTCGATCCTCCAGACGCGCCGGTGAACAGCGTCACGTTCGGCGCAACGGTAACGGTGAAGGATAAAAAAGACGCGACCGAAACGTTTACCATCGTCGGCGTCGACGAACTCGATTTCGGACGAGACGCCGTGAGTTGGATTTCTCCGATCGGCAAGGCGCTGCTGGCCGCGGACATGGGCGACTGGATTACACTCGAGGACGGACGAAGCGCGAAAATTGTGAAGATCGGGACATAGTTGATAGGTGATGTGTGAGCGTTGACAGAAAAGCGCACATCAGAGATCAACGTTGACTCGCGAACGGTTTCGGAGTTGATCGTCACGTGCGACTCTTGGATGGGCGTCGTCGGGAGTCTTGTTGATATCGCCGACGTCCTTGGGTGAAGACCTTCAGACAGATCGAAGACAATAAATCGAAGGACAGCGAAACATAGCCCGCTAGCTTAACGAAATTTCAATGAAGCCCGTCGTTCTCATCCACGGCTACAGCGCAGAAAGTCCGTCCGCCGACCCGACGTCGATCGCGAATATTTATGGTACACTCCCGCAACGTTTGCGCGGCAGCTACGATGTCATTGAAGTCGATCTCTCGCGCTATGTCAGTTTGAATGATTCGGTTTCGGTTGCCGACATTGCGCGGGGACTGAATCGCGCCCTGTTAGAGCAACATCCGGGTTTGCTCGAGAGTGGATTTCACGTCGTTATCCATAGCACTGGCGCGCTCGTCATTCGCAAATGGATTGCGGACTTCAGTCCGAAGCCGTCGCCTGTCCGAAATCTGGTTTATCTCGCCGGCGCGAATCTCGGCAGCGGCTGGGCAACGATCGGTCAGGGGCAGATCGCGCGGTGGGGCCGGTTCGTTTTCGAACGTGGCGCGCAACGTGGAGTGAAGTTTTTGCAGTCGCTCGAATTTGGATCTTCCTCGACGATCGATCTACACCTTTCCTTCATGCGCCAGGATTCACGGATGGCGGAGGATTATAAAGTGCAGGAATACATCATCGTCGGCACACAAGCCGACCCGTCATGGTTCGAATTTCCGATTCGTTATGCGCACGAAGACGGTTCCGATGGCGTCGTTCGGGTTTCGGCTTCGAATCTGAACTTCAATTACTTGGAGATTGGCCCGAAGAAAGATGCGGCAGTTCTTCCATGGCCGGCGATCCAGACTGCGGTGCAGGCTGCTGCGGCGAAAGCCGATTTCCCAGAATATTACGAGGTGAAGTCTACCTGCTATGCAGGCAAGGACCGGCCACTGGTTCCCTGTGGTATTCCTTACCGTTGCGCCCATTCGGGCGACACAATGGGAGTTATTTCCGGAACCGTTCCACAGGAGCAGATCGAGCGGATGTTAAAGCTTGCGCTCGAAACCCCGGAGCGCACCTCGACCGCCTGGCAGCGAGCGGTCGCGGCCTACGATCGCGAGACCGCGCAAACCTTTGACAACGCTCGGAGGATGCAGAAGCCCGGACTTTTTACTTTCCTGAGTGATCCGCGCAATCAATACGATCCACATTCGCAGGTAATCATCCGATTGCGCGACCAGGATGGGCTGCCAATCCCCATCGGGAACTCCGATATCTTTTTCGTTTCCAATCAGCAGGAGAAAGGGACAACACCGATCCAGTCGCTCATGCAAGACACGTCGGTCAGCGGCGTTTCGCCTAACGTCATCCTTTTCTACCTCCGGGTGAAAAAATTTCAGCGCAAAGAACAGGACTGGGTGGATCAATTGGCGAATGTTTATGATTTCGCTCTCGAGATCACGGCGATCGAACCGGCGGCCCCGAGCCAGAACCCGCTCGTTTCCTACCTGCCCTTGCGCATTCCGCTAAACCGTCGCCAAATGAGCAATCTGATTCAGCCACATCGCACGACCATCATCGACGTAACATTGCTGCGTCTACCTTCCCCGGAGGTCTACCAGCTAATCAAGTCGTAAGGGAGTTTT